>Ga0207676_10000018_pt1 | contig 306375 bp, 289 predicted proteins | sample KBSSwiS72_FD_184307 | JGI IMG/M metagenome (GOLD analysis project Ga0207676, IMG submission 184307) | Switchgrass rhizosphere microbial communities from Kellogg Biological Station, Michigan, USA - KBS Switchgrass S7-2 (SPAdes) (version 2) | ecosystem: Host-associated > Plants > Roots >...
TTCGGCCTCGCCTTAGGTCCCGACTAACCCTGAGCAGACGAACTTTACTCAGGAAACCTTGGACAATCGGTGGAGGGGAGTCTCACCCCTCTATCGTTACTCATGCCGGCATTCTCACTTCCAGCCACTCCACGAAGGCTTACGCATCCGCTTCACGCAACTGGAACGCTCTCCTACCGCGTACAGAGCCCGCAGGCCTGCACACCCATAGCTTCGGAGACTAGCTTGAGCCCCGTTGAATTCTCCGCGCCCGAACACTTGACCAGTGAGCTGTTACGCACTCTTTCAAGGGTGGCTGCTTCTAAGCCAACCTCTTGGTTGTCTCTGCACTCGGACATCGTTCACCACTTAGCTAGTACTTAGGGTCCTTAGCTGATGGTCTGGGTTGTTCCCCTTTTGCGTACGAAGTTTATCCCCCGCACACTGACTCCCGAGCTAACCGTAACGGTCTTCGGAGTTTGCCTGAAGTCGGTAACCTGGTAGGGCCCCTAATCCAAACAGTGCTCTACGGCCGAAACGCAATCACTCGAGGCTATACCTAAATATATTTCGGAGAGAACCAGATATCTCTGGGCTTGATTAGCCTTTCACTCCAATCCACAGGTCATCCGCCCAGTTTTCAACCTAGGTCGGTTCGGCCCTCCACGAGGTCTTACCCCCGCTTCAGCCTGCCCATGGATAGCTCGCCCAGTTTCGGGTCTACCGCCAGTGACTATGTCGCCCTGTTCAGACTCGCTTTCGCTGCGGCTCCGCTCATCGCTTAACCTTGCCACTGACGCGTAACTCGCCGGCTCGTGATGCAAAAAGCACGCCGTCACACCCGAAGGTGCTCCGACCACTTGTAGGCTTGCGGTTTCAGGTACTATTTCACTCCCCTTCAGGGGTGCTTTTCACCTTTCCCTCACGGTACTAGTTCACTATCGGTCACCAGGTAGTACTTAGCCTTGGAGGGTGGTCCCCCCAGCTTCGGACCGCGTTTCACGGGTGCGGTCCTACTCAGGGACATCAATCGGCAGGTCAGTGCGCTTTCGTCTACGGGACGATTGCCCTCTGTGGTGCGAGGTTCCACTCGCTTCGACTAACACCTGACTTTGTAACTGCCGCCGAGCCAGGCACGGCTCGGGCATGACGCCCTACAACCCCCGACAGGCAACGCGTGCCCGCTTGCACCTGTCAGGTTTGGGCTGATCCCCTTTCGCTCGCCACTACTAAGGGAGTCTCGGTTGATTTCTGTTCCTCGGGGTACTTAGATGTTTCAGTTCCCCCGGTTGCCTTCCGATGGCTATGAATTCACCACCGGATGACGCCGCATTACCGGCGCCGGGTTTCCCCATTCGGAAATCCGCGGGTCAAAGGCTGTTCAGCGCCTTACCGCGGCTTATCGCAGCCGTCCACGTCCTTCATCGACTCCTGGTGCCAAGGCATCCACCGTAAGCCCTTACTATCTTGACGGTGAGCGAGATCCGTACGCCTAAGCGTGCGGATCTCAATTAAATTTACCCATATAGCTTTGTGCAGTTTTCAAGGTCCACCGAGGCACACGCTGCGGAGTCCTTCCGCAGGCGGTCTCTCAAAACTGAGCAGCGTTCCCAGTGACGTAATGCCACTGGGGAGCCCGGTCGACGTTCTAGAGAAATCTCCCTAGAAAGGAGGTGATCCAGCCGCAGCTTCCGCTACGGCTACCTTGTTACGACTTCACCCCAATCACAAGCCCCACCTTCGACGGCTCCCTCCAAAAGGTTAGGCCACCGGCTTCGGGTGTTGCCTGCTTTCGTGGTGTGACGGGCGGTGTGTACAAGGCCCGGGAACGTATTCACCGCAGCATTGCTGATCTGCGATTACTAGCAACTCCACCTTCATGGAGGCGAGTTTCAGCCTCCAATCCGAACCGAGACGCACTTTCTGGGATTCGCTCCACCTCACGGTATTGCAACCCTTTGTATGCGCCAATGTAGCACGTGTGTAGCCCTGGACATAAGGGGCATGATGACTTGACGTCATCCCCACCTTCCTCCGGTTTGTCACCGGCAGTCTCCCATGAGTCCCCAACTTAATGCTGGCAACATGGAACGGGGGTTGCGCTCGTTGCGGGACTTAACCCAACATCTCACGACACGAGCTGACGACAGCCATGCACCACCTGTGAAGGTGTCCCGAAGGAAAGCCATATTTCTATGGCGGTCACCTACATGTCAAGCCCAGGTAAGGTTCTTCGCGTTGCGTCGAATTAAACCACATGCTCCGCTGCTTGTGCGGGCCCCCGTCAATTCCTTTGAGTTTTAGCCTTGCGGCCGTACTCCCCAGGCGGGGCACTTATTGCGTTAGCGACGGCACGGGAGGAGTCGACACCTCCCACACCTAGTGCCCATCGTTTACGGCGTGGACTACCAGGGTATCTAATCCTGTTCGCTCCCCACGCTTTCGCGCCTTAGCGTCAGTACCGTCCCAGCGAGCTGCCTTCGCTATTGGTGTTCCTCCTGATATCTGCGCATTCCACCGCTACACCAGGAATTCCACTCGCCTCTTCCGGACTCTAGCCCTGCAGTATCCATCGGCATTCAAAGGTTGAGCCTTTGACTTTCACAACGGACTTACAGGGCCGCCTACGCGCGCTTTACGCCCAATGATTCCGGACAACGCTTGCCCCCTACGTATTACCGCGGCTGCTGGCACGTAGTTAGCCGGAGCTTCTTCTGGAGGTACCGTCAATCCGCACGGCTATTCACCGGCGAACCTTCGTCCCTCCTGAAAGGGGTTTACAACCCGAAGGCCGTCTTCCCCCACGCGGCGTTGCTGCGTCACGCTTTCGCGCATTGCGCAAGATTCCCCACTGCTGCCTCCCGTAGGAGTCTGGGCCGTGTCTCAGTCCCAGTGTGGCTGATCGTCCTCTCAGACCAGCTACCCATCGTCGCCTTGGTAGGCCTTGACCCCACCAACAAGCTAATGGGCCGCGAGCCCCTCCCAATGCGGAGGCCGAAGCTTCCTTTAGCGAACAGGCTTACGCCTGTGCGCCACATCCGGTATTAGCCCGAGTTTCCTCGGGTTGTCCCGGTCATCGGGGCAGGTTACTCACGTGTTACTCACCCGTTCGCGGCTTGGCCCCAGGGCAAGCCCTGGTTCGTCGCACCACTTGCATGTGTTAAGCACGCCGCCAGCGTTCGTCCTGAGCCAGGATCAAACTCTCCGTGAAGGTACTTCACACAGAGATTGTCATACCTAGCTGGCCACCGGGTACACATACTCGGCGACCGGCATGACGGGTAAATCAGACCGCTCGGCACGCTGACGAGCCGAGCGGATCGGGCTCAAACAATCCGCAGACCGTTCCGGTCCGCGGAGTGCACGCTGCTCAGTTTTCAAAGACCGCTGCGCCTCTGCGACGGGACTCGCCGCCCTTTGCGCATGAGGCAGGGTTGGACCTGCCCCAGAGGGACGAAGGAGTATAGCGCTGCGGCGCTCGTTTGCCTAGGGGCCCCCAGGCACGGCCTGGGCAGCGCTTCAGGCGCCGGCGCGCAGGCGACGGAAGCGGCGCTTGCCGACCTGCAGCAGGCGGCCATCGAGCTCAGCGGGCGCGAAGTCGAAGCGCTCGGCGGCGACAGCCTCGCCGTCCAGCTTGACGCCCCCCTGCTCGATCAGCCTGCGAGCCTCGCTGGAGCTCATCGCGAACGCCTGCGCCATCAGGCGGGGCAGGTGGACCTCTCCGGCGGCGCCCACCTCGCCGCTGCCCGGGGCCGACCCCAGCAGCAACTCCTCGACCTCCTCGGGGGCCTCGTGCCTGACAAAAAGCCGGTCGAAGTGCTCCTCGGCCTCGGTCGCCGCGCCGGCGTCGTGGAAGCGCTCGACGATGCGCCGCGCCAGCCGCCGCTTGGCCTCGTTCGGCGCCCCGGGGGGAACGTCTTCGCCCAGCAGCAGCCGGAAGTACTCCGGCATCGCCTCGTCGGGGATCCGCATCAGGCGCCCGAACATCTCCTCAGGCGCGTCGGTGACGCCGACATAGTTGTCGAGCGACTTGCTCATCTTCTGAGTGCCGTCGATCCCGACCAGGATCGGCATCGTCAGGATCGATTGGGGCGGCTGGCCGTAGGCCGACTGGATGTCGCGCCCGAAGAGGAGGTTGAACTTCTGGTCGGTGCCCCCCAGCTCGACATCGGCCTCGATCGCGACCGAGTCGTAGCCCTGCAGCAGCGGGTAGAGCAGCTCGACGGCGGCGATCGGCGCGCCTGCCGCCATTCGCTTCTGGAAGTCGTCGCGCTCGAGCAGGCGGGCGACCGTGGTGTGCGAGAGCAGGCCCAGCAGGGCCTGCGGCTCCATCTGCAGCCACTCGCTGTTGCAGCGGACCTCGGTCCGCTCGCGGTCGAGCACCTTGAAGGCCTGCTCCTGGTAGGTCTCGGCGTTGGCGGCGATCTCCTCGACGCTCGGCACCGGCCGCTGCGCCGAGCGGCCGCTCGGATCCCCTACGCGGGCGGTGAAGTCGCCGATGATCAGGACGACGGTGTGACCAGCCCGCTGGAACTCGCGCAGCTTCTCGAGCACGACGGTATGACCGAGGTGGATGTCGGCGGTCGTCGGGTCGATACCGAGCTTGACCCGCAGCGGCCGACCGCCGGCGAGCTGCTCCGCCAGCCTCCCCTCGGGCAGCACCTCGACCGCGTTGCGCGCCAAGTCCGTCACCGGCGCAATGCTAGACTGCCGCCTCCGCACGGCGGGTCATGCCGCCGGGCGAGATCTCGATGGCGGCCCCCGGACTAAAGCCCCGCCGGCCGGGCGGCGCGGTTCCGCCGCCTCCGCCGCCGGCACCCCAGACCAAGCGCGCCAAGCCGCGCTTGAAGAAGCTGCGCGTGCTCTTCGTCCTGATCGGGCTCACCGTGCTGGCGCTCGTCTCGATGGTCTTTGGGATGGTCGTCGCTGTCTCCCGCGACCTGCCCGAGATCTACGATTTCGCCCGCTATCAGGAGTCGCGGAACAGCGAGGTCATCGACGCCTCGGGGGAGCCGATCGGCACCCTGACCAGCAACCAGAACAAGATCCTGCTCGAGTCGGGGCAGATCTCACCCAACGTCAAGAACGCGGTGGTCGCGATAGAGGACTCGCGCTTCTACGAGCACGACGGGGTCGACTTCCAGGGGATCGGCCGGGCGCTCTTCAAGGACATCATGAGCCGCAGCGCCGCCCAGGGCGCCTCGACCATCACCGAGCAGTTCGTCAAGGACGCCCTCGCCGCCCAGGCCAGCCGCACCGTCTTCCAGAAGTTCCGCGAGGCGGTGTTGGCCTACCGCCTCGAGCACCGCTGGAGCAAGGACAAGATCCTCACCGAGTACCTCAACACGATCTATTTCGGCGAGGGCGCCTACGGGATCGAGGCCGCGGCTCGGACCTTCTTCGGCAGGGCGCACCCCGACTGCGGCAGCGAACTCGATCCCTGTGCCGCCGTGCTGGAGCCCTGGGAGGCGGCGCTGCTGGCGGGTGTCATCTCCTCCCCCTCGGCTTACGACCCGAAGTTCTTCCCCGAAAACGCTCTCGCCCGCCGCAACCTGGTGCTGGAAAAGATGTACGAACAGGACTACATAACGCAGGAACAGTTCGAAGAAGGGACCAAGCAGGCGCTGCCGGCGCCGGACGACATCGAGCCGCCGCGGCTCGACTCCGAGGCTCCCTACTTCACGGCCTGGCTGCGCCAGCAGCTGGTCGAACGCTACGGCGCCGCCAGGACCTTCTTCGGCGGGTTGCAGGTCAAGACCACGCTCGACCTCGAGCTGCAGGCGGCGGCCGAAGAAGTGGTCGGCAGCTACCTGGGAGAACTGGGGCCGACCTCCGCTCTGGTCGTGATCGACAACCACAACGCCGGCATCAAGGCGATGGTCGCCGGCCCCGACTTCGAGCAGGCGCCCTTCAACCTGGCGACCCTGGGCCACCGCCAGCCGGGCTCCTCGATCAAGCCGATCATCCTGGCGACGGCGCTCGAACAGGGGATCTCGCCGGAAACCGTCTACGAATCGGCGCCCCAGGTCTTCACCTTCGGCAAGAACGACAAGGAACTCTTCCCGGTCAAGAACTACGGCGACAGCTACCTCGGCTCGGCCTCGCTGGCGACCGCGACGACCTACTCCGATAACTCCGTCTACGCCCAGGTCGGGCTCGAAAGCATCGAAGGGGGCACGCGGGCGATCGCCCGCACCGCGCACAAGCTCGGCGTGCAGACCCACCTCTCCACCAACCCGGCGATGGTGCTCGGCGGCCTCGACGAAGGGGTGACGCCGCTGGAGTGGACCTACGCCTTCTCGACCCTGGCCAACGACGGTGACCGGGTCAGTGGCACCCTGGCCCCGATCCCGGGCGACAGCCCGGTCGCCTACACCGAAGTGACCGACCAGGACGGCGACCTGATCAAGGGCGGCGACAACGACTCGATCCACACCCAGGTGCTCGACTCGGGAGTCGCCGAAGAAGCGAAGGGCATCCTGCGCACGGTGATCACCAGCGGCACCGGCGTGCGAGCCGACATCGGCGACGAAAGCCAGTGGGGGAAGACCGGCACCACCGACGACAACGGCGACGCCTGGTTCTGCGGCGCAACCGAGGAAGTCACCTCCTGCGTCTGGGTCGGCTACGCCGACTCGGTGACGCCGATGACGACCGAGTTCTCGGGCGGCCCGGTCGACGGCGGCACCTTCCCGGCCCTGATCTGGGCCAGTGTCATATCGGCCTGGGAGGAGATCGCCGCCGAACGGGCTGCGGCGAGAGAGGCGGAAGACGAGAGCGGCGAGGAGTCAGGCGGTTCGAGCGATGGCTACACGGTGCCCGACTCCCCAGAACCCTACGAATCGACGCCGGAACCGGAAGGGCTCGAATCGGCGCCGCAGGCCGAACCGGAAGCGGAATCCGAAGCGGCGCCGGAAGCGCCGGCGCCGGAAGAAGCGCCCGAATCGGGCGGCGGCATCAGCTCCGGCGGCGCGGCCGCACCGGGCTAGATGATTGGCCGCGGTCGGGAGACGAACCGGCTGCCGGCGAGGCTGAAGCGCCACGGTCGGTCGACGGCTTTGGTTATGCCGACGCGGGGGCTGGCGACGATCTCACCGTCCCAGCCTGTCTCGGGAGGCAGCAGTACGAAGGGATCGGCCGTGAGATCGGCATCGTTGGCATCCAGGCCTATGCCGAGCGCCTCGGTCAGCTTGCCCGGCCCCGAGCAGAGGTCCGCATCGGGTCGCTCTCCGCGCCGCGCCCGCATCGCATCGAGACCCAGCGTCGGCTGCAGCGCCCGGATCAGGACCGCCGCTGCCTCGCCCTCGGGCTCGGCGACCGCGTTGAGCAGGCTGTGGATCCCGTAGGAGAGGTAGACGTAGGCGCGTCCCGGCGGACCGAACAGGGTCTCGGTCCTCGGCGTCAGCCCGACGTAGGCATGGCAGGCGGGGTCGTCGCGCTCATAGCTCTCGGTCTCGACGATCGTGCCGCCGCAGCCGTCGTAGAAGAGCTGACAGCCGACCAGGTCGCGGGCGACGTCGTGGACCAAGCGCTCGAAGAAGGCGACGTCGAGGCGGTCTCCGGTTATCGCCGGCACCGCGCTCACGAGCGCTCTTCGGCGAGGCGGGCCGTCACCGCCGCCAAGGTCTCCCGCGCCAGCCCGATCTGCTCGCTCAGCGCCTGCGAGCCGGTGCCTCCCTCGATCCGCTTCGACTCCAGCCAGCTCTCGCGTCGCAGCACCGCGTAGAAGGAGTCGTCGAGGTGCTCTGAGCGCTGCCGCAGCTCCTCCGGCGTCAGCTCCGAGAGCCGCTTGCCCTGCTCGATCGCGTCGCGGACCAGGCCGCCGACTATCCCGTGCGCCTCGCGGAACGGCACGCCCTTGCCGACCAGCAGGTCGGCGATCTCGGTCGCCGCCAGCATCTCATCGCCCGAGGCCTCCTCCAGCCGCTCGCGGTCGAAGGCGATGCCGGCCAGCATCCCCTCGGTCGCGTCGAGGCAGAGCTCGACCGTGTCGATCGCATCGAACAGCGGCTCCTTGTCCTCCTGCATGTCCTTGCCGTAGGTGAGCTGCAGGGCGTGCATCGTCCCCAGCAGCGCCAGGTAGTTCGAGGCCACCCGCGGGCTCTTGGCCCGCAGCAGCTCAGCCGAGTCCGGGTTGACCTTCTGCGGCATGATCGACGAGCCCGAAGAGAAGGACTCGTCGAGCTGGCAGAAGCCGAACTCGGTGCTGGACCAGAGGACGATCTCCGAGCCGAGCCGCGAGAGGTGCATCGAGCAGGTCGCGGCGGCGGCCAGGTAATCGAGGACGAAATCGCGGTTGGAGGCGCCGTCGATCGAGTTGTGGCTAACGTGCTCGAAGCCGAGGTCGTCGGCGACCGCGCGGCGGTCGAGGTCCCAGTTGACCCCGGCCAGGGCGCCGGAGCCGAGCGGCATCACGCTGGCGCTGTCGAGGGCGAACTGGAAACGGAGGACGTCGCGGGCCAGCATCCAGAAGTAGGCGAGCAGGTGGTGGCCGAGGTAGACGGGCTGGGCTCGTTGCAGGTGGGTGTAGCCGGGCATCGGCCAGTCGCGGTGGCGCTCGGCCAGCTCCAACAGGCGCGCCATCGTCGCCCCGGCCAGCTCGATCGCCCGCAGCGCGTGCGCCTGCACGACCATCGCCACGTCGGTCGCCACCTGGTCGTTGCGGGAGCGGCCGGTATGCAGCTTGCCGGCCAGCGGACCGATCTCCTCGCCCAGCAGCCGCTCGACCGCCATGTGGATGTCCTCGTCGGAGTCCTCGAACTCGAAGCCGTGCTGGCCGATCCGCTCGCGGACGCGGTCGAGGCCGGCGCAGAGCCGCTCCAGCTCCTCCTCGCTCAACACCCCGATCTCGCGCAGCGCCCGGGCGTGGGCCTGCGACTGGTCGATGTCGTAGGGCGCGAGGCGCCAATCGAACTCGAGCGAGCGGTTGAGCCGCCAGAAACGGGGGTCGGGATCTTTGCGAAAGCGCGACATGGGGCGGGCGATTATCCCTGCCCGACCGGCTGGCCGAGGGCGGCGCCGAGCTGCTGACAGACGCGCGTCACCTGGGCCTCGCTCATCGACGGGAAGAAGGGCAGCGCCAGCGAGCGGGCCGAGGCCGCTTCGGCGACCGGGAACTGGCCCTCGCGGTAGCCGAGCTGGCGCAGGTGCGGGAAGAGGTGGATGCAGGGCAGGTAGGCCTTGGCGGCGACGCCGCGCTCGGCCAGCCCGGCGATGACGGCGTCGCGGTCGGCGCCTTCCGGCAGCTCGACGACGTAGACGAACCAGCTGCGACGCTCGCGCTCGCGGCCGGCGCTGGGCACGCGCAGCCCCTCGATCCCGGCCAGCGCCTCGGCGTAGAGGTCGGCGACCGCCTGGCGCCGCGCCAGCATCGCGTCGAGCCTCTCCAGCTGGGCGACGCCGAGCGCGGCGGCCAGGTCGGAGAGGCGGTAGTTGAAGCCGAGGCCGCCGTGGTCGAGCCAGCCCATGTCGACGGCGCGGCCCTGGTTGCGCTCGGACCGCAGCCGCGCCGCGGCCTCGAGCCCGGACGGGACGATCATCCCCCCCTCCCCCGTCGTCATCTGCTTGTTTGCGTAGAAGGCGAAGGTGGCGAGGTTGCCGCGGGCGCCGACCCGGTGGCCGTCGGCATCGACCGCACCGAGCGCCTCGCAGGCGTCCTCGAGGATGCCGAGCCCGCGCCGCGCCGCGATCGCCTCCAGCTCGGACATCGCCGCCGGGTAGCCGAAGATGTGGACCGGCAGGATGCCGGCGCTGCGCTCGCCGACAGCCGCCTCGACCGCGGTCGGGTCGAGGTCGAGGGTCTGCGGGTCGACGTCGCAGAAGATTGGCTTCGCCCCCTCGTAGAGGAGGCAGTTGGCGGAGGCAACGAAGCTGAAGGGGCTGGTCAGGACCTCGTCGCCGGCGCCCCAACCGAGCGTCCGCACCCCAAGGTGCAGCGCCGTGGTGCCGCTGGAGACGGCGACCGCGTCCTCGACCCCGAGCCAGGCGGCAAAGGCGCGCTCGAAGCGCTCGCCCATCGGCCCCAGCGAGAGCCGGCCCGAGCGCAGCACCTCCAGCACCAGCTCCTCCTCCCGCTCGCCGATCTCCGGTTTCGCAAGGGGGATCGGCTCGATGTCTCCGGGACCGGCCAAGGGTGCGGCCAGCCTACCCGGCGCCGCCGCCTTGCCGCGGCTGGAATGCGTACTCGAGCGAGTCGACCAGCGCCTGCCAGGAGGCCTCGATGATGTTCTCCGAGACGCCGATGGTCCCCCACTCCCCCTTGCCGTCCTGGGACTCGAGCAGGACCCGGGTGACGGCGCCGGTGCCGTGGCTCTCGTCGAGGATCCGCACCTTGTAGTTGGTCAGCTCGATCTCGGCCAGGTCGGGGTAGTGATCGGCGAGCGCCTTGCGCAGGGCCTTGTCGAGCGCGTTGACCGGCCCGTTGCCCACCGCCCAGCAGACGTGCCGCTCGCCGTCGACGTGGACGCGGATCGTCGCCTCCGTCTCCGCCTCGCCGCTTTCCTTCTTCGAGGTGATCACGCGGTAGCTCTCGAGTGAGAAGAGGGGCGTGTAGCTGTCGGCGGCGCGGCGCAGCAGCAGCTCGAAGGAGGCCGGCGCCGCCTCGTAGTGGTAGCCGCGGTGCTCGCGCTCCTTCAGCATCGCGACCGCCCTCTCGGTCGCCTCGGAGTCGAGCGCGATCCCCAGCTGCCGGGACTGGGCGCGGACGGTGCCCTTGCCAGAGAGCTCCGATGGCGAGCTTTCCCCCTGGTTGCCGACCAGGGCCGGGTCGATGTGCTCGAAGGTGCTCGGGTCCGCCTCGACCCCGGCCGCGTGCATCCCCGCCTTGTGGGTGAAGGCGTGCCAGCCGACGTAGGCCTGCGAGGGGTCCGGGGCCATGTTGCAGAGTTCGTCCAGGTAGTGGGCCGTCTGCGCGAGGCTCGCCAGCTGTTCGGCGGAGACGACCTCAAAGCCCATCTTCAGCTGCAGCGAGGGCAGGATCGAGGCCAGGTTGGCGTTGCCGCAGCGCTCGCCGTAGCCGTTCATCGTCCCCTGGACGAGTCGGGCGCCGGCCTCCACCGCCGCCAGCGAGTTGGCGACCGCGCAACCGGCGTCATCGTGGGTGTGGATGCCCAGCTCGGCCGAGTCGCCGAGCTCCGCCGCCACCGCCGCCGTCGCCTCGCCGACGAAGCCGGGCAGGCTGCCGCCGTTGGTATCGCAGAGGGTGACGTTCTCCGCCCCCGCGGAGGCGGCGGCGCGCACGCATTCCAGCGCGTAGCTCGCGTCGTCGCGGTAGCCGTCGAAGAAGTGCTCGGCGTCGTAGACGACCCGCTTGCCGGCGGCGCGGCAGAAGGCGACCGAGTCTCCGATCATCGCCAGGTTCTCCTCGCGCGAGGCCTTGATCACCTTCTCCAGGTGCAGCCCCCAGCTCTTGCCGACCAGGCAGATGACGGGAGCGAAGCTGGCGACCAGGACGGCCAGCGCCTCGTCCTCCTCGGCGCTGACGTCGCGGCGTCGGGTCATCCCGAAGGCGACGATGGTCGCCTGCCGCAGCTCGAGGTCTGCGAGCCGCTCGAACAGCTCCGCTTCCTTCGGGTTGGAGCTGGGAAAGCCGGCCTCGATGAAGTGGATGCCGAGCCGGTCGAGTGCCTGCGCCACCTTCAACCGCTCATCGACGGAGAGCGACAACCCGGGCGTGCCCATGCCGTCGCGCAAGGTCGTGTCGTAGAGCTTCACCTGTTCCATCTGATGCCTTTCGATCTGCGAGGGGGTCGGGACGTGGGCCTCTGGGCCCGCCTGCGCGGCAACGCCGCGCCAGCCGCTAGGCGGCTGCCGTAATTCGCCCGAACGCCTCGAAACCGCTGGACATCATCAGCTCACTTTACTCGGTTCGTCCGTGCTTGCCCCGACCTCGACGAAGTCGAGCCACTCCAGGTACTCCTCGGCGCGACCGCAGAGAGCGTCTTCGAACTTCGCCTGCACGTGGCGGGTTATCTCGCCCGGCTCGCCGATCAGATGGTCATCGATCTCGCGCACCGGCACCAGCTCCGCCGCGGTGCCGGTGAGGAACACCTCCTCCGCCAGATACAGCTCGGCGCGAGCCACGTCGCGCTCAACCACCGTGTAGCCGAGGTCGCGGGCGATCTGGATCACAGACTTGCGGTTGATCCCGTCGAGGATCGAGGCCACGTGGGGCGGCGTCACGATCTCGCCGTCGCGGACCAGGAAGATGTTCTCGCCCGAGCCCTCGCAGACGAAGCCGCGCTCGTCCAGCAGCAGCGCCTCTTTGTAACCGGCGTTCTCGGACTCGTGTTTGGCGAGGATCGAGTTGAGGTACTGCCCCGAGGCCTTGGCGTGCGGGATCAGGCCGCCGGGCCCGATCCGGCGCCAGCTCGAGACCTTGGCCCGGATCCCGTGCTTCTGGCCTTCCTCGCCCAGGTAGACACCCCAGGGGAAGGCGGCGATGACGAGGTCGATCGGCGCGTCGGTTGCGTAGAGGCCGAGGCTGCCGTAGCCGCGGTAGGCGAGCGGCCGGATGTAGCAGGAATTGAGGTCGTTGCGGCGGATCAGCTCCCGCGTTGCCTCGGCGATCTGCTCGACCGAGTAGGGCAGCTCCATGTAATAGAGCTTGGCCGACTTGGCGAGACGCTCGAGGTGGTCGCGGTGGCGGAAGACCGCCGGCCCGCGCTCGGTCTCGTAGCAGCGGATGCCCTCGAAGACGCCGCTGCCGTAGTGCAGGCCGTGGCTGAGCACGTGCGTCTGGGCCTCCTCCCAGGGCACGAACTCGCCGTTCTGCCAGATCAGCTCCGCCGTCTCCATCCCGGGAAAGTATGCCGGAAGAGGCCATCCCCGGTAGGGGTTGGCCTCTACGCCGACAGCTCGGCCAGGACGGCATCGGTCATCTCTGCGGTGCCGACGGCCTCCTCTCCAGCTGCGGCGAGATCAGGGGTGCGGAGGCCGCGCTCGAGCACGGCGTCGACCGCCGCCTCGACGCGGTCCGCGTCGTCGGGGCGGTCGAGACCGTGGCGCAGCATCATCGCCGCGCTGAGGAAGGTGGCGAGGGGGTTGGCGATCCCCTCGCCGGCGATGTCCGGAGCGGAGCCGTGAACCGGCTCGAACAGGCCCGGGGCGCCCTCGGCGCCGAGACTGGCCGAGGGCAGCATCCCCAGCGAGCCGGTCAGCATCGCCGACTCGTCGCTGAGGATGTCCCCGAACAGGTTCTCGGTCAGGATCACGTCGAAGTCGGCGGGGCGGGAGACGAGCTGCATCGCCGCGTTGTCGACCAAGAGGTGGTCGAGCTTGACGTCGGGGTAGTCGGCGGCGACGCGGGTGACGACCTCTCGCCACAACCGCGAGGTCTCGAGCACGTTGGCCTTGTCGACCGAGACGATCCGCGCGGCGCGACGCTGCGCGGCCTCGAAGCCGGTGCGAGCGATCCGCTCGACCTCGGCCACCGAGTACTCGCAGGTGTCGTGGGCGGAGTCGCCGTCACGGCCGCTGTCGCCGAAGTAGATCCCCCCGGTCAGCTCCCGCACGACCAGCAAGTCGGTGCCGGCGATTCGCTCTTCGCGCAAGGGGCTGGCGGCGACCAGGGCCGGGCTGGGCCGCACGGGCCGCAGGTTGGCGTAGAGGCCCATCCCCTTGCGCAGGCCGAGCAGACCCTGCTCCGGCCGCGGCGCGTCGGGGTCGGTGGTGTCCCATTTCGGGCCGCCGACGGCGCCCAGCAGCACCGCGTCGGCGGCGCGGCAGGCCTCGAGCACCTCGCCGGTCAGCGCCGTGCCGTGGGCGTCGATCGAGGCCCCCCCGACGATCCGCTCGTCGAACTCGAACGCGCCCAGCGCCTCCAGCACTCGCCGCGCCGCGGCGACGATCTCCGGCCCGATCCCGTCGCCGGGAAGCAGGACTATGCGGGGCACGCCACTCACGGGGCCGGCACTCTAGACGTGCCGTGCGTTGAGTGCCCATAGTGGTGCATAAGTCTCGGCACGTCCTACGGGCGGCGGGCCTCGATGTTGAGGCGGACGTAGTCGAGGGTCAGCGGCTTGCCGGCCTGCTCGAGGACTGCTTCGGCGAAGGGTTGCCGCAGGTCCTCGGGGAGCTGGGCGAGGTGTGGGCCGAGGGTGACGGTGGAGATGAACTCGAGCGGCTGCGCCGGCGTCACCGGCTTCGGCTGCAACCAGCAGCGCACCTCAGTGAAGCCGGCCCTCAGGAGCCGTTGCTCCGTCTCGTCCGGCGCGGCGAAGTTCCACATCGGCGCCATTCCCTCGAAGTGATGGCTGAACCGTGGTTGCGCCGCCGCCCTGGCGATCGCCCCCGCGTACTCGGCGACGTTGCCCTGGCCGCCGCACTGGGCAACGAGCCGTCCGCCGGGCCGCAGCGCCGCGTGCAGGCGCTGGAAGAGGCGGTCGTGGTCGACGATCCAGTGGAAGGTCGCGGTCGAGAAGATCAGGTCGACCGGCTCCTCCAGCTCCAGCTCGGAGAGATCGGCGACGAGGTAGGTCACGTCCTCTCCCAGCCGCTCCCGCGCCTTGGCGATCATCGCCGCCGAGCCGTCGACGGCGAGGAGCCGGCCGCCGCGCAGGCGCTCCGCCAGCTCGGCGCTGACACGCCCCGAGCCGCAACCCGCGTCGAGGACGACCTCGTCTCCGTTCAACTCCAGCCGGCCCAGCACCTCGGTCCCCCACTCGAACTGTGGGTCGGAGACCTCGTCGTAGGTGTCCGCGTCCCACTCGCGGGGGCCGGTGTTGATCGTGCGTGCCGGGTCGGGCTCGTTCACAGCGCCGTCGTCGCCGGGCCTCGCTCGGCGCCAGCGGCCTCGAACCTGTCGATCGCGGCCTCGTTCTCCAGGGTGATGCCGATGTCGTCGAGGCCGTTCAGGAGGCGGTGCTTGACGTCGGGCTCGATCTCGAACCCGAAGACGCCGGCGGCGCAGGTGACGGTCTGGTCGTCGACGTCGATCCGCGCCTCGCCGGCCTCGGCGACCGCCCGGCAGTGCTCCTCGTCTAGAACCACCGGCAGCAACCCGATCTTGGTGCAGTTGCCGTAGAAGATGTCGGCGAAGGAGGGGGCGACGATCGCCTCGAAGCCGAAGTCCTCCAGCGCCCAGGGGGCGTGCTCGCGCGAGGAGCCGCAGCCGAAGTTGCGGCCGGCGAGGAGGATCGGGTTCGGCTCCAGCTCGATCTCGCCGTCGCGCAGCCAGTCGTAGAAGAGGAACTCGCCGAAGCCGGTCCGCTCGACCCGCTTCAGGAACTGCTTGGGGATGATCTGGTCGGTGTCGACGTCGGCGCGGTCCAGCACCGAGACCTTGCCCTCGATCACGTCGATCGGTCTCATCTTCAGCTCCAATCCCTGATGTCGACGAAATGGCCCTCGATCGCGGCGGCGGCGGCCATCCTCGGGCTGACCAGGTGGGTCCTGCCGCCCTTGCCCTGGCGGCCCTCGAAGTTGCGGTTCGAGGTCGAGGCGCAGCGCTCCCCCTCGATCAGGATGTCTGGGTTCATCCCCAGGCACATCGAGCAGCCCGCCTCGCGCCATTCGAAGCCGGCGGCGCGGAAGACCTCGTGCAGGCCCTCCTCTTCGGCCTGCGCCTTGACCTGCTGGGAGCCGGGGACGACCATCGCCCGCACCGAGCCGGCGACCTTGCGGCCGTCGACGACCGCCGCCGCCTCGCGCAGGTCCTCGACCCGCGAGTTGGTGCAGGAGCCGATGAAGACGCGCTCGGGCCGCACCTCGGTCATCGGCGTGCCGGGCTCGAGCGCCATGTAGGTGAGCGCCCTTTCCGCCGACTCGCGGTCGGCCGGTGACTCCATCGCCGCCGGGTCCGGCACCGAGTCGGTCACCTCGACGACCATGCCCGGGTTCGTGCCCCAGGTGACCATCGGCGAGATGCCGGCGGCGTCGATCTCGACCTCGGCGTCGAAGGCGGCGCCGGCGTCGGTGTGCAGCTGGCGCCAGCGCTCGACCGCGGCGTCGAAGTCCCGCGGCGCGGCGGGCCGTCCCCGCACCCACTCGAAGGTGGTCTCGTCGGGGGCGATCATGCCGGCGCGGCCGCCGCCCTCGATGGTCATGTTGCAGACCGTCATCCGGCCCGGCATCGAGAGCGACTCGATCGCCGGCCCGGCGTACTCCACCGCGTGGCCGACCATGCCGCCGGTGCCGAGGCGACCGATCGTCGCCAGGATCAGATCCTTCGGGGTGACGCCGGGGCCGAGCTCGCCCTGGTAGAGGATCCGCATCGTCTTCGGCCGCTTCTGGACCATGCACTGGGTCGCCAGCACGTGCTCGACCTCGGAGGTGCCGATGCCGAAGGCGAGCGCGCCGAAGGCGCCGTGGGTCGAGGTGTGGCTGTCGCCACAGACGATCGTCATCCCGGGCTGGGTCACCCCCAGCTCGGGGCCGATCACGTGGACGATGCCCTGCCGCTCGGAGCCAAGCGAGTAGATCGGGATGCCGAACTCCTCGCAATTGCGCTCCAGCGTCTCCACCTGCACCCGCGAGAGCTGGTCGGCGATCAGCCGCGCCGCCTTGGTGCCGTCGGTGGGGACGTTGTGATCGGCCGTTGCCAGGGTCCGGTCGGGGCGCCGCACGCCGCGGCCGGCCAGCCGCAGCCCGTCGAAGGCCTGCGGCGAGGTGACCTCGTGGACCAGATGCAGGTCGATGTAGATGAGGCCGTCGGAGACCTCGTGGGCCTCCCAGATCTTGTCGAACATCGTCTTCGGCATCGTCAGCTCCTCCTCAGGCCGGCGGCGATCACGGCCAGGAACCGAGCCGGCTCCTCGCCTTCGTTCTCGAAATGATGGGGCAGGTCGGCGTCGAAGGTGACGCTGTCGCCGCAGCGCAGCTCGTGGCGGCTGCCGTCGACGACCAGCGCCAGCACGCCGCTCAGGACCACGGCCGTCTCGCGGCTGCCGGGCTCGTGGATCGGCGGGTCCCCCGGTCCGCCCGTCGCCGCTCCCGCCCTCAGCGTGTGCAGCGATACGTCGGCGCGCTGACCGGGCAGCGGCGGCGTCAGCTCCTCGAACTGGTGGCCGCCCCGGGTCGAGCGGCGCCTCTCCTTGGCCCTGCTGACGACGAGGTGCTCGCCCTCGTCGAGCCGCAGCAGCTGCGAGAGGGTCAGGTCGAGGCCGGCGGCGATCTTGGCGGCGACGGCAAGCGTCGGGCTGGTCTCCCCTCGCTCGACCTGGGACAGCATCGGGGCGCTGACCCCGCTGCGCTCGGTCAGGTCGCGCAGCGAGAGCCCCATCGCCTCGCGCAGGGCCCGCACGCGGGCGCCGATCCCGGGCGCCCCACTGGGCGCCGCGAGGCTCGAGCGCCGAGAAGTCTGGTTGACCGCCGTTCCGATGCGTATACGTTATCACGTACAAATGTATCCAGCGCCGCTTCCGGTGCGACTTATGCCCCGTATAGGTGGATAAGTCGCACCGGAGCGGGGGACGTCCGTGTTAGGTCACGGGCCTGGCGTGCGTTCGACCGCGGCCTCGGCGGTTGCCGCCTCGGCCTCGCGGATCGCGGCGCCCTCGAGGGCGTTGGAGAGGGCGCGGACGTAGGCGCGTGCGGAGGCCTCGAGGATGTCGGTGGCGACGCCCTGGCCGGTCGCCAGGCGGCCGGCGACGCGGAGCATCACGCTGACCTCGCCGAGGGCGTCCGCCCCTCCGGTCACGGCCTCGACGGTGTACTGGCGCAGCTCACACGTGGTCCCGGTCGCCTTCTGGATCGCCTGGAAGATCGCGTCGACCGGACCGTCCCCGCTCGACCCCGCGACCGCCTCCACACCCGACGGCAGCTTGACCGCGACCCGGGCCAGGGGCTCGCGACGCGAGCCGGCCTCGACTTCGAACCAGGCCAGCTCGTGGGCGTCGGCGCGCTCGCGCATCTCGTCGGAGACGATCGCCTCCAGGTCCAGGGCCGTCACCTGCTTCTTGCGGTCGGCGATCTCCTTGAAGCGCTTGAAGGCGGCGTTCAGCGCGTGGCCCTCGACCTCGAAGCCGAGCTGCTCCAGCGCGTCGCGCAGGGCGTGGCGGCCGGAGTGCTTGCCCAGCACGATCGAGTTCGACTCCAGCCCGATTTCGGTCGCGTCCATGATCTCGTAGGTCGTGCGCTCCTTCAGCACCCCGTCCTGGTGGATGCCGGACTCGTGGGCGAAGGCGTTGCGCCCGACCACCGCCTTGTTCGGCTGCACCGGGTAGCCGGTCAGGCGCGAGACCATGCGGCTGGTCCGCGCCAGCTCGCGGGTGTTGACGCCGGTGGTGAGGCCGTGCGCGTCCTCGCGGGTGCGGACCAGCATCACGATCTCCTCCAGCGAGCAGTTGCCGGCCCGCTCGCCGATCCCGTTCACCGCGCACTCGACCTGCCGGGCGCCGGCCAGCACGCCGGCGTAGGAGTTGGCGACGGCCAGCCCGAGGTCGTCGTGGCAATGAACGGAGGTCTCGACGTCGCGCAAGGTCGGAACCAGCTCGTAGAGGCGGCGGAAGTACTCCGCGTACTCCTCCGGGGTGGTGTAGCCGACCGTGTCGGGGATGTTGACGACGGTCGCCCCCTCCTCGACCGCGATCGCGCAGACTTCGGCGGTGAACTCGATGTCGGCGCGGGTCGCGTCCATCGGCGAGAACTCAACGTCCTCGCAGTAGGACCTGGCCAGCGCCACGGCGGCGCGGGCCTGGCCCTTGACGTCCTCGCGGTCGGTCTGCAGCTGGTGTTCGATGTGGATGTCGGAGGTGGAGATGAAGGTGTGGATGCGAGGTCGCTGTGAGTCGCGGATCGCCCCCCAGGCGGCGTCGATGTCGGCCTTGTGGGTGCGGGCGAGCCCGCAGATCGACGGCCCTTCGACGCTGCGGGAGATCGCCTCGACCGCCTCGAAATCGCCGGGCGAGGTGATCGGGAAGCCGGCCTCGATCACGTCGACGCCGAGCCTCCCCAGCTGCTGGGCGATCTCGACCTTCTCGGCCGTGTTGAGCGAGATGCCGGGCGATTGCTCGCCGTCACGCAGGGTCGTGTCGAAGATGTGGACGCGGTTGGGGTCGTCAGCTGGTGGCACGGGACTTACCTTCTCCTCCTTGAACGAACGACGTTAGCGCACGTCAAAGCCCCTGCATAAGCTGCGCGTCATGGAATCCAGCTCGACCGCTATCTCACGCGCCACCTGGCTGGCGCTGCTGGCGATGGGCATCAGCGTCATCGTCATCGCCAACGACTTCTCGGCGATCAACGTCGCCCTGCCGACGATGGAGGAGGACTTCCAGACTGACGTCAACACGATCCAGTGGGTGATCAACGCCTACGCCCTCACCTTCGGGGTGCTGATCGTCACCGGTGGTCGCCTCGCCGACATCTTCGGCCGGCGCCGGGCCTTCTTCGTCGGCACCGCGATCTTCGCCTCGATGTCGGCGCTGGGCGGAGCGGCGCCGACGGAGACCTGGCTGATCGTCAGCCGCGTGCTGATGGCGATCGGCGGCGCCCTGATGTGGCCCGCGATCCTCGGCATGACCTACGAGATCCTGCCGGAAGAGAAGGCGGGCCTCGCCGGCGGCATCATCATCGGCGCCGCCGGGCTCGGCAATGCGCTCGGTCCGCTGATCGGCGGCGTCCTCACCGACCTGCTGAGCTGGCGCTGGATCTTCTTCCTCAATGTGCCGATCTCGGTCCTCGCCGTCCTCATCACCTATCGCCTGGTCAAGGTCGAGGAGCCGGAAGCCGCCGAGAGGCGGATCGACTACGCCGGGATCGCCGCCCTCTCGATCGGGCTGGTCTCGCTGCTGGTCGCGTTGGACCAGGTGAACGACTGGGGCTGGGAGGACCCGAGGACGATCGGGCTGCTCGTGCTCACCGTCGTCCTGCTCGTCGCCTTTCTGCCGATCGAGCGGCGCGCCGGGATGAGCGCCCTGGTCCCGCGCGAGGTGATCCGCAACGAGAGCTTCCGCGCCTCCTGCCTGGCGATCCTCTTCATGTCGGCGACCTTCTTCGCCGCCCTGCTCTACCTGCCGCAGCTCATGCAGAAGCACCTCGACTACACGCCGCTCGAGGCCGGCGTCGGGATGCTGCCGTTCCTCTCCGTCTTCGCGCTCGTCTCCTTCGTCGCCGGCCCTCTCTACGAGCGCCTCGGCGCCAAGCTGCTCGTCTCGATCGGCTCGGCCTGCATCGCGATCGCCCCCTTCCTCTTCTCGCTGGTGGACGAGGGATCCGGCTACACGTCCCTGATCGCCGGGATGGTCGTGCTCGGCGTCGGGATCGGCAGCTTCTACCCAACCGCGACCACCGCCGGGGTCACCTCCGTCGACGAATCCCAGACCAGCCTCGCCGGCGGCATCGTCTACATGTTCCAGATCGCCGGCGGCTCGATCGGCCTCGGCCTGACCACGACCGTCTTCTCCTCGCAGGACACCTTCATCGACGGCATCCAAGCCGCCTTTCGGCTCGACGCGGCGCTGTCGCTGGTTGGGTTCGCGATAGCGCTCCTGTTCGTCGGCGGCCGCCTGCTTGGCCGCCGCGGCGGCCCGCAGGAGCCCGCGCGCGAATCCGCCTAGGAGCGCGGTCCGGCGGAGACCCGGCGAACGACGTCGTCGCCGGGGCCCTCGCGGACGATGTCGTCGCCGGGGCCGCTGAGGACGATGTCGTCGCCGATGCCGGCGACGTGGACGTCGTCGCCCGGCCCGCCGGCCAGGAGGTCGTCGCCGCGCCAACCGACCAGGCGGTCGTCGCCGTTGCCGCCGATCAGCTTGTCTGGGCCGGCGCCGCCGAGCAGCACGTCGCGCCCGGAGCCACCCCGCATCGTCACCGGGATCGAGATGTCCTTGGCCACTGAGATCTTGTCGTCGCCGCCGTCGGCATTGATTTCGAAGCCAGCGATCATCGGCGCCGGGCAGATCAGCTCATTCGGGTTGCCTTCCGGGTTGCCGCAGATCGTGCCACCGACCTCGAGCGGGACGATCGAGTCGATCACGTAGCTGCGCCCGTCCGCGGTGAGCCAGATCTGGATTACGTTCGAGGCGGAGCCGCCAGCGAGAAGCACGGTGAACGAAGAGCTCTGGGCAGGGGCAAGCGAGGGCGCCTGCAGCGCCAGGATCGCTAGCAAGATGAGGAACGCTTTCTTCATCGCCGTCTGTCCCCGCCACGAACTGGGTCGAGGCTTCCACTTAAGGGAACAGCACCACCTTGCCGACGTTGCGGCGGGCGCCGATGAACTCATGCGCCTCGCCGGCGCGCTCGAAGGGGAACGAGGCGGCGACGATCGGCTCCAGGCGGCCCCGCTCGAGGTCAGCCATCAGCGGCTCGGTGAGTCGGTCGAGGTGCCCCTCGCTGTCCCACCACTTGAGCATGTTGAGCCCGAAGACGCCCTTGTTCTCGTTCATCGTCGCCAGGCTCTTCCACCACGGCGACGTAGCCAGCGGCATCTTCGCTAGGGCCTTGAGCGTCGCCGGCAGGTCGCGCTTGCCGGCGTTGGTGGTCTCCGAAAGCCCGTACATCACCAGGCGCCCGCCGGGGCGCAGGAGACGGTAGTCCTTGCGGAACGAGGTCGGGCCGAGCGCGTCGATTACGAGGTCGACGCCCTCGCCGCCGGTGAGCCGCATCACCTCCTGCTCGAAGTCCTGGCTGCGGTAGTCGATCGCGTGGGCGACACCCTGGGCGCGGATCGCTTCGTGCTTTGAGGCCGATGCGGTGCCGAAGACCTCGGCGCCAGCGTTGCGGGCGACCTGGGTCGCGGAGATGCCGACGCCACCCGCCGCGGCGTGGATCAGAACCCGGTTGCCCTCGCGCAGGCTGCCCATGATCATCAGCGCCGCGTAGGCCGTGCCGTAGTTGACCGGGAAGGCGGCGCCCTGCTCGAAGCTGAGCTGCTCCGGCAGCGGCCAAGCCATACCGGCCGCGACCGTGACCAGCTCCGCCTGGCCGCCGAAGCGGGTGCCGGCGACGACGCGGTCGCCGACCCTGTGCGCCGTCACACCCTCCCCCACCGACTCGACCTCACCGGCCACCTCGTAGCCCAGCACACAGGGCGTCTTCGGCGCATCCGGATAGAGGCCGACCCGCGCCATCGTGTCGGCAAAGTTGATCCCGGCGGCTTTGACGGCGATCCGCACCTCGCCCGCGCCCACGGGGGGATCGGGGCGCTCCCGCACCTGGAGCACCTCTGGCCCTCCCCTTCCGGTCAGCACCACCGCCCGCACGAAAGCAACCCTACTCTTTGCTCAGAGATCGACCGAGCGGCCGACGGAGAAGCCGTCGAGCTGGAGGATCTTCTCGATCGTCTCCTCCCGCACCGGCGCGTCGGTCGTCAGCGCCATCACCGCGCGGTCGCCGTCCTCCTCGGCGCCAACCGCCGCGGAGACGATGTTCACGCCCTGCTCGCCGAACATCGTCCCGACCCTGCCGATCATCCCCGGTTGGTCGGCGTAGCGGAAGACGGTCAGGTGGTCGGCGAAGGGCAGGTAGAAGCTCTCGCCCCAGACCGAGACGAGGTAGGGCTCGTTGCGCGGACCGACCCCGGTCCCCGCCACCTCGACGGCGTCGGCGCCGCTACCGAGCCGCACCGTGATCAGCTCGGTGAAGTCCTCGGAGCCGGTGTCCTTGGTCTCGGTCAGCTCGATGCCCCGCTCCTCGGCCATCTGCGGTGCGTTGACCAGGTTGACCGGCTCCTCGGTGTGGCCGGAGAGTATCCCGACCAGGACGGCGATGCCGAGCAAGCGCGTGTCGTGGGCGGCGAGGCGGCCGCGGAACTCGACGCCGACGCGGTCGACCGAGACCTGACCGAGCCCCTGCGCGAGGCGGCCGAGCTTTTCGCAGAGCGGCACGAACGGCGCCAGCGCCTCCATCTCCTCGGGACGGACGGCGGCGATGTTGACCGCGTTGGTGACAACGCCGCCGGTCAGCGCCGCGGTCACCTGTTCGGCGGTGACGACCCCGGCGCGATCCTGCGCCTCGGCGGTCGAGGCGCCCAGGTGCGGGGTGACGACGACGTCCTCGCGGGCGAAGATCGGGTGGTCGGTGAAGGGCTCGGAGGGGAAGACGTCGAGCGCCGCCCCGGCCAGCTTGCCCGCCTCCAGCGCGGCCAGCACCGCGTCGAGGTCGACCAGCTCGCCGCGGGCGCAGTTGACCAGCCGGGACCCGTCCTTCATCGCCGCCAGCGACCCGGCGTCGATCAGGCCGATCGTCTCCGGCGTCTTCGGCACGTGCAGGGTGACGACGTCGGCGCGAGCGAGCAGGTCGTCCAGCTCGGTCACTCCCTCGACGCCCAGCTCGCGGAAGCGCTCGGCCGAGACGAACTTGTCGAAGGCGAGCACGTCCATCTCGAAGCTCTGCGCCCGCTTTGCGACCAGCTGGCCGATGCGGCCGAAGCCGACGACGCCGAGGGTCTTGCCGTAGAGCTCGGCGCCTTTGAAGCGGGAGCGCTCCCAGCCGCCGCCGACCAGCGTCGCCTGCGCCTGCGGGACGTTGCGGCAGAGCGCCAGCATCAACGCCACGGTGTGCTCGGCGGCGGCGACCGAGTTCGATTCGGGCGCGTTGGCGACGACGATCCCGCGCCGGGTCGCGGCCGGGATGTCGACGTTGTCGACGCCGGTGCCGGCGCGGCCGATCACCTTCAGCCGCTCAGCCCGCTCGATCAGCTCCGGCGTGACCTGGGTCGCCGAGCGGACCAGGATCGCGTCGTAGCCGCCGATCGACTCCATCAACTCCTGCTCGGACATCTCCAGCCCGAGGTCGACCTCGAAGTTCTGGCGCAGCAGATCCACCCCCGAGTCGGCGATCTTCTCCTTGACCAGGACCTTCACGGCTTCGCCTCCGGCACGTTCTCCAGAACCCAGTCGATGCAGGCGGTCAGCGCTTCGACGTCGGCGGGCTCGACCGCCGGGAACATCCCGATCCGCAGCTGATTGCGGCCCAGCTTGCGGTAGGGCTCGACGTCGACGATCCCGCTGGCGCGCAGCGTCGCGGCCAGCGCGGCGGCGTCGACGGCGGCGTCGAAGTCGATCGTGCCGACGACGAGCGAGCGCTTGGCGGGATCGGCGACGAACGGCGTCGCCAGCTCGCTGCGCTCCGCCCACCCGTACAGGTGGCTTGAGGAAGCGCCGGTCCGCCCCAGGCACCATTCGAGGCCGCCGTTGCCCAGCATCCACTCGACCTGGTCGGCGAGCAGCAGCAGGGTCGCCAGCGCCGGCGTGTTGTAGGTCTGGCTCTTGCGCGAGTTCTCGATCGCGGTCGGCAGCGAGAGGAAGGCCGGCTGCCAGCGCCCCGGCGCCCCGTCCAGCTCCTCGGCCCTCGCCACGGCGGCCGGGCTGAGCAGCGCCAGCCAGAGCCCGCCGTCGGCGCCGAAGCCCTTCTGCGGGGCGAAGTAGTAGGCGTCGGCCTCGGCCGCGTCGAGCGGCAGGCCGGCGGCGCCGGAGGTGCCGTCGATCAGAACCAGCGCGGCGCCGGCGTCGCTCGGCCGGTGGACATCGACCATCACCCCGGTCGAGGTCTCGTTGTGGGCCCAGGCGATCGCGTCGGCGGCCGGGTCGGCGGTGGGCTCCGGCGCGTCTCCCGGCTCGGCCTCGATCACGAGCGGCTCGGCAAGGAACGGCGCGGCCGCCGTCGCCTTGGCGAACTTCTGCGAGAACTCGCCGTAAGTCAGGTGCAGCGCCCGCTCGCGGACCAGCCAGGCTGCCGCGGTCTCCCAGAAGGCGGTGGCGCCGCCGTTGCCGAGCGCGACCTCGTAGCCATCGGGCAGCGAGAACAGCTCGGCCAGCCCGTCCCGGACGCGGCCAACGAGCTCGCGCACCGGCGCCTGCCGGTGCGAGGTCCCCATCAACTCGGCCCGCTCGGCCAGCTTGGCCAGAGCCTCGGGCCGCACCTTCGAGGGCCCGCAGCCGAAGCGCCCGTCGGCGGGTCTGAGGTCGGTGGGAATCTGGATCGTGTTGGTTGTCGAGGTCATGGAGGATTTCCCGAGTATCAGGTTTTTCCGCCCCGGGCAGTATTTCCGCACGGGCAGCCGCGACAGGTTATTGACAGGCGCGGGTGGACTCCCTTTCTGCCGGTTGAATAGGCTCCACGCCATGAGCGATGAGAGCGACAACAGGGTCGTCAAGGGCGAGGGCTACGCCGTCGCCAGCCTCGACGACCTCGGCGAGGGCTACGGCTTCCGCAAGATCCGCAAGGGGCTCGGCGTCACCGCCTTCGGCGCCAACGCGATCGTGATCCCGCCCGGCTACGAGACCGGCCGCCACCTGCACGAGGAGCAGGAGGAGCTCTACTTCCTCCACAGCGGCAGCATCGCGATCGAGTTCGGCGACGGCTCAAGCCATGAGCTCAGCCCCGGCGGCCTCGCCTGGGTCGACGCGCCGACCGTCCGCAAGATCCGCAACCTCAGCGACTCCGAGGACGCGGTGTACGTCGTCGTCGGTGGCAAGGACGGCTACGTCGGGCGGGACGGCAAGCTGCCGCCGGGCGAGGAGAGCCGGTTCGGTGACGACGGCCCGCCCGGGGCCTGATCGGTCTGAGGGGCAGTCCGGTCGTTCTCCGGGCGAATTGATGTCGCACGCGCGCTTAGCGCGCTTAGCGACGATGTCGGTGCGCGGCTAACGCCGCGCAGGAGACAGATTGCATATCGCGGCCTTCGGCCACATTCGCCCGGAGAGCGACCGGACTGCCCCTCACGCGGATCTGACGCTGGCGAGGAGCAGCAACCTCATTACGAGATCGGCTTGACTCGTAACGAGAGGATCTGCCCGTCAGCGAGAAGCAGCCCACTCCACACGGCAACTGCTCGCGAGTGGCAACTACTCATACGCACCGAGCACCTCATAGGCAGCGGAGCGCGTTCGACCCGAGATGAATGAGGAGCAGACGTGAGGCGGGCAGCGGTGCCTCTTGCCGGGAATGTCGCCGAAGGCGGCGATATGCAATCTGAAGATTGCGCGGCGACAGCCGCGCTCCTACATAGTCGCTAAGCGCGCGGAGCGCGCGTGCGACATCAATTCCCGGGAAGAGGCACCGCTGCCCGTCCCAAGCCCGCTGCTCAGAACTCCGTGTCGATCCAGGGCATCATCTTGCGCAGGTCGCCGCCGACCTCCTCGACCTGATGCCCCGCCCCCTCCTCGCGCATCCGCGAGAGGCTCTCGCCCCCGGCGCGGTTCTCGGCGATCCACTCCTTGGCGAACTCGCCCGACTGGATCTCGCCGAGGATCTGCTTCATCGCCGCCCGCGACTCCTCGCCGATCACGCGCTTGCCGCGGGTCATGTCGCCGTACTCGGCGGTGTTGGAGATCGAGTAGCGCATTCCCTGGATGCCCTTCTCGTACATCAGGTCGGCGATCAGCTTCAGCTCGTGCAGGCACTCGAAGTAGGCGAGGCGCGGGTCGTAGCCGGCCTCCACCAGGGTCTCGAAGCCGGCCCGGACCAGCTCCGAGGCGCCGCCGCAGAGGACGGCCTGCTCGCCGAAGAGGTCGGTCTCGCACTCGTCCTTGAAGCTGGTCTCGATGATCGCGGCGCGGCCGCCGCCGATGCCGGCGGCGTAGGCGAGGACGAGAGCGTGCGCGTCGCCGGACTCATCCTGGTGGACGGCCATCAGGCAGGGAACGCCGGTGCCTTCCTCGTACTGGCGGCGGACCAGGTGACCAGGGCCCTTCGGCGCGACCATGCCGACGTCGACCCCTGGCGGCGGCTGGATCTGCTCGAAGTGGATCGAGAAGCCGTGGGCGAAGAGGAGCAGGTTGCCGGGGGCGATCCCGTCGGAGATCTCCGCCTCCCACACCTCGGCCTGTTTCTCGTCGGGCAGCAGGACCATGACGACCTCGCCGCGGCTGGCGGCATCGGCGATGTCGAGCACCTCCAGCCCGGCCTCTTCGGCCTTGGCGCGGCTGGAGGAATCCGGGCGCAGGCCGACGACGACGTCGACCCCGGAGTCCTTCAGGTTGAGGGCGTGGGCGTGGCCCTGCGACCCATAGCCGAGGATGGCGACGGTCTTGCCCTGCAGCTTCGAGAGGTCGACGTCCTTGTCGTAGTAGATGTCGTCGGTTTTCATGGCGGGCAGGCTAACGGAGGGCGCGCCTCAGCAGCTTGCCCGAGGGGGTGCGCGGCAGCGCCGCCGCCAGCTCGACCCGCTTCGGCACCTTGAAGCCGGCCAGCTCCTCGGCGCAGTGCCGCCGCAGCTCGTCCGGCGTCGCCTTGGAGCCGTCGACGAGGACGACCACGGCGGTGACCGCCTGCTGCCACTCGGGGTCCTCGCGGCCGACCACGGCGGCGTCGGCGACCTCGGGATGGCGCAGCAGCACCTGCTCGACTTCGGCCGGGACGACGTTCTCGCCGCCGCTGACGATCATGTCGTCGATCCGATCCTCGACGTAGAGGAAGCCCTCCTCGTCGATGCGGCCGAGGTCGCCGGTGTGAAGCCAGCCGTCGGCGTCGATCCGGCTCGGCGCCACGGTTGGGCCCTGGACGAGGATCTCGCCTTCCTGGATCCGCAGATGGGTGGTCAGCAGCGGCCGACCGGCGGAGCCGAGCTTGCGCTGGGCGTCGGCCGGGGCCAAAGTCGTCACCTGCGAGCAGGCCTCGGTCAGGCCGTAGGTCTGGACGACGGTGGCGCCACGGCCGATCGCCTCTTCCAGCGGCCCCTCGGGGACCGGACCGCCGCCGACGAGCACCGCGCGCGGGCCGGAGAGGTCGGCCTCCGCATCGAGCAGCCGGGTCAGCATCGTCGTCACCAGCGAGACGACCGAGATGCCGTCGGCTTCGAGCGCGGCGCCGACCCTGTCGACATCGAAGCCGTCGTGGAGGACCGCCGTGGTGCCGTAGATGACCGAGCGCATGAAGATCCCCAGCCCGGAGATGTGGCTGAGAGGGAGGCAGCAGAGCCAGCGGTCCCCCGGCTCGACGCCGAGGTTGAAGGCGGAGCCGACGGCGTTCCAGAGGAAGTTGCCGTAGGTCAGCTCGACCGGGCGCGGGGCGCCACTGCTGCCGCTGGTGAGGACGCGGCAGCAGGGGGCGTCCATGTCGTGCTCGCCGAGCAACGGCAGGTCGGCCTCGGTCTGGGTCAGCTCGCCGGGGTCGCTGAGGTCGACGGTCGGCTCCTCGGCGGCGATCACCGCGGCGCGCTCGGCGGCGGTCAAGCGCGGGCTGAGCGGCAGCAGCACCGAGCCGACCTTCATCAGCGCGTGCATCAGCACGACCTGCTCGCGGCGCGGCTCCATCGTCAGCGCCGCAACCGAGCCGCGCCGCACGCCGTGCGCCTCGAGCCGGCGCGCGACCCAGGTCGCCTCCGCCTCCAGCTCGGCGTAGGTCACCTCGGCGCCGTCGGCGAGCAGGGCGATCCGGTCGGGGCAGGTCTGCGATCTCTGGTCGAGCCAGTCGTCGAGCTTCATCGGGGCCGGGATATCGTTGCCGATATGCCGCAACGCCACCGCGACGCCCCGCCCGAGGAGGCCCTGTACGCGCCAATCGAGTGGGAGGCCGCCGCCGACTACGAGGACATCCGCTACGAGAAGGCCGACGGGATCGCCAAGATCACGATCGACCGGCCGGAGGTGCGAAACGCCTTCCGGCCGCAGACGCTGATCGAGATCTCCGCCGCCCTGGAGCTTGCCCGCGAGGACACCGAGGTCGGCGTGATCGTCCTCACCGGGGAGGGAGAGAAGGCGTTCTGCTCGGGCGGGGACCAGTCGGTTCGCGGCGACAGCGGCTACGTCGCCGAGGGCGCCTCGCTCGGCCGCTTCCACGTCACCGACCTGCAGGTGCAGATGCGGCGGCTGCCGAAGCCGGTGGTGGCGATGGTGGCCGGCTACGCGGTCGGCGGCGGCCATGTGCTGCACGTCTGCTGTGACCTGACGATCGCCGCCGACAACGCCCGCTTCGGCCAGACCGGCCCGCGGGTCGGCTCCTGGGACGGCGGCTTTGGCGCCTCCCTCCTGCGCGATCTCGTCGGCACCAAGAAGGCGAAGGAGTTCTGGTTGCTGTGCCGCCAGTACGACGCCGAGCAGGCCCTGCGGATGGGCCTGGTCAACGCGGTCGTCCCGCTCGCGGAGCTCGAGCGGGAGACGGTCGCCTGGTGCCGGGAGATGCTGGCGCTCTCGCCGTTCGCCCTGCGCCTGGTCAAGGCCAGCTTCAACGCGCACGAGGACGGCTACGCGGGAATCCAGCAGCTGGCCCACGACGCCAACCTGCTCTTCTACGGCAGCGAGGAGGCCCGCGAGGGCCGCGAGGCGTTCAAGGACAAGCGCAAGCCCGACTTCTCCAAGTACCCGCGCCGACCATGAGAATCTGGCTGATGGCGGCACGTCCGCGGACGCTGCCGGCCGCGATCGCGCCGGTTCTGGTCGGTACCGCGGCCGCGGTCGAATGGGTCGGGGAGCTGCCGCGACCGCTGGCCTTCGTCGCCGCCCTGATCGGCTCGATCTTCATCCAGATCGGCACCAACCTCGCCAACGACTACTCGGACGCCAAGCGGGGAGCGGACACCGCGGACCGGTTGGGGCCGGTCCGGGTCACCTCGGCCGGGCTGGTGGCGCCGCGGCGGGTGCTGGTCGCGACCTGGGTCGCCTTCGGGATCGCCGTCGCCTGCGGTATCTACCTGACCGCGGTCGCGGGGATCGTGATCCTGCTGATCGGCATCGTCTCGATCGCCGCCGGCGTCCTCTACACCGGCGGCCCCCGCCCCTACGGCTACGAGGGCCTGGGCGAGGTCTTCGTCTTCCTCTTCTTCGGCCTGGTCGCGGTCAACGGCTCCTTCTACGTCCAGGTGGAGGAACTGCAGGCGCTGCCGCTCGGCCTCTCGATCTCGATCGGCTTCCTCGCCACCGCGATCCTCGTCGTCAACAACGTCCGCGACATCGAGACCGACCGCCGCGCCGGCAAGATGACCCTCGCGGTGCGGACCGGCAGGCGCAGCGCGGTCGGCCTCTACCGATTCCTGATCCTCGCCGCCTATGTGCTGTTGCCGATCGCCATCCTCGGCGCCGACACCAGCCCGCTGCCGCTGATCGGCCTCGCCTCGCTGCCGCTGGCGATCCCACCGCTGCGGACGATGAGCAGCCGCGGCGACGGTCCCTCGCTGAACGCCGCCCTGGCCCAGACCGGCGCCCTGCTCGGCGCCTTCAGCCTGCTTGTCTCGGCGGGCCTGCTGCTGGCCGCCTAGCCATCGCCGAGTTCGCGTTTTTGCTCGCTATGCGCCCATAAACGCGAACTCGGCGATGGGAGTGCGATGCTTTGCCGGTGCGGATCGCATCGGTCGACGTCGTTCCCTATGCGCTGCCGTTTCGCAAGCCGTACGTAACGGCGCGTGGCCGGCTGGAGCAGCGGGAGATGGTCCTGTTGCGGCTGCGCTCGGAGGAGGGCCTGATCGGGCTCGGCGAGGCGGTGCCGCTGTCGCTGCGCGGCGGCGCGACGCTGACGCGGGTGGTCGAGGAGCTGCGGCGGCTCGGCGAACGTGAGGCGCTCGATGAGGCGACGCTGAACGGCGAGACGATCGGCCTTTCGCCGCCGGCGCGCTGCGCGGCGCTGACCGCCCTGCTCGACCTGCGCGGCAGGCGGGCTGTGGCGGAGCACGGCGAGGCCGCCGGCGCCGCCGCCGCGCCGGTCCGCTGCAACGCGACGCTCGTCGCCGGCGAACCGGCCGCGGTGGCGGCCGAGGCCGAAGATTGGGCGACGGACGGCTTCTCCTCCTTCAAGCTGAAGCTGGGTGTCGGCGACGACGTCGGCCAGGTCAGGGCCGTGCGGGAGGCGGTCGGGGACGACGCGTGCATCCGGGTCGACGTCAACGGCAGCTGGGACGTCGAGACGGCAAAGCGGCGGCTGACGGAGCTGGAGCCCTTCGACATCGAGCTGGCCGAGCAACCGGTGGCGACGATCGAGGAGGCCGCCGAGCTGGCCGCCTCGACGCTGATCCCGATCGCCGCCGATGAGAGCGTCGAGAGCCGGGCTGACGCCGAGCGAGCGGCCGCGGCCGGCGCCTGCGCGATGACCGGCATCAAGCTCTCCAAGGTCGGCGGGCCGGAGGAGGCGATCTCGATCGCCGAGGTGCTGCCGGCCTACCTCACGAGCGCGCTCGACGGCCCGGTGGGGATCGCCGCCGCGGCCCAGGTTGCGGAGACCTTGACCGAGGCGGGCGCCAGGCCGGGAACCGGGTTGGCGCACGGCCTGGCGACCCTGCGGCTCTTCGCGTCCACCATCGCCGCGGAAGGTCCCGAGCTGCGAGGCGACATGCTCCACTCGCCGCCGGGACCCGGTTTGGGCGTAGCGATCGACGACGAGGCGTTGCGGGCCCACCGTCTCTAGCCTGCGTGGCGCTTTTTACCCCCCATAGGACGTAAAAAGCGCCACCCGTGGATCCGACCAACGCCAACACCGCCCTCGCCTCGGCCTTCGTCGAGGAGCTGGCCCGCTGCGGGGTCCGCCAGGCGGTCCTCTCCCCCGGCTCGCGCTCGACCCCGCTTGCCGTGGCGCTGTGGCGACAGCCGGAGATCGACGTCACCGTGATCGTCGACGAGCGCTCGGCCGGCTTCTTCGCCCTCGGCGCCGCTCAGGCGAGCGCCACGCCTGTGGCGATCCTCTGCACCTCCGGCACCGCCGCCGCCAACCTGCACCCGGCGATCTGCGAGGCCGACCACTCGGCCGTGCCGTTGATCGCGCTGACCGCCGACCGGCCGCCGGAGCTGCGGGGAATCGGTGCCGGGCAGACGATCGACCAGCTGAAGCTCTACGGCTCCTCGGTGCGCTGGTTCTGCGAGGTCGGGACGCACGAGGCCGACGACGACGGCCTGCTCCACTATCGCTCCACCGCCTGCCGGGCTTTCGCCGCGGCCCGCGGCGAGCCGCGGCCGGGACCGGTTCACCTCAACCTCGCCTGGCGTGAGCCGCTGGCGCCCGTGCCGGTCGACGGAGCCGTCACCGCCACCGACCCACTGGCGCTGGCCGGCCGCGACGAACGGCCGCTGACGGCGGCGACGCCGATCGACATGGAGCCCTCGCAATTCCTGCTCGACGAGGTTGCGAAGCACGTCGCCGAGGCCGAGATCGGCGTGATCGTCGCCGGCCGGCAGCTCGATCCGGAGCTGCGCGAGCCGCTCGCGCACCTCGCCCGGGCGGCCGGCTATCCGATCCTCGCGGAGCCGACCTCGCAGCTCCGCTGCGGACCCCACGACCGCTCCCAGGTCGTAACCGCCTACGACCTCCTGCTGCGCGACGAGCGGTTCCGCGCCGATGCCGCTCCCGACCTTGTCCTCCGCTTTGGCGAGATGCCAACCAGCAAGCCGCTCCGCTCCTGGCTCGCAGCCTCGGGCGCCGACCAGGTAGCCGTCGACCCTTTGGCGGGCTGGAACGAGCCCGGCCGCCGTGCCGCGGCCCTCCTCCGAGCCGACCCAACCGAGCTGGCGGCTGGTTGGGCGGCGCGCCTCGGCGAGGACCGGCCGCCACCGGCGATGTGGATGGAGGCCGAGCGGGCTGCCCGCGAGGCAATCGACGCGGAGCTGAGAAGGACCGACGACTTGACCGAGCCGGCGCTGCAGCTCGCGCTCGGCGCCGCCTACGCGGACGGCGACCTCGTCTACACCGCCTCGAGCATGCCGATCCGCGATCAGGAGGCCTTCCTGCCCGCCGGCGACGCCGACGCTCTCTTCCTTTCCAACCGCGGCGCCAACGGCATCGACGGCCTGCTCTCGTCCGGGATCGGCGCGGCCCACGCCAGCGGCCGCCCGACGACGATCCTCACCGGCGACCTCGGTCTCCTCCACGACATCGGCGCCCTCGCCGCTCTGCGCGAGGTTGCGACTCCGGTGCGGATCGTTGTCATCGACAACGGCGGCGGCGGCATCTTTCACTTCCTGCCCCAGGAGCAGGCGCTGAGCAACGAGGAGTTCGAAGCTCTGCTCGGCACGCCGCGCGGGGTCGATGTCGCCAGGGCGGCAGCGCTCTTCGACCTTCCCCACCACCGCATCGACTCTTTCGACCAGCTCCCGGATGCGCTCGCCGCCGGCACCGGCCTGATCGAGGTCCCAACCAACCGCCGCACCAACGCTGAGTTCCACCGCAACCTCGCTGAGCGAGTCCGCGAGGCGATCTCCTAGGCACTTCCTTAACAGAGATCAATGTAACACTTAGAAGTTTTACTGATTCTTCTGTATTTATTGAGTACAAACTGTTATTTTGTTTGGGACGGCCCGGGTAAGCACCGATGGGAGGAGCTTTTCCGTAGCACGGGGCCCGTGGCCCTTTGTATCGGGCAATGCCACATGTCGATGTCGACTCGACCCGCCGTGATCGCAAACTAACGGGAAAGGACCAGTCAATATGCGAAGGCTATTCATTGCCGTTGCAATGGCGGCCGTGATGCTGATTTCGGCATCGCAGGCGACCGCTGCATCGCACAGCCCGACAGGGGAATTCGCTCAGTTCGCGGAGTGCCCCCTCAACCGACCGACGATCGAATTCTGCATCTTCTCGGAATCGAACGGCGGCTTTTTCCAGACCGGTAAAAAAACCGTTCCGCTGAAAAATCCAGTCATCCTCCAGGGTGGGCTTGAATTCGTCAGCGGCGTGCCGAAATTCTTCGGTGCCGAGAACGGCGACACCCTCTCGAAAACCCCACAACCGGTTCCGGGTGGGCTGCTGGGAATCGAAGCGCCGCTATGGTGGCCGCAGTTCCTGCGCGACCTGTTCAACGAAACCATCAACAACGGCTTCACCGGCGTTACCGCGACGGTCGAATTGGCCGCTCCCGCGACGTCAGTCATCGTCGACCCGCTGAAATTCTTCACCGGGCAGCCGGACGCCCTCGTGTTGCCGACGAAAATCAAGCTGAGCAATCCGTTCCTCGGGAACAATTGTTACATCGGCTCGAACTCCAATCCGGTCGTGATCTCCTTCACCACCGGGAAAACCTCGCCGCCTCCACCGAATCAACCGATCGAAGGCGCCTTGGGGAACGTGACGACCAACGAAGCGGGGACGCTGCTCACCATCAGCGGCGGCAAACTCGTCAACAACTCGTTTGGAGCGCCCGGAGTCAACGGCTGCGGAGGGCTCTTCTCGTTCTTGGTCAACCCCTTCGTCAACTCGATCGTCGGCCTGCCCTCACCGGCCGGCACCAACTCGGCGATCCTCGAAGGCAAACTCCAGGACGCCGTGGCGGCTGCTGTGAAAGCAACCGAACCGTAAGCAAGCGGCATAGCGTCAAGTTGCATCTGTAACGCCAAACGCCCGCCGCAGAGCCGCGGCGGGCGTTTGGCTCTTCGCTCCAGAGCGCAGTCGTTGAGCGATCATTCCGCCAGCAGCGGCAGCAGCGCTTCGAGCTTGACCTCGGTCTCGGCCAGCTCGGCTTCGGGGTCGGAGCCGGCGACGACGCCGACGCCGGCGTAGAGGTGGGCGTCGCGGTTGCGGAGGAGAGCGCTGCGGAGGGCGACGCAGAACTCGCCGTCCTCGGTCGCGTCCATCCAGCCGACCGGGCCGGCGTACCAGCCGCGGTCCATCCGCTCCAGCTCGGCGATCGCGGTCTCTGCGCCGGGCCAGGGCTCGCCGCCAACAGCGGGAGTCGGGTGCAGGAGACCGGCCAGCTCGACCGCCGAGTGCGATTCGGCCAACTGGGCGATCACCGGCGTCGCCAGGTGCTGGATGTTGGCGACCTTGATCAGCTCCGGCTCGGGGGCGGTCTCGACCCAGACCGCGTGCGGCCGCAGCGTGCGAACGATCCGCTCGGCGACGATCCGCTGCTCGCGCCGGTTCTTGTCGCTGCGCAGCAGCTGCTCGCCGAGGTGGTCGTCGACGGCCGGGTCGGAGCTGCGGCGGGTCGAGCCGGCGAGGGCCACGGTCGAGGCGCCGGCGCCCGCGCGCCGCACCAGCAGCTCCGGGCTGGCGCCGAGGAAGGCCGCCTCCGGCGTGCCGCAGCAGAAGCAGAAGCAGGACGGGAACTGCTCGCGCAGGCCGCCGTAGATCGCCGCCGGGTCGTGCGCCGCGGCGGCCCTGACCGTGACCTCGCGGGCAAGGACGACCTTGCTCAGGCCGCCGGCTTCGATCCGCTCGGTAGCCGTTGCGACGGCTCGCTCGAAGTCGCCGGGTGGGTGGACGCTGCGGATCTCGGGTCGCTCGGTGAGGTGCGGGTCGAGCAGGGGCAGCGACTCGTCGCGCAGTCCGGCCAGGCGAGCGCCGATCCGCTCCAGCGCCCGCTCGGAGCCGTCGCCGGGAGCGAGGACGAGGTTGACGGTCAGGAACGCTTCCTCGTCCTGACGGCAGAGCGAGAGCTCCGGCAGCGCCATCGAGGCCGGCGCAAACGACGACCACTGCGGCGCCGTCGCGCCCCCGGGGTCGAAGGCGAAGCCGCCTGTCCAGACCGCGCCGGCGCCAGCCGGCAGTCCCGGTGGCTCGTCGAAGACAGCGCCCTCGCGCAGGCGCAGGCTCTCGCGGGCCACCTCCTCGAACCGGGACTCGCCCCGCGAGGTCGTCTCGTGCGCGATCCCCAGCGCCGCCAGGGCGAAGCCTCGATCGGGCTGCTCCCAGCAGAACCAGCGATCCGAGGCCAGTCGTGAGGCGAAGACGGCCGCGCAAGGGTCGACCTCCTCGACGGATGCGGTGGCGCTGACCAGGGTTCGTCGACCGCGCCCAGCGGCGCGGCGCTCAATCCCTTCGCGCAGGCGGGTGAGAAGCTGCTCAGTCGCCGCCGCGAGCAATGGCGATCTCGCCAGTCCTCACCATTTCGATCAAGCCATGCGGGCGGATCATCCGCTCGAAGGCCTCGATCTTGTCGGCGGAGCCGGTCACCTCGATCGTCATCGTGCGGCGGGCGACGTCGATGATCTTGGCGCGAAAGATCTCGGCGAACTGGATCACCTCGGCCCGGTTCTCGACCGCGGCGGAGACCTTGAACATCGCCATCTCGCGGGCGACCGTCTCCTCCGGCTCCATGTCGCGGATCTTCAGCACGTTGACCAGCTTGTGCAGCTGCTTGGTGACCTGGTCGATCGGGTGGACGGCGCCGTCGAGGGTGAGGGTGATGCGCGAGATGCTGGGGTCGTCGGTCGGCCCGACCGCGAGCGTGTCGATGTTGAAGCCGCGGCGGGAGAAGAGACCGGCGATCCGCGCCAGCACGCCCGGCTTGTTCTCGACCAGGATCGAGAGGATGTGCTTGCGCCCGCTCAGCTGCCCGGGCACGTGCAGGTCCTCGAGTTTGACCAGTTGAGGGGTCCCGGCCTCCATCAGCTCACCACCTCCGGGGCCTCGACCATGTCGCGGGCCGCCTGACCGGGCGGGATCATCGGGTAGCAGTTCTCCTCCTGGGCGACGCGGACGTCGAGCAGCACCGGGCCGTCGGTCTCCAGCGCCTTGACCATCGTCTCCTCGAGGTCGGCGGCGTTCTCGCAGCGCAGCCCGGTCGCCCCGAAGGCCTCGGCCAGCTTCACCCAGTCCGGGCTGGCGCCCATCTCGACCGAGCTGTAACGGCGGTCCCAGAACAGCTCCTGCCACTGGCGGACCATCCCCATGTAGCCGTTGTTCATCAGGAAGACCTTCACCGGGATCTCTTCGGTGACGCAGGTCGCCAGCTCCTGGCAGGTCATGATCAGGCTGCCGTCGCCGGCCAGGCAGACGACGTGCTCGTCGGGGCAGGCGACCTTGGCGCCGACCGCCGCCGGCAGCCCGAAGCCCATCGTCCCCAGGCCGCCGGAGTTGATCCACCGCCGCGGCTTTTCGAAGCCGTAGTACTGCGCCGCCCACATCTGGTGCTGGCCGACGTCCGAGGTGACGATCGCGTCGCCCTGGGTCGCCCGGTGCATCGCCTCGACCATGAACTGCGGCTTGATCTCGCCGTCCACGCCGGGCTCGTAGCGCAGCGGGTGCTCCTCCTGCCAGGCGCGCAGCTGCTTCCACCAGGCGTCGAGGCGCGAGGGGTCGGTCTGCAGCGCCCGGTACTCGCGGGTCAGCTCCGGCAGGACCAGCTTGGCGTCGCCGACGATCGGGATGTGGGCGCCGACGTTCTTGGAGATCTCGGCCGGGTCGACGTCGAGGTGGATCACTTTCGCGTGCGGGGCGAACTCGTCGAGCTTGCCGGTGATGCGGTCGTCGAAGCGGGCGCCGATGGCGACGATCAGGTCGGCGTTGTCCATCGCCCAGTTGGCGGTGACGGTGCCGTGCATGCCCAGCATCCCCAGCCAGCTCTCGTGCGAAGCCGGGATCGCGCCGAGGCCCATCAGGGTCGAGGTGATTGGGAAGCGGTCGGCGGCGGCCAGCTCGCGCAGCTCCTCGGCGGCGTTGGCGTTGACCACGCCGCCGCCCGTGTAGAGGATCGGCCTCTTCGCGTTGGCCAGCGCTTTGGCGGCGATCCGCACCTGTTTGATGTTGCCGCTGCTCATCGGCCGGTAGCCGGCCAGCTCGACCGGCTCGGTGCGCGGCTCGTAATCGATGTCGGCACGCGAGAGGTCCTGCGGCACGTCGACCAGCACCGGCCCGGGGCGACCGGTGGAGGCGACGTGGAAGGCCTCGTGGACGTACTCGGGAATCTCGCGCGGGTCGGTGACCTGGAAGGAGTGCTTGACGAAGGGCAGCGTCGCGCCAAGGATGTCGGCCTCCTGGAAGCCGTCGGTGCCGATCAGCTCGGTCCGCACCTGACCGGTGACGAAGATCGTCGGCACCGAGTCCATCATCGCGTCGGCGATCGCGGTGACCAGGTTGGTGGCGCCGGGGCCGGAGGTGGCGAAGGCGACCCCGACTTTGCCCGAGGCCTTGGCGTAGCCCTCGGCGGCGTGGCCGCCGCCCTGCTCGTGGCGAACCTGGATGTGGCGCAGCCCGGCGTCGACGAGGGCGTCGTAGGTCGGCAGGTTGGCCCCGCCGGGAATGCCGAAGATGTGCTCGACACCCTCGGCCTGGAGGCTCTGCATCAATGCGTCCGCGGCTCTCATCGGACCCGCGATGGTACCAGTGGGCCTATGCCCGGCCAGCAGGGGATTTGGCCGGGTTCCAGCGGGTGCGCGGGTCGATCGAGCCGTCGATCGCGTGCGCTTTGTAGCGCTCGATCGCGTGGATCATCGACTCGACCAGCTCCTCGCCGAGCAGCGTCGGCTGCAGGCCGAGGTCCAGCAGCTTGGTGTGGACGGCGTTGTAGTAGTGCTCTTCCTTCTCGACCCTGGGGTTGTCGCAGTGCTGGATCTCGACCGAGTAGCCGAGGTGCTCGGCGGCCGCCTTGACCAGCTCGGCCAGCTCCAGCACCGAGAACTGCTCGGTGAACTGGTTGAAGACGCGGAACTCGCCCGCCTCGGCCGGGTTCTCGACCGCCAGCTCGACGCACTGCAGGGTGTCGCGGATGTTGAGGAAGCCGCGGGTCTGGCCGCCCGTGCCGTAGACGGTGAGCGGGTGGCCGATCACCGCCTGCAGGCAGAAGCGGTTGAGCACGGTGCCGAAGATCTCGTCGTAGTCGAAGCGGGTGATCAGGCGCTCGTCGCGGGCCGTCTCATCGGTCTCGACGCCGTAGACGACCCCCTGGTTGAGGTCGGTGGCGCGCAGGCCCCAGGTGCGACAGGCGAAGTGGATGTTGGTCGAGTCGTGGACCTTCGAGCAGTGATAGAGCGAGCCGGGCAGCTTCGGGAAGGGCAGGGTGTCCTTGCGACCCCTGTGCTCGATCTCGATGTAGCCCTCCTCGATGTCGATGTTGGGCTGGCCGTACTCCCCCATCGTCCCCAGCTTGACCAGGTGGCACTCCGGGACGTGGTCGCGGACCGAGAAGAGCAGGTTGAGGTTGCCGATCACGTTCGTGTGCTGGGTCTCAACCGCCCGCTCGCGCGACATCATCGAGTAGGGCGCCGAGGGCTGCTCGCCGTAGTGGATGACGGCCTCGGGCCGCGTCTCGGAGACGACCTCGTCGAGGAAGTCGCCGTCCTCGACGGCGCCGACGTAGCTGCGGATCTGCTCGCCGGAGACCTCGCGCCAGGTATCGATCCGCTCCTCGAGGCTGACAATCGGGGTCAGCGAGTCGGTGCCCTGATCGCGGTGCCAGCGGCGGCGGGAGAAGTTGTCGACGACCGCGACCTCGTGTCCGCGGGCCGAGAACCGCAGGGCGGTTGGCCAACCGAGATAGCCGTCGCCCCCAAGGATGAGAACGCGCATAGGTCGCGGCAGGGTAACGGACGGGGGCGACATAGCATCCGGCCGATGACCGGGCTGGCGGCGCGCAACGGCGGGCGAATCGGGCTCGCCGCCCTGATCGCGATCCTCCTGCTCGGGCTGGGATTGCGCCTCGACTACGCCTGGGAGGCCCGCGCCCCCGTCTACGACGCGATCGCCTACGAGCGCATCGCCGCCAACCTGGAGCACGGCGAGGGCTTCAGCCTGGGCACCAACGCCACCCAGCCGGCCAGCAACTACTCGCCGGGCCTGCCGCTCCTCGCCGGCGCCATTTACAAGCTCAGCGGCGGGGTTCACGAGCGAATCGCGCGCCTTGTCCTGGCGCTGATCGGCTCGCTCGCCGTGCTCTTCACCTACCTGATCGGACGCCGGCTCTCGGGGCCGGCGGCGGGCCTGACCGGCGCCGGCATCGTGGCGATCTATCCGGCCCTGCTCGAGTACCAGGGCATGCTGATGGGAGAGCCACTGGCGGCCACCCTGCTCTCCGGGGCGATCCTGGCATTCCTCTGGGCGTCGGTCCCGGCCCCCACCGCCTCTCGCGCGGGCGGCGCGGGGTCTGGGGTCCTCGCCCGCAGCCCGCGAGGACGAGGATCCCAAACCCGCGACAGGACCCGCGCGTCGAGGTGGCTGGCCCCGGGGCTCCTGCTCGGAGCCCTTGCCCTCGTCCGCCCCGAGTACCTGGGTATCTCGCTGGTCATAGCTGTCGTCGCATTCGCATGGAACCGAAGCAACTGGCGCGCAGGGGCCATGAACGCCGCGATCTTGCTCGCGGGAGCAACCGTGGTCGTCGCCCCGTGGACGATCCACAACGCGATCGCGCTCGACCGCTTCGTGCCGATCTCCACCGGCGGTGGGCAGGTGCTGTTTGCGGGCTCCTACCTGCCGTCGGGCGGCGATCCGGAGCGGGTCGGCGCCGAGGTGCTGGAGCGCCACCCCGGCCTGACCCGCAAGCTGAGTTCGCGGTTTGTCTCGGATAGCGCGACTAAACGCGAACTCGCCGAGGTGGTGGTGCTGCGCCGGCTGCGGCTCGAGCAGATCCTTGCCGCGCTCGCGGCCCAGCGCTACCCGGAGATGGAAACCGACGAGGCGCTCGCGCGGATGGGTCGCGAACGGCTCTGGGACGACCTCAGCGAACGGCCGCTCGACTATGGCGGGTTCGTCGCGGCGAAGGTCTGGCGCGCCTGGTCGCACGGGCCGCGGCGGGTGATGGAGCGCCCTGGCTGGGAGGCGCTGCACTGGGCGCTGGTCGGCTTCGGCCTGCTCGGCCTGGTCGTGCTGGCGCGACAGCGCCCAAGCGAGGCGCTGCTGTTCGGCGTCCTCCTGGCCTCGGTCACGGCGATCGTCGCCCTGTTGGTCGCCTCGCCGCGGCGGGTGCTGGTGACGCTTCCCCTCGTCGCCGCCCTGGCTGGGGTCGGCAGCGCCTGGCTCTGGACGACCGTGGCCCAGCGGCGCCCGGCCCGGGGATAGCCTGAGCCGTCATGGCCGCCTCGATCTCGTGCTGGGCACGCTCGCTGCCGCAGCGCCACGGACGCACGACGCTGATCCTGCTGGCGGCGATCCTGGCGCTCGGCTTCGGCCTGCGCGCCTACCGGGTGGTCGAGCCGCTGGCCACGCCCGGCGACGACTCGCGCGCCTACTTCGCGCTCTCCAAGGCGCTCTACGAGGAGGGCAGCTACGGCGGCCCCGAATTCCGCGACTCCAGCGACTGGTCCCCGGGGGCGCCACTGGTCTACTCAGCCTCCTTCTACGCGACGGGCGGGGCCCGGGAAGGAACGGCGCGGATAATCGAGCTGCTGTTCGGACTGGCGGCGATCGTCGTCGTCTACCTCCTCGGGCGACGACTGAACTGCCGCCCAGCTGGACTGATCGCCGCCTTCGGCGTCGCGGTCTACCCGCCGTTCATCCACTCGACCGGCGCCCTTTTCAGCGAGCCTCCCGCGATGCTGACTCTTCCGGCGGCGGTCCTGGCGTTTCTCTGGGCAGCGGACTCGGGACCGGCTCCCCGGCGCGCGGGTCCTGTCGCGGGGCAGACCTCCTCGTCCTCGCGGGCTGCGGGCGAGGAGGCCAGACCCCGCGCCCCGCGCGCGTCGAGAGGCTGGTGGCGGTGGTTGGTCCCAGGACTCCTGCTCGGGGCAACGGCGATGATTCGGCCTGAGTATCTGCTGGTCGGAGCAGCGTTCGTCGTGCTGGCTGCAATCCGGGTGGCCCGACAGCGAGGCTGGCAACCCGGCCTCGCCGCTGGAGGCTTGCTCGTGGTGGGCCTGATCCTGCCGATCGTGCCGTGGACCGTGCGCAACGCGGTCGAGCTCGACCGCTTCGTGCCAATCTCGACGGGGGGTGGCAAGGCTCTGTACGTAGGTACCTACCTGCCCGCCGACGGCGAGTACCAGCGGGTCAAGGCGCTGCTCGTCGACCGCTATCTGGGGCGCGATCTGGAGCCCGGCTCCGATGCGCTCGACCGGATCGACCCGGCGCCGCTGTTCGATCGCGTTGCCGCCCGCTACCCGGAGCTGCCGCGCGACGAGGCGCTGGGGAAGATCGGCAAAGAGAACCTCTACGACTACCTCGAGGAGGACCCGCGCGGCTATGCGGCGATGACCGTGCGCAAGGTGTGGCGGATGTGGAGCGGCGGCATCGGCGAAGCGATGAGCAGCGCCGCCGGCCGAACCGTCCAGGTGCTGATCGTCCTCCTCGGCCTGACCGGGCTGGCCCTCCTCGCTATGCGCCGGCGCTGGTGGGATCTGGTCGCGATGGCGACCCCGATCGTCCTCATCACCGCCGTCGGCGCCGCCTCGCTGGCGGCCCCGCGCCGCAACGAGGTGCTGATGACGCTGATCTTTCCGCTTGCCGGCATCGCCCTGGCACGGGTGGGTGCGGCCATATCCTCCAGCCCCCGATGGTCCCCAGAGCAGCAATCTTCCCCGCCGAGCTGACCGCGCTCCGCGCCGCCGGCCTGCTCGCCGCCGCCGGCATCGTCGCCTTCGCGGTCCTGCGCCGCCGCAGCCTGCGCAACGCCGACGTGCTGATCCTGTTGGCGGCCGGCCTCGGCCTGGCGATCGTCTCCGGAACCGAGCTCACCGACGCGCTGCTCTCGGCCTTCTCCTTCGAGAAGGGCAACGGCGGTCGCATCCTCGGCCTCGCCGTCTTCGCGATCTTCGTCCTCTTCGGACTGATCCTGCGGGCGCTCTCGCAGGCGGCGCGCAACTCGCGCCAGCTCTCCGCGGTGCTCGAGGGGCTCGCCTGGGAGGAGTTCCGCCAGGCGAAGCTGCCGGAGCGCTTCCGCGGCAAGATCGCGATCGTCGTCCCGGCCTACGACGAGGCGGAGAACATCGGCCACGTCCTGGACCGGATGCCGGCCGAGGTCTGCGGAGTGCGGACGGAGGTGCTGGTCGTCGACGACGGCTCCCGCGACGGCACCGGCGACGTCGCCGCCGAGCACGGCGCGATCGTCGCCCGCCACGTGATCAACCGCGGCGGTGGCGCGGCGCTGCGGACCGGCTACCGGCTGATGGTCGACTCCGGCGCCGAGGTGGTGGTGACGCTCGACGCCGACGGGCAGCACCTGCCCTCGGAGATGGAGCGGCTGGTCAAGCCGGTCCTCGACGGCGAGGTCGACGTCGCCCACGGCTCCCGCGTGCTCGGGGAGGCGGACCGCAACCACCTCGCCCGCGAGCTCGGCATCGTCTTCTTCAACCGCCTCGTCTCCACCATCACCCGCACCCACGTCACCGACTGCTCGAACGGCTATCGCGCCGTCCGCGCCACCGCCCTGCCGCAGCTCGTCCTGCGCCAGGAGCAGTTCCACACCTCCGAGTTCATGATCGAGGCGATCAAGCGCGGCATCCCCGCCAGGGAGGTCCCGGTCACGGTCGAGCGCCGTCTCCACGGCCACTCGAAGAAGCCGGCTGTCGTCCGCTACGGCCTCGGCTTCGCCAACGCGATCGTCCGCACCTGGCTGCGTTAGCGCTACCCCACCCCCGGGTGCCTGACCTCGGCGGGGTCGGGGAGGAAGAGGTCGGTGCCGCAGCGGGGGCAGACCTGGACGTAGAGCTTCACGACCTTGCCGCAGGTCGGGCACTGCCGTTCGGGTTCGTGCTTCTCGGAGCGGTGGAGGATCACGGCGATCAGGCCGAACGGCGGCACCACGGTGCCGATCAGCAGCCAGAGCCAGAAGGAGCTGCCCTTGCCGCGGGCGATTATCGCGGTGGCGAGGCCGAAGGAGAAGGCGATGACGAGGTACTCGAATCCCACGCCTCCATTGTCGCGTCCAGCGGCCGCGGGTGCCCGATCGACCCCAGCTCCGAGAGGTCGCGACGGAACGGCAGGCTGGCGGTCCAGTCGATCACCGCGCGGGCCTTGCGGGCGATGCCCGGGATCTGGCTCATGTGGTAGGTCCGCGCCAGCCACCAGGCGGGGAAGCCGCGGAAGGTGCGGTTGCCGATCCGCCCCACCGCCTTGTAGCGGCCGAGGTTGACGAAGGCGGCGCTGCCGCGGTAGCGGAAGGCCTCCGGCTTGCCGACGCCGAGCTCGGCGGCGATGTTGCGGGCGGCGACCGGGCCCTCCCGCACCGCGTGCTGGGCGGTCGGCGGGTAGAAGCCGCCGCCCGGGTCGGGAGCCGCGGCGCAGTCGCCGATCGCCCAGACCGCGTCCATGCCACGCACCCGCAGGTGCTCGTCGACCGGCACCCGGCCGCGCTCGTCGAGCGGCAGGTTCAGCTGGCGCAGGCTCGGGTGCGGAGCGACGCCGGCGGTCCAGACGACGGTCCGGGTCGGCAGCACCTCGCCGGTCGAGAGGCGGGCGCGGTCCGCGCTCACCTCCTCCAGCGTCGTGCCGAGGCGGATGTCGATGCCGCGGCCGCGCAGCTCCCGCAGCGCGTACTCGGCAAGGCCGGCGTCGATCTCCGGCAGGACCCGGTCGGCCGCCTCGACCAGCACCCAACGCATCCCGTGCAGGCGGGCACGCGGATAGCAATCCATCGCGTCGGCGGCGAAGTCCTGCAGCTCGGCCAGCGCCTCGAGCCCGGCATAGCCGCCGCCGACGAAGACGTAGGTGAGCAGCTCGTCGCGGCGCGCCGGATCCTCCGCCGCGTTCGCCGCCTCCAGCGTCTCGACCACGTGGTTGCGCAGCCAGATCGCGTCGGCGAGCGTTTTGAAGCCGATCGCGTGCTCGGAGAGGCCGGGCACCGGCAGCACCCGCGATACCGAGCCCAGCGCCAGCAGGAGCTGATCGTAGGAAAGCCGCTCGACCTCGCCCTCGCGGGTCCGCAGCTCGACCGTGCGGGCGCCTGGATCGTGGCCGACGATCGTCCCCAGCCGCAGGTAGGTCCGCTGCAGCATCTCCCGCAGCGGCGTCACCACGTGTCGCGGCTCCAGGGTCCCGGCCGCGGCCTCCGGCAAGAACGGCGTGTAGAGCAGGAAGTTGACGTCGTTGACCAGGGTCAGCCGCGCCGATTGCCGCGGCATGATCCGCTCCAGCTCCCGCGCCGCCATCGCGCCCCCGAATCCACCCCCGGCGATGACGACGTTCCAGGCCATGTGCCCAAGGTAGCACTTTGTAACAACGTGTCACAAAGTGCTGGAAATTACTTTCTCGTCGACGTCCTGGCACCCGGCTGGATGTAGCGCTAAAGTTTCGGACAGCTTGTGTTGTCACATCGAACGGCCCCGGGGTGGTCCCGGGGCCGTTTCTTTTGCGGCGCGTCCTCCTAGCGGTCCGCGAGCTTCGATGCGAGCGCGATCAGCGCCGGATCCTGACTAAGCGCCCAGCTTCGCCCGGATCAAGCGGTTGACCTCGCCGCCGTCGGCGCGGCCCTTGGTCTCCTTCATCACGGCGCCGACGATGGCGCCGATCGCCTTCTGGTTGCCCGCTCGAACCTGCTCGGCCGCATCCGGGTTGGCATCGACCGCGGCGGCGACGATCGACTCCAGCTCGCCGCTGTCGGAGATCTGGGCCAGGCCCTCGCGCTCGACTATCGCCAGGGGGTCGCCGCCCTCGGCTACGAGGGCCGCGAGGACGGCCTTACCGCTGCCGTGGGAGATCTTCTTCTCCTGGACCATCGCGACCAGGGTGGCGAGGGCCTCGGGCTCGACCTTCGAGGCCGCTGCGCTCTCGCCGCCGTCGCCGCGAAGGGCCGCCGCCAGCTCTCCCGTCACCCAGTTGGCGACGACGCGGGGCTCGACGCCGCCGGCCGCCGCCGCGACGCGCTCGAAGTAATCGGCGGTATCGGGGTCGGCGACCAGCACCGTCGCCACGTCCTCGGCCACGCCCATCTCCTCGCCGTAGCGCCGCAGGCGCGCCTCCGGCAGCTCCGGCAGCGACTCGCGCGCCTCGCGCAGCATCGCCTCGGTCGGCGCCAGCGGCACCAGGTCGGGCTCGGGGAAGTAGCGGTAGTCGTGCGCCTCCTCCTTCGAGCGCAGCGGCGTCAGCGAGCCGTCCTCGGGGTGGAAGTGCAGCGTCTCCTGCACCACCGTCCCCCCCGCGCCGATCAGCTCGCGCTGGCGCGCCAGCTCCGCCTCGATGCCGCGTTCGAGGAAGCGGAAGCTGTTCATGTTCTTCAGCTCGGTCTTGGTCCCGAGCCGCTCGCTGCCGGCCGCGCGGACCGAGACGTTGGCGTCAACCCGCAGGCTGCCCTCCTCCATGTTGACGTCGGAGACGCCGAGCTGGCGAACCGTCGTCCGCAGCAGGCGCGCCCAGGTTGCGGCTTCTGCGGCGCTGCGCAGGTCGGGCTCGGTGACGATCTCGACCAGCGGCGTGCCGCCACGGTTGAAGTCGACCAGCGAGGCGCCGGAGCCATGGATCCGCCCCGACTCGCCGAGGTGGATCGTCTTCGCCGCGTCCTCCTCGAGGTGGGCCCGGTGGATGCGGATCTCGCCGAGCCGGCCGTTGACCGCCAGCGGCAGGTCGTACTGGCTGATCTGGTACGCCTTCGGGTTGTCGGGATAGAAGTAGTTCTTGCGGTGGAAGATCGAGCGCGGCGCCACCTCGCACTCCAGCGCCGCGGCGATCTTCAGCGCGTAGCGGATCGCCTCCTCGTTCGGCACCGGCAGCACGCCGGGGTGGGCGAGACAGACCGGGCAGGTGTGGACGTTCGGCTCGTCGCCGAAGGACAGCTCGCAGCCGCAGAACATCTTCGTCCGGGTCGAGAGCTGGACGTGGATCTCCAGCCCGATCACGGCCTCCAGCTCAGCCACCGGCGCCGTCCCCGGGTCGCGCCTCGAACCCGATCGCCCGCTCGAGGGCGTAGGCGGCATCGAGCAGCCGTTGCTCGGCGAAGGCCGGCGCCGCGATCTGAAATCCGACCGGCAGCTCCGGCCCACCGCCATTCGGGGTCGCCAGCCCGGCCGGGATCGAGATCGCCGGGATGCCGGCGAGGCTCATCGGCACCGTGAAGAAGTCGTTCATGTACATCGCCAGCGGGTCGTCGGTCTTCTCGCCGAGCCGGAAGGCGACCGAGGGCGAGGTCGGCGTGACGACGAAGTCGAACCGGGCGAAGGCGGCGGCGTAGTCCTCGGCGATCTTCGTCCGCACCTTCTGCGCCCTGCCGTAGTAGGCCTCGTAGTAGCCGGAGGAGAGCGCGTAGGTGCCGAGCATGATCCGCCGCTTCACCTCCTCGCCGAAGCCCTCGGCGCGGGTCGTCTCGTACATCTCGATCAGGTCCCCGGCCTCTCCTTTGCGGATCCCGTAGCGAACGCCGTCGTAGCGGGCGAGGTTCGACGAGGCCTCGGCGGGGGCGATCACGTAGTAGGCCGAGATGCCGTGCTCGGCATGCGGCAACGGCGCCTCGGCGATCTCGCCGCCCAGCTCCTCGATCCGCTTCAGCGTCGCCTCGAACACCTCCCGCACCCCCGGCTCGATCGCGTCGTGGGCCAGCTCGGCGGGAACGGCGAAGCGCAGCCCGGCGAGGTCCTCGCGTCGCGGCGCCTCCACCCCGCCCTCGATCCCGACCGAGGTCGAGTCGCAGGGGTCCCTGCCCTGCATCGCGGCCAGCAGCAACGCTGCGTCGGTCACGTCGCGCGTCAGCGGGCCGCACTGATCGAGCGAGGAGGCGAAGGCGATCATTCCGTAGCGCGAGATCGCCCCGTAGGTGGGCTTCAAGCCGACGATCCCGCAGAGCGCCGCCGGCTGACGGATCGAGCCACCGGTGTCGGTGCCGATCGCGCAGGGCGCCAGCCGACCGCCAACGACCGCCGCCGAGCCGCCCGAGGAGCCGCCGGGGACCCGCTCGCGGTCCCAGGGGTTGAGGACCGGGCCGTAGGCGGAGTTCTCGTTCGAGGATCCCATCGCAAACTCGTCCATGTTGGTCTTGCCGAGCACGGACGCGCCCGCCTCGGCCAGCTTCCGCACCGCGGTCGCCGTGTAGAGGGGGCGGTGACCCTCGAGGATGCGAGAGCCGGCGGTGGTCTCGACACCGTCGGTGCAGAAGAGGTCCTTGACCGCGACCGGGATCCCGCCCAGGGCTCCCTCGCCCTCGCCGCCCTCCTCGGCGCGCCACAGGTAGGCATTCAGCTCGTCGCCCGCGGCGGCCTGCCGCCAGGCGGCGAAGTACTCCCCGCGCGAGACCTCCCCCGCCTCGATTCGCGCCACGGCCTGGGCGACGCTCAGCTCCAGCAGCTCGCCCATCACTCGGCCTGCGGCGAGGGAACCCTGAAGGCGCCCTCGGCTGGATCGGGCGCCTGCTCCAGCACCGCGTCCTTGGGCCAGCTGGGGCGCGGCTCGTCCGCCCGCAGAACGTTCTCCAGGGCGACCACATGCGACGTCGGCTCGACCTCGTCCAGCTCCAGCTTCGCGATCCGGTCGACGTGATCGAGGATGCCGGACAGCTCACCGGCCATCCGCTCCACCTCGGCGTCGGACAGCCGAAGCCGTGCCAGCTTCGCCACATGGAGGACCTGGTCCCGCTCGATCACGGGCGTGATTCTAGGCTGGCGGCACCGGCGCGGCGGGCAGGGCGGCCGCTAAGGAGCGGTGACGGTGCGCGAGCGGGCGCCGAGGCACATCACCGGACGCTGCGGCAGCTCGTAGGCCAGCACCTCCGCGTAGACACGTTTCCCGCGGATCGCCGGGAACGACCTCAGCCGCCACTCGCCGTAAGTCGGGAAGACCCGCGCCACGACCTTGTCCTTCCCCGGCATCGACTGCCTGATGCGAACGGTGCTCGAGTCGCAGAATTCCGACGGCGCATCGGAGGAGATCGCGCCGCTGAGCTTCCCGGCCTCCCGATCGACGCTGATCGTCAGGGTCACGGGATAGGTATGAATTACATCCGCTGAGCCGGTAGGCGCAGCCGCGAGCAAGCCGGCACACACGAGAAGCAGTGCCGCAAGAGCCTTCGTCGGGACCATCAACGCAAGGTAGCAACGGCTTCTCGCGCGGGTGGCGTGGGGTCTGGGGTCCTCGCCCGCAGCCCGCGAGGACGAGGCCCCCAGCCCCACGACAGGACCCGCGCGCCGGAGCCTTTGGCTGCCTAGCCAGTTATTGTGCCGGCATGCGCGGGGCAAAGGCAGAGCGTTTCGTCGTCCTAAACCTGCGCCTGCTCGCCGTCGGTTTCGCCGTGGTCGGCATCCTCTTCATCGCCGTCCCCAACGGGGTCCTCGACACGATCTCCGACCTCGGCGACTCGCTCGGCGACTTCGCCCGCGCCCCCCACGGCGAGGAGCAGCTCTGGCTGGCGCTTGCCTTCGCCTACATGGTGGTGATCACCGGCATCTGCCTCGTCGCCCAGGCCGACGTCGTCCGCTACCGGCCGCTGCTGCTGGTGCTGGCGGTCGGCAAGACCGCCTCTTCGCTCGGCTCGCTCGGCTTCTACCTCTTCGACCAGGACGTCTTCATCTACCTGCTCAACTTCCTCGTCGACGGCTTCCTGGCGCTGGCTGCCCTCTGGCTCTGGTCGCTGGCCGGCCGGGTCGAACGGGTTCCCGCGCCTGGCTGAAGGCGCCCGCCGGGGTTGTCGGCCGCCGAGCACCGGACGCTGTCGGCGATCTGCGAAGCGATGGCCCCCGCCCTCGATGGGTTGCCGGCGGCGGAGCGCGAGGTCGACGTCTCCGGGCCGGTCGCCGGCCTGCTGAGCTCGCTCTCGCCGCGCGTGCTGGGGCGGGTGCGGCTCGCCTTGCGGGTCTTCGAGTGGCTGCCGTTCCCCTGGCGCTTCAGCCGGCTCGACCCGCGGGCGCGCGAAGGCTTCCTCAACCGGATGGAGCGCTCGCGCTTCAGCCTCTACCACGAGCTGCTGCTGATGGCGAAGACCTTCACCACGCTCGGCTACGCAGTGGACCCCGCGGTCGAGGGTAGGCTCGGCCTGGAGACGAGCTGCCGTGTCGCCGACGGGGCGCGGCCCGAGCCCTCCGGATCGCTCGGCGACACCGCGCCCGCCGGCGACGGCGAGGAATGCGACGTCGTCATCGTCGGCTCCGGCGCCGGCGGGGCGGTCGCCGCGGCGGCACTGGCCGAGGCCGGCCTCGACGTGCTCGTGCTCGAGGCGGGCGAGAGCTACGACCGCGACAGCTACCCCGCCGACCCGTTGGAGGCGATCGCCTCGCTATACCGCGACGGTGGCCTGACGATCGCCGAGGGAAGCCCGCCGATCCCGGTGCCGGTGGCACGGACCGTCGGCGGCACGACCGTGATCAACTCCGGCACCTGCTTCCGAGCGCCCGAGCCGGTGCTGGCGCACTGGCGCGATCGCTACGGGATCGGCTGGGCGAACGAGCTGGCCCCCGACTTCGCCGAGGCGGAGGAGTTCCTGCGGGTGACGCCGCTCGATCCGGAGCGGATGGGGCGCAACGGGCAGCTGGCGATGGAAGGGGCGGCGGCGATCGGCGCCAGCGCCGGCCCGATCTCGCGCAACGCCGGCAACTGCGTCCAGTGCAGCTCCTGCCCCTACGGCTGCCGGATCGACGCCAAGCGCGGCATGCACGTCAGCTACCTGCCGCGCGCCGTCGCGGCAGGCGCCCGCCTGCGGGCCGGAGTCGAAGCGCGCCGCATCCTGGTCGAGGGTGACCGCGCCGTCGGCGTCCGCTGCGCCGTCGCCCCGCACCCCGAGCGCAACGGCCACAGCCGGCCCTACACGGTTCGCGCCCGGCGGGCGACGATCGTCGCCGGCGGCGCCTTCGGCACCCCGGAGCTGCTGCTGCGCTCCGGTCTCGGCGGCGACCAGGTCGGCCGCAATCTCCACATCCACCCCGCCTGCTGGGTCGGCGCCCACTACGAGGAGGAGGTGCGCGGCTGGGAGGGCGTGATGCAGAGCTACTACGTCGACGAGTGGGAGGCCGAGCAGCGGGTGCTGCTCGAGGCGACCTTCACGCCGCTTCCCTTCGGCGGCGCCTGGCTGCTCGGCTCGGGGCGGGAGCACCAGGAGGCGATGCTGCGCTTCGGCAACATCGCCTCGATCGGCGTCCAGCTCGGCGACGAGTCCGGCGGCCGGGTCGGGATCGCCCGCGACGGCTCGCTGCGGGCCAACTACCGACTCAGCGACGAGGACGCGCGCCGCCTCACCTTCGGCATCGCCCGTGCCGCGGAGATCCACTTTGCCGCCGGCGCGACCGAGGTCTACCCGAACATCGGCCGGGCGCCGGTCCTGCGCCCAGGCGACGTCGCCGGCTTCGAGGCGACCGCCTTCAAGCCCTCCGAGCTGCGGCTCGAGGCCTTCCACCCGATGGGGACTGCCAGGATCGCCGCGGACCCCCGCGAGGGAGTCTGCGGTCCCGATGGGGCGGTCAACGGCGTCGAGGGCCTCTATGTCGCCGACGCCTCGCTCTTCCCCACCGCGGTGCAGGTCAATCCGATGATGACCATCGCGGCGTTCGCGAAGAGAGTGGCCAGCGGGCTCGTAGCTGCGTAGGGCGTTGTCCTCGGTCGGCCGCCTGCGGGTCACGCACATAAGTGCGCTCCCCTGGTCGGCCTCCCTGCGTCCTAGCCCTACTTTGCTACGAGCCCGCTGTTGTCTCAGCTCGTCGGAGGGGGTGGCGGAGGTGGCGGGCTTTGCGGTGGTGGCGGAGGCTGCTGTCCTTGGGGCGGCGGAGGGGGTGGTGGCGGGGGCCCGCCCGCAGGGGGTTGGCCTCCCGAGGGGGGTTGGTGCCCGCCGCCGCCGGAGAGCTGGTCGCCGACGTCGCCGAAGGTCATCCCTTCTTCCTGCATCGCCCGGTAGCCGCCGTAGGCGATGCCGACCGCGGCGGCGAAGGCGAGGAAGATGCCGACCTTGAGCGTCACGTCGACCTCGACGCCGCTGAAGTCACCGCCGCCGCCGGGCTGGTCGATGATCCGGTAGAGGATCAGCAGCACGGCGAGGCCGCCGAGGGCGGCGACGATCGCGTTGAGCGAGACCGGCAGCTCCAGGTCGGCGTCGGTGAGGCGGATCACCGCGACCCCGATCGCGGCGACGATCGCCAGCATGAGAAAGATCGGGATCACGTCGAGGGCGTCCCAGGCGCTGCCGCCGGCGCCGCTGACGTCGCCGCCGAAGCCGGGCACGCCGGAGACCTCGACGCCGAACCAGTCGAAGAACATGAATACGAAGAGGAGCAGGGCGGAGACCGCCGAGAGCTTCTCCCCCGTGCTCAGCTTGTCAGCTTCCATCTGCACATCCCTCCATGGGCTAGGGGTCGCGCCGACACTACACCCGGCCTCGGGCGGCAGCCAGCGTATTGCCGAGCAGCATCGCGATCGTCATCGGACCGACCCCGCCCGGGACCGGCGTGATCGCGGCGGCCACCTCGCTCGCGGCCTCGAAGTCGACGTCGCCGCGGAGGCCGTCGTCGGTGCGGTTCATGCCGACGTCTATGACCACGGCGCCCGGCTTGACCGCGTCTGCGCCGAGCAGCCGCGGGACGCCGACCGCCGCCACCAGGACGTCGGCGCGACGACATGTCGCGGCCAGGTCGCGGGTGCGCGAGTGGCAGACCGTCACCGTCGCGTTGGCGGCCAGCAGCAGGCGCGCGACCGGCACTCCGACCAGCTTCGAGCGACCTACCACGACGGCCTCGGCCCCCTCCAGCTCGACCCCCTCGTGGCGCAGCAGCTCCATCACCCCGGCCGGCGTGCATGGCACCAGGCCGGGCATGCCGTGGGCGAGCAGGCCGGCGTTGGTCGGCGTCAGCCCGTCGACGTCCTTGGCGGGATCGATCGCGGCGACGATCGCGTCGGGATCGATCTGCGGCGGCAGCGGCAGCTGCACGAGGATGCCGTCGACGCCCTCGTCGAGGCCGAGGTGGCCGACCAGCTCCAACAGCTCGTTCTCGCTCGTCTCCGCCGGCAGCTCGTGATGCACCGACTCCATCCCGGCCTCGGCGCAGGCCTTGTGCTTGTTGGCGACATAGACCTGCGAGGCGGGGTCCTCACCGACGATCACCGTCGCCAGGGCGGGCGCCCGGGCCTTCTCCCCACGGAACGCGGCCACCTCGGCGGCGACCCGCTCGCGCACGGCGGCGGCCACCGCCTTGCCGTCGATCGTCCGCGCCGCCATGCTCCTCACCGCTTGCGGATCGGGGCGTAGTCGGCCATCAGCTTGCGCTCCGAGCCGTCGCTGGCAAAGCGGACGACCACGACGCCGCCCGGCTCGACGGCGGTCACGACCCCGTCGCCAAAGCTGGCGTGGACGACGTCGTCGCCGGTGCGCAGCTCCAATGCCGGGCCCGGGTCGATCGGCTCCACGACCTCACCCTGCCCTCCGGCGTCCCAGGACGCGGCGGCGGCGCTCGGTGCGTTGGAGTGCCGCTCGGTCAGCTCGGCCGGCAGCTCGTCGACGAAGCGCGAGGGCAGGTTGCGCTCGGCGCGGCCGAACAGGCGCCGCTCCCTGGTCCAGGTCATGTAGAGGCGCCGGCGGGCGCGGGTGATGCCGACGTAGCAGAGGCGCCGCTCCTCCTCCTCGGCCCCCTCTTCCAGCGCCCGCATGTGCGGGAAGGCGCCGTCCTCGCAGCCGACGACGAAGACGGTGTCGTACTCGAGGCCCTTGGCGTTGTGCAGGGTCATCAGGGTGATCAGCGACTCGTCGCTCAACCCGTCCTGCTCGGTGTAGAGGGAGATCTGCTGCAGGAACTCCTCCAGCGGCGGCACCTCCGCGTCCCCCTCCAGCTCGCGGTTGACGTCGAACTCGGCGGCGACGCCGATCAGCTCCTCGAGGTTCTCGATCCGGCCCTCGGCCTCGACCGTGCGCTCCGCCGCCAGCGCCTCCAGGTAACCGGTCTCGTGCAGGGTCGCCTCCAGCAGCCCCGCCACCGGCGCCGAGTCCGCGCGCGCCCGCAGACCCTCCAGCGTCTCGTAGAAGCGCGAGACCGCCTTGATCGCCGCCGCCCCCAATCCGGGCACCTCCTCCGCCCTGGCCGCGACCTCCCAGATCGGCAGCCCGGTCGTGTTCGCGTGCGCTACCAGCCGCCCCTGGCTGGTGTTGCCGATCCCGCGCCGGGGCGAGTTGACGATCCGCGCGAAGGAGACCTGGTCGGCGGGGTTGACGAGCAGGCTGAGGTAGGCCACCGCGTCCTTGATCTCGGCCCGCTCGTAGAACTTGGTGCCGCCGATCACCTGGTAGGGCAGCTCAAAGCGGACCAGCGTGTCCTCCAGCACCCGGCTCATCGCGTTGGTCCGGTAGAAGACGGCGACGTCCTCGCGCCGCACGCCCCCCTCCTCGCCCAGCCGCTCGATCTCCGCCGCCACCCAGCGAGCCTCCTCGTGCTCGTCGGAGAGCTCGTTGAGCTGCAGCGGCTCGCCACCGGCGATCTCGGTCCAGAGCCGCTTCGGGCGCCGTTCGCGGTTGCGCTCGACGACCGCGTTGGCGGCCGAGAGGATGGTCTGGGTCGAGCGGTAGTTCTGCTCGAGCTTCACCACCTCCGCCTCGGGGAAGTCCCGCTCGAAGTCGAGGATGTTGCGGATGTCGGCGTGACGGAAGCCGTAGATCGATTGATCCTCGTCGCCGACCACCATCAGGTTGCCGTGCTCGGAGGTGAGCAGCTGTAGCAGCCGGTACTGGGCGTGGTTGGTGTCCTGGTACTCGTCGACGAGGACGTGGCGGAAGGTGCGGCGCCAGCGCTCGCGGACCTCCTCGAACAGCTCCAGCGCGTTGACCGTGCGAACCAGGAGGTCGTCGAAGTCGACCGCGTTGGCCGCGATCATCCGCTTTTCGTAGAGCGCGTAGACCTCGGCCACGGTTTCCTCGAAGACGCTGCCCTGCCGCTCGGCGTAGGCGCCCGAGTCGACCAGCTGGTTCTTGGCGCCGGAGATCTGCGCCCGGATCGCCCGCGGTGGGTAGCGCTTGGGGTCGACGTGCAGCTCCTCCATGCAGCGTTTCAGCATCCGCAGCGAGTCCGACTCGTCGTAGATCGTGAAGCCGCGCGAGTAGCCGAGCCGCTCGGCGTCGGCGCGCAGCATCCGGGCGCAGGCCGAGTGGAAGGTCGTCACCCACATCGCCCGCGCCGAGCGGCCGACCAGCTCCTCGACTCGCTCGCGCATCTCGGCGGCGGCTTTGTTGGTGAAGGTGATCGCCAGGATCTCCCCCGGCCGAGCCGCCCCGGTTGCCAGCAGATAGGCGATGCGGTGGGTCAGGACCCGGGTCTTGCCGGAGCCCGCCCCGGCCAGGACCAGCAGTGGCCCCTCGCCGTGGCGAACCGCCTGCCGCTGCGGCTCGTTGAGGTTGGCAAGGAGACGCTCGGCACGGTCGGCGCCGGGTTCGGTCGGGGCGCCCTGCGGGCGCTCAGAGGCGTGCTCGGACATCTCCGACTCGGCTTGCAGCATCGTCAGGCGAGCATAGAGAGGCCGGCGGCGGGCCTGCCTGGGGCGACTTATCCGTCAAATACACGGATAAGTCGCCCCACCCGGCGCTTACCCACCGGCGGACGAGCGGCCGCTGCGCGGCCGCAGGCCACCGTTCGCGTCATCCCCCTGGGCCTCACCGCCGTCGAGCTCGGCCAGCCGCTCCTCGATCTTGGAGATCCGCTCCGAGAGCGACTTGATCGCCTCGGCAATTGGGTCGGGCAGGTGGATCCAGTCCGCGTCCGGTCCCTCGACCCGGCGCCCTTCCACCTTCACCGGGTGGCCGGGGTTGCCGACCACGGTCGAGCTCGGCGGCACGTCCTCGACGACGACGGTGTTGGCGCCGATCTTCGCCCCGTCGCCGACCGAGATCGGGCCGAGCAGCTTGGCGCCGGAGCCGACGGTGACGTTGTCGCCGAGCGTCGGGTGGCGCTTGCCGCGCTGGAAGCCGGTGCCGCCCAGGGTCACCCCCTGGTAGAGCGTCACGCGCTTGCCGATTTCGGCCGTCTCGCCGATCACCACGCCGGAGCCGTGGTCGATGAAGAGCTCGGGACCGATCTTCGCCGCCGGGTGGATCTCGACTCCGGTGATCGAACGGGTCATGTAGGCGATCGCGCCCGGCAGCAGCGGCACGCCGGCGCCGTGCAGTGCGTGCGCGACGCGGTGCGCCAGCAGCGCCTGCACGCCGGCCCAGCTGGTCAGGATCTCCAGCGTCGACACCCCCTGCGCGGCAGGGTCGCGCTCGCGCGCCGCCTTGACGTCGTCCTTGACCTCGCAGGAGATGCGGCGCAGCGCGTTCATGGTGCGAAGAAGGGTAGGGACATGTAGCGCTCGCCCGAGTCGCAGACGACGGTGACGACGCGCTTGCCCTCCAGCTCCGGTCGCGCCGCCACCTCCAGCGCCGCCTTGATGTTGGCCCCGGCCGAGATGCCGGCCAGGATGCCCTCACGCTGGGCGGCGAGCCGAGCGGTCTCCAAGGCATCCTCGTCGCCGACCACGATCGTCTCGTCGATCACCGAGCGGTCGAGCACCTCGGGCACGAAGCCGGCGCCGATTCCCTGGATCTTGTGCGGGCCCGGCGCGCCCCCGGAGAGGACCGCCGAGGTCGCAGGCTCGACGGCCACGACCAGCGCCTCCGGGTTGCGCTCGCGCAGCATCCGGCCGACACCAGTGATCGTCCCCCCCGTGCCGACCCCGGCGACGAAAGCGCCGACGTCGCCGTCGGTGTCGCGCCAGATCTCCTCGGCAGTGGTGAGACGGTGAATCTCCGGATTGGCCGGGTTGGAGAACTGGTGCGGCATGAAGCCCCTGCGCTGCTCGCGGATCTCCTCGGCCAACGCCACCGCCTCGCCCATCCCGCCCAGCGACGGCGTCTCCCGCACCTCGGCTCCGTAGGCCCGCAGCAGCTTCGCCCGCTCGCGGCTCATCCCCTCCGGCAGGGTCAGGATCAGCTCGTACCCCCGTGCCGCGCAGACCATCGCAAGCGCGATCCCGGTGTTGCCGCTGGTCGGCTCGACGATCACCGACCGCCCCCGCTCGACCAGCCCCGCCTCCTCAGCAGCATCGATCATCGCCACCCCGATCCGGTCCTTGACCGAGCCGCCGGGATTGAAGTACTCCAGCTTCGCGCAGACCTCCGCCCCCAACCCCTCGCCGAGCCGCCGCAGCGCCACCAGCGGCGTGTTGCCGACAACCGCCGAAGCCTCCGCCCCGATCCGCATCAAGGCTGCGAAGGGTCGATGAGCTTGATTCGAGCCTGCTTGAAGTCGCTGTGGTTCAAGGTGGCGACCACGAGGTTATGGGTAAGTGCGGTCGCGGCGATCAGGCTGTTTTTGATTGACATCGGACGACCGCGGCGGCGCAGGTCAGCGAGTAGCTGCGCCCAGCGTAGACCGACCGTCCTGTCGAAGGGAACGCATTGGATTCGGGACACACCCTGCTCGAACCAACGCTCGAGACCTGAACGCCTCGCACCCCGCGGCAACAGCAGGATGCCGAAGCGGACCTCGCCGAGGATGACTGGGTCGACCATGAGGGAGCGCTCGTTGCGCCGCAGCCAGTCGACGACAAGAGGATCGGGATTCGGCTGGGTCGCCTCCGAAAGGACGTTGGCGTCGACCAGGTAGCTCAAAGCGTGTCGGTCGACTCCGACTCGATCGGGACAAAGTAGCCCTTCTGCGGGCAGGCAAGCAGCCAGTCGACCAGACCTTCGTTGGGCGCCGGCGCAACCCGCCGCAGCCGGTACTCCTCGGCATCAACTCGTTCGACCTCGAACTCCTGCCCCGCCTCAATTCCGTCGCGCTGACGTAGCTCGGCCGGCAGAACGATCTGGCCCTTCGTGGATACCCTCGTTTTCACAGGAGTAAGATAGCATCTTACGCAAGCGAAACGTCGGTGTCCATCTCCGCGGTGACAAATCTGTGCACGAGCCGAAGATGCCGCGCATGGGGCCCCGTCGCAGGGGTTCTCGCTCGGGGCACCTGATCGGACCGGTGGCCGAGGGGTTGCACCCGACTGCCGTTGCTAGCATCGAAATATGAACGGCGCCGTGGAGGTTTCCGATCCAAAGCTGGCGGATCTCCTGCGGCGGGAGGATGAACGACAAGCGCAGTCACTGTGTCTGATCCCCTCGGAGAACTACTGTTCCGCAGCGGTTTTGGAGGCCAACGGAACCGTCCTCGTCAACAAGTACTCCGAGGGATATCCCGGGCGGCGCTATTACGAGGGGAACGAGGTGATCGACGAGGTCGAGCGTCTCGCTATCTCGCGCGCGAAAGAGCTCTTCGGTGCTGAGCATGTGAACGTGCAGCCCTATTCGGGATCGCCGGCGAACCTGGCGATCTACCTCGCGTTCCTCGAGCCCGGCGACACCGTGATGGGCCTCTCGCTCCCCGCCGGTGGACACCTCACCCACGGCTGGTCCGTTTCGGCGACGGGTATCTGGTTCAACGCGGTGCACTACGGCGTCGACCGCGAGACCGGCCGAGTGGACATGGACGCGGTGCGCGACCTCGCGCTTTCCAGCCGCCCGAAGATCCTGTTCTGCGGCGGCACCGCGGTTCCCCGCACGATCGACTTCGCCGGTTTCGCTGAGATAGCGGGCGAGGTCGGTGCCCTGATGGTCGCTGACGTGTCTCACGTCGCGGGCTTGATCGCGGGTGGCGCGCATCCCTCGCCCATCCCCCACGCGGATGTGGTGATGACGACCACCCACAAGACCCTTCGCGGTCCTCGGGGGGCGCTGCTGATGTGTCGTGAGGAGCACGCGAAAGCGATCGACCGCGCTGTATTCCCCGGGCTCCAGGGAGGACCTCACCAGCACCAGACCGCGGCGATCGCTGCGAGCCTGGGAGAGGCGCTGGCCCCGGAGTTCAGCACCTATGCGCACGGCATCGTCGCCAATTCGAAGGCGCTCGCCGAGGCGCTGATCGACCGCGGGTTCGACCTCGTCTCGGGCGGCACCGACAACCACCTGATCCTGCTGGACGTGACCACGAAGGGGCTGAGCGGGAAGCGGGCGGCCACCGCGCTCGCCGGAGCGGGGATCGTCACCAACGCGAACTCGATCCCCTTCGATCCCCGCAAGCCCTTCGACCCGTCAGGGGTCAGGATCGGCACCCCCGCGGTGACGACCCGCGGCCTCCAAGAGGACCATATGGTGCAGGTCGCGGAGTGGATGAACGAGGTCGTCGCCTCCGCTGACGACGGCACGGTCGCGGACAGGGTGCGGGCAGAAGTCCACGAGTTGATGGGACGCTTCCCGGCGCCCGGCTGCCGCACGCTCAGCGGCGAAACCGTTTAGCCCCGCCCCACCAGGAAGCGGCTGCGACCCGATCTAGATGAAGTACATCCCGGTAGCCGGGACGGGAAGGCGCTTGTTAGAGCGGTTTGCCGTCATGGTGCGCCACCCATGCGCCAGTCGGTGCGCCAGTCAGGGCATCAGGTGGCCATAGCGGTCCCAACGCTAGCCGCGAACGGCTGAGAGGTTGTTCAAGGGCTTAATTGAAACTGCGTCTCCGCCATAGCTGGCCAGGCCGTCGTCTCTGGCCCGGAGGGATGGCGTGCGCGCTGATTTTACGTCGTACTGGACTGCCCATAGGGAGCGTGGCGGCTGCCGTACCTATGCAGCCGTAAGCGGCCTATCCGTCAACGTCGCCGTCGCGACGTGCAGCGGGCCGCTCTGCCCGCCCTCGTCAGCGAGATAGAGGGCGGCTCCCTCTTGCAACGACTCGAACAGCTCGTCCAGGGTGTCGCCGGAGGCAAAGCAGCCAGGCAGCTCGGGAACGTCGGCCCAGTAGCTGCCCTCCTCGATATGGATACGTGCGGTTAGCTCCATAGGTGAAGTTCCTTCAGTTTAGCCCTGCCTGTTTGAGAATCGCGCTGGCAAGCCCAGGCTGGTAATCGCGGCCCTTGTGCTGCGGGAGCGTGATCGGGCGACAGCCCGGCTTGGTCATCTTGACCTGGTGCTTGCCGCCGCGAGCCTGGGTCCAGCCGTTTTCCTTCAGCAGCTTGATCGCCTTTTTCTGATTGAGCGTGCCCTTCATCGGCCGAGTGACGGTAGACCTAGGGGCGGCGGAAACGTTTCGGCGTCGGCTCCCGTGCGCCACTGGTGCGCCAGTCGTGCGCCAGTCAGACCGGAAATAACCGGGTTCAGCCGGACTGCGCTTCGCATGAACAAGCGGAATGCCAATGCCGGTGCGGCCCGATCTAGATGAAGTACATGCCCGCGTCGGCCTCCTCGAGCTCGCGGCGGGCGACGGCGGCGATCGTGGTTTGGCCGAATACCTTGCGCAGGGCGGTGACGCCCTCGGCCCAGATGCCGCCGGCCTCGTCGGCCTCCTGGCCGACTTTGCCGTCGAGGGTCTGGACGACCTCGAGCACGGTGATCTCCTCAGCCGAGCGCGACAGCGTGTAGCCGCCTTTCATCCCGCGGTGGCTGGTCAGCAGGCCGGCCCGGCGCAGGGTCGAGAAGAGCTGCTCGAGGAACTGCTCGGGGATCCCGCGGCGCTCGGCCAGCTCTTTGATCGGCACCGGGCGATCGCCGGAACGTGCCAGCTCCGCCATCGCCACCACCGCGTAGCGGGACTTTGAAGTGATCGAGATCACGTCAGCCTTTCTACCGCACGCCGCGGACTGGCTGGGTAGGATCGGTGCTTGGGCTCGGTTCGACCACAGTGCCTCGTGATCGACGGGCACCCGCTGGTGCGCGTCGGCGTCCGCGAGACTCTCGCCGGCAGCTTCGAGGTTCAGGAAAGCGAGAGCCGCGAGGAGGCGATCGAGCTGATCCGCGACGTCGGCAGCGTCGACGTCGCGATCGTCGATCTGCGCCGACCCCCCGCCGACGCCGCCGGGGCCTTGGGCGGCAACGAGACGATCCGGCTGCTGCGCCGGACGGCGCCGGCCCTCGGCATCGTCGCCCACGGCGAGCGCCCCGAGCGCCACATCGCGACCGGGGCCCTGCAGGCCGGTGCGACGGCTTACGTCGCCCGCACCGCGGCGGCCGAGTATCTGCTGAGAGCAGCGCGGGCGGCGCTTGCCCAGGAGCGCTTCGTCGACCCGGCCGTACCTCCAGGCGGAAGCCGCGGCAAGCTGACCCGGCGCCAGCGCGAGATCCTGCAGCTGCTCGCCAACGGCGGCTCGACGACCGCCGCGGCGAAAGAGCTCGACCTCAGCGAGGAAACGGTCAAGACCCACACCAGGAACGCCCTCGCCCGCCTAGGCGCTAGGAATCGGACGCACGCCGTCGCGATAGCCCTGCGCGAGTCCCTGATCGAGTAGCGGTTAGATCCAACCGCGGTCGCGCGCGGTGAGCACCGCCTGGGCGCGGTCGACGGCGCCGATCTTGCCGTAGACGTTGTGCAGGTGGGTGCGGATGGTCGAGACAGAGAGCTGCATCTCGCCGGCGATCTGCTTGTAGACCATCCCCTCCGAGAGGAAGCGCAGGACGTCCAGCTCGCGGGCAGAGAGCGGACACGGCTCGGTGACCCGCCGGCCCTCGTCGCGCGGGTAGGGAAGCTCGTAGAGCAGCTCGCGCAGCTGCTCGGGCCCGAGACCGCAGCGCTGCGCCATCGCCCGCAGCCGCTCCGGGGTCACCGCCTCGCCCTGGGCGTAGTGGGCGACCATGTCCGCCGTGGCGACGATCGCCGCCAGGCCGTCGGCGTCCTCGGCGTGGTGGCGCTCGATCGCGACCGCGATCCGCTGCGGCACGTTCCAGCGCCGCGCCAGGACGCCGCCGACCAAGGCGTGGTCGATGCCGAGCTGGTCGCGTTCTTCGCGGATCCGCTGCTCTGGGGTGCGGGAGGTCGTATCGAAGTAGGTGCGGCGACCGGGATGGAGCTTGGAGACGACGAGCCGCCCGATGTCGTGCAGGAGCGCCGCGACAACCAGCTCGTCGCGCTCGGTCCAGCCGATCGCCCGCCCGATCCGATCGGCGGCCTGCTGGGTTGCGAGAGCGTGGACGCGAACCTGCTCCGGCCGCATCTCCCAGCCGCCGTTGGGCTCGAAGAAGTCGAAGACGGGAGAGGTGCCGGCGATGGCCAGCACACCGGATGGCTTCAGCGTTTCGATCGCGGCCGGGATGCCGCCGATGCCACCGCTGCTGCTGGCGCGGTTGGCGAAGCGAAGGACGGAGATCGTCAGAGCGACATCGGCCTCGACCGCCTCGACCAGCTCGCCGATCCGCGAGGTCTCGGCAGTTGCCGCCTTCATAACCCGGGCACGCGACTCGATCAGGGCGGGGAACTTCTCGACGGCCTCGAAGGCGGCGGCGAGGCGGGCGCCCGGCGCCGGCGCGCCGGCCCTGCTCGGCTGCGCGTCGGCCTTAGGCACCTTTCCGTTGGAATCTGACTTGGTAGACATAGGCGACTGGCTCCGCACAGCTCATCGGCATCAGAGGACGCACGGTTTAGCCTCGCCCTCCTCAATAGTTGGGTCCAATTGCGGTTTTGTTGTCCACTCCGGCGGCCCACCGGGGCGCGGGTTGTCCCCTCAGGGGCGCAGCCGCTCGATCGCCGCGTCGATCCGCTGCAGCGATTTCTCGCGTCCCAGCGCGGCCAGAGACTCGAAGATTCCGGGGGAGACGGTTCCGCCGCTGATCGCGACGCGAATCGGCTGGTAGACCTTGCCAGGCTTGAGGCCCAGGCGCTCGGGCAGCGGGGTCAGCGCCGCCTCGATCGCCTCGCTGTCAAAGGCCTCGGCGGAGTCGAGCGCCGCCCGGGCAGCCTCCAGTGAAGTGAGGGCGCCGTCCACCATCACCTTGCGCCAAGCCTTCTCGTCTTCGATCGGCGGCTCGAAGAGGAAGCGAATCAGCGGCCAGACCTCGGCCAGCGTCTGTGCTTTCTCCTGGACGATCTCGCAGGCGGCCCGCAGCCGGTCGTCTACGGGCCGACCGAGATGCCCCGCCACCGCCTCCGTGTATTCCTCGATCGGCAGCTCGCGCATGTAGCGGCCGTTGATCCAGCGCAGCTTCTTCTCGTCGAATATCGCCGCCGCCCGGCCGACGTCCTCGACCCGGAAGCGCTCGACCAGCTCCTCGGTCGGGATCAGGGTCGCGTCGTCGTCGGCGCCCCAGCCCAGCAGGGCGAGGTAGTTGCGCACCGCCGCCGGCAGGTAGCCGGCCTCGCGCAGCTCCTGCACCGAGGCGGCCCCGTGACGCTTGGAGAGCTTGCGCCCGTCGGGTCCGTGCAGCAGCGGCAGGTGGGCGTAGCGAGGAGGCTCGTGACCGAGCGCCCGCAGGACCAGCAGCTGCTTCGGCGTGTTGGAGAGATGGTCGTCGCCGCGGACCACCTCGGTGATCCCCATCTCCGCGTCGTCGACCGCGACCGCGAAGTTGTAGAGGACCGAGCCATCGCCGCGGGCGATCACGAAATCGTCGTAGCTGCGGTTGGGGAAGCGGACCGGCCCGCGGATCAGGTCCTCGACCACCGTCTCCCCCGCGTCGGGAACGCGCAGCCGGATCGCCGCCCCCGGCTCCTCACGGGGCTCGCCGCGGTAGCCGCGGTCGGCACCGTGCTCAGCCTTCCACGCCTCGACGTCTTTAGCGGTCGCCGGGTCGCGGTATGCGGCCCCGGAGTCGAGCAGCCGCTGCAGCGCGGCCTCGTGGCGGTCGGCGCGCGAGGCCTGCGAGATCGGCCCCTCGTCCCAGTCCAGCTCCAGCCAGCGCAGCGCGTCGAGGATCTGCTCGACGTTCTCCTCGGTCGAGCGCTCGCGGTCGGTGTCCTCGATCCGCAGCACCAGCGCTCCACCGCCCCGTCGCGCGGCGAGCCAGTTGTAGAGTGCCGTCCTCGCGCCGCCGATGTGAAGGACACCGGTCGGCGAGGGAGCAAACCTCAGTCGGATAGGAGAGTCGGCGGACACGATGCTGATCGGCGCGCATGTTTCCACCTCGGGCGGATTGGCGAAGGCGATCGAGCGCGGCACCGAGCTCGGCTGCGAATCGATCCAGATCTTCAACCAGAGCCCGCGGATGTGGCGACCGACCCGTTTCGGCCCCGACGACTTCGCCGCTTTCCGCGAGGCGATGGCCTCCTCGCCGGTCGAAGCGGTCGTGATCCACGCCGTCTACCTGATCAATTGCGCGACCAAAGACGCCGCGATGCGGAAGAAGTCGCTCGCCTCGCTGACCCACGCACTGAGGACCGGCGACGGGATCGGCGCCGCCGGCGTCGTCCTCCATCCCGGCGCCCAGAAAGGCGAGCCGCACGGCCCATCGATGAAGCGCGCGGCCAAAGTCATCGCCGCCGCCCTGAAGGACAGCGAGAGCTGCCCGCTGCTGCTAGAGCAGACCGCCGGCCACAAGGGCCTGCTGGGACGCGACTTCGACGAGACCGCGGAGCTGATCGAGCTGGCCGGCGGCGGCGAGCGGCTCGGCCTCTGCCTCGACTCCTGTCACCTCTTCGTCCAGGGCTACGACATCACCGACGCGGCGCACCTGGGCGCCGTGCTCGATGAAGCCGACACCAAGGTCGGCCTCGACCGCCTGCGCTGCCTCCACGTCAACGACGCCGCCGCCCCGCTCGGCTCCTGCCGCGACCGCCACGCCAACATCGGCCAGGGGGAGATGGGCAAACGCGGCCTCGCCGCCTTTCTCTCGGAGCCCCGCTTCGAGGGCCTGCCGGCGACCCTGGAGACGCCGGGACCGAACAAGAAAGGCGCTGATCGCAAGGAAGTCCTGGCCGCCAAGCGCCTGCGCAAAGCCGGTCTGAAGCAACGGCAGGCGTGAGAGACGGCGATCCGCTCTGCCGGGAATTGATGTCGCACGCGCTTCGCGCTTGGCGACGAAGGTGGAGCGCGGCTATCGCCGCGCAATCCTCAGATTGCATGTCGCGGCCTTCGGCCACATTCCCGGCAGAGCGGATCGCCTTCCCTTATGTCAGCCAGCGCACCGCCTCTTCCTTCTGGTTGCTGCGTGGTCAACCCCTGTCGTTTTAGGGTGTCCCCATGCAGGGAGCGACGCCTCGGCGGGTGGATAAGCCGTGGGGACATGAGATCTGGTGGGCGCAAACGCCGGCATATGCCGGCAAGATCCTCGTCGTCAGGGCGGGTCGAGCTCTCTCGCTGCAACTGCACCGCGAAAAGGATGAGAGCTCCTACCTGTTCTCGGGTCGACTGCGCTTGGTCACAGGACCCTCGGCGGAGGATCTGGAGGAGCGAGTTCTCACGGCCGGCGAGAGCTGGCGAAACGAGCCTGGAACCATCCACTCGATCGAAGCCCTCGAGGACTCGGTCGTCTTCGAGGTATCGACGCCCCACCTCGACGACATCGTTCGCCTGGAAGACCGATACGGACGCACCTAAGCGTAGATCAGGGGCATCGCCATCGCCCGCATCCGACTTTGACCACAGCGGGGTGGGGTCAATGGGCCCGGAGGACGACCCGGCTTCCGTCCCCCGGGCATGGCGGTACAACGCACGGCGACGGGGACCGCTCGCGCGGCCCCCGTTCCTCCCGCCGTCAAACTCTTGCAGCGGCTACCTGATCTGCATGCCGGAGATCGCGCGTGAGATGACCAGGCGCTGGATCTCGGAGGTGCCCTCGAAGATCGTGTAGATCTTGGCGTCGCGGTGCATCCGCTCGACCGGGAACTCGCGGGTGTAGCCGTTGCCGCCGAGGATCTGGATCGCCCGCTCGGTGGCCCAGACCGCGACCTCGCCGGCCTTCAGCTTCGACATCGAGCCCTCGGCGTTTTCGAAGCCGTGGCCGCTGCGGCCCATCCAGGCGGCGCGCCAGACCAGCAGCCGGGCCGCGTCGATCTCCATCTTCATGTCGGCCAGGGCGAAGGCGATCGCCTGGTTGTCGATGATCGGGCGGCCGAACTGCTGGCGCTCTTTGGCGTAATCGAGCGAGTACTCGTAGGCGGCGCGGGCGATCCCGACCGCCTGCGCGCCGACCGTCGGCCGGCTGGCCTCGAAGGTCTGCATCGCCGCCTGCGATTTTGAGCGCTTGCCCTCGCGCACGCGGGCCAGCCGTTCGTCGAGCTTCTCTTTGCCGCCCAGCAGGCAGGAGCCGGGGACGCGGCAGTCGTCGAGGTGGACGTCGGCGGTGTGGGAGGCGCGCAGGCCGTGCTTCTTCACCTTGGCCCCCTGCTCGCAACCCTTGGTGCCGGGCGGGATCACGAAGGCGGCATGGCCGCGCGAGCGCAGCTCGCGGTCGACCGAGGCGATCACGACGTGGACATCGGCGATGCCGCCGTTGGTCGCCCAGGCCTTCTGGCCGTTGAGCACCCACTCGTCGGTTGCCTCGTCGTACTTGGCGGTGGTGCGGATCGCCGAGACGTCGGAGCCGGCATCGGGCTCCGAGGAGCAGAAGGCGGCGACCTTCGGGTCCTCGGCGTCGCCGAAGCACTGCGGGATCCACTCGCCCATCTGCTCCGGGGTCCCCTGCCCGAAGATCGCCGCGACCGCGAGCGAGGTGCCCATGATCGCCATGCCGATGCCGGCATCGCCCCAGAACAGCTCCTCGTTGGCGATCGGCAGCGTCAGGCCGGTTTCGTCGGCGAAGAACTGGCCCAGCGCTTCGAAGCTGTAGAGCCCGATCTTGGCCGCCTCCTGGATCACCGGCCAGGGCGTCTCCTCGCGCTCGTCCCACTCCTCCGCAGCGGGCCGGACGACGCCCTCGGCGAAGCCGTGCACCCACTCCTTGATATCCTTCTGGTCCTGGTTCAGCTCCAGCGTGAACTTGGGACCCTCCGGGCTGGCGTTGCCGCCGCCGGTCGCCTCCGCCACGAGCTCCTCTGCCGCATCCGCAACTGCCGAAGTCTCATTCATAGGCCGAAATCCTACATGGAACGATGTCGCACGCCATCGGGCGCGCGGGAAATTGGATGGACTCCTAGGCGAGCGGCGCGTCGATGTCGCGCAGGTCGAAGGCGCGCAGGCCCTCCGGGCCGCCGTCGGAGGCGTCGAAGAAGCGCCGATTGACGCAATCGTGCCCTTCCCCCAGCCCCTCGTAGGCCCGCTCGACCGAGAACGGGCAATGCGGGAAGGGGTGGCCGGTCATCTTGACGCCGCCGAAACCACCCGGCTGGCGCACCGCGTCCAGCTCGACCTTGGCGCCGAAGACTTCCTGCAGGCAGCCGACGTACTGGAGGCCGGTGAGCGCGTCGACGTAGCTGTAGAGGAAGCGGCAGCCGAGCTCGACGCAGCCACGCGGCTCGACCATCTTGTCGCAGAAGGAGCGACACTGGCGGCACTCTCCCGTCCTCTCACGCGTAGCCGGCATGAGCAAAGTCTAGAGAGGGTTCAGGCAGCCATCGCGGTCGGGCCGAGGACTGGCTCGAGCTCCGCCAGCAGCCCGTTGCAGTTGCGAACGCGGAACTCCTCGCCCAGTCGCATCTCGCGCGTGGCGCCCTCGGCGTCGACGATCGCCAGGTAGACCGGTGCCTCTCCGCGGTGGTGCTCCAGCACTGCCTTCAGATCGTCGAAGAAGCCTGGACTCTCCAGCATCGCGGCGGCGGTCCTCAGCTTCAACGGCTCCGCCGGAGCGCTCGCCGCGGCGCTGGCGCGGGCAATCTCCTCGCCGTCGGGCTCGAAGCGCTCGGCCTCCTGCACGACCAGCTTCGTCTCGCCGCGCTCCTTGTGGTCGATCCGGCCACGGACGAGGACGACCGCGTCCGGGGCGATCACAGTCGCGCTCTCCGCCTGGTCGGCCTTGAAGACCAGCATCTCGACCTGGCCTTCGACGTCGTCGAGGGTGGCGAACATCATCTGACTGCCGCTCTTGGTGCGGATCTTCTTGCACTCCGCGACGATCCCGCCAACCGTCACCCAGGCGCCGTCGGGCTTGTTGCTGAGCTCGGCCAGCGTGCAGTCGACGCGGGCACGGAGGGCGTCGCGCACCTCTGAGAGCGGATGCGAGGAGAGGTAGGTCCCGAGCGTCTCCTTCTCCATCGCCAGCAGCTCGCGGCGGTCGAACTCCTCGGCCGGGAGCGGCGGCCGGTGCTGGGAGGTCGCCGCCCCTCCCCCGCCCTCGGCGCCTTCGCCGAAGTCGAAGATCGAGCCCTGGCCGAGCTGGGCGTCCTCCTGCGCTTTCTGCCCCGCCCCCTGCGCCGCCGGCAGCGTCTCCAGCATGCCCTTGCGGGTCGCCCCGGTCGAGTCGAGGGCGCCGCACTTGATCAGGCATTCGATCGCCCGTTTGTTGACGGCGCGGGCGTCGACCCGCTCGCAGAAGTCCCAGATCGAGTCGATCGGCGCCTCCTCGCGGGCGCGCAGGATCGCCTCGACCGCGGCATGGCCGACGTTCTTGACCGCGTCGAGGCCGAAGCGGATCGCCTTCTCGGAGACGACGAAATCGTGGCCGGAGGAGTTGACGTCGGGCGGCAGCACCTCGATCCCCATCTCCTCGCAGCGGTTGACGAAGAACGGCACCTTGTCTTTGGTGTTCATCACCGAGGAGATCACCGCCGCCATGTACTCGGCCGGGTAGTTGGCCTTGAGGTAGGCGGTGCGGTAGGCGATCAGCGCGTAGCAGGCGGCGTGCGACTTGTTGAAGGAGTAGTCGGCCGCGGCCTCCATCAGCGACCACATGTCCTTCGCCACCTTGGCCGCCGTCCCGGAGGCCCCCATCCCCTCCAGGAATTTGGCCTTCATCGTCGCCATCAGGTCGCGCTTCTTCTTGCCGATCGCCTTGCGCAGGTCATCCGCCTCGGCCGGGCTGAAGCCGGCCATCCGCTTGGCGATCTCCATCAGCTGCTCCTGGTAGAGGACGCAGCCGTAGGTCGGCTCGGTGATCGGCCGCAGGCGCTCGTCGGGGTAGGTGACCGAGGCCGGGTTGCGCTTGCCCTTGGCGTAGGTGGAGATGTATTTCATCGCCCCCGGCCGGTAGAGGGAGACGAGGGCGACGATGTCGTCGAACTCGGTCGGCTGCACCTGCTTCATCGCATCGCGCATGCCCTCGGACTCGAGCTGGAAGACGCCGGTGCCGTCGCCGCGGGAGAGCATCGCGAAGGTCTCGGCGTCGTCCATCGGGATCGAGGCGATGTCCAGCTCGACCCCGCGCGAGCGGCGCACGATCTCGACCGCGTCCTCGATCACGTCGAGGTTGCGCAGGCCGAGGAAGTCCATCTTCAGCAGCCCGATCTCCTCGATCGGCCCCATCGAGTACTGGGTCACGACCTTGTACTGGCGCTCCCCCTTGGCGCCGCCGTTGCCGTTGCCGTTGGCCGCGCCGGCGCCGCGGTCCTCGGCCAGCTGCAGCGGCACGATCTCCTGCAGCGGCCGGTCGGCGATCACCACCGCCGCGGCGTGGATCGAGTTGTTGCGGATGATCCCCTCCAGGCCCTGGGCGACGTCGAGGATCTTCTTCGCGTCGGGCTCGGAGTCGTAGGTCTGCTTCAGTTCCTGCCCCGGCTTCAGGCATTCCTCGAAGGACGGGTTGCGGCCGAGGATCGGCTCCGGGATCTGCTTGGCGAGCCGGTCGCCGGTGCCGTAGTCGTAGCCGAGCACCCGCGCCGCGTCGCGGGTGGCGGCGCGCGGCGCCATCTTGCCGAAGGTGACGATCTGGGCGACCGACTCGCGGCCGTATTTCTCGCCGACGTAGCGGATCACCCGCTCGCGGCCCCGCACCGAGAAGTCGATGTCGATGTCGGGCATCGATTTGCGCCCCGGGTTGAGGAAGCGCTCGAAGAGGAGGTCGTTGTCGAGCGGGTCGAGGTCGGTGATGCTGAGGCTGTAGGAGACGATCGAGCCGGCGGCCGAGCCGCGGCCCGGGCCGACCGCGATGCCGTTCTCCTTGGCGAAGCGGATGAAGTCCCAGACGATCAGGAAGTAGGAGGAGAAGCCCATCTCCTCGATCACGCCGAGCTCGAACTCGAGCCGCTCGACCGCCTCGGCCGGCGGCGGGTCGCCGTAGCGGGCCCGCAGGCCCTCGCCGGCGATCCGCCGCAGCATCGCCTCCGGCTCGGAGCCGTCCGGCGTCGGGTAGCGCGGCAGCAGCAGCTTCCCCAGCTCGATCTCGACCGCGCAGCGCTCGGCGATCTCCACCGTGCTCGCCACCGCCTCGGGCCACTCGGCGAACGACTCGGTCATCTCCGCGTTGCTCTTGAGGAAGAACTCGTTGGTGTCGAAGCTGAGCTTCGGCGCCTCCAGGGTCGACTTGGTCTGCACGCAGAGCAGCGCCGCGTGGTTGTCGAAGTCCTCGCGGCGCAGGTAGTGGACGTCGGCGGTGCCGACCAGCGGCCGGTTCAGCTCGCGGGCGAAGCGGACGATGCCCTCGTTGGCGCGGTCCTGCTCGTCGATGCCGTTCTTCTGCACCTCGAAGTAGACCTGCTCGGGGCCGAAGGCCTGGATCAGGTCGTCGAGGTGGGCGCGAGCGTCGTCGCCGCGCTCTTCGACCAGGCGGCGGCAGAAGCGCGACTGCAGGCAGCCGGTGAGGACGATCACGCCCTCGGCGTGCTTGGCGAGCAGACCCATGTCGACGTTCGCCTTGCCACGCGAGAAGCCCTCGAGGAAGCCGGCCGAGGTGAGCTTGACCAGGTTGGCGAAGCCGGCGTCGTTCTCGGCCAGCAGGGTGAGGTGGTTGCGCTCGTACTTCGGCTTCTCCTTGATCGCCGCGACGTCATCGACCAGGTAGGCCTCGAGGCCGACGATCGGCTTGATCCCGTGCTTCCCGCAGGCCTTGTAGAGGTCGACGGCGCCGTTCATGACGCCGTGGTCGGTCAGCCCCAGCGCCGGCTGCCCCAGCTCCGCCGCCCGCGCCGCCATCGCCTCGATCTTGCAGGCGCCGTCGAGCAGCGAGTACTCGCTGTGGGCATGGAGGTGGACTGCGGCGGCAGAGCTCAAGAGCTCGCCGATCATGCCAAGTGAGGCAGATGCCATCCGCCCCAAAAGACACGACTTCCCGCTATCTCCGTGCCTAGATTCTGCCCTTGATCAGACGAGAGCGAGGACGCGGGCCCGCCGTCGCGGTTCAGCCGGTGGGCTTCCCGCACCCCGCGGCCCGCACCGCCGGCCGGATCGAGCGGCGCTTCCCGTTCTGGGCGCTGAGCTGGACCCTGGCCCGAGAAGTGCCGGCGCAGAGGTCTCTGCTGTTGACGATCAAGCCCTTGCGGGCTCCCTGCATCGAGATCACCGCCTTGGAGAGCGGCGCATCGGGGGAGTCCTCGACGGTGGCCCGGATGCCGCCCTTGACGGAGTCGATCCGCACCGAGACCTCGACGTCGACCAGGCCGTGCAGATCGAAGACCAGGTCGGGCAGCTTGTTATCGGATGAGCGCAGGAAGGCAGGGCCGCTCAAGGGCTCGGCCAGCAGCGGCGTCCGCGCGGTCACCTGCCCGTAGATCGCTCCCGCGGGGCAGGCGTCCGCCGCGAACTGAACGCGGGTGCAGATCGTGCGGATATGCCCCTGGTCGAGGAAGGCCGACCGGGGCAGGCGCACAACCGCTCCCGCCAGATTGGCGTCGCCCGGCCGCGGCCGGTAGACGGTTCTCAGCGCCGGATGGCCGCCACGCTTGGTGCCGCCGTCGAGGCTCAGGGAGAGGCGCGGCTTGAAGCCGAGCTGCGCGCAGTTGGCGGCCTGGAAGCGGGAGGAGCGAGCGACGGGGGAGTCGTCGGCGGTGCTGAAGAGGTCGACGCCGCCGCCCCAGATCTGTGCGGCGGTGGCAAAGGGGCTGCAATCGGTCGGGTTGAGCGTGAACTGGGGGCGATCGACTTCGACCCGGATGTCGCGCACCCGCAACGGGATGCCGGCGAGGATGTGGGGGATCGGGTCCGAGCGGGCGCCGTCCACCTTCACCACGCCGGTCTTGGGGTCGACCTGCAGAGCCTGTCGCACGACGACCGTGCCGACATCGAAGGGACCGGCGACGGCGGGCACGATGCCGACCACCGAGAGCGGCGCGCCGCCAAAGGGACCCGCCAGGTAGAGCTTGCCCGGTACGTACGTGAGCTGGGAACCGACCCCGGCCCCGCCCCAGGCGATGCCGATCTGTGAGCCGGGCGGACAGCTCGAGGAGGCGAGCTCGGCGCGGCCGGTCTTCGCCTTGGCGGCGGCTATCGCCGCGTCGGGGCAGCTCTCCACGCCAGCCAGCTTGGCCAGCAATCCCGGCGGCAGGGTGGCGTCGAAGCGGGTCAGGTCCTGGTCGCCGTCCCTTCTCGTGAGGCGCATGTGGAAGGAGCTGTAGGCGCCGGCGGAGTTATTGAGCGAACCGGCCCGGAAACCCGGGTCGAAGGGCTGGGAGCCCGAGGGGCAGGGCCCCCCTCCAACGCCCCTGGTTATCTGGAAGGAGGACGGAGCCTCGAGGGGGTCGGCGGGGTCCGCCGAGGGCGTGAAGGTGGCCTGGGTGACGTAGGTGCCGCAGGTGGGCGGGGTGATCAGCGGCGACCTGCCTCCCTCCCGCAGCCGCAGGCGGACTGAGGAAAGCGGGAAGGGCGGAATGTCACTGAAGGTGGCGAGGAGCTGGCCGGTGCGCGGGTCGGGTTCCAGCACCCCCGCCTGCTTGACGATGAGGCCGAGCTCGGGGTCCTTGATGACCACATACTGGGCGATCAGGGCATCGAAGGGGTTCTCAGCGCCGGGTTGTGGCGTGGTTGGATCGTCCTGACTGGCGATGTAGAGGGCGCCGTGGAGAGTCTGCTCCTCCAAGGCGGGGGTTTCCACTTCCACCGTGCCGACCTTCGAGGCGCTCGGGCAGCCCTGTCCGGGGACCGAGGCGAGGGTCTCGTTGGCCAGATCGGCTGGCGAGCAGGCAACGAGGCCTTCCGCCAGCGATGGATTGGCGGTTATCCCCACCGGGAAGAAGACGGTGGCATCTTCGATGTCGGATTGGGCGACGCCTTTGGGGTTCACGATGCCCTCGTCGTCGACGGTGAGGGAGAAGTCGAGGCCCGAGGGGCTCTCGGCGCGATCGGTGGTCGGCAGAGACGCCTGGGTGGGCGAGAAGTCCAGTTTCGAGCAGCCGATCATGCCGGGCGTCTCGACGCTGGCTTCGAATTCCTCGGGGGGGCCCGCGTGAACGGGATCCCCGCTCCACCAGGAGAGCGCCCAGAAGTGAGTCTGAAGGGGCCCACCGCAGGAGCGCGGCAGGGTGAGGAAGGGCTTGACCGGGATGTTGGCGGGGCAGGAGCCCGGGAAGTCCCCGTAGGCGCAGTCCCCCCGTTGCTCGTCGTGGTCGGGGTCGGCGGGGTTGCCCCAGATAGTGAGGACGGAGCTCAGCACTTCGGTTATCTGGGAGGTGTTGCGAAGCCGGGCGACCACGTTGTAGGGATGGGCCTCGGCGATCCCAACCCCAAACGCGATCGGCGTCTCGGCGACGACGAAGCCGACCTTCGCGGCCTCCCCCGGGGAGGGGCGCAGGCTGTAGACGGGGACGGTTTCTTTGCCGCTTTGGCCGGTGCCGCCACCGACCTCCACGGTGAGGATGCCCAGGGCGCTCGCATCGGCGCAACTGGTGGGGTGACCGAGACTGTTGGCGGTCAGGAAGTCGATCGTCTCGCAGCGCGGCACGGCGGTGGGGTTGCCGACGAACCCGGCGGGCATCGTCACGTCAAGGTCTCGGAGGGCGCCATCCACCACGGGGACGCCTTTTTCGGGGTGTTCTTTCGAGTTGACCCGAAAGGAGGTCGTCATTGCGTAGGGGTGCGAGCCCGCCTGGCGAGCCGGGGAGCCGTCGGCTTCGGTGAAGGCTACCGAGAGCTCTGAGAGGCCAAAGGCGGCCTGGGCGGAGGCTGGAAAGAGCGCTACCGTGAGAGCCGCCGTGGCCAGAAGCGACAGGAGGACTGCACACGGGTGCACGGGGTGCGGATGCGCGCTTGCTCGCCTCATCGTCTCGCCCTCCGCCTGGCTTTGGCTCTGGCTTTGCGCGGTACGCAGCGGGCTTTGCCGGCGCGTTTGACCCGACGCTTGCCTTTCGGGCACCGCCTGGGCCCGACGGGGGTCACGTTGCCCGCTCCCTGCACCAGCTCGCTCGATGGCGTCACCTCGGGGGGAGGAGGCGGTGGGCTCTGGCAGGCTTCCCCTTCGCATTCCTCATGACCGTTCGGTTCCGGGAAGCCTCCCCCGACCCGTGCGACGTAGACGTCGTTCAGGCCATAGTCGGCTTCGACGAGGGAGCTTTGGGTCGAGAAGAAGATGCTGTCCCCGAACGGGTCTGCGTCGAGGAAGGTCGATTTGGTGGGGCTGAGGCCCGAGGAGATCAGCTCCACGCAGCCGCCCGAGGCATCCGAAAAGGTTTCGCTGCCTTCCTCGCAGCTGCCCTTGCCGGGCTTCTCCCACTGGTAGACGTCCCAGGTGCCGTTGGTGTCGCGGGGGACCAGGGCCTCGTGGCTTTCGAAGAAGACTCGGCTGCCGTCCTCGGAGAGGACGCGGGGGGCGTGGAAAAGGACCTCCCATGCTTGCACGCGGGACGCGACCCAAAAGGGCCTGACCTCCGTACCGATGTTCTCGCCGGCGGGCCGCGCCCCCGTCGGGTTGCACGAGACGCAACGCAGCTCGTCCTCGACGGCGTCATAGAGGTAGACCTGCTGGGTCGGCTCGCCGCTCGAGGCATCGAGGTTGTCGTATCCGGTCGGGGTCGGGCTCGCCACCGAGGTGAAGGTGGCATGCAGGCCATCGGGGCTGACGCGGGCGGAGCGCAGCTGGACCTCATCGATCGGCGCCGGGAAATCGATGTCCCCGCCCACGTCCTCCGCCGTCAGCTCCATGATGAACGTGAAGTCCCCTTCTCCGCCCCCTGGGCCCGCCTCATACAGATAGAGGTTGTGGTCGTCGGCGCTGGCCGGGCCCCCTTCGTCGAGGTCTTCCTTGGAGGCGAAGTAGATGCGCGAGGCGTCCTCGCTCGCGCCCATCGGCCCCTCCACCTCTTTCGCGATCAGGGTCGCCGTTTCCGTCGCGACGTCGAGTTCGTACAGCTCGTCTTTCAGCGCCCCCGAGTCGAAAGCGAAGATCGCTTTCGAGCCGTCCTCGGCAGCCGTCCAGTACCAAGCGGGGTCGGATGATTTCGTGGTCGAGACTTTCCGCGTTTCAGCACCGTCGATGCGGACGTATATTTGGCCGGGTATGCCAGTGAAGCCCAGAGTGCCGCTGTAAGCGGTCCAGAAGATGCGCGAACCGTCGGCCGAGACGGCGTTGTGGCGATTCGAGATTGAGCCCGCCGCGGTCCCTGCCGCGCATGGCGAGGGGCTCGCTTTCCCGCTGGGCAGATAGCAGACGAAGCGCAGTTCGTCGTTCGTGTGCTCGTAGAGCAGCGGTTCGCTCGCTTTCAGCGCCGGCGCGTCGGCGTGCAGCTTGCCGTTGGCGGCGAAAACGGTGTGCGTTCCGTCGTCCGAGAACCCCGCTACTTCGCGGACAACGTACTCGGAGGCCGCCCGATTGGATGGTTTCACCAGCGTCAGCGTTTCGTAGGAGGGCGGATCGGCGCAGTTCTGGCGCCGGTAGAGATTCAGGTATTTCTCGACCGCCCCCTCGGCCAAGGTCGCCACCGAGTAGGGCTGCACCCAGGCGGTGCAGAGATCCTCCGAGAAGCCACGGAACTCGTTATCGAACAGGGAAGTCACGTCCACCACCGGGGATTCGGCGCGCGGCGGTGAGAGCGGTTCGCTGGCCCAGCCGTCCGATCCGCGCTCTGCCAGGTACTGAGAGATATAGGGGGCGCCCTTCGGGTCGGCGAAGGCAAACAACGAGCTATAGGTGAAGCGGTTGCCGGAGGGTGCGCTCTGGTGCAGCTCCAAGAAGTGAGGAAAGCTCGCGTGGCCCCCTCTCCACAGGGCGACGTCACCCCCCTCTTTGTCGAGTGGGGAGACCATCTCGTAGGCACGGCAGTCGGGCAGCTTCTCCGAGGGGCCGAGTCGCACCCCGTCGCTGGGGCAAACCGACGGCTCGGCGGCCGGCTGGAAGGTCCTGAAGGTCGCTTCCAGGCCTTCCTCTGGATTGGCCTGCGCGGGACCCCCCCTGCCATCGGGATCGACTCCGAAGACGGGACCGCCGCCGCCACTTTGCGCGACGAAGCGGTAGTGATAGGTGGTGCCCGCCTCGAGACCTTCGAGCACGACACCCGCCGTGGTCAGGCTCGCGTTCGCGGATTTGCCCGTCAGCGGGGCGGGAGACACCGGCGCTTTCGCGGGGCAGCCGCCCTCCGAGCATTTCCCAGTGCCGTATTCGACGTAATAGGTGGTGTCGGACCAGAACAAAGGATTGATCTGCGCTTTGACCGTCGCCTCCTCGCGGCCGACCGCGCTCGCGAATTGAGCGCGGATCTCGGGCGGTCTCGGCGGCGGCGGTTCGCACCCGATCGGGGGCGTGCCGTAGCCGTTGACGTAACTCGCTTTGCTGGCGGCAAAGAGGGTGATGTAGAGGCTGCCGGGCTCCTCGCTGCCTTCGCAGAGGTTGGTCGTCAGGCCATTGATGGAGGGGCCCTGGTAGGAAATGTAGGGGAAGAATTCGCCGGCGTCGGTTTCGGCTTTTGTCGGCACCGTCCGGTTGCCGGCAGCGTCGAACTGGAGCACCCTCGCTTCGGAGTCGGAGAGAATCGCCGGTGGATCGTCGATCGCGTAGACGCTGCCATCCACGTCGACCGCGACCCCCAGCGGGTTGCCGACCTCGAATTTCGATTCGCCCGGTTTGCCGGGCGCCAGCGGCACGCCCGCCGGGCTCAGCTTGAATACGTCTTCGACGCCGGAGAGCGAGAGGTAGATATTTCCGTCCTCGTCGGTGGCAAGCGAGCTGACCGAGAAGCCGGCGAAGGCCGCCAGTTCGCCCTCGAAGGCGATCTCTTCCCGGTAGCCGCCGTCGAGGTCGAAAACCTGGATCGCGTCTTTGTCGCCGACCAGGATTGCGTCGGCGACCGGGCTGTAGGCGATGTGGTCGCGGATGCTTCCGGTGAGCTGAGAGGGACCTTCGCCCGAGACACCGGCCTGGCAGACGTCGGTGGGGGTGATCGGGCAGACGTTGCGCTGTGCTTCGGGCGCCCCTTCTTCGACCTTGGTCTTGTTGACATCGCCGCCGAACATCACGAGGAATTTGCCCGTGGGGCTGAACTTCTGCACGCGCAGGTTGCCCAGCTCGAAGACGTAAACGTTGCCGGCGGGGTCCACCGCCATTCCAAACGGAGAGTTCAGCTGGCCTTTGCCGGCGCCGGCGATCCCTTCTCGGCAGAGGGAGGGATCCGGATCTTCCTCTGGCATGGGCGGGCCGCAGGATTGGAGCTCCACCGAGCCGTCGGCGACGCCCCAACCCCACGACCGCACGAACAGACCCCAAGCCGTGTACTCGGAGACGCGGTTGTTGTTCAAGTCAGCGACGTAGAGATGACCCGTGTCAGCACGGACGGCGACGCCGCGAGGGTTGTCGAGCTCGCCGGCGCCGCTGCCCGGCGCGACCTGCGTTTCGGGGGCCTGGAGCACGAAATCCGGAGGCGCGGCGCCAGCCCAACCCGGCAATGCCACGGCCATCACCGTCAGCAGCGCGATTGCGGTCGCGCCCGATCTCCCGCCTCTCAGTGCCAACGTCTGCCCCTCCTCCAACCCACTTGGATCCTCTTCCTCCCAACTCGGGCGCTCCCTGGGCGCCTGGCCTAAATTTATCGATACGAAACCAGTATTACAAGGGCACATCTCATTGTCGCAATAGGACCCGGGACCGCCATTTCCCGGCCCCGGGTCCGTCCCACGATTATCTCGGCAGAAAGGCCTCGATTCGCGGCGCTTTGGTTATGTCGCTGTGATGTTTAGACGATTGCCTGCTGTGTTGAATCCTTCGACTGTCACCGAACCGATCAGTTCGCCGAAATGGTTTTCTGTACCAAGTAAAATACAAATTTTTTCATGGAATGTAGTTTTGAATGTGGCATTTACATCCAATGTAATTGTATGTTTCCCATTTTCAAATAGTGTTGTGTATGTGACGGCGTTTTTAACCGACTGTGGGTCGACTGTGATGTTGCAATTCGGGTGTGTGATTTCGATTGCTTTCCCGGGGGGACAAACCAGGTGGACTTCCTGCTCGGTGCTGTCGACAGTGCCTTTTGTGACTGTGAATGTATAAGTACAGCCGTTGACATCAATGGTCACAGGCGTTTTTTCAGGATTTGTTGTGTAGCATTTACCGTAGGCAGGCGTGATGGTGAGCGATTCCACTGTGTTAGAGAGCGTTGTGGCTGTGTACGAATCTTCATCGCACCCAATGCGTTCATTGAGTCCGCCCCCATGCGGCCTAAAGTGGACTACATGGGTTCCACTCTCTTTGCCGATGATGTGCGTGTGTCCATCAGCCGCATCTGAGGTGAAATGCCCGCCGCCTCCGTTCGCAGAGGCATTCATCACGGCAAAGGCACCCGTCGCCATCAGGGCGAGGAGCCCGAGGCCGAATATTCGGAGCTTGCTCATGCTGTTCCTTTCCTTGCGATTGCAGTGGGGACGTGCCCTCTTTTGGACGGCGCCCCCGCCCCCGGTTTGGGGACGGGAAAGACATAAAGGGCTCCGAGGGCACCGGTCAAGTCAATTTTGCGCATTCGCGATTTTGGCGATGCGCGGATTCGCACTTCCCTGCAAATCGCCGTCGGTCGTCGCGGCACGCGCGCGAAAACGCGCGGGGCGCGGATTGGCGCAAAGGGGGGTCTTGGCTGCGTTTAAAGCCGCGCTAAATACTTTTCGATGGGCATCCTGGCGGCTCTAACATGGGCGAATGCCCGCAGACGGCGCCTATCCGAGTGGAGGTCGGGTGCTCGTCGTCGAGGACGACGGGGAGATCGCCGAGGTGCTGCGGCGGTCGCTGCGGACCGAGGGCTACGACGTCCGCACAGCCGCCGATGGGGTCGAGGCGCTCGATATCGCCACTGGCTTCACACCCGACCTCGTGGTCCTTGATCTCGGCCTGCCGCGGATGGACGGGATCGAGGTCTGCCGGCGGCTGCGGGCCGAGGGCGACGTGCCGATCCTGATGCTGACGGCGCGGGCGGAGACCGAGGATCGGGTCGACGGCCTCGACAGCGGCGCCGATGACTACCTGGTCAAGCCCTTCGAGCGGCGGGAGCTGCTGGCCCGGATCCGGGCGCTGCTGCGGCGGCGGCCGCCGCGCGGCAGCGCCTCGTTGCAGGTCGCCGACCTCAGCCTCAACCCGGACAGCCGCGAGGTGCGCCGCGGCGGGCGCGAGATCGAGCTGACCAACCGCGAGTTCGAGCTGCTCGAGCACCTGATGCGCAACGAGCGCCTCGTCGTCTCCCGTGAGCGGCTGCTCGACGAGGTCTGGGGCTACGACCCGATGGCGGCGACCAACACGATCGACGTCTTCATCTCCAACCTTCGCCGCAAGCTGGAGGAGGGCGGCGAGGCGCGGCTCCTGCACACCAAACGCGGCGCCGGCTACGTGCTGAGGGATTAGCCCTGCCTCGCGGCCCCCGCACCCGGCTCAACCCCGCCAACTGGCCGCTGCGCTGGCGGCTCGCGGCTACCTCCGCCGGGCTCACGCTGGTGATCCTGCTGATCTTCGGGGTGGCGATCGGCGAGGTGGCCAGCCAGCGGATCCGCAGCGACTTCAACCGCGAGGTCGACGGCGCCGCCCAGACCCTGGCGGCCGAACTGCGGATCGTCAACACCCCCACCGGCTCCTACCTGATCCAGGGGCCCGGGCTCGACGACTTCGCCCTTTCCAACGACGCCACCGTGCGTGTTTTCGACGCCACCGGCGCGCTGCTGACCCAAAACACCGGCGCGACGGACCTCGGCCCACCCCAGGAGGGGGTCGCGAACACCAACGGCATGCGGGTGGCAACGACGCGCATCGCCGGCGGCAGCGGCAGCCTCACCGGCTTCGTCCAGTACGCGCGTCGGGTCGATCACCTCAACGCGACGATCGAGCGCCTCTGGCTCTTCATCGCCGCCGGAGTCCTCGGCGGCACCCTGCTCGCCAGCCTGGCTGGGGCGGCGATCGCCGGCCGCGCGCTGCGGCCGGTCTCGAGCCTGACCGCCACCGCGCGCAAGATCGCCGCCACCGGCGACCCCTCCAGGCACATGCCGGAACCGCGTGTGGACGACGAGGTCGGCGAGCTGACGCGGACGCTGGAGCAGATGCTGCGTTCCCTCGACGCCGCCCGCGCCGACCGCGAAGCGGCGCTGCGGCGACAGCGCGAGTTCGTCGCCGACGCCTCGCACGAGCTGCGCACGCCGCTGACCAGCATCGTCGCCAACCTGGAGCTGCTGCAGGGCTTGCTCGAGCGGGCGCCCGAGAGCGAGGACGAGCGGGCGATGGTCGACTCGGCGCTGCGCTCCTCGAATCGAATGACCCGGCTGGTCGGCGACCTGCTGCTGCTCGCCCGCGCCGACGCCGGCCGGATCGCCGCCCGAACCCGCTGCGACCTGGCCGAGATCGCCGGCAACGCGGCCGCTGAGATCGCCCCGACCGTCGGCGAACGGCAGCTGCGAATCGAGAACGACCGGCCGCTGCAGCTCGATGGCAACCCCGACGAGCTGCACCGCATGGTCCTCAACCTGCTCGACAACGCGGTGCGCCACACCCCGCCGGGATCGACGATCGAGCTGCGCCTGTGCCCTTCCGGCGACCAGGCGGTGCTCGAGGTCAGCGACGACGGCCCCGGCGTCCCCCCCGCTCTCAGCGACCAGATCTTCGACCGCTTCGTCCGCGGCGACGGGCCGGCGGACACCGCCATCGGCGGCGGCAGCGGCCTCGGCCTGGCAATCGTCAAAGCGGTGGCCACCTCGCACGGCGGCAAGGCTGAAGTCGGTGAGTCCGAGCTCGGTGGCGCCCGCTTTCGGGTGAAGTTGCCGCTTGGGTCGGCTCAGACCTCGACGACGACCGGCAGGATCATCGGCCGTCGCCGCAACTTCTCATAGACCAGCTGGGCGATCGCGTCATGCAGGTCCTCCTGGATCAGGTGGACCTCGCGCCGGCCCGCCTCCGCCGCCTCCTCCAGCGAGTCCTCGACCACGTCCTGCAGCTCCTCGACCAGCTCCCCCGCCTCCTCGAGGAAGGCGACGCCGCGGAAGATGACCTCGGGGTCGGCGACGACGCTGCGGTCGTCGGAGGAGACCGTCGCGACGACGATGAAGATGCCGTCGGCGGAGATCTCCCGCCGGTCGCGCAGGGCGACGTCGTCCGGCTCGCCGACGTTGACGCCGTCGACGAAGATCACCCCGGCGTGAACGTCCTCGCCGAAGCCGGCACTGTGCTCGTCTAGCTCCAACGGCAGCCCGTTGCGACCCTGGAAGACGCACTCGGGATCGATCCCGACCGAGTGGGCCAGCTCCGCGTGCAGACGCAGGCGCTTGTGGTCGCCGTGGACCGGGAGGACGTAACGAGGTCGGGTCAGGTTGATCATCAGCTTCAGCTCCTCCTGCCAGCCGTGGCCGGAAGCGTGGATTGGCGCGTCCTGCGCCGTCACCACGCTGGCCCCGATCTCGTAGATGCGGTCGATCGTTTCGTTGACCGCGCGCTCGTTGCCCGGCACCGGCGTCGCCGAGAAGACGACCGTGTCGCCGGAGTGCAGCTCGACGTCGCGATGGTCGTTGTTGGCCATCCGCCGCAGCGCCGAGAGCGGCTCGCCCTGGCTGCCGGTCGAGATCACGACCACCTTCTCGTCGGGGAAGTCCTCGATCTCGCGCGGCTGGATGAAGAGGCCCGACGGTGCGTTGGCGATCCCCAGGTTCGACGCGATGTTGAAGTTCTTCCGCATCGAGCGACCGACCAGGGCGACGCGGCGGTCGAGCTTGACGGCGGCGTCGATCACCTGCTGGACCCGGTGGATGTTGGAGGCGAAGGAGGTGACGATGATCCGGCCCCTGCAGGCGGCGAACGTTTCCAGCAGAGCCGGTCCAACGCTCGACTCCGACGGCGCGATCCCCGGGCGGTCGGCATTGGTCGAGTCGCCGCAGAGCAGCAGCAGGCCGTCGCGACCAAGCTCCGCCAGCCGCGAGACGTCAGCGGGGCGGCCGTCGACCGGGGTCTGGTCGAACTTGTAGTCGCCGGTCATCAGCACCTTGCCCAGCTCGGTGCCGACGATGACGCCGCGGGCATCGGGGATCGAGTGCGAGAGATGGATCAGCTCCAGCTCGAAGGGGCCAGCCTGCACCTTCTTCCCGGCCGGCAGCTCCTGCAGCGGCGCCTCCCCGAGCTTGTGCTCGTCGAGCTTCGAGCGGACCATGCCGACCGTCAGCAGGCCGCCGTAGATGACCGGCGGCATGCCGATCTCACGCAGCACGTAGGGCAGAGCGCCGACGTGGTCCTCGTGGCCGTGGGTGAGGACGATCGCCTCGATGTCGGCGGCGCGCTTGCGCAGGTAGGAGAAGTCCGGCAGGACGAGGTCGATGCCCAGCATCTCCGCGGTCGGGAACATCAACCCGGTGTCGATGACGACGATCCGCCCGCCGTACTCGATCACGGTCATGTTCTTGCCGATCTCGCCCAGGCCTCCGAGCGGGAGGATTCGCAGCTTCGGGGTGCTCATCCGCTCAATTCACCGCTACGCCGGCCGCGTCGAGCGCCTCGCGCACGGTGGCGCGCTGGTCTGCGTCGAGCTCGAACAGTGGCAGTCGCAGGCCGCCGTGGGGGATCAACCCGGTCATCTCCAGCGCCGCCTTCAGCGGGATCGGGTTGGTGACGAAGCCCATCGCGTCATAGGCGGGCCGCAGCTTGGCGTCGATCTCACGCGCTCGCTCTAGGTCGCCGGCCTGGGCGGCGTCCCAGATCTCGCGCATCCCCTCGCCGACCAGGTGCGAGGCGACGAGGATGCCGCCGGCACCGCCCAATTCGAGCGTGCGCAGGTAGACGTCATCGTTGCCGGCCAGCAGGGCCATGCCCTCGATCGGCTCGAGATCGTCGTTGTTGGCCTGCTTGACCGCGACAACGCCGTCGATCTTGGCCAGCTCCGCGAGCTCAGCCGGGCTGACGTTGATCACCACCCGTGAGGGGATGTTGTAAGCGATCAACGGCAGGCCCGGAACCGCGGCGGCTATCGCCTCGAAGTGGCCGAGGATGCCGGGAAACGTCGGCTTGTTGTAGTAGGGCGTGACGACCAGCGCGCCGTCGGCGCCGGCCTCGGCAGCAGCCTTGGTCAACTCGACCGAGTGGCGCGTGTCGTTGGTGCCGGTGCCGCAGATCACGGTCGCCTTGCCATCGATCTCGTCGACTATCGCCGCCAGCAGCGAGATGTGCTCCTCGTCGTCGAGCGTCGCCGCCTCGCCGGTCGAGCCGGCGACGACGACCCCGTGCGAGCCGTGCTCGATCAGGTGCGTGGCGAGGCGCCGCGCCGCCGCCTCGTCGACCGCGCCGTCCTCGTCGAAAGGCGTCGCCATGGCGGTTATGACCCCGCGGATCTCGCTCATCGCCAGCAACCTACAGCAGCTTCTCGAGGCCGACGGTGAAGCGATCGGGCAGGTCGGCGACCCTGCGCACCGCCAGCAGCACGCCGGGCATGAAGGAGCTGCGGTCGATCGAGTCGTGACGCAGCGAGAGGGTTTGGCCCTCGCCGCCGAAGATCACTTCCTGGTGCGCGACCAGCCCCGGCAGGCGCACCGAGTGGATCGGCTCGTGGACGTTGCCGCCGGCCTCGCGGATCAGCTCGGCCGTTCGCTTGGCCGTCCCCGAGGGGGCGTCGAGCTTGCGGTCGTGGTGCAGCTCGACGATCTCGCACTCCGGCATCTGCCGGGCCGCCAGCCGCGCCGCCTGCATCAGCAGCACGGCGCCGATCGCGAAGTTGGGGGCGACGAAGCAGTTGGCCTCCGAGCCCTCGGCCAGCGCGCGGGCGGCATCGAGGTCGAAGCCGGTGGTGCCGACGACGACGTTGACCCCGCCCCCGAGGCAGGCGCGAATGTTGTCGAGCGCGGTGTCGGGCGTGCTGAAGTCGACGACCACGTCGGCGTCGCCGAGAGTCGCCGGCAGCTCGACGCCGAGCGCCGGGTCGGCCTTGGCCGTCAGCTCCATCCCGTCGGCTCCCTCGACGGCCTCGCAGACGGTGGCGCCCATGCGCCCCGCAGCCCCCGCAACGACGACCCTGGTCATGCCCCCGCCAGGCTATCGCTGACGGGGGCGAGGGCCTTGCGGAAGCAGGCCTCGTCGCGGCCGACGCAGGCCGCCGAGAGGCGCTCTGCCCCGTACAGCCCGCCGGCCAGCTCGCTCAGCTCCTCGACGCTCACCGCGTCGACTTTGGCCAGCATCGCGTCGAGGCTCTCGATCGGCAGCCCGAACAGGGTCGCCCGCGAGATCCGCGTCATCCGCGCCGCGGTCGACTCGGAGGAGAGCACGAGGCGACCCTTGACGTTCTCCTTGGCCCGCGAGAGCTCCTCGGCGGAGACCGGCTCGCTGCGCAGGCGCTGCAGCTCGGCGCCGATCACCGCGCAGGCCTCCTCGACGTTGTCCTCGCGGGTGCCGACGTAGGTGGCGACCAGGCCGGAGTCGGTGTACTGCTCGTTGTAGGAGCCGACCGAGTAGGCGAGGCCGCGTTTCTCGCGCACCTCGCGGAAGAGGCGCGAGGAGGTCGAGCCGCCGAAGATCGAGTCGAGGACGGCGAGCCCGTAGCGACGCTCGTCCTCGCGAACGATCCCGGGCGCGCCGAAGCAGATGTGGTACTGCTCGGTGTCCTTCGGGTAGAAGCTGAGCCGCGGGGCCCCGTCCAACCGCGCGGGAGCGGCGCCGTCGCCGCCCGGCGACGGCGAGACAAGACGCTCGGCCAGCGCCACCATTCGCTCGTGCTCGAGGTGGCCGGCGGCGCCGACGACGATGTTGGCGCCGGTGTAGCGCTGCCGGTGGTAGGAGTCGATCTCGGGGACCGGGATCGAGGCGATCACATCGGCCTCGCCCAGCACCCGCGGGCCCAACGGGTGCCCATCGAACACGGCTTCGGCGAGGACGTCGTGGACGCGGTCCTGTGGCTCGTCCTCGTACATCGCGATCTCCTCCAGCACCACCTCGCGCTCGGAGTCGACTTCGGGATAGGTCGGCGCCAGCAGCATCTCGGCCAGTAGGTCGAAGACCTCCTCGGTGTGCTCGTCGAGGAAGCGCGCGTGCAGGTGCGTCGTCTCCTTGCCGGTGGCGGCGTTGACGGAGGCGCCGAGGCCGTCGAAGCGCTCGGAGATCTCGATCGCCGAGAAGCGCTCGGTCCCCTTGAACAGCAGGTGCTCGAGGAAGTGCGAGACGCCGGCCTGGGCCGGCGTCTCGTTGCGTGATCCGGTGCGGACCCAGAGCCCGAGCGCGACGGATCGGACCGAGGGAACCTCCTCGGTCACGACCCGGACGCCCGAGCCCAGCTGGCTTAGCTCTGCTGCGCTCAATGCCTAGCGGCGCTCACGCTCGCGCCGGCGTCCGCCACCGCGACTGCCGCCCCGGTCGCCGCCGTTGCGGTTCGACCGGCCGCCGTCGCCGGAGCCGACCGCGGCCAGCTCCTCGGGCGATTTGCCGGCCACCGAAGGATCGTCGGAGAGGCGCAGGCCGATCCGGCCCCGCTCGCGGTCGACCTCGACCACGGTGACGTCGATCACGTCACCGGAGCTGAGCACGTCATCGACCGAGTCGACCCGCTCGCCAGGCTTGACGTTGGAGATGTGGAGCAGGCCGTCGGTGCCCTTGACCAGCTCGACGAAGGCGCCGAAGGTGGTCGTCTTGACGACCTTGGCGGCGTTGTAGCGATCGCCGACCTCGGCCTCCTTGGTCATCGACCCGATCCGCGCCACGCAAGCTTCGACCAGTTCGCCGGTGGGCGCGTAGATCCGCACCGTGCCGTCGTCTTCGACGTCGATCTCCGCTTCGAACTCCTCGCAGAGGGCCCGGATCGTTTCGCCGCCTTTGCCGATCACGGCGCCGATCTTCTCCGGGTCGATCTTGATCGCCTCGATCCGCGGCGCGTGCTGGGAGAGCATCTCGCGCGGGCCGTCGATCGCCTCGGCCATCTTGCCGAGGATGAACTGGCGACCCTCGTTGGCCTGTGCCAGCGCATCGCGCAGGATGTCGAAGGTGACGCCGGTGATCTTGATGTCCATCTGCAGGGCGGTGATCCCGTCCGTGGTCCCGGCGACCTTGAAGTCCATGTCGCCGAGGTGGTCCTCGACGCCGGCGATGTCGGTGAGCACGACGTAGTCGTCGCCCTCCTTGATCAGGCCCATCGCGACGCCGGCGACCGGCGCGGAGACCGGAACGCCCGCCGCCTGCAGCGCCATCGAAGAGGCGCAGACCGAGCCCATCGAGGAGGACCCGTTCGACTCCAGCGTCTCGGAGACGACCCGCAGCACGTAGGGGAACGCCTCTTCACTCGGGATCGACGGCTCCAGCGCCCGCTCGGCGAGCGCGCCGTGGCCGATGTCGCGCCGCTTCGGGCCGCGCATGAAGCCGGCCTCCCCGACCGAGAAGGGCGGGAAGTTGTAGTGGTGCCAGAAGCGCTTCGTGGTCTGCAGTCCGAGCGTGTCGAGCCGCATGTCCATCCGGGTCGTGCCCAGCGCGACGTTGGAGAGGATCTGCGTCTCCCCCCGGGTGAAGAGGGCCGAGCCGTGCACGCGCGGGGAGATGTCGACCTCGCACTCGATCGGCCGAATCTCGTCCTTGGCGCGCCCGTCGGGCCGCTTCTTGTCGATCGCGATCGCCTTGCGGATCGTGTCCTTCTCGATCGAGGCGAAGGCGGCCTTTACTTCGGCCACTCGCTCCTCCTCGACCTCGCCGCCCTCGTCGGCGAGTGCGTACTTGCCGACGACCTCGTCCTTGACCTTGTCGATCGCCTCGTAGCGCTCGAGCTTGCCCTCGGTGGCGATCGCGTCAACTAGAGCCTGGCCGTGCGAGGCGCGGATCTCCTCGATCAGACCCTCGTCGATCTGCGGCTCCTCGACCTCGAGCTTCTCCTTGCCGGCCTTGTCGGCCAGCTCCTGCATCGCGGCGCAGAGCTTCTTGATCTCGCTGTGGGCGATGTCGAGCGCGTCGAGGATCTCGGCCTCGGTGACGCCGTCGGCGCCAGCCTCGACCATCAGGATCGCCTCGTCGGTGCCGGCGACGATCAGGTCCATCTCCAGCTCCTCGAGCGTCTCCTCGGGCGGGTTGACGACGAAGTCGCCCTCGAGCTTGCCGATTCGCACCGCGCCGACGTGGGCGGCGACGGGGACCGGCGAGATCGCCAGCGCCGCCGAGGCGCCGTTCATGGCGAGGATGTCGTAGGGGTGGACGTGGTCCACCGAAAGCGGGGTGGCGACGAGCTGGGTCTCGAAGTGCCAGCCCTTCGGGAAGAGGGGGCGAATCGGCCGATCGATCATCCGCGCGGTCAGGGTCGCCTTCTCGCCCGAGCGACCCTCGCGGCGGAAGAACGAGCCCGGGATCTTGCCCGCGGCGTACATCCGCTCCTCGACGTCGACGGTGAGGGGCAGGAAGTCCACGTCGCGCAGGTTGCCCATCGTCGCGGTGCAGAGGACCATCGTGTCTCCGGACTGCACGACCACGGCGCCACTCGCCTGTCTGGCCAACTTGCCCGTCTCGAAGGAAATCTGGCTGTCGCCGACATCCACCGAAACGCGGCTAACGTCAAACATGCTCATTCAGTTTTTACCTCCGGCCGCCCGGTTGGCGGCCCATTGCATTCAGAACTCTCGTTCTCTTTCGCGTCGAAGAGTACAGGGGCGGGACGTGCCGGGAGTTATGCACCACTATGGGCGCTTAAGTTTCGGCACGTCCGGGGAAGACGGCGGGGGTGGCGGTGACGCCGGCGCGGATTCCCGACTCGAAGTCGCGCCGCACGCGCGCCTGGACCGCCTCCGAGCGGCGGTCGGCCTCGAAGCGCTCCAAGTCGAGGCCGAAGCGCTCGGCGCGCCGCCACAGGTGGGGATCGTCGACGCGACCGCGGTCGGCGTAGAGCGAGTCGACCATCTCGAAGAAGCGGCCCTGGGCGCCGGCGGCCTCGGCCGCCGCGTGCAGCGCCGGCGAGCGCGGATGCTTGCTGGCGACCGGGAAGTGGCGGAAGGCGATTCGCGCCGGGCGAGCGCGAATCTCCGCCCAGGCGGCGGCGCAGTGGGGGCAGCCGAGGTCGGCGTAGACGATCGTCACCTCCCCCTCCCCCCACACGTGATCTCCCGGCCCTACCGGCGGCACCGCGGCGCTGGTCAGCTCGGCGGTCAGGCCTCGACCGACGCCAGCGCGTCGAAGATCAGGTTGGCGCCGGGGATCTCCAGCGGCGACGGCGACTCGTGCACCCACTCCACCGCGCCGTCCTCGTCGACGAGGACGAGCGAGCGGTTGGCGTGACCCACCCTCTCGATGTAGGCGCCGTAGGCGCGGGCGACCTCGCCCTTCGGCTCGAAGTCGGCGAGCAGGGTCATGTCGATGCCGAGCTTCTCCTGGAACGCCCCGTGGGCCCAGGCGTGGTCGACGCTGATCCCGACCACCTCCACTCCCTTGGCGGCGATCTCCGGCTTCACCTCCTGGTAGAGGGAGAGCTGATCCGAGCAGACGGGACTGAAGTCCTGCGGGTAGAAGACGAGCAGGACCCTGCGCCCGCGGAAGTCCGACAGCGAGACCTTCTCGCCGTCCTGGTTGCGGAGGGTGAAGTCGGGGGCGCGCTCCCCGACCGCGATCATCTACGCAGGCCGAGCTCTGCGACGAGGGCGCGGTAACGCTCGAGGTCGGTGCGCTCCAGGTAGCGCAGCATGCGACGGCGCTTGCCGACCAGCATCAGCAGGCCGCGGCGCGAGTGATGGTCCTTGGCGTGCGTGCGCAGGTGCTCGGTCAGCTCGTTGATCCGCTCGGTCAGCAGGGCCACCTGCACCTCGGCGGAGCCCGTGTCCCCGTCGGCGCGCCCGTACTTCCCGATCAGCTCGCCCTTCTTCTCTTTGGTGAGGCCCATGCGGCGCCGAAGCTTACAGACCATGAGGCCCTACCGGGCCAGGGAGGGTGGGAGGCCCCGCTCACTCGCAACTCGTCGATGAAGAGAAAAACTGCTGCCGCCTCAAGGTCGACTCTCCTCCCGCGCAAAACGTTCGCACGGCCTCCCACCCTCCCTGGCTCAGGCGCGCCGATAGCTGGAGGGAGCCGGTGTCCTCCGAACGTTTTGCGCGGGAGGAGAGCGGAGCTAGAGGCGACAGCTGGTAACCGCTCCAACGACGAGTTGCGAGTGAGGAGGATGCCGGCTCCCTCCAACCCTCGGACGTGTCGGGGCTCAGGCCTGTTGGAACGTCCCGCAGACGCGCTTCGCGTCTTCCACGTCGATCTTCATCTGCGCGATCAGATCCTCGACGCTGGCGAAGCGTTTCTCGCCGCGCAGGCGTTCGACGAAGGCGACCCGCAGGGTGCTGCCGTAGAGATCCTGCTCATGATCGATCAGGTAGGTCTCGATCAGGACGCCGCGGCCGGTGTCGAAGGTCGGCCGCACGCCGACGTTGACGGCGGCGGGAACGCCGTTGGCGAAGGCGGCGTAGACGCCGTGGCCGGGGATCGCGAGGCGGTCGTCGGGGACGATGTTGGCGGTCGGGAACCCCAGCTCGCGCCCGCGCTGGTCGCCCTGAACGACAGTTCCCTCGACCATGAACGGGGCGCCGAGGCAGTGCCGCGCGCCCTCCATGTCGCCGGCCGCGACCAGGGCCCGGATCCGGGTCGAGGAGACGGTCTCGCCGTCGACCTCGACCAGCGGCACCACCCGGGTCTCGAACTCCGAGCGCGCGGTCAGCATCGCCGGATCGCCTTTCGCCTTGGCGCCGAAGCGGAAGTTCTCGCCGACCGAGACATGCGCGGCGCCGAGCCGCTCGATCAGCACCCCCTCGATGAAGCCCTCGGCGCTGACCGAGGCGAACTCGCGGTCGAAGGGGATGACGACCAGCTCGCGCACACCGAGCCCCTCGATCACGTCGCGCTTGACCTCGAACGGCATGATCAGCTTCGGCAGCGCCGCCGGGTGCAGGACCTCCAGCGGATGCGGGTCGAAGGTGAGCACCGTGTCGGCGCCCTCGATCACCGCCTGGTGACCGCGGTGGACCCCGTCGAAGGTGCCGATCGCGACCCGGCGCGGACGTGGCTCGGCATCGGGCAGGCTCGTCACCGCGATGCTCATCGCAACGCCTCCGCCGCGGCCGGGACCAGCTCGGCGGCCCGCTCGAGCGGGATCTCCTCGCCCGCGTCCTCGACCCGGAAGGGACCGATCGCGGTGCGCCGCAGCTGCGCGCAGTAGGCGTCCTGCAGTGTCTCGATCAGGGTGCGGACGTAGGTGCCGGTCGAGCACTCGATCTCGTACTCGGCCCTCTCCCCCTCATGGGCGAGCAGCTCGGCGCGGTAGACCTCGACCTCGCGCTCGGGCGTCTCGATCTCTTCGCCGCGGTGCGCCTTGCGGTAGAGGCGCTCGCCGCCTACCCGCACCGCCGAGGTCATCGGCACCCGCTGGCGGACCCGGCCGGTCGGCAGCCGCAGGGACTCGGGGACGTTGCCGGTCTCGCTCAGCTCGCCTTCGGGGTCGCCGGTGCTGGAGCGCCAGCCGAGACGGGCCGTCGCCCGGTAGGTCTTCGGCAGCTCGGTGAGGAAGCGCTGCAGCCGGGTCGCCCGGCCCAACAGGATCAGCAGCAACCCCGTCGCGAAGGGATCCAGGGTCCCGGCGTGGCCCGCCTTGCAGCCGCGCTCGCGTCGCACCCGGAGGACCATGTCGTGCGAGGTTATCCCGGCTGGCTTGTCGCACAGCAGCACCGCCGACGGGTCCTCGCCGGCCATCTTCAAGGGCCGAGCTCGGCCTTGACCTCGCCGCAGAGGAGCTCAACCAGCTGGTCGAGCTCGAGGTCGGTCGAGAAGCCGGCCGCCCGCTTGTGGCCGCCGCCGCCGTGCAGACGGGCGATCGCGGAGACGTCGACGTCGCCGCCGCTGGAGCGCAGACTGACCTTGCGGGCGGCGCTGCCGCGATCGCCGAGGTCGCGGATCAGCGCCGCCACCCTCGCCCCCTCGACCGACCGCAGGTGGTCGATGATCCCCTCGGTCATCTCCTCCCCGGCGCCGCTGGCGGCGTAGTCAGCAGCGGTGATGTAGGCGAGGACGAGGGTGCCATCGCAGTGGCGCTGGATCCCCTCCAGCGCCCGCGAGAGCAGGCGCAGCTTCTCGGCCGGCACGTGCTCGTAGAGGCGCCGGTAGGTCTCGTCCACCGGCACCCCCGCTTCGATCAGCTCGGCCGCGATCCGATGCGTGCGCGCGTTGGTGTTCTCGTACATGAACTTGCCGGTGTCGGTGACCAGGCCGACGTACAGCGCCGAGGCCATCTCGGGCGTGATCTGCACCCCGAGCAGGATCGCCAGCTCGTAGACGATCTCCGCCGTGCAGGAGGCTTCGACGTCGACCAGGTTGACGTCGCCGAACAGGGTGTTGTCGTGGTGGTGGTCGATGTTGAGGCGCAGGTTCTCCCCGTCGGCGAGGAAGTCGACCGGCATGCGGTCGATGTTGCCGCAGTCGAGGAAGACGACGACGCGGTCGCTCATGTCGGCCGGCGGCTCGTGGAAGACCTCCTCCAGCGGCAGGAAGCGGTACTCGATCGGCAGCGGGAACTCCTTCGCGGTGAGGAACATCACCGAGTCCTTGCCGAGCCGGGTCAGCAGGTGGTGCATCCCGAGCAGCGAGCCGAGGGCGTCGCCGTCGGGCCCCTCGTGCGCGGTCAGCAGGAAGCGCTCGTTGTCGCGGATCTCGGCCGCGACCCGCTCTATCGCCGAGGCGCCGATGTCGGTCGTCTCGCTCACTCCCCCTCCTCCTCTTCCAGGAGCTGCGAGATCCGCATCCCCTGCTCGACCGTCGGGTCGTAGTGGAAGGAGACGGTCGGCGTCCGCTTCATCCGCGTCTCGGCCGCGATCTTGGCCTGGAGCACGCCGCGCGAGGCGCGCAGGCCGGCGAGCGTCTCCTCGCGCGCCTCCTCGTCGCCGAGCACGCTGACGTGCACCTTGGCGGTGCGCAGGTCTGGGCTGGTTTCAACCGAGGTCACGGTGACGAAACCGATCCGAGGATCGCTCAGATCGGTGGCGATGGCGGCGCCGACCACCTCGCGAAGCACCTCGTTGATGCGGCGCATGCGAGGCGTGGGCATCTTAGTGCCTACTCTAGGGTTTGCTCGACCTGCTTGGTCTTGAAGAACTCCAGCATGTCGCCCTCCTTGACGTCGGCGTAGCCCTCGAGGACGACCCCGCACTCCTGTCCCTCCTCGACCTCCTGCACGTCGTCTTTGAAGCGGCGCAGGGAGCCGAGCCTGCCGTCCCAGATGACCGTCCCCTCGCGGACCAGGCGGACGCTGGCGTCGCGGCTGACTTTGCCCTCGGTGACGACACAGCCGGCGATGCGGCCGACCTTGGAGGCCTTGAAGGTCTGTTTGATCTCGGCCTCGCCGAGCGTCTCCTCGACCTCGACCGCCTCCAGCATGCCCTCCATCGCGTTGCGGAGGTCTTCGGTGATCTTGTAGATGACCGAGTAGGTGCGGACGTCGACGCCCTCGCGGTCGGCGGCCTTGCGGGCGTCGGCCAGGGGCCGGACGTTGAAGCCGATCACGATCGCGTCGGAGGCCGAGGCCAGCATCACGTCGGACTCGTTGATGCCGCCGGTCTGCGAGTGGATGACGTTGATCCCCACCTGCTCCTGCGGGACTTTGGCGAGCTCGTCCTGGAGCGCCTCCAGCGAGCCGGCGACATCCGCCTTGAGGACGATGTTGAGCTCCTTGATGTCGCCTTCCTGGGCCCGCGAGAAGACCTCCTCGAGGCTGACCTTGCGAGCCTGGCGGCGGGCCAGGGCCTCGGTCTTGAGGCGGTTGGCGCGCTCGCCCGCGAGCTGGCGGGCGCGGCGGTCGTTCTCGACCGCGCGCACGTGCTCGCCGGCCTCGCAGACGCCGTCGAAGCCGAGCACCTCGACCGGCATCCCCGGCCCGGCCTGCTCGACGCGGTCGCCGGTGAAGTCGCTCATCGCCCGCACCTTGCCCCACTGCGGGCCGGCGACCAGCGCGTCGCCGACCTTCAGCGTGCCGCGCTGGACGAGGATGCTGACGACGGGGCCGCGGCCGGGGTCGAGCTGGGACTCGATCACGGTGCCGGAGGCGGGCGCATCGGGGTTGGCGCCGAGCTCCTCCAGCTCGGTGACGAGCAGGATCATGTCGAGCAGGTTGTCGAGGCCGTCGCGTGTCTTCGCCGAGACGTCGCAGTAGACCGTCTCGCCGCCCCAGTCCTCGGGGGTGAGGCCCTCGGCGGCGAGCTCGTTGCGGACCCGGTCCGGCTGGGCGCCCTCCTTGTCGATCTTGTTGACCGCGATCAGGATCGGCACGTCGGCGGCGCGGGCGTGGTCGATCGCCTCCTTGGTCTGCGGCATCACCCCGTCGTCGGCGGCGACGACGACGACGGCGACGTCGGTCACCCTGGCGCCGCGCGCCCGCATCGCGGTGAAGGCGGCGTGGCCGGGGGTGTCGAGGAAGGTGATCGTCTTCGCCTCGTGGTGGACCTGGTAGGCGCCGATGTGCTGGGTGATCCCGCCCGCCTCGCCGGCGGCGACCTCGGTCTCGCGGATCGCGTCCAGCAGCGAGGTCTTGCCGTGGTCGACGTGGCCCATCACCGTCACCACCGGCGGCCGCGGCTCGAGGCTCTCCTCGGCGTCCTCGAACTCCGGCGCCTCGGGCTCCTCCTCGGCGGCGGTGACGATCTCGATCTTGCGGTCGTACTCCTCGGCGATCGCCTTCACCGAGTCGTCGGTGAGGGTCTGGGTGAGCGTCGCCATCTCCCCCATCATCATCAGCTTCTTGATCACCTCGGCGCTGCCGAGGCCGAGCAGCTCGGCCACCTCGCGCACCGTGGCGCCAGACTGGACCTTGGTCGCCTCCGGCTCCGCGGGCGCCTCGTCGGTTTTGGGCGGCGGCTCCTCCAGCAGCGGCCGGCGGCGGCGCCCGCCGCGACGGCGCGGCGGCCGCTGCGGCGGCGGCCCGCCCATCTGGTCGCGGCGCGCCGCCTGCGAGTCGATCACGACGCGTCGTTTCTTCGTCGCCCCCGACTGTTTTTTGGCCGCCGGTTTCGCGGCCGGTTTGGCCGCGGGCTTGGCACCGGCATCCTGCGGGGCGGCGACTTTCGGCGCCGCCGGCTTGGCGGGCGCAGACGCGCCTTTCGGAGCCGCGGCTTTCGGCTCGGCGACCTTTGGCTTGGCAGCCGGCTTTGCCTCCGTCTTCGGTTTCGTCGCCGTCGCGGTGGCCGTAGCCCCACCGCCGTCGCTACCGGCGGCGGAGAGCGCCTTCAGCGCATCGCTTTCCTCGACGCTCGACGCCGCGGCTTTCGCTTCGACGCCGGCGGCTTTCAGCGCCGCCAGCAGCTCCTTGCTGGTGACGCCCTTCGCCTTGGCGATCTCGTGAACGCGCTTCTTGGCCACTAAGCCTGCTCAGCCTCCTCAGCCACAGTCTCAGACTCCGCAGACGCCCCGTCCTGAACCTGCTCAGCTCCGTCGGAGGATTCGGATGACGCCTCGGCCGGAGAACCTTCATCGGAGCTGTCGCTGCCAGCGTCCGGACCCTCGGAGGTTGCATCCGCGGGTGGCGTGGGGCTGGGCTCCTCGCCCGCAGCCTGCGAGGACGATGACCCATCGCCCGCGACAGGACCCGCGGGCGGGGCGCTCTCAGATTGGGCATCCTCGGCATCGACTTCGGCGACGGTCTCCTCCTCGGCTTCGGCCGGAGCCTCCTCGAACTGGCCCTCGGCCCGCTCGACGATCTCGCTGACCTGTCCCTCGTCGGCGGCGGAATCGGCGAGGATCGCGATCTCCGCCTCCTCGAGCGGGGCGAGGACGGCGATCTGGTTGGTCTCGAAGCGCCCCAGCGCCTGGTGCTGTGGCAGGCCGCAGTAGGAGGAATCGGCGATCGTCGCGTTGGGGCAGCGGCGACCGTTGGAGAGCACAGCCAGGCAGTGCCCGTCGGACGGCTCCTCGCCCTCGTACTCGATCTCCTCGTCCTCGGAGGCGAACTCGGTCTCCGACTTGATGTCCACGCGCCAGCCGGTCAGGCGGGCGGCAAGGCGGGCGTTCTGGCCGTCGCGGCCGATCGCCAGCGAGAGCTGGTCGTCGGGGACGATCACCGTCGCCTGCCGCTCCTCGTCGTCGACGATCACCTCGCGCACCCGCGCCGGCGAGAGCGCCTTGGCGACGAAGCGGGCCGGCTCGTCGTTGTGGGGGATGATGTCGATCTTCTCGCCGCGCAGCTCCGAGACGACCATCCGCACCCGCGAGCCGCGCGGGCCGACGCAGGCGCCGACCGGGTCGACGCCGTCGGCGTGCGAGACCACCGCGATCTTCGACCGGTAGCCGGGCTCGCGGGCGACGCCGACGATCTCGACCAGCTTGTCGGCGATCTCGGGGACCTCCATCTCGAACAGGCTCTTGATCAGCTCCGGGCTGCGCCGCGAGACGACGATCGCCGGGCCTTTGGTCGAGTCGGAGACGTCGGTGATCACGGCCTTGACGCGCATGCCGTGGTCGTAGCGCTCGTTGTAGACCTGCTCGGACTTCGGCAGCAGCGCCTCGACCCGCTCGCGCAGCTGGACCAGCGTGTAGCGCTTGTCGGACTGCTGGATGATCCCGGTGATCAGCTCGCCGACCCGGTCCTGGTACTCCTCGAACATCATCATCCGTTCGGCCTCGCGGATCCGCTGCAGGATCACCTGCTTCGCCGTCTGGGCGGCGATCCGGCCGAAGTCTTCGGGGGTGACGTCGCGCGACTCGATCTGGTCCTCGTAGGGAGCCAGCATCTCCGGGTCGAGCTCGGGCTCCTCGAGCTCTTTCAGCTCGCCCGTCTCGGGGTCGATCTCGCGCTCTTCCTCTTCCTGGGCGGCGGTCGCCTCGGCCAGCAGCTTCTCCTCCAGCTCCGGCGGCAGGATCAGTTCGAAGACGCGGAAGTCGCCGGTTTCGTGATCGAGGTCGACGCGAGCGTATTTGGCCGCCCCCGGCGTCTTCTTGTAAGCCGAGAGAAGGGCGTCGGCGAGCGCGTCCATCAGCTTGTCGGCGGAGATCCCCTTCTCCTGCTCGAGCGCCTTGATTGCTTCGACGATCTCCTTGCTCACGGCTTCTCCTCGGTCGAATCGGAAGTTGGATTGGAGCGGCGGTACTTCGGTCCCGGGGACGAGACCTCCAGCGTGTAGTCGGCACGGAGGTGCTCGAGGTGCCTGGTCACCCGCTCGCAGAGCGCCAAATCCACTCCGCCGGGGTGGTCGATGAAGAGGCGCAGCGATTCGGTCCCCGGCTGCTCGAGGGCGACGAGGTCAAGCTCGGAATCGAGTTCGTTGAGCTGCTGCTGAATGCTGTTCTTGAGGTCTGGCATGCCTGGTTTGGGCCGAAAAAAAAGTGGGCCAGGCCCACTTCTCGATACTGCTAAGGGTCAAAAAGCTTGGGGCCAGTATAGCCCGATGCGTTTGGGGGAGACGGGGGTCGTCTCTCGACAGCGCTGCCGGCTACCTGGCGTGTAGACCTGAATTGCTCCGCAGCTGGTCAACCTTGTCGAGGATCGAGTCGGCGATGCTGTCCTTGGAGCTGCGTGGGACGGGGGTCTCGCTCGTGGAGTCGATCAGGGTCACTGCGTTTTGCTCGCTCTCGAAGCCGATGCTTGGGTCGGAGACGTCGTTGAGGACGATCAGGTCGGCGCCCTTGCGCTGGAGCTTCTCGCGGGCTCGGTCGATGCCCTCGCCGTGTTCGGCTGCGAAGCCGACGATGGTTTGCTCGGGAGTCCGCTGCTTGGCAAGGTCGGCGAGGATGTCCTCGGTGGGCTCGAGGTGGAGGTCCATGTCGCTCTCACGCTTCAGCTTGCCGGTCGCGGGCTCCGAGACGCGGAAGTCGGCGGGGGCGGCCGCCATCAGGAGGACGTGGCTGCTCGGGAACTCCGCCCGGGCGGCGTCGGCCAGCTCGGCGGCGGTCTCGACGTCGATGCGGTGGACTCCGGCTGGCTCGGGGAGGGCGACGTTGGCGGCGATCAGGGTGACGTCGGCACCGCGGCGGGCGGCGGCAGCCGCGAGGGCCAGGCCCATGCGGCCGCTGGAACGGTTGCCGAGGAAGCGGACCGGGTCGATCGGCTCGCGCGTGCCGCCGGCGGTGACCAGAACGCGCAACCCGTCCCAGGGGCGCTCGCCGCTCGGCAGCACGGCTTCGACGCGGGCGAGCAGGCGCGCCGGGTCGGGAAGGCGACCCCTTCCGTGCTCGCCGCGCGAGGCGAGCGCCCCCTCCTCGGGGTCGATCACCTCGACCCCGCGCTCGCGCAGCGTCGCCAGGTTTGCCTGGGTCGCCGCGTCGGCGTGCATGCGGTCGTTCATCGCCGGCGCGACGAGCCGGGGGGCGGTACAGGCGAGAAAGGAGGTGGTCAGCATCGAGTCGGCCATCCCCGCCGCCAGCTTGGCGAGGGTGTTGGCGGAAGCCGGGGCAACCAGGTAGGCGTCGCAGTTGGCGGCGAGCTCGAGGTGGCCGATCGGGTCGTGCTCGGGACGCGGTTCGCCCGGGAAGGCACCGCGCAGCGGGTCGCGCTCGAACTCGGAGGTGAGCACCGGAGCGCCGACGACGCCCTCGAAGGAGGCGGCGCCGACGAAGCGGCCGGCGGCCTCCGTCATCACGACCCGGACGCCGTGGCCGGCGACGGTCGCGAGGCGGGCGAGCTCGAGCGCCTTGTAGGCGGCGATCCCGCCGCTTACGCCGAGCAGGATTCTGGCCATCTCTCCTCCTGGGGAAGCGGTTCTAGGCGCGGTACTCGTATTTGAGCTTGCCCTCGGCAAGCTCCTCGAGCGCCATCGAGAGGTAGTTGCGCTCGCCGCGGGTCTCGACCATCGGCGGCGGGTACTCGCCGAAGCCGCCCTCGCTGAGGTTGTGGAAGTAGCTGTTTATCTGACGCGCTCGCTTCGCCGCGACGACGACCGCGGCGTAATGCGAGTCGGCGTGCTCGAGGAGCTTGTCAACGCGTGGCTTGATCATTCGGCCCGGGAGTCTAGAGGTATCCCCAACTCGGCGCGCACGATCTCCTCCAGCTCGGCGGCGGCTCGCTCCAGATCGTCGTTGACGATCCTGTGATCGAAGTCGCCCTGAGCGGCGAGCTCCACCTCCGCCACCTTCAGCCTGGCGTCGATCGCCTCGGGCGAGTCGGCGCCGCGCGACTCCAGCCGCTCGCGCAGCACGGCCGGGTGGGGCGGGGCGATGAACACCTGGATTGACTCGCGCATCGCGGCGCGGACCTGGCTCGCCCCCTGCACCTCGATCTCGAGCACCACCGAGTGGCCCTGATCGAGCCGCTTGGCGACCTCCGAGCGCAGCGTTCCGTAGCGGTGGCCGCTGTAGGTGGCGAACTCGAGGAAGTCCTCGGCCGCCACCCGCCGGTCGAACTCCTCGGGCGAGAGGAAGTGGTAGTCCTGCCCGTCGACCTCGCCGTTGCGCGGGGGCCGCGTAGTCGCCGACACCGACAGCTCCAGACCCGGCACCCGTTCGAGCAGTCTGGCGATCAACGTTCCCTTGCCGACCCCACTGGGCCCGGTGATCACGAAGACTTTGGCCATGCGGCCGGAGATATTGACCGCAGCGGCGGTCGGCTAACTAACGGCGGAGCTGGGAGACGAGCTCTGCGCGCTGGCGCTCCGAGAGCCCGCCGATCGTCTTCGAGGGCGAGATCCGGCACTGGTTGAGAATGCGGTTGGTCTTCACCCTGCCGTACTTCGGCACGGCGAGGAGCATGTCGAAGACCTTGGCCGTCATCACGTACTCGGGGGGATCGAGCAGGAGCGCGTGGATGCTCGCCTTGCCCCCCTTGAGGTCCTTCTTCAGCTTGGCGCGGGCAGTGCGGATGTCGTTGGCCCGCTTCAGCGCGTCCATCCGCTGGTCCAGGGACCTCTCGGGGGTCGCGGCGGAGGTCTTGACTGGGGCGGGCATTGGGCGGCGAGTATAGCCGCGGCTCGGGGGCGTGCAAGGACATTTCGGCCTTTTGGGACCAAATTCACCTGCACCTCGAGTGGAGGTTGAGCCTAGGACATCGCCGCGTACCGCTCAACAAGCTCTGCCGCAATCCTGTTCCCGGCCCGCGGATCGCGGAAGCTCTCGGTCCCGACGGCCACGAGCGTCGCCCCGGCGGCGATCATTTCGGCCGCGTCGGCGCCGTTGCAGACTCCCCCCATGCCGACGATCGGCAGACGAATCGCCGCGGCGACGGCCCGCACCTGGGCGATCGCGATCGGCCGCACCGCCGGGCCGGAGAGGCCGCCGTGGCCGGCCGCGACACCCGGCCGCCCGGTCGCCGGGTCGATCGCGCTGGCCTTCAGCGTGTTGATCAGCGAGACCGCATCGGCGCCGCCCTCCTCGGCGGCGACCGCCACCGCCGCCGGATCGGCCACATTCGGGGTCAGCTTCACGATCAGCGGCTTCGAGGTCAGCGGCCGCAGCGCCTCCAGCAGCGCCAGGGTCTCTTCGGGCTGCTCACCAACGATGAGGCCAGAATGAACGTTGGGACAAGACACGTTGAGCTCCAGTCCCGCGACCTCGTCCCGTCCCGCAACTCCCTCGACCAGCCGAGCGAACTCCTCCCGACTCGTCCCCATCACAGAGACGATCAGGGGCACGGGCAGCTCCGCCAGCTGTGGCAAATCCTCGGCGAGAAAGCCGTCCAGCCCCCTGTTCGGCAGCCCGATCGAGTTGATCATCCCCGCCGGCGTCTCCCAGATCCGCTGCGGCTCATTGCCGGCTCTCGGCTCCAGCGTGATCGTCTTGGACACGAACGCAGAGAACGGGAACTCCTTCAGCAGCTGATCGCCGTACACCCGCCTCGCAGCTATCGCGTCGAACGTGCCCGACGCGTTGATCACCGGGTGCCGCAACTCCATCCCACAGAACTCAACGGCAGCAGCTGGGCTTCGTGGAGGGGCGATGGGGGTGTCCGTCCGCGCAGCGGCGTCCTGTTTTTCGCCCCGCGTGCCTGCTCGGACGGGCGCGGCGTCCGAGGCGAAAAACCCAGCAAGCGGAGGGACACCCCCATCGCCCCTTCGCCCACCCAGCCGCAGGACCGGACCGTCGACACAAAGGCGGGCGTAGCCACCTCCCTGCTTCGGCACCGCGCAGCCAAAGCAAGCGCCAAAGCCACACGCCATCGGCGACTCCATCGCGAGCTCACACGGGACATCTCTAGTCGCGCAAAGCTCAGCGACGGCGTCGAGCATCGGCGGCGGGCCGCAGGCGTAGACGGCGGCGCTGGCGGCGTCGTCGCCCTCCAGCATCTGGGCGAGCAGGTCGGTTACATAGCCGCGGTGGCCGATGTGGCCGTCCTCGCTGGCAAGGCCGACCTCGCAGCAGGCGAAGAGGTCGTCGAGGCCGCCGCTGTGGGCACGGTCGCGGAAGCCGAGCAGCACCCGCGTGGGGATGCCGCGGGCGGAGAAGCTGCGCCGCAACAGCGCCAGCGGGGCGATGCCGATGCCGCCGCCGACCAGGATCGCGCCAGCGGCGTCGGGCGAGAGATCTCGCGGCGACGAGAACGAGTTGCCGAGCGGCCCGTTGATCCAGACCCCCTCCCCTGCCTCGATCTCGCAGAGGCGGTCGGTGCCGGGGCCGACGCCCTCGAGCAAGAAGTCGAGCCGCACCCCCCGGCTGACTTCGCGTTTAGTCTCGCTATCCGACCAAAAAGGCGAAGTCAGCGGGGGGCTGTCGGCTACCGAGAGGGCGCGCGGCAGGAAGGGGCGCTGGTTGCGCTCCTCCCAGTGCTCGGCGGTGGCGAGCATGTAGAACTGGCCGGGCTCGGGCGCCGGCCCCTCGCGGTCGAGCAGGGAAAAGACCCGGTAGCCACCCGAGTCGTGAGCCTCGATCGCCTCGCAGAGCCGGCGGCCGAAGGGCGCCGCCGGGCGCCCTTGGGCCTCAGGCATCCGTGGCAGCGGGGGCGGTGCGGGCTCTGCCATGGATCTCCTGCAGCGAAAGCACGTCGGCGTCGCCCTCCTTCTGGGCGGCGATCGCCCGCACCGCCGCCGAGGCGCCGGTCATCGTCGTCACGCAGGGGATCCCGTGCCGGACCGCGGCTGTTCGGATCGCCTGGCCGTCGGCGCGGGCCCCCGACCCGGTTGGGGTGTTGACGACCAGGTCGCAGCGCTTCTCCCGGATCAGGTCGACGACGTGCGGCGACCCCTCCCCCAGCTTGTTGATCCGCGTCACCGGCACCCCCATCGCCGAGATCGACTGCGCGGTGCCACCGGTCGCGATCACCTCGAAGCCGAGGTCGTGGAAGCGCGCCGCCAGCTGCGTCGCCGCCGGCTTGTCGGTGTCGGTGACGGTGATGAAGACCGAGCCGTCGGAGGGCAGCACCACCCCGGCCGCCGCCTGCGCCTTGGCGAAGGCGGTCGGGAAGTCGGCGGCGATCCCCATCACCTCGCCGGTGCTCTTCATCTCCGGCCCCAGCACCGAGTCGACGCCGGCGAAGCGGGCGAACGGCAGCACCGCCTCCTTGACGCTGACGTGGCCGTCCGGCGCCCGTCCGAAGTCCTGGTCGGCGAGGCTCTCGCCCAGCAGCAGCCTGGTCGCGACTTTGGCCAGCGGCGTGCCGGTCGCCTTGGAGACGAACGGGACCGTGCGCGAGGCACGCGGGTTGGCCTCGATCACGTAGAGCTCGCCGCCCGCCACCGCGTACTGGACGTTGATCAGGCCGACCACACCCAGCTCGAGCGCGATCCGCTCGGTCGTCGCCCGGATCTCCTCCAGCATCTCCTCGCCGAGGCTCATCGGCGGCAGCACGCAGGCCGAGTCGCCGGAGTGGACCCCGGCTTCCTCGACGTGCTGCATGATTCCGGCGACGTGGACCGACTCGCCGTCGGCGAGGGCGTCGACGTCGACCTCGATCGCCCCCTCGAGGAAGTGGTCGAGGAAGAGCGGGTGCTCGGGGTCGGCCTTGGCGTTCGCCTCCAGATAGGCCGCCAGGTTCTCGCTCGAGTAGCAGATCTCCATCGCCCGCCCGCCGAGCACGTAGGAGGGCCGCACCAGCAGCGGGAAGCCGACCCCCTCGGCGACCATCGCCGCCTCCTCGGCCGAGAGCGCGGTCGCGTAGGGCGGGTGCTTGACCCCCAGGCCCTGCAGCAGGGCGCCGAAGCGGCCGCGGTCCTCGGCGCGGTCGATCGCGGCGACCGGCGAGGCGCCCCCGGGGCGGGTGCCGAGCAGCGGCACGCCGGCCCCCTCGAGCGCGCCGGCCAGCTTCAGCGGCGTCTGGCCACCGAACTGGACGATCACCCCCTCGGGCCGCTCCTGCTCGCAGACGGCGAGCACGTCCTCGATCGTCAGCGGCTCGAAGTAGAGCCGGTCGGAGGTGTCGTAATCGGTGGAGACGGTCTCCGGGTTGCAGTTGACCATCACCGCGTCGCGGCCGGACTCGCGCACCGTCATCGCCGCGTGCACGCAGCAGTAGTCGAACTCGATGCCCTGGCCGATCCGGTTCGGGCCGGCGCCGAGGATCACCACCGAGCGCCGCTCGCCGCGCCGCACCTCCGAGCCGGCGCCGCTGGGCCGCTCGTAGGCCGAGTAGTAGTAGGGCGTCGCCGCCTCGAACTCGGCGGCGCAGGTGTCGACCGACTTGTAGGTGCGGACGAGCCCCTCGGTGCCGTCGCCCTCGGTCGCCAGCGCCTGCAGCTCGCGCAGGAACCAGCGGTCAACCAGGCAGCGCTCGTGCACGGCCTCCACCCCGATCCCGCGCCGGAAGGCCTCGAGGACGAGGTCGAAGCGCTCGGCGCACGGGACCTCGATCGCCTCCAGCAGCTCGTCGTCGGCGGTCGGGGGCTCGGCGGGCGCGTCCAGCTCGCGCGAGCGCATCGCCTTGGCGAAGGACTCGCGGAAGGTGCGGCCGATCGCCATCACCTCGCCGACGCTCTGCATGTGGGTCGAGAGACGGCCGCTGGCACCGGGGAACTTCTCGAAGGCAAAGCGCGGCACCTTCGTCACCACGTAGTCGATCGTCGGCTCGAAGGAGGCCGGGGTGGCGCGGGTGATGTCGTTGGGGATCTCCTCCAGCGCGTAGCCGACCGCCAGCTTCGCCGCCATCTTGGCGATCGGGAAGCCGGTCGCCTTCGAGGCCAGCGCCGAGGAGCGCGAGACCCGCGGGTTCATCTCGATCACGGCGACGTCGCCACTCTCGGGGTCGACCGCGAACTGGATGTTGGAGCCGCCGGTCTCGACCCCGACCGCGCGGATCACCCGGATCGCCTGGTCGCGCAGCTCCTGGTAGAGCCGGTCGGTGAGCGTCTGCGCCGGCGCGACGGTGACCGAGTCGCCGGTGTGGACGCCCATCGGGTCCATGTTCTCGATCGAGCAGACGATGACGACGTTGTCGTTGCGGTCGCGCATCACCTCCAGCTCGAACTCGCCCCAGCCGATCACCGACTCCTCGACCAGGACCTGATTGATCGGGCTGGCGGCGAGACCCTCGGAGACGACCTGGCGCAGCTCGGTCTCGCTCTCCCCCACGCCGCCGCCCTGGCCGCCGAGCGTGAAGGCTGGCCGGACGATCGCCGGCAGGGCGATGCGGCCGTCGGCGAGCGCCGCGTCGACCTCGGCCAGGCTGCCGACGGTCAGCGACCAGGGGATCCGCAGCCCGGCCCCCTCCATCGTGCGGCGGAACTCCTCGCGGTCCTCGGCGCGGCGGATCGCCTTCTCGTCGGCGCCGATCAGCTCGACCCCGAACTGCTCCAGGGTGCCGTCCTCGTGCAGCGCCATCGCCACGTTCAGCGCCGTCTGCCCGCCGAGCGTCGGCAGCAGCGCGTCGGGGCGCTCCTTCTCGATGATCCGCGCGACCGGGCCGGGCAGCAGCGGCTCGACGTAAGTCGCGGTCGCGAACTCCGGGTCGGTCATGATCGTCGCCGGGTTGGAGTTGACCAGCACGACCTCGTAGCCCTCCTCGAGCAGAACCTTGCAGGCCTGCACGCCGGAGTAGTCGAACTCGGCGGCCTGTCCGATCACGATCGGCCCCGAGCCGATCAGGAGGATCTTCTCGATGTCGGTGCGCTTAGGCATGGGCGAGCGCCAGGAAGTCGTCGAAGAGGTGGCGGGCATCGTGCGGCCCCGGCCCTGCCTCAGGGTGGTACTGGACGGTTGCCGCGGCGACGTCGCGCAGGACCAGCCCCTCGACGGTGCGGTCGTAGAGGTTGAGGTGGGACAGCTCGGCGGCGCCGAAGTCGGTCTCCCAGCGCACCGGCTCGTCGGCCTCGATCCGCGGCTCGCCGCCGGGGCCCTGGACCGCGAAGCCGTGGTTCTGCGAGGTGATCTCGATGCGGCCGCTGGCCAGCTCCTTGACCGGGTGGTTGGCGCCGCGGTGGCCGAAGGGCAGCTTGAAGGTCTCGAGGCCGACGGCGCGGCAGAGCAGCTGGTGGCCAAGGCAGATCCCGAACAGCGGCTTGACGCCGACCAGCTCGCGCACGGTGTCGACGACATAGCCGAGGGCGCCGGGGTCGCCGGGGCCGTTGGCGAGGAAGACGACGTCGGGGTCCTCCGCCAGGACCCCCTCGGCGCTGGTCGTGCAGGGCAGCAGCGTCAAGCGGCAGCCGCGCTCGCGCAGCGCTCGGACGATGTTGAGCTTGACGCCGGTGTCGATCCCCACCACGTGCGGGCCGTCGCCGTCGAAGCGGACCGGCTCGGCCGGCGTCACGGTGCGGGCCAGGTCGGCGCCCGCCATCGAGGGCTCGGCGACGACCCGTTCGCGCGCCTCGGCCTCTGGCACCTCGGCGGCGAAGATGCCGCCGCGCATCGCGCCGCGGTCGCGGATGTGGCGGACGAGCGCCCTGGTGTCGACGCCTGAGATCCCGGGCGCGCCGCAGTCGTCGAGCCAGTCGAGCCAACCGCCCTCGGCGCTGGCGACGTCCTCGCCGTTCTTGGCCTCGCGCATGACGACGCCGCGGGCGTGGACGCGGTCGGACTCCATCGCCTCGGCCGAGACGCCGTAGTTGCCGATCAGCGGATAGGTGAAGACGATGATCTGCCCCGCGTAGGAGGGATCGCTGACCGACTCCTGGTAGCCGGTCATCGCGGTGTTGAAGACGACCTCGCCGGTGACCGGCTCGCGATGGGCGCAAAGCAGGCCGTCGAAGCGGGTCCCGTCCTCGAGCAGCAGGTAGCCGGCGCTCACGGTGCAACTCCAAGGCTGAAGCTGCGCAGCCGGTAGGCGACCTGGCCGCCGGCGACGGTCATCAGCACCCGCCCGGTCAGCTCGCGCCCCGCGCACCAGGAGTTGTCGGAGCGGCTCTCGTAGCCCTCCTCGCCGACGGTCCACTGGGCGCCGAGGTCGCAGAGGGCGACGTTCGCCTCGCTGCCGGGCGCGAGGCTGGGCCGCTCCAGCCCGAACGGCGCCGCGCCGCCCGCCATCCGCTCGACGACGAGGTCGAGGTCGAGCACGCCGGGCAGGACGAGATCGGTGTGGATCGCCGCGAAGGCCGTCTCCAGCCCGGTCACCCCCATCGCCGCCTGCTCGAAGGGCACCTCCTTTTCCTCCGCCGCGTGCGGGGCATGGTCGGTGGCGATGCACTCGATCGTGCCGTCGCGCAGCCCCTCGATCAGCGCCTGGCGGTCCGTCTCCGAGCGCAGCGGCGGGTTCATCTTGAAGCGCTGCGGGTCGAGGCTGCGGACCTCCTCGTCGGTGAGGCAGAGGTGGTGCGGGCTGGCCTCGCAACTGATCGCCACGCCGGCCGCCTTGGCGCTGCGCACCGCGTCGACCGACTCGGCGGCGGAGAGGTGCTGGACGTGGATGCGGCCGTCCTCGTAGTCGGCCAGGGCGGCGTCGCGGGCGATCATCGTCGACTCCGAGACCGAGGGGATGCCGGCGAGGCCGAGCGCAGCCGAGACCGGCCCCTCGTGCATGACGCCGGCGCCGGAGAGCTCCGGGTCCTCCTCGTGCAGCGCGATCGTGCCGCCGCAGAGGTGCTGGTACTGGAGGGCGCGACGCAGGACGCGGGCGCTGCGCAGTGGCAGGCCGTCGTCGCTGAAGCCGAGGGCGCCGGCGTCGCGCAGGGCCGCCATCTCGGTCAGCTCCTCGCCCTCCATGCCGCGGGTGACGGTGGCGAGAAAGCCGACCGAGACGCTGGCCTGCTCGCGGGCGGCCTCCCGCAGCGCCTCGATGTCAGCCGGGGTTGAGACGGGCGGGTCGGTGTTGGCCATCGCCAGCACGCCGCAGTAGCCACCCGCCGCCGCGGCGCGGGTGCCCGTCTCGATGTCCTCCTTGTGCTCGTGCCCGGGGGTCCGCAGGTGGACGTGCGGATCGAAGAAGGCGGGGAAGGCGTGCAGGCCGGCGGCGTCGACCTCCTCCGCGTCGGCGGCGTCGGCGGTGCCGGGCGACGCCAGCTCGGCGATGCGGCCGGCGCGGATGACGACGTCGTGGGTGCCGTCGATCCCCGCCACCGGGTCCAGCGCCCGCGCGCCGCGCAGGATCAGATCGGCGCCCTCGCCGGAGCGCATGTCGAGCGCCGCGGCGAGGCTCACGCGGGCTGGCCTATCGGGGTCGGTTGCTCGGCGCCCTCGCCCTCAGCCGGGGCCGGGCGGCCGCGCGCGGCGATCAGCTCGTAGAGGATCGCCATGCGGACGATGAGGCCGGCGGCGACCTGCTCGGTGATCAGCGACTGCGGCGAGTCGACCGCCTCGCCGGAGAGCTCGACGCCGCGGTTGACCGGGCCGGGATGCATCAGCAGCTGGCGCGGGCCGAGGCGCCGAGTGTCGATCTGGAAGTGGGCCGCGTACTCGCGCAGCGAGGGGACGAAGCTCTCGGTCATTCGCTCTTTCTGCATCCGCAGCGCGTAGACGACGTCGGCCCCCTCCAGGCCGTCGAGCGAGTGCGAAACCTCACAGCCAAGCGCCTCGATCCCGCGCGGGATCAAGGTCGGCGGGCCGCAGACGGTCACCCCGGCCCCCATGACCTGGAAGGCGGCGAGGTTGGAACGGGCGACCCTGCTGTGGAGGACGTCGCCGACGATCCAGATCCGCTTCCCCTCCAGCGAGCCGAGCCGCCGCCGCAGGGTGAAGAGGTCGAGCAGCGCCTGGCTCGGGTGCTCGTGCTTGCCGTCGCCGGCGTTGATGACCGCGGCCTCGGCCCAGCCGGCGACCATCTGCGCCGCGCCCGCGTAGGGGTGGCGGATGACGATCGCCGATGGGTCGTAGGCGGAGAGGGTCGCCACCGTGTCCTTCAGCGACTCGCCCTTGTCGACCGCCGAGCCGCCGGCCTTGATCGAGACGAGGTCGGCCGAGAGCCGCTTGGCGGCCAGCTCGAACGACGAGGACGTGCGTGTGCTCGCCTCGTAGAAGAGGCTGACCACGGTGCGGCCGCGCAGCGTCGGCACTTTCTTGATGTCGCGGCGGCCGACCTCGGCGAAGCTCTCGGCGCGGTCGAGGATCGCCTCGATCTCCTCGCGCGAGAGCTGGTCGATCCCAAGCAGGTGCCTCATGCGATCGCCTCCGCCGCCTGCGACTCGGAGATAGTCACCTCGTCGACCTCGTCCAGCTCCTCCAGGCGCACGTTGACGCGCTCGCCGCGCGCGGTCGGCAGGTTCTTGCCGACGTAGTCGGGCCGGATCGGCAGCTCGCGGTGGCCGCGGTCGCAGAGGACGGCCAGCTGGACCCGCTGCGGGCGGCCGTAGTCGAAGAGAGCCTCGATCGCGGCGCGGACGGTGCGGCCGGTGAAGAGGACGTCGTCGACGAGGACGACGGTGCGTTCGCTGAGGTCGAAGTCGACGTGGGAGGCGTGGACGACGGGCTGCGAGCTGGGGCCCTTGGCGCCGACGTCGTCGCGGTAGAAGGAGATGTCGAGGTCGCCGATCGGCAGCTCGCTCTCCGTCATCTCACCGAGCAGGGCATGAAGGCGGCGGGCGAGGAGGGCGCCGCGAGTGTGGATGCCGACGATCGCCAAGCTGTCGGGAACCGGGTTCTTCTCGGCGATCTCATGGGCGATCCGCCGCAGCGTTCGCCTCAGGTCGTCGCGCTCGAGCACGACCTTCTCGCTCACTCAGGTGCTCCTTCCTGGCCTCACGGGACCGGGTTAAAGGACGGCCTCAATGTAGCAGGGGGTAGGGACGAACCGGGCATTGCCTCGGCGGCGCCTACCACCGCCCAAAGGCGGTGGAATCTGGTGCCCTTCGGGCAGGAATCACTCCACGGTGCTGGGGGGAGGTGCCGGCGAGTCAATGCCCGGTTCGTCCTTGCTCCTTGCTCCGTTCGGCATGAGACGGGGCTCACCTCGCTCGGGAAACGGAATTTCGATGGTGTCGAAATCCCTTGGCGCGATCGTCGGTTCGAAGACCTCCCGCGCCTCCTCCAGCACCTTGCCGACGTGGTAGCGGGAGGAGATGTGGACGAGGGCCAGCATCTTCACCTCGGCCTCGCGGGCGACGGCCGCTGCCTGGCCGACCGTGGAGTGGCCGGTGTCGGCGGCCCGCTGCGCCTCCTCCTCGGCGAAGCTGGCGTCGTGGACGAGCAGCTCGGCGCCGCGGGCCGCCTCGACGGTCGCGCGGCAGGGCGCCGTGTCGCCGGTGACGACGAGGCTGCGGCCGGGGCGTGCGGGCCCCATCACGTCCGGGGGGTGGACCGGGCCCATCGTCCCCGCCACCGGCTCGCCGCGTTGCAGGGCAGCGAAGGCGGGTCCTTCCTGGACGCCGAGCCGCTTCGCGGCCTCTGGGTCGAAGCGGCCCGGCCGCTCCTCCTCGACCAGCGCGTAGCCCAGCGCCCGCACGCTGTGCTCGACCGCGAAGGCGCGCAGGTCGGCTCCGTCGAGCGCCATCGAGTCGCCGGGCTCGAGCTCGACCAGGTCGAGCTTGAAGTCGAGCCGGCCGACGATCCGGTGCAGCGTCTTGAAGAGGTCGATCAGCCCGCGCGGGCCGTAGATGGTCAGCGGCCGTTCGCGCTCGGTCAGGTCGTAGGTTTTGAGCAGGCCGGGCAGGCCGAGGATGTGGTCGGCGTGGAAGTGGGTGAGGTAGATCTCATCGACCTGAACCAGACCCAGCGAGCGCTGCATCTGCCGCTGCGTCCCCTCGCCGCAGTCGAACAGCAGCCGTTCGCCACCGCGCGCGACCAGCACGCTCGCGGTCGAGCGCCGCGCCGAAGGCACGGCTCCGCCCGTGCCGAGAAAGGCGACCGAGAGTTCCATGGCCGCGAGCCTACGCGAAGCAAAGCGACGGATAAGCTGACGGCGAGCGCCCGTAGCTCAGCTGGATAGAGCGTTCGCCTCCGGAGCGAAAGGTCACAGGTTCGAATCCTGTCGGGCGCGCTCCTCGTTGGCCGCAGGCGTCGCCATCTCTCCCGTCGTGTCTAATACCGCTCCGTGGAGCCGGCCACCGACACGCGACCGCCGAGAGGAGCGCTCGCCGTCGTCGCGATCGGGTTGGTCGCCACGCTGGCGGCGGCGCTGCTGTCGACCGACGAGAGCGGCGGCAGCACGGTCAAGGTCGAATGGGCGAAGCGGGCCGCGCTGCCCGACTCCGCGCCGGCCAGAATCCCGGGCGGCGGCTCGATGCGGATCGACGAAGCTGGTCTGCGAGCCACCGACGACAACGTCAACGGCGAACGGGTCTTCCGGGTCACGGCCGTGCTGCGGATCGACGCCGGTTCGGCCGTCGGCCAGGGAAGGGTGCGTTGCCGGATGCGCGGGGGCGGCGCCGAACTGAGCCGCACCGTCGACAGTCGCGGTGCCTTCCCGCGCTCGAGCGGCGAATACAACCTGACCAAGCAGGAGGTGCCGGAGAGCGTCGGCGTCAAGTACCACTCCAGCGGTGCCGAATACGCCTCGCTGGAACTCGGCGACGCCTTCGAGACCTTCACCGACCTCCCCGGCGTCGTCGTCAGCTGGGAGCCCTTCAGGACCGCCTCGCAGGAATGGCAGTGGGGCCTGCCCGAGGGGCGCCCGCGCGAGTCGCTCGAGCTCGGCCTGGCCTCCTTCTGGCGAACCGCGAAAGCCCCCGCCGCCAGCGTCTCCTGCACGCTGGAGAACGCGGTCGGCAGCACCACCGTGCGCACCGCCGGCTCGCTGCGCTAGGGCGCGACCAGCAGCTCCGGCCCCTCGATCCCTTTGCCGACCTTGTTCAGCTTCGGGTTGGCCGGCGCGCCCTCCATCCGCGACGCCGGCAGCGGCGCGCACATCGCGACCGCGTCCTCGACCTCCAGGTCGGGACGGAGCCAGGCGGCCTCCGCCTCGGCGCTCGGCAGGATCGCCGGCATCCGGTCGTGGACCTTGGCGACGACCTCGTTGGGCGTCGTGGTGACGATCGTGCAGCTGTAGAGCCAGCCGTCCTCGGAGCCGCGGTCCTCCTCGTCCTCCCACTCCTTGCGGGTGCAGAGCCCGGCGAAGGCGAACGGCTCGCCGCCGTCGACCGTGAAGCGCCAGGGCTGGCGCGGCTGCTTCGGGTCCTCCGCCTTCATCCACTCGTAGAAGCCGTCGGCGACGATCAGGCAGCGGTGGCGGAACTTGCCGACCAGCGGCGCGTAGGCCCGGCTCGAGGTCAGGTTCTCGGCTTTGGCGTTGATCATCCGGTAGCCGACCTTGAGGTCCTTCGCCCAGCGCGGCACCAGCCCCCAGCGCATCAGCCGCGCCTCGCGCTCGCCCCGCGCCGCCTCCTCGGGATCGGGCGAGGAGCGGATCGTCAGCACCTCCTGCGTCGGCGCCACGTTGAAGCGGCCCAGGCTCGACTCGGCTTTTTTGACACGCTCCTTGGTCGGGGCCGGCGCCTGCCCGGAGGAGCTCCGCTCCAGCGAGCGTTCCAGCTCGACCTGAAAGCGATCGGCGATCTTCTTCGTGTCCTTGGCCGTGACCGTGAAGCGCCCGCACATGCGCTTCAGCCTAGTGCGCCGCTGCGATCACTCGGGCGCGATCAGCTCGACGGTCGGGAAGTAGGTGCGGTAGGGAGCTGGATCACGGGTGAGGAGCCGCAGCCGCTCGACCGCCGCGTGAGCGCCGATGAAGAAATCGGGAAGCGGGGATCGCTTCTGGCCGCCGCGACGGCGGTAGGAGACGAACGCCCTCCCCGCCAAGAATGCGGCCGGCCAGGGCAGCGGAACGCGCTCGATCCCTTGCACCTCGAGCGCCCATTCGCATTCCTCTGCGGTTGGGAAGCCGGGAGACACCTCAGCGAAGACGATCTGATTGATGAAGACCGCGCCGTCCTCCAGGGCCTCGATCAGCGCTTCGCCCGACCACGGGCCCCACTTGGGATCCCTGGCCAGGATGTCGATCAGCGCATTAGAGTCGATGAGGGTTGCCGGCACAGGTACTTAAGTCCCCTGGCCCCAATCCTCTCCCCGGGTGAGCCTCATCACTTCGTCCGTCGTCATCGTGTAGTTCTTACCGGCCTCGCGCAGGTGCGCAACGACTTCCTCTCCCCGTTTGCGACCGCCCACGGCCTTGCGAACCCGGATCTCCCCCTCTCCGGGCACGAACTCGACCTCGCTGCCAGGAAGCAGGCCAAACTCCTCGCGCAGTTGCTTCGGGATCGTCACTTGGCCTTTGCTGGTGATCTTCATGAAGTAAGAGTAGCACTGGTATTTCTTTTACTTGGCCGCGCCTCCGGGTGCTCGCGGTACCACTCGAGAGTCCGGCGGAGACCATCGGACAGAGCGACCTGCGGGCGCCAGCCGGTCAGCTCGCGCAGCTTGGTCGAGTCGACGAACTGGCGGTCTATCTCGCCGTCGGGGCTGCCCGCGCCCTGGAAATCGGGCTCGACTTCGGCGCCGGCGGCTGCTGCGATCAGCTCGACCACCTCGCGCACCGAGTGCGGCCGCTCGCCGCCGGCGTTGAAGGCCTCGCCGGCGGCGCCTCCGTCAAGCGCATCGGCGATCGCCAGGTAAGCCGAGACGGCGTCGTCGACGTGGAGGAAGTCGCGCTCGGGGCTGCCGTCGGAGCGTATGACCGGAGCCCGGCCCTCGAGAACGGCGACGACGGTCTCGGGGATCAGGCGGGAGAAGTTGAGGTCGCCGCTGCCGTAGATGTTGGCGAAGCGGGTGACGGCGATCGGCAACCCGTATGCGGTCGCGTAGCTGCGCGCAACGATGTCGGCCGCCGCCTTGCTGGCGTCGTAGGGGTGGGCGGCGCGCAGGGGGAAGTCCTCGCGGTAGGGCAGCTCCGGGCTGGAGCCGTACGCCTTGTCGGAGGAGGCGAAGACGACCCGCTCGAGGTCGTGCTCGCGGCAGGCCTCGAAGACGTGCCAGGCGCCGCGCACGTTGGCTTCGAAGGTCTCAAGCGGCGATTCGCGGGCGACGCCGACGATCGTCTGCGCCGCCAGGTGGAAGACGGCGTCGCAGCCGGCGACGGCCGCGTCGACCGCCTCCGCATCGCGCAGGTCGGCCTCGACCAGCTCGACCTCGCCGCGAATCCCGAGCAGGTCGAGCCCGGAGAGGCGTTCGCCGCCGACGTCGGCCAGCCGCGGCGCCGGGCGGTCGATCACGCGCACGGCGTCCCCCCGCTCCAGCAGCGCCTTTGCCAGGTGGGACGCGACGAAGCCGTGGGCCCCGCTTACCAGCGCCCTGCTCACGGAACCGCCGCCGCCGACCAGACCGTCCAGGGCGGCTCGCCGGAGGCCCAGAGGTCGTTGAGGACGACGGCGTCCTTGTAGGTGTCCATGCAGTCCCAGAACCCCTCGTGGCGATGAGCGTGCAGCTGCCCGTCCGCCGCCAGGCGGGTCAGCGGCTCACGCTCCAAGACGCTGTCTTCGGTCAGGTAGCCGAGCACGCCCGGCTCGAAGCAGAAGAAGCCGCCGTTGATCCAGTGCTCGCTGCGCGGCTTCTCGACGAACCCGTCGACCCGTCCGTCGCCGTCGAGCTCGGCGACGCCCCATTGCAGATGCGGCCGCGCAACCGTCATCGTCGCGATCCCGCCGTGCTCGCGGTGGAAGCCGAGCAGCGCCTCGAGGTCGACGTCGGCGACGCCGTCGGCGTAGGTGGCGCAGAAGGTCTCCTCGTCGCCCAGCCGGTCGGCCAGGCGCGCGATCCGCCCTCCCGTCGGCGTGTCGAGCCCGGTGTCGACGCACTCGATTTCGATCCCGCCCGGCCAGGCCTCGGCGGTGACGAACTCCTCGACCGCCTCGCCGAGGTAGCCGGTGGCGAGCAGGAAGCGCTCGAAGCCCTGGGCGGCGTAGATGCCGATCACGTGCCAGAGGATCGGCCGGCCGCCGATCTCGACCAGCGCCTTCGGCACCGTCTCCGTCCGCTCGCGCAGCCGGGTCCCACGCCCGCCGCAGAGAATGACTACCGGTGGTTTGCTCATCTTCCTGACGGGGCTGTGGTCAAGCAGCTCAAGGACGCAGGGAGCGTGGCGTGCTCTGCACGCGAGCGACTGAGGACGCCGAGATGCGCCGCGCCACAGCCCCGTCAGCCGCCGGCCACGGCTGGGAGGATGGTCACCTCGTCGCCTTCGGCGATTGCGGTGTCGAGGCCGTCCTGGAAGCGGATGTCCTCGCCGCTGACGTAGACGTTGACGAAGCGGCGCAGATCGCCGTCCTGGGTGATCCGCTCGCGCAGGTCCCCGTGCGCGTCGAAGACCGCGTCGAGGACCTCGCCCACGGTCGAGCCCGATACCTCTACCTCGGCCTCCCCCCCGGTCGCGGCGCGAAGCTGGGTCGGGATCTTCACGGTTACTGACATCAGACGGTTACCTCCTGCGGCTGCTCGAACTCTGACTCGAAGCTGTCGAGATCGGGATCGATCTCGTGCATCTGGAAGCTATCGCGAGTCGCGTCGAGGGTCTTCAGCCCCTCGCCGGTGATGTAGACGACGACGCGCTCGCCCGCCGCGATGTCGCCCCGCTCGGCCAGCTTGGCGAGGGCGCCGATCGTGACGCCGCCGGCCGTCTCGGTGAAGATTCCCGTCGTCTCGGCGAGCAGGCGGATGCCGGCCTTGATCTCCTCGTCGTTGACGGCATCGATCGCACCGCTGGTCCGGCGCGCGTGCTCGACCGCGTAGGGCCCATCGGCCGGGTCGCCGATCGCAAGGCTCTTGGCGATCGTGTCGGGCTTCTGCGGCTTGCAGACGTCCCAGCCTTCGGCGAAGGCGGTCGCCACCGGGCTGCACCCCTCCGCCTGGGCGCCGTTGAAGACCGGCAGCTCGCCGCTCAGCAGGCCCAGGTCCAGCCACTCCTGGAAGCCGCGGCCGAGCTTGGTGAACAGCGAGCCGGAGGCGATCGGGCAGACGACCCGGTCCGGCAGCTCCCAGCCGAGCTGCTCGGCCGTCTCGTAGGCGAGCGTCTTCGAGCCCTCCGCGTAGTAGGGCCGCAGGTTGACGTTGACGAAGGCCCAGGGGCGCGTTTCGGCCAGCTGCGTGCAGAGCCGGTTGACGTCGTCGTAGTTACCGCGCACGCCGACCAGGTTGGTGCCGTAGACGCCGGTCGCCAGCAGCTTCTGCTCCTCGAGGTTGGCGGGGACGAAGACGTAGGACTCCAGCCCGGCGGCGGCGGCGTGGGCGGCGACGGCGTTGGCGAGGTTGCCGGTCGAGGCGCAGGCGACGGTGTCGAAGCCCAACTCGCGGGCCTTGGCGACCGCCACCGCGACGACCCGGTCCTTGAAGGAGTGGGTCGGGTTGGCGGCGTCGTTCTTGACCCAGACCTCGGCCTCGAGACCGAGCCGCTCGGCGAGCCGGTCGGCGCGCAGCAGCGGGGTCAGGCCCGGCTCCAGCGGGTCGCCGGGTCGGCCGACGAAGGGCAGGAAGTCGGCGTAGCGCCAGATCCCCTGCGAGCCGGCCTGGATGCGGCGCTTGGCGGTCGCGGCATCGAGCGAGGAGTGGTCGTAGGCCACTTCCAGCGGTCCGAAGCAGTTCTCGCACGCGAAGCGCGCGTCCAGCTCGTAGGCCGCCCCGCACTCCTTGCACTTCAGGCTTTCGATTGACATCCGATCTTCCTTCCTGCTTCGAAAAAAACCTCCGCCTGTGGGGCAGAGGTCCGATCGGACATCCCCCACATCTCCCAGGTCACCGACCTGCTGGACTTGGCACCTCTCCTCGGACCATGGGTCCGAGGTGGTTGCCGGGGCTTCGTAGGGCCAGTCCCTCCACCCCTCTGGATGTGGCGCTTATGTGGGCACGAAATATACGGAATGGGTATGCGCAAAGCAAGCTCGAGGGAGACGCGCGGGCTGGCTGACATCGATCGCCCACGCATTTCCCCGAGCCCGTCTAACCTAGTGCCGGTCATGCCCGACGAGCCGATGAGCCAGAACGATGCCGAACCTTCCGAAACCACGGCTGCGACGGGCTGCCCGCCGCGACCCGCTCGTCGCGGCTCCCCAGGCTGAGCCGCAGGGGCCCAACGTCGAGCAGGCCGACGCCGCCGGCCTGCGCTGGGTCAACATCGAGCGCCCCGGCGCGATGGAGCGGGAATGGCTGGAAGAGAACTTCGACTTCCACGCGCTCGACCTCGAGGACGTCCTCTCGCGCAACCAGCGGCCGAAGATCGACATCTACGACGACTACCTCTTCATCGTCCTCCACTTCCCCGTCTTCGACCCCGCGGTCGGGCGGCTGGGCGCCGGCGAGCTGGACCTCTTCGTCGGCCCGGGCTACGTCGTCACGATCCCCAACCAGCCGCTGCAGCCGGTCGAGTACCTGTTCGAGCGCTGCCGCGCCAAGGAGGAGCTGCGCGAGCAGATCTTCTCGCGCGGCTCCGGCTACCTGCTCTACCGCCTCGTCGACGACAGCTTCGACTACTGCTTCCCGATGCTGCGCAAGATCGGCAACAAGCTCGACGCGCTCGAGGACGACATCTTCGAGGGGCGCTCGGAGGAGGTCGTCCGCGACATCTCCAACGTCAAGCAGGAGATCATCAACTTCCGCAAGGTGATCCGGCCGCAGCGCCCGGTCCTGCGCGATCTGGAGAAGGTCAAGCAGCGCTACCTGGCGACCGACCTCGACCTCGAGATCTACTTCGACGACATCGTCGACGCGCACGAGCGGATCTGGGACATGCTGGAGAACTACAAGGAGGTGGTGGAGGCGCTGGCGGAGACCAACGAGTCGGTGATCTCGCACCGGGTCAACGACATCCTCCGCGTTCTCACCTCGATCAGCGTCATCGTCCTGCCGCTGACCCTGCTGGCCAGCATCTGGGGCATGAACGTCGCCGTGCCCGGCGAGGGCGACATGACCGCGTTCTGGATCGTGGTCGGCTCGATGCTCGCCCTGCTCGTCGCGATGGTCGGCTACTTCCGCAATCGCGGCTGGCTCTGAGGGAGCGCCGGGCTTATAGCCTCCCTCGAGTGGCCAACTTTCGCATCTGGGCGCCCTGGCGCCTCTCCTACGTGAAGGACGCGTCGAAGGACATCGAGGAGGAGTGCATCTTCTGCGCCAAACCGGCGGCGGGGGACGACGAGGCGAACCTGATCGTCCACCGCGGCGGGCGCTGCTTCGTGATCCTCAACCTCTTCCCCTACACCAACGGGCACCTGATGGTGGCTCCCTACGAGCACCTGGGCCGGATCCAGGACCTGCCGGTCGAGACCGTGGCCGAGATGATGGCGCTGGCGCAGCGGGCGATGGGTCGGCTCGAGGACGTCTACGACCCGCATGGCTTCAACGTCGGCTTCAACCAGGGGCGGGTCGCCGGCGCCGGCTTCGAGCACCACATCCACCTCCACGTCGTCCCCCGCTGGGGCGGCGACACCAACTTCATGCCGGTGATCGCCGACACCAAGGTGATGCCGCAGACGCTGGAGCAAAGCTACGAGGCGCTGCGAGGCGGCTTTGACTGAGCAGCCGGCGCTGGCGCCGCCGGGGATCTTCAAGGCGTACGACATCCGCGGCCTGCACGGCACCGAGATGGACGAGACGACGGCACTTGCGATCGGCCGCGCCTTCGCGCGGGTGCTGGCGCGGCTGCGTGGCAAGCGGCCGGGTGAGCTGCGGGTCGGCGTCGGCCGCGACATGCGGCTGACGGCGCCGGCGATGGCCGCCGCGCTGCGCGAGGGCCTCACCGCCGAGGGCGCGACCGTGCTCGACGCGGGCATGGTCGCCACCGAGATGCTCTACCACCTGGTCGGCTCCCGCCAGCTCGACGGCGGCGCGATGGTGACCGCCTCGCACAACCCCAAGGCCTATACCGGCGTCAAGCTCGTCCGCGAGGGGGCGCTGGCGCTCTCCGGCGAAGCCGGGATCGGCGACGTCCGCCGCGAGATCGAGTCCGGGCTCGGGCCGGCCCCCGGCGGCGGCTCGATCGAGGAGGTCGACATCTGGGACGAGTACCGCGAGCATGCGCTCTCCTTCATCGAGCCCGAGCGGGTGAAGCCGTTCAGGGTGGTCGTCGACGGCGGCAACGGGATGGCGGGGCCGATGGTCGGGCCGATCCTCGAGCGGCTCGGCCTGGAGCTGGAGGAGATGTACTTCGTGCCCGACGGCGAGTTCCCCGACCACGAGCCGAACCCGCTGCTGGAGGAGAACCGGCGCCTGATAGTCGAGCGGGTGCGGGCCAGCGGCGCCGACCTCGGCATCGCCTGGGACGGCGACGCCGATCGCTGCTTCTTCATCGACGGCGACGGCGTCTTCTGCGACGGCGACTTCATCTGCGTGCTGCTCGCGCGCGCCGCCCTCGCCAAGGACCCCGGCGCGACGATCCTCTACGACCCCCGCTCCAGCCGCGCCGTCCTCGACGTGGTCGCCGCCGCGGGCGGCCGCTCGGAGCTCTCCCGGGTCGGCCACGCCTTCTTCAAGGAACGGATGCGAGAGACGGGCGCGGTCTTCGGCGGCGAGGTCTCCGGCCACTACTACTTCCGCGGCTTCTGGTGCGCCGACTCGGGCACGATCCCCGCCCTGCTGATGCTGGAGCAGCTCTCGGCCGACGGGCGGCCGCTGGCCGAGCTGATGGCCGAGCTCCGTTCCCGCTACTTCATCTCCGGCGAGATCAACTCCGAGGTCGACGACCCGGAGGCGAAGCTGGAGGAGATCGCGACCCGCTACTCCAACGGCGAGATCGCCCGGCTCGACGGCGTCTCGGTCGATTACCCGGACTGGCACTTCAACGTCCGCCCCTCCAACACCGAGCCGCTGCTGCGCCTCAACCTCGAGTCGCTGGTCTCCCGACAGCACATGGAAGAGAAACGCGATGAGGTCCTGGGGTTAATCCGGGCGTGAGCACGCAGAGCCCGGAGGGGGCTCTGGAGCAGGCCGCGCTGGCCGGCATCCACTGCCTCCGCATACCCACCCCGTTCGCCGTCGGCCGGGTCAACTGCTACCTGCTGGAGGACCGGCCGCTGACCCTGATCGACACCGGTCCCAACTCGGGCAAGGCGCTCGACGAGCTGCAGGGCCAGCTCGGGCAGCGCGGCCACTCGATCGACGACATCGAGCTCGTCATCGTCACCCACCAGCACATCGACCACCTGGGCCTGGTCGAGATCGTCGTCGAGCACTCCGGCGCCGAGGTGGCGGCACTGGGGCTGGCGGCGGAGCGGCTGGCGAACTTCGGCGAGGACGCCGAACGCGAGGACGAGTTCGCGGTCGACCTGATGCTGCGCAACGGCATCCCCTCCGAGGTCGCCTTCGCCCTGCAGAGCGTCTCGCGCAGCTTCCGCGGCTGGGGATCGCGCGCCGAGGTAACGCGGCCGCTCGCCGACGGCGAGGAGATCGCCTTCGGCGACCGCACCCTGCAGGCGCTGCACCGCCCTGGTCACAGCCCCTCCGACACCGTCTTCTGGGATGCCGAGCGGCGGATCCTGATCGCGGCCGACCACCTGATCGCCCACATCTCCTCCAACCCGCTGATCGCGCGGCCGCTCGACGGCTCCACCGAACGCACCCAGGCGCTCGTCACCTACATCGAGTCGATGCGCAAGACCCGCGAGCTGCCGGCCGAGATCGTCCTCTCCGGCCACGGCGAGCCGATCGTCGACCACGTGGCCCTGATCGACGACCGCCTCGCCAAGCACCAGCGCCGCAAGGAGAAGATCCACGGGCTGATCGCGGAGCAGCCGCGCACCGGCTACGAGCTTGCCCAGGCGATCTGGGGCAACGTCGCCGTCACCCAGGCCTTCCTCACCCTCTCGGAGGTGATCGGCCACGCCGATCTGCTCGTCAACGAGGGCCGCGTGCGCGAAGTAGACGACGGGGAGGTGATCCGCTATGAGGCGACCGGGTAGGCGGGCGGCCAAGAAGCGGATGCTGATCATCGTCAACCCCTACGCGACGACGGTCTCAGACCGCCTCAAGAACCTGGTGGTCTACGCGCTGCAGGGGCGCTACGAGGTCGAGACGGTCTCCACCGAGGCGCAGAACCACGCGACCGAGATCGGCCGCGAGGTGCGCGACCACGGCTACGACGTCGTCGTCGCCTTCGGCGGCGACGGGACGCTGAACGAGGTCGCCAACGGGCTCGCCGGCACCGACGTGCCGGTCTCGGTGCTGCCGGGCGGCTCGACCAACGTGGTCTGTCGCACGCTCGGCATCCCCAACGACGTCGTCGACGCCACCGAGCATTTACTGGCGCTGGCCGACGAGTGGGCGCCGCGGCGCATCGACCTCGGCCGGGTCGACGACCGCCACTTCGTCTTCTCCTGCGGGGCGGGAATCGACGCCACCGTGGTCAGGCGGGTCGATGCCCACCCCAGGCTCAAGGCCACCGCCGGCCCCTACTACTACACCTGGGCAGCGGTCTCCGCCTTCTACCGCAGCTACATGGTCAACCCGGTCAGGCTGCGGGTCGAGGCGAACGGCTCCACGGTCGAGGGCGTGACCGCGCTGACCCAGAACTCCGATCCGCTCACCTTCTTCGGCAGAAGGCAGATTCGGGTCTGCGAGGACGTCGCCTTCGACGACGGCGCCCTGGCGGTGGGCGTGCTGCGGCGCGCCGCGCAGCGCGACATGCCGACCCTGATCCCGCGCCTGTTCAGCGAGAAGCGGCCCGCCGCTCGCCACCGCCGCATCGAGCACCTCAAGGGCGTGACCGAGGCGACGGTCAGCTCCGCCTCGCAGACCAGGGGCGGCACGATCCGCCCTTTCCCGGTCCAGGTCGACGGCGACTACATCGGCGAGCGCACCCACATCGAGCTGCGGGTCGAGCCGCGGGCGCTGACGATCGTCGCCTGACCGCGGCTATTTGGCGGAGGCCGGCGGCGTGACGGTGAATTTGCGCGAGGCGGGCGTCGGGTCGACGTTGCCGGCCCGGTCGACGGCAAAGACGAAGAGGGCGTGTTTGCCGAGCGCGAGTTTGCCGGTTTTGACTTTGAACGGCGATTTGCAGGCTTTGTACGGGCCTTTGTCGACTTTGCACTTGAAGGTGCTGCCGGTCTCGGAGGAGGCGAAGCTGAAGCTGGCCACTTTCCCCTTGGCGACTTTTTTCGGGCCTTTCAGCCCTTTCGTGTCGGGCGCCGGGTCGACGGGCGGCGGCGGGATCGCGGAAAGGGGCACGGCGGGAAGGTCGACCGACTCGCAGCCGCCGAGGCTGTCGACAGCGTCGGCGATCGCCGAGTCGGCGTCCTCGCCGCAGACCCCCCGGTCGACCTCGCCGTCCCTCAGCTGCAGCCGATCGGCGCCGAAGCCGCCGATCACCCAGTCGAAGCCCGGCCCGCCGGTCAGGTCGTCGTTGCCGGGGCCACCGATCAGGAGGTCTTCCCCGGGACTGCCGACGAAGAGGTCGTTGCCGCCGCGACCATCTGCCTCGACGGCTCCGGCGAAGCCGCTGGCGTCCACGGATTGCGTGCCATCGGAGAGGAACAGCTCCACCCGATCGATCGAATTCCAGAAGAGCGCGCCGGACCCAGCTTCGGTGGTGAGACCAAGCCCGCCGTTTTCGACGGCGAACTGAATGTTCAGGACCTGCTCGGCCGGGAGGCTGAGCTCGAAGGTATCGGCACCCGGGCCGCCCGAGAAGGGACCGATGCCGCCCGCTTCCTGGAAGCGGTCGTCGCCCGACCCCCCGTTGGCGCTTCCGCTCGTGCCGGCCATCAGGTCATCGCCTTCGCCGCCGAAGACATCGTCGCCGCCTTCGATCAGGTCGTTGCCCGGCCCGCCGCTGACGAAGTCTTCTTGATCGGATTCGACCGTGTCGCCGATCTGGCTGCCGTCGATGGCGTCTTCGCCTTCGCCGCCCTGAATTTCGGTGTAGGCGAGCTCCGGGAATATCGCCGTGCCGACGTTTTCGAGTTTGATCGTGTCGTTGCCGCCGCCGGCTTTGACGATCACCCCTTGGACGTCCGCGCAGGGGATTTGCGTCGCCGCCCCGCCCGGCGCCATCCCGCCCACGCAGGTGACCGTGATCGTGTCGCCGGCGCCGTCGCTGGACACGAAGACGCCGACGCCGACGCCTTCCGCCGTCACGGTCGCGGAGGCCGCCGGGGCCGCCAGCAGGCAGGCGATCAGGGTCAGTAGAGCGAGCGAGCGCCGCATCGACTGCGCAGAATAACCCCGATACAGGTCAGGAGGCGGGGGTGATCCGATATGCGTCGAATACCGACTCGACGTTGCGCAGGCGGGAGATGCACTGCTTCAGCTGCTCGGTGTCGCCGACCTCGACCACGAAGCGGTTCTTCACCATCGGGTGCTTGGTCATGCAGCTGGCGCCGACGATGTTGATGCCGGCCTCGGCGAAGGTGCGCGAGAGATCCTCGAGCAGGCGGGTGCGGTCGTAGGCGTCGATCTGCAGCTCGACCCGGAAGGTCGACTCGTTCTCGCCGCCCCAGCTGACCTCGACGAACCGTTCCGGCGCCTTCTTCAGCGCCTTCAGGTTCTTGCAGTCGGTGCGGTGGATGGTGATGCCGCGACCGAGCGAGACGTAGCCGGCGATCTCGTCCCCCGGCACCGGCCGGCAGCACTTGGCGAGCCGCACGACGACGTTCTCCGCCCCCTTGACGTTGATCCCGTAGTCGGCGGCGTCCTTGGTCCGCCGCGCCTTGTCCTCGCGGGCCTCGCCGGGCAGGCCGAGCGGCTCCTCCTCGACCGCCTCGCCGGCTTTCAGCCGCTGCATCAGCTTGTTGGCGACCGCCTTGGTCGCGATCTTGCCCTGGCCGAGGGCGATGTAGAAGTCGGTCGCTTTGCGGAAGCCCATCTCGCGGATCACGTCCGCCAGCAGCGGCGACATCGCCAGCTTCTGCATCGGCAGGCCGCGCTTGCGCAGCGCCTCCTCCAGCGCCTCGCGGCCGTTGCGCTCGGCGTCCTCGCGCCGCTCCTCTTTGAAGAAGGCGCGGATCTTGTTGCGAGCGCGGCTGGTCCGCACCAGCTTCAGCCAGTCGCGCGAGGGCCCGCGCTTCTGCTTCGCGGTCAGCACCTCGACGATGTCGCCCGAGCGCAGCTGGTAGTGCAACGGCACGATCGAGCCGTTGACCTTGGCGCCGACGCAGCGGTGGCCGACGTCGGTGTGGACGGCGTAGGCGAAGTCGAGCGGCGTCGAGCCGGCCGAGAGGTTCTTCACCTCGCCCTTCGGGGTGAAGACGAAGACCTCGTCCTCGAACAGGTCGACCTTGAGCGACTCGAGGAACTCGGCCGGGTCCTGCTCGCCCTCGGCCTCGACCAGCTGCCGCAGCCAGGTCATCTTCTCCCGCTGCGGGTCGCCGCTGCTCCCCTCTTTGTAGGCGACGTGGGCGGCGATCCCGTACTCGGCCAGCTTGTGCATGTCGGCGGTGCGAATCTGGATCTCCAGCGGCTTGCCTTCGGGCCCGATCACCGTCGTGTGCAGCGCCTGGTACATGTTCGCCTTCGGCATCGCGACGAAGTCCTTGAAGCGGCCGGGCAGCGGCTTCCAGAGCGAGTGGATGATCCCGATCGCCCCGTAGCAATCCTTGACCGAGCCGACGATCACCCGCATCGCGGTCAGGTCGAAGATCTCGTTGAACTCGCGCCCCTTCTTGGTCATCTTCGTGTAGATCGAGTAGAAGTGCTTGGCGCGGCCTGAGATCTCGGCCTCGATGCCGACCTCGCGCAGCTCGGCCGCGAGGAATTCGCCCGCCTGGCGGACGTAGACCTCGCGCTCGTCGCGCTGCTGGGCGACCAGCTGTTTGATCTCCTTGTACTTGCGCGGGTGCAGGGTCGCGAAGGCGAGGTCCTCCAGCTCCCATTTGATCGCGTGGATCCCGAGCCGGTGGGCCAGCGGCGCGTAGATCTCCAGCGTCTCGCGCGACTTCGCCATCTGCTTCTGCTTCGGCAGGGCGCCGAGCGTGCGCATGTTGTGGAGGCGGTCGGCCAGCTTGATCAGGATCACCCTGACGTCGGTGGCCATCGCCACCATCATCTTGCGGTAGTTCTCGGCCTGCCGCTCGTCGCGGCTCTCGAAGGTGATCTCGGTCAGCTTGGTGACGCCGTCGACCAGCTTGGCGATTTCCTCGCCGAACTCCTCGCGGATCTGCTCCAGGCTGGCGCTGGTGTCCTCGACGGTGTCGTGCAGCAGCGCCGCGCAGAGCGTCTCGGTGTCGAGCCGCATCCCGGCGCAGATCTGGGCGACCCCGACCGGGTGGGTGATGAACTCGTCGCCGGAGCGGCGCAGCTGGTCGGCGTGACGGTCGCAGGCGAAGTCGAAGGCGTGGGCGACCGCCTCGCGGTCGATCTCGGGCGAGTCGAACTCCTCCATGACGGCGAAGAGGTCGCCGAGGAGCTCGTGCTGCGCTACGTCCTGTTGCGTCGTTCGAGGTATTGCAGGGCCTCCTGGTGACGGGCGCCGTAGGCGCGGAATGCCGCCGAGCGCTCCAGATCGGTTCCCTCTGAGGATACGACCCCCACCGTGCCGCTACCGCCATCCGGGGCGCCCTGCACCAGCCCGAGCTCGTCGAGGACGCGGAAGCAGCGCGCCGCCACCTCGGGGCCGCGCGGGTGCGGTCCGCTTCCCCGCAGCGCCTCCCGCAGCCGCTCGCCGCTCGCCTCGCCCGCCTCGCGCAGGTCGCGAAAGGCCGCGATCAGGATCGGGCGGCGGGCGAGCTGATCCTCCAACGCCGCCAGCGCCGCCTTCACCTCGGTCTCCTCCCACGCCTCGTGCAGATATCCGGGGTGCGGTCCCCCTTCCTCCCAGCCGTCGACCGGGCAGGCGACCAGGCGCTCGTGGCGAGCCGAGGGGGGCGGGTCGACGAGGACGAGGTGGGAGAACTCACGGGCGAGGCTGGGGGCTCGCTCCAGCGCCAGGTAGTCCGTCACCGCCGGCGCCCGCAGATCGTCCACCAGCGCGCCTCCACAGCGCTCACAGGCGACCCTCTCGAAGCGCTCGCCGAAGCGCGCCAACCCCGCCAGCGCGGCCCGCCGCGAAGCGTCGGCGCAGACCGCCAGGGCCTCGGCGCCACTGGAGAGGAGCTCGGCGATCGAGGCGGCGGCGGAGCCGTGCGCGCGCAGGACCTCGCGGCCGCCGGCCGCCTCCGGGGTAGCGCCGACAGCCGGCTCGAGCGGCAGCCGCAGCTCGCGCTCGAAGCGCCCCCACCACTCCTCGCCCGGGCATTTGCAGACCGGCTCCACTGGGTAGAGCTCGCGCAGCACGACCTGGGGCTCGACCGACCCGTTCCAGCGGTTGACGTCGAGCCGCAGCGAAACGTCCACCGGCTCGCCGCTCTCGGCGGCTTCGATTCCCGACCGGCCGAAGGCGACCCCGAGCGCCTTGTGGCCGCCGCTGAGAAGACTGAACCGGCAGTGCTTCCCCTCCCCCATCGTCCGCACATCGCGAATTCGCGCCGAAGGGGCGAGCAGCCGCACACCGGGATTGCCCATCCCGAAGGGGGCCAGCCGCTCCAGCTCCTCGGCGAGGTCGAGGCCGAGCCCGGGGCCGCCGACGAAAGCGTCGATCCGTTCGGTGCGAACCAGATCCTCAGGGCCGAGAACGGCGCCGGCACGGGCGGCAAAGGCCTCGCGAAAGGCATCGAGCTCACCGGCTCGCAGCTGCAGGCCCGCCGCGGCGCGGTGCCCACCGAAGCGCTCCAGGTGCTCGGAGCAGGCCTCGAGCGCCGCCAGCAGGTCGAAGCCGGGGATGCTGCGGCCGGAGCCGCGGCCGGAGCCGTCGCTCTCGAGCGAGACGACTACCGCCGGGCGGTGGTGGCGCTCAGCGACGCGCGAGGCGACGATCCCGATCACGCCGGGGTGCCAGCCCTCGCCGGCAAGGACGAGGCCAGCTCCGTCGCGCAGCCGCTCGGGCAGCTCGCGGTGGGCGGCGTCTGCGGCGTCGGCGACCTCGCGCTCGGTTGCCCGCCGCTCGCCGTTGGCCCGGTTCAACTCCGCCGCGATCGCGGCGGCGCGACCCTCGTCGTCGGTCAGGAACAGCTCGACGCCGGCGTCAGCCCGGTAGAGCCGCCCGGCGGCGTTGATCCGCGGCGCCAGCCGGAAGGAAAGATCGCTCTCGTCGAGCGAGGTCGGCTCGCAACGGGCCGCCTCCAGCAGGGCGCGCAGGCCCGGCCGGCGAGCGCGCCGCGCCTCCTCCAGCCCACGTCGCACCAGGGCCCGGTTCTCACCGACCAGGGGGACGACGTCCGCGACCGTGGCCAGCGCCACCAGGTCGAGATCGGCGTCGGGGTCATCGGCGAGCCCGGCCTCCTCTCGCAGAGCTGAGGCGAGCTTCCAAGCAACCGCGGTCCCGCACAGCTGCTCAAACGGATAGCCATCGAGGGCCGGGTGCAGGAGCGGGCAGTCGGGCAGCTCACCTCCCCGCTGGTGATGGTCGGTGACGACGACCTCCATCCCCAACGAGCGCGCCAGCGCCACCTCGTCCACCGCCGTCACCCCGCAATCGACGGTGATCAGCAGCGAGGTGCCGCGAGCCGCCAACCGCTCGACGTTGGCCGCCGTCAACCCGTAGCCGTCGGCGATCCGGTCCGGAATCAACCAGTCGCACTCGGCGCCGAGCTCGCGCAGAACCCCAACCATGATCGTGGTGGCACAAACGCCGTCGACGTCGAAGTCGCCATGGACGGCGATGCGACGACCCCCCCGCACCGTCGCCAGCACCACCTCCACGATTCCGCCCATCGAGCGAAAGGCCGAAGGCGGGTGCGACTCGTCGGCGGCGAGGAAGGCCCGCGCCGCCTCAGGCGTCCGATAGCCGCGGCGGACGAGCGTGATGGCGACGGGATCGCTAAGACCCAGCTCGTCGGCAAGCCTCCGGGCCTCCGGGTACGAGTACGACTCGGCGCGGTAGGCATGGGTGGATTCCGACACCCAGCCAGGCTAGGAAGCGACCAGGACGGAAATAAAATCCGCCGTCTACGGAAAATGGGCGGTACCTGCTCTCAGCCGACATCGCGTCCTAAACCGCAGCCGGTGGGCTGCGCTCAGCGCAAGAGGGCTGCAGCATTTTCCCGACCCTCCTGCATTTGAGCGAGCGCTCAATCCGTTATGTATGTGTGATGTTGACTCGTTCGCCGGCTGTATCGAAGCCTGCGACTGTCAGCGCGCCGTTCATTTCGAAATTATGGCTTGTGCCGAGGAAGACACAAATGCCGCCCTCAAAGTGAACTGTAATTTTTTTAACTGTGACTGTTGGTGTGAGAGTATGTTTGCCGCCTTCTACGGTTGTGTCATATACAATACCGCCGGTCAATCTCGTGGGGCTCGGATGCTGCGCGGGAACCTTGAGAGTGCAGTTCGGATGTGTAATTTCAATCGCTTGATTAGTAGGGCACTCAATTGTGACTGTGCCGTGCGTCGTGGAACTACTCGAGAGAATGAAGGCACAGCCGTTCGTGTGAACCGTTTCACCCCAGGTAGAGCTACTGGTTGTTGCGCAACCTGTGAAGGCGGGCGTAACTGTGACTGAAGTCACTGCTTTCGCTGGCGCTTGACCATGGAGATCAGCATGTGTGCATGTGGTTCCTGCCGCTTCAGATCCTTCCTCTCTAAATACGAGGTCGTGAGGAGATCCGTTCGCTGTTCCGAGAATTGTCGCATGATTCGTCGTCGCATCGTGCGTGAAATGCCCGCTGACTGCCGCCGATGCATTTACCGCCTCGAATCCGGCCGTCGCCAAGAAGACGAGGAGGCCAAGGCTAAGCGCCTTGAGCTTGGTGCTCATGATGTTCCTTCCCTTCGTTCTGATGATGTCCGGGATGCCCGGTCTCGGCCTTCCGAGAGAACAGAGGAATAAGCCCGCCACCGATCCCCGTCAAGACAGCTCTGATTATTTAAGGCAAAAGCCGTTCACTCCGACGGGTGCAGGAGTAAAAGTCCTGCAATTATCGTCTGATCGATTCTCGCGCGTGCCGATTAGTGCCTTGCACTAATCGGCACTGCCTTGGCTTCGCGCCCCGCACCCCGTCGGCTTGACCGCTGGCCTGAGCGTCCTGCGCTTCTTGTTCTGCGCCCGCATCAGCGCCTTGGCGCGTGAGGTCCCGGCGCAGAGGTCGCGGCTGTTGACGATCAGGCCCTTGTCGGCGCCCTGCATCCTCACCTCGGCCGAGGTGAGAGGGGCGTCGGGGACGTCGGGGATGGTGACGCGGATGCCGCCCTTGATCGAGTCCACGCGGGCGGAGACCTCGACGTCGACCAGGCCGTGCAGGTCGAAGACGATGTCGGGCAGCTCGTTATCGGAGGAGCGCAGGTAGACCGGGCCGCTGAGGGGCTCGGCGAGCAGCGGAGTCCGGGCGATGGCCTGCCCGTAGATCGCGCCCTTGGGACAGGCGTCGGCCGCGAACTGCACGCGGGTGCAGATGGTGCGGATGTGGGCCTGGTCGAGGAAGGCCGAGCGCGGGAGGCGAACCGTTGCTCCCTCGAGGTTGGCATCACCCTTGCGCGGACGGTAGAGGGCTTTGAGCGCCGGGTGGCCGCCACGGCTGGTGCCGCCTTTGAGGGTGAAGGAGAGGCGCGGTTTGAAGCCGAGGCTGGCGCAGTTGGCGGCCTGGAAGCGAGCGGTGCGAGCGGTGGGGGCGTCGTCGCTCACCGAGAAGACGTCGAGGCCACCGCCCCAGATCTCGGCGGTCGTGGCGAAGGGGCTGCAGTCGGTGGGGTTGATCATGAACTCTGGTCGGTCGACGTCGACCCTGATGTCGCGGACCTTGAGCGGGATGCCGGCGAGGATGTGGGGGATCGGGTCGGAGCGAGCGCCATCGACCTTGCCCTGCCCGGTCTTGGGGTCGACCTGCAGCGCCTGGCGGACGACGACCGTGCCGACGTCAAAGGGACCGGCGACGGCGGGGACGATGCCGACCACCGAGAGCGGTGCGCCGGCGAAGGGGCCGGAGAGGTAGAGCGATCCGCGGGCGTAGGTGAGCAGGGGCCCGACGCCGGCGCCGCCGAGGGCGCTGCCGATCCTGGAGTCGGCGGGGCAGCTCGGGGAGGCGAGCTCTGCGCGGCCGGTCTTTGCTTTGGCGGCTTCGATCGCGGCGTCGGGGCATTTGGCGACCCCGGCCAGCTTGGCCAGCACCCCGGGCGGCAGGGTTGCATCGAAGCGGGTCAGGTCCTGGTCGCCGTCGCGGCGGGTGAGGCGGATGTGGAAGGGCGAGTGGGCGGCGGCGGAGTTGTTGGCGGTGCCGGCCTGAAAGCCCGGGCCAAATGGCGGCGCTCCGGGGCAGGGGCCTCCGCCGACTCCCTCGGTGATGCGGAAGGAGGAGGGCACCTCGAGCAGGCCTTCCGGATCCCCGGAGGGGCCGAGCAGGGCGAGGTTGGTGAACTCATCGCAGGTGGGCGGGCTGACCAGGGGGCTGCCGCCGGCCTCGCGCAGGCGGATGCGCACCTCGCCCAGCGGGAACGGGGGCAGGTCTTCGAAGGTGGTGATGAGCTGGCCGGTGCGTGGGTCGGGCTCGATCAAGCCCGATTGCTTGATCAGCACCCCGAGCCGCGGGTCCTTGATCACCAGGTGCAGGGCGAGCAGGGAGTCGAAGGGGTTCTCGTGGCCAGGGGTGGTCGGGTCGTCCTGAGGGGCGATGAAGAGGGCACCGCGAAGGGTGGTGTCTTCGAGGACCGGCGTGGTTGCTTCAAGGGTGCCGATCTTTGCGGCCTGTGGGCAACCCTCGCCGGGTTCAGAGGAGAGCGTCTCTGCCTGCAGCTGGGCTTCTGAGCAGGTTTGCAGGCCGCCGGCCAGGGAGGGGTTGGCGGTGATGCCCTCGGGCAGGATCAGCTGGGCGTCCTCGATGTCGGAGTGGGCGATGCCCTGGGCGTCGCTCACTCCCTCGTCTTCGACCTGCAGGTCGACTTCCAGGCCCGAGGGGCTCTCGGCGCGGGAGGTGGTCGGGCGGGCTTCGAGGCTCGGGGAGAAAGCCAGGGCCGAGCAGCCGATCATGCCGGGGCTCTGGGTGCTCTGCTCGAAGGTTTCGGGCGGGCCGGGGTTGAGGGGATCCCCGCTCCACCACGAGAGCGCCTGAAATGTGGTCTGCAGGGGGCCGGTGCAGGAGCGCGGCAGGGTGAGGAAGGGGCGCTCGGGGAGGTTGGCGGGGCAGGTGCCTGGGAAGTTGTCATAAGCGCAATCGCCGCGGTCTTTGTCGTGGGAGGGGTCTGAGGGGTTGCCCCAAACCGTCAGCTCCGAACTCAGCACTTCGGCGATCTGGGAGGTGTTGGAGAGCGAGCCGACGATGTTGTATGGCGGGGATTGGGAGGGGAGGACGTCGACGGTGATCGGCAGCTCGGCGACCCAGAAGCCGAGCTTGGCGGCGACGCCCGGGGAGGGCTTGAGGTTGTGGACCGAGACGGTTTCTTCGCCTTCGATGCCGGTGGCGCCGCCGACTTTGACGGTGAGGACTCCGAGCGCGGTGGAATCGGCGCAGCTGGAGCCGGGAACGTCGCCGGTGAGGAAATCGAGGGTCTCGCAGCGCGGGACGGCGGTCGGGTTGCCAACGAAGCCCGCCGGCAGGGTGACGTCGAGGTCGCGCAGGGCGCCGTCGACGACGGGGACTTTTTTGACCGGGTGTTCGACGGTGTTGACGCGAAAGGAGGTGGTCATCGCGTAGGGGTGGGAGCCCGCTTTGCGGGCGACCGAGCCGTCGGCTTCGGTGAAGGAGACCGAGATTTCAGAGAGGCCGAAGGCGCCTTTCGCGGGCGAGGCGGCGAGGAGGGCGAGGGCGAGGGCAGCGAGGAGGGCGAGCTGCACGCGGGTGCAGAGGTTGTGGATGTGGGCTTGGTCAAGGAGCCTCATCGGCGAGCCTCTCCACTGCGTTTGTGCCTGTGCTGGCTCGCTTTCCTCTTCAGGCAGCGGACTTTGCCTTTGCGCACGACGCGGCGCTTGCCTTTCGGGCAGCGCCTGGCTTTGTCGAGGGGGGCGTTGCCCTGCCCGCGAGAGGATTCGCTGGCCGGGGTGAGGTCGGGCGGAGGCGCGGGTGGGCTCTGGCAGCCCCCGTCCACGCATTCGCCTTTGCGCACCGGTTCGGGGAAGCCGCCTCCCACCCGGGCGTCATAGACGTCGTTCAATCCATAGTCGGCGCCGATAAGGCTGCTCTGGGTGCCGATGAAGACGTTCTCGCCCGTGGGGTCGGCGTCGAGGAAGACCGAGACGGCGGGGCTCTGGCCGGAGGAGATCAGGTCGACGCAGCCTCCCGCGGCCTCGCCGTAGGTGGAGTCGGCTTCGCTGCAGCTGCCTTTGCCGGGCTCCTCCCACTGGTAGACGTCCCAGGTGCCGTTGGTATCGCGAGGCACGAGCGCCTCGTGGCTTTCGAAGAAGACGCGGCTGCCGTCATCTGAGAGGACGCGGGGTTGGTGGAAGAAGAACTCCCAGCCCTGGATCCGGGCGGCGCCCCAGAAGGGGCCGATGTCGACGCCGCTCGGCCGTGCTCCGGTCGGGTTGCAGGAGATGCAACGGAGCTCTTGCTCGACCGCGTCGTATAGGTAGACCTCGGCACTTGGCTGGCCGCTGACCCCGTCGAGGTTGTCATAGCCGGTCGGGGTCGGGCTGACCGACGACATGAAGACGGCGTGGTTGCCGTTCGGGCTGACCCTGGCGGCGCGGACCCCGGGCGAGATGCTGATTGCTTGCAGCGGCCTTTCGTTATTGCTGGGAGTGCTAAATCCGATGTCCTGCGCCGCCAGCACCATCACGAATGCAATGCTCCCCCCTCCCCCACTTGGATCGGACTCATAGGAGTAGAGGTTGCGTGCACCGGCGCTGCCCGCCCCCCCGCCGTCGAGGTCCTCACTAGAGGCGAAGTAGATGCGCGAAGCGTCCTCGCTCGCCCCCATCGGGCCGATCACCCCTTTCGCGATCAGGGTCGCGGCGCCCGCTTCATTGGCGATCGCCTTGTCGACGTCGAGTTCGTAGAGATGGTCTTTGAGCGGTCCCGAGGCAAAGGAGAAGATCGCTTTGGATCCGTCGTCGGCCGCCGTCCAGAAGAAGGCCGGGTCTGCCGCGACAGCACCCGAGACAGCCACCGTTTCCTGCCCGTCGATCCGGGCGTAGATCGTGCCGGTTTTGTTATCCCCCGAAGCGCTGGAGGTAGTGAAGAAGATGCGCGAGCCGTCGGCTGAGATCGCGTTGTGCAGGCTAGAGAGGTCGACGCCGCCTGGCCCCAGCAGCGTCCCCGCCGAGCAGGGCAGCGCGCTTGCTTTCCCGCTCGGCAGGTAGCAGACGAATCGAAGTCCTTCGGGCGTTCGCTCGTAGAGCAGCTGTTCTCCGGCTTTCACCGCCGGTGCGTCGGGGTGCAGCTCGTCGTCGGCGGTGAAGATCGTATGGGTGCCGTCCTCGCTGAAGCCCCTAAGGGCGGGGCTGTATTCGTTGGGCGGCCGTTGGAGGGGTGGCACCGTCGTTATCGCTTCGTAGCTGGGCGGCTCGGAGCAATTACTTCGCCGGTAGAGGTTGGCGAATCCCTCAACTGCTTCCTCGGCCAGCGCCGCCACCGAGTTGTGGCGGATCCAGGCAGCGCAGAGGTCCTCCGAGAAACCGCGGAATTCGCCGCTCAGGAGGGAGCCAGAGCCGCTGAGGGGAGGTTCCGTCCGCGGCGGTGAGATCGACGTGCTCTCCCAGCCATCGTCTTTGCGGTTCGTCAGGTATTGCGCGGCGAAGGGTCCGGACTCCGGTTCCCCGAACGCAGTCGCCGAAGTGTAGGTGAAGCGCTCCCCCGAGGCCGCTCCCTGGTTGAGTTCGAACGTGTGCGGAAGGAGATTGTTGCGCCCGACCCATAGCGCCGCGTCGGCGTTTCCTTTCTCCAGCGGCGAGACCATCTCGTAGGCGCGGCAGTCAGACAGCGCGGCCGAAGCGCCGGCACGTACGGCGTCGTTCGTGCAAGGGGCTACGGCCGTGGCCGCTCGGAAGGTCCGAAAGCTCGCTTCCAGACCCTCGTCGAGGCTCGCTTTCAAAGCTCCTTCTTCGCCGTCGGGGTCAATCCCGAAGACCGGGCCGCCTCCGGTGCTCTGCGCTACGAAGCGGTAGCGGTAGGTCGTATCCAATTCGAGACCCTCGAGCACAATGCCAGCCGTTGCGAGCGGTGCGTTGAGGATTTTGTCCGTCAGCAGGGCTGGCGAGAGCGGCTCTTTGGCGCCACAGCCGCCTTCGGAACATTTGCCGGTCCCGTATTGGACGAAGTAGGTGGTATCGGGCCAGAACTTCGGATTGATCCGGGCGCGCACGGTCGCCTCTTGGCGCCCGACCGAGGTCGCGAACTGCTCGATGATCACCGGTGGGCGTTTCGGCGGTGGCTCGCATTTGATTGGGCCGGGACCGTATGCGCTGACGTAGCTGAGACTAGTGCTGAAAGACTGGTTGTTGCGGGTCACGTAGAGATTCGAGCCTGCGCTCCCACCATTGCACTCGTTCGTCGCCACACCGGTGATGTCGTTCTGGCCTTTAGCGAATTCGTCCGCGGGTTCCATCTGCTCGATCGGGTTGCCGGCCGCATCGAAGCCAAGCACATATTTGCCACCCAACGTACCGGCTTCGACCGCATAAACCCTGCCGTCTTCGTCCACCGTCAACGTCCTTGGCGCTTTTATTTTGAACTTGGATTCCCCCGGTTCTCCCGGTGCCAACGGTTCTCCGAGGGGGCCCAGCTTGAAGATGTCCTCCTCTCCGCTAAGGGTTAGGTAGATGTTGCCGTCAGAGTCGACATCGAGACCGTTGACCGTCTCTTCATCGAAGGCGGCGGCCAGTGGGCCTGCGAACTGAATCTCCTCACGGTAGCTACCGTCGAGATTGAAGATTTGGATCCGGTCCTTGTCGCCGACGAGGACCGCATTCGAAAACGGGCTGTACGCGGTGACATTGCCGACCGAGAAGGGGAGGTGGCTTGGGCCCGTGCCGGCCGTGCCGGCTTGACAGACGTCTCCCAGATCGAAGGGGCAGACGTTCTCTTCCTCTTCACTCGCACCGCCGGCTTCCACCTTCGTTTTGTTGACTTCGCCGCCGAACATCAACAGAAACTCACCTGCGGGGTTGAACCTCTGCACGCGTCGGTTTTCGAGGTCGGCGACCCAGATGTCGCCGGTACCGTCGACGGAGATCCCCCCCAAGAGCCGTGCCATCTGACCCTTACCTTGGCCCGCGAGGCCTTCCTGGCAGAGACCCGGAGACGGCAACCCTTCGGGCTGGGGCGGTCCGCAGGTCTCGAGCTGATCGGCCGGCGTGTCACCAGGCGCTCCCTCGGGCGCTACGTCCCAGCCCCAGGCCTTTACGAAGAGGCCCCAGGCGGTGTACTCGGACACACGCGAGTTGAGATTCTCCGAAACGTAGACGTGGCCGGTATCGGGATTTCCCGCTGCCGCTCGCGGATGATTCAACTCCGCCGCGCCGCTACCGGGCGTGACTTGGCCTTCGGGCATGTTCAGAAGGAAGTCAGGGGCTTTTGCGTTTGCGGCGGCCGCCAGCGCCAGCGAGACTGTAAAGGTCACCGAGACGAACGCTGACGCGCTTGCCACTCTTCCCCTCTTCGTCCCCATTTCCCGTTCCCCCTAATCGATCGCCCGCGACTCACATCGAGCCACGAACAAAAGGCGCTTCCCCCATTGGGTACGGCACTAGCTTCTTCACGGTATCAAATCGTCGAAAGCAGCGCAAGAGGGGTCGGCCTCATTGTCCGACCCCTCTTTGTTATCTAATGCTCAAAAATAACTATGTATGTGTGAGATTTACTGGGTTGCCCGCTGTATCGAATCCTTCGACTGTAAGCGCACCGTTCATTTCGAAACTGTGACTTGTGCCAAGGAAAATACAGATGCCACCGTGGAATTGGCCTGTGATTTTTTTGACTGTAACATCAGCTGTTATCGTGTGTTTTCCGGTTGGCCCAACATCTGTTGTATAAGTGAGGCCGCCGGTCAAATGCGTCGCACTTGGATGCTGCGGCGGAACTGTGATCGTGCAGTTAGGGTGTGTGATTACGATTGCTTTACCCGCTGGGCACTCCACTGTTACTGTTCCATGTGTGTTCGTACCATGACTATAGAGATCGAACCCACAGCCGTTGGTGTGGACAGATACATTGCCCCAGGTGGCATCACTCGTTGTTCCACATTTTGTATAGGTTGGAGTGACTGTAACTGTTTCGACTGTATTCTGGAATACATCACCGTGGTAGTGGGCATGTGTGCATGTGATGCCCGCCGCTTCTGATCCTTCCTCTCTAAATTCAAGATCGTGAGGTTTTTTCCCGACCTCTGTTCCAATGATTGTTGCGTGACCGTCGGCGGCATCATGGGTGAAGTGGCCTTTGACCACAGCCGATGCGTTGACAGCAGCAAAGCCGGCCATCGCCATAACGGCGAGGAAGCCAAGGCTGAGGGCCTTGAGCTTGATGCTCATGATGTTCCTTTCCCTTGTTTCGCGGGGCGTCGGTGACGCCCCGATCCCGGTTTCGGGACCGGTATAGGGATAAGCGCGACGCTGTCTGTTGGTCAAGACAACTGCGACTATTCGAGGATTCGTAACATTGGTTAATGTGAGACAAGGGCAAAAGCCCTGCAATTCGTCGTGTGAGGGAAAGTCGCGCGTGCCGATTGGCACGCGGAGCGAGTTGACACGTAGTGCGGCTCGGCGCGGCTAGTGGGCCTGCTCGGCGTCCTGGCGGGCGCCGATTGCCCAGACGACGGCGAGGCCGATTGCTACGCCGGGGACGGCCAGGAGGGCGGTCGCCAGGTCGGTGTCGCCGAGGCCTTTGCCGGTGACGGCTTGGACGATGGCGCCGAAGAGGACGGCGCCGACCGTCGAGCCGAGCAGGGCGCCGATGATGCCCTGCCAGAAGCGGTCCGGCAGGAAGATCGTGAAGTGCCAGAGGGCCAGCCCCATCGTGAACCAGACGACCAGTGCCATCAGATACCCCTCCCACTCATCGGTTCCTCCCGTGTTTGCGACGCTGCTGGCGCCGTTCGCGGCGGCGTTTGTTGCGCTCGCGGCGCTCGGCGGCTGCCGGGTCGGCGGCGGGCGGTTCGCCGTTGGTCGAAGGATCGCTGCCGTCCCCGCCGGCCGGTGGCTCGGCGGTCGCGACGGCGCCGGGAAGCGGCTGCGCGTCCTGCTGGGCGACAGCCTCGTCCTCTTCCACGTCCACCTTGGCAACCGCCTCGTCGTCGATCCTCGCCAGCTCCCCTTCGTCGACGAAAGCCGGCACCCTGCCGTCGGCGCTCACGGCCCTCTCTCGCCGCCGTACGAAGCCGGGCTCGCGTTCCTTCCAGGCGTTCAGCACCGGCGATGCGATGAAGATCGACGAGTAGGTGCCGGAGAAGATGCCGACCATCATCGCGAAGGCGAAGTCCTGCAGGGTGGCGCCGCCGAAGATCAACAGCACGGTGACGAGGAAGACGGAGGAGAGCCCGGTGATCAGCGAGCGGGTCAGGACCTCGCTCATCGAACGGTTGACGATCTGCGAGAACGCCGCCCGCGGCATCCGCGGCACGTTCTCGCGGATGCGGTCGAAGACGATCACCGTGTCGTACAGCGAGTAGCCGAGAATGGTGAGGAAGGCCGCCACGGTCCCGCTCGACACTTCTTTGCCGACCAGCGAGTAGACGCCGGCGGTGATCAGGACGTCGTGGGCGACCGCGATCAGGACCGGCACCGCGTACTTCGCTTCGAAGCGGAAGGCGACGTAGGCGGAGATCAGCAGCAGCGAGAAGATGATCGCGAGAATCGCGCTGCGGGCGATCTGTTCGCCGAAGGTCGGCCCGACGCTGGTGTTTTCGAAGCTGCCGGGCTGGATCCCGAACTCCGAGCCGATGGCGGCTTTGACCGCGCTGACCCCGCCCGGCTGCAGCTCCTCGGTCTGGATCTGGAAGCCGGTGCCGAAGCGATCGTTCTCGGTTTCCTGGATCTCGGCCTCCCCCAGCCCCTCGTCCTCCAGCGAGGTGCGGACGTCCTCGACGGAGACGCTGCGCTCGGGGGCGAAGTTGAGCCGGGTGCCGGACTCGAAGTCGATCCCGAGATTGAGCTGGTTGGTGGCCAGCGAGAGGGCGCCGACGACGAGGATGGCGCCGGAGAGGGAGAAGAACCAGCGACTGGCGCCGATGAAGTTGAAGTGCCAGCGGACGCGCGACTCGCCCGCCCCCATCAACCGCGGCGAGCTGAGCACACGGCGACCGGTGACGCCGAGCAGGGCCTGGGTGAAGACGACGGCGGTGAACAGCGAGACGATCGTGCCGACGCCGAGGGTGAAGGCGAACCCTTTGACGCCGGCGGTCGCCAGCACGAAGAGGATGAAGGCGGTCAGCAGGGTGATGACGTTGGCGTCGATGATCGTCGCGATCCCTTTGCGGTAGCCGACCCCGATCGCCGCGGAGAGGCTGCGCCCGGCGCGCACCTCCTCCTTGATCCGCTCGAAGATGACGATGTTGGAGTCCGCCGCGACGCCGATCGTCAGGATCAGGCCGGCGATCCCCGGCAGGGTCATCGTGATCGGGATCAGCTTGATCAGAGCAAAGAAGACGACCGCGTAGACGGCCAGCCCCAGGGTCGCCACAACACCGAGCATCCGGTAGTAGAGGATCAGGAAGAGGATCACCAGCGCCAGCCCGATCAGACCGGCTTTGAGGCCCTGGTCGAGCGCCTGTTCGCCGAGGGTCGCCGAGACCTGGGTCTGGCTGATCAGCTTCAGGTTGATCGGCAGGGCGCCGATCTGGAGGATCGTCGCCAGATCCTGGGCGTCGGTGATGCTGTTGAAGCCACCCGAGATCTGCGCCCCGGTGCGCCCGTCGATCCCGTCCGGGTTCACCTTGAAGTTGATCAGCGGCCGCGTTTTGACTTCGTTGTCGAGGACGACGGCGAAGCGGCCGGAGAGTTCTTCGGCCTGTTCTTCGGTGACCTGGCCGAACGCGCGGGCCTGTCCGCGCAGGGCGATTCGCCGCGTCACCTCCTGGAAGGCCTCGCGGCCATCGTCGGTGAACTGGAAGGCGACGTTCGGCTGTTTGAGTTCGTCGAATTCCTGCTTCGGATCGGTGATGTCGGTACCCGAGAGCGCCGGCTTGTCCCGCAGCGCGTACCAGCCCGGCTCGGCATCCTCGATCACCGATCCGTCCTGGTCGGAGGGCAGCTCGGAGACGACAATGGTGCCCGGCGGCACCACGAGGGTCTCTGGACACGCTTCGCTTTTGTCGTCGCAGTCCTCTTTGACCGCCCGTTTTTTGCCGGTCGCGGTGACGAAGAGGTCTTTGCGGGTCGTCTCAGGCCCTGCGAGCAGCTTTTTGGCGCTGTCGGCCGAGAACAGGTAGTAACGCGGCAGGTCGGTCGAGCAGTCGCTGCAGTCGGGTTCCGGTTTCTGTTCGGAGGCGAGTTTCACCGCCGCGTAGGCAGTCGGAAAGGCACCGGAGAGGATCAGCTGCTGGTTTTCGCGTTTGGCGGTGCTGCGGCCCGCGGCGGTCCATTCCTGGTTCGCTTCGGCGAGCGCTTCCGCCGGCGGTTCGCTGCCGGGGTTGCCGGCGATCGCCTGCTCGCGGCCGATCAGGTTCGGTTCCCAGTCGTAGAAGTAGAGCTGGGCGGTGGTGCCGACCTGGTCGATCGCGCGCTGGGCGTTGGTGACGTCGGGCAGGCTGACCGAGATCTCGGTCGTGCCGAGGCGGGACACCTCGGGCTCGGAGACGCCGAGCTTGTCGATCCGCTCGCGGATGATGTCGATCGAGCGCTCGATGTCCTCGCCCCGCACCTCCGTCACCTGGCCGGTCGGGGTGCCCTGGTAGATCAGTTCGACCCCGCCCTTGAGATCGAGGCCGAGCTTGGTCTCCTTTTTGGCGACGACCAGGCCGGAGACGATGATCAGGCCGAGGACGAACAACAGCACGAAGAGGTTGCCGCGCCGCCGTGCCATTCCTATCCCTCCGGCGTCAGGACGATCAGCAGCCCGCCGTCGTCGTCGTAGGCGGGGAAGACGTCGGCGACCGCCTCGGCGGGGAGGTCGCCCTCGGCGTTGACCGAGACCTTCTTGCCCAGCGAGCGCACGCCCCACTCGAGCGATGTGGCGATCGGGTCGGAGTCGCCGTTGGCAGCCGCGGCCTCGCCCCCATCGCTCTGCGGCAGCCAGCGCAGGCCGAGCACCTCACGCACGGGGCGCCCAATCACGTCCTCGTCGGTGAGGCCGGTGAGCTCGAAGCTGCCGCGGCCGGCGTCGATCACCCGCGCCTGCTGGTCGCAGACGAAGAAGGCGGCGTTGGGGGCCGGGTAGTAGTCGTCGAGCAGCTCGAAGACGAAGCCGAAACCGCACTTCGAACAGCCCTTCGGCCGCGTGCTGAAACCGGCCGTTCGGTCGGCGCTCAGCTCCCTGTTGCCGCAGTTGGGGCAGATGAAGAACGGCATGCCCCACAGGCTACTGAGAGTCCGCTCAAAACAGACTGCGCGCTTGCTCCGGGGCCTTGATCCCGAGGTGCTCGTAGGCCCGGGCGGTGAGGACGCGGCCCCGCGGGGTGCGCTTGAGCAGCCCCTCCTGCAGCAGATAGGGCTCGAGCACGTCTTCGATCGTGTCCTGCTCCTCGCCGACCGCCACCGCCAGGGTCGAGAGGCCGACGGGGCCGCCGCCGAACTTGACGGCGACGGTCTCCAGCAGGTTGCGGTCGCTGCGGTCCAAACCGCCGGCGTCGACCTCGAGCATCGCCAGGCCGGCGGCGGCCACGTCGGCGTCGACCGGGCCGCGACCCTTGACCTGGGCGAAGTCCCGAACCCGCTTCAGCAGCCGGTTTGCGACCCGGGGGGTGCCGCGCGAGCGCTCGGCGATCGCTCTCGCCCCGGGGCCGTCGACCTCGACCCCGAGGATGCCCGCCGAGCGCTCGATGATCTCGGCCAGGTGTTCGGGGCTGTAGTGCTCGAGCCGGTGGGAGACGCCGAAGCGGTCGCGCAGCGGCGTGGTCAGCAGGCCGGCCCTCGTCGTGGCGCCGACCAGCGTGAAAGGCGGCAGCGGCAGGGTCACCGTGCGCGCCCCCGCGCCCTGGCCGAGCACGACCGGCAGCTCGCCGTCCTCCATCGCCGGGTAGAGCGTCTCCTCGACCGCCCGGCCGAGGCGATGGATCTCGTCGATGAAGAAGACGCTGCCCGGCTCCAGCGCGGTGAGGAAGGAGGCGACGTCGGCCTTGCGCTCCAGGGCCGGGCCGGCAGTCTGGACCAGCGGCACCCCCATCTCGGCGGCGACGATGTGGGCGAGGGAGGTCTTGCCGAGGCCGGGCGGGCCGGCGAGCAGGACGTGGTCGAGCGGCTCGCCCCGCTGCTGCGCGGCCTCGATGAAGATCGAGAGCTGCTCGGTGACCTGTTCCTGGTTGATGAAGTCGCTCAGCCGCGGTGGCCGCAGGGAACGGTCCAGCTCCTCGTCGGGCACGTCGGCGCGAGCGTCGTGCACCCGCACCTCGGCATCGACCGGCACTGGCTCCTCGTCGATGCCGGGGGTTCGTATCCGCTTCTCGCTCACGCGGCTCGGCCCGTCCCGGCTTTGCGCAGGGCCGTCGCGACCAGCTCCTCGGCGTCGTCGCTGTCGATGCCGTCGAGCAGCTGCTCGGCCTCGAGTGGCGCGTAGCCGAGGTTGACGAGGCCGTCGCGGGCCAGGGCCCGCGCGTCACCACCCTCGACGACCGCCATCGCGACCTCTTCCTCCAGCGCCCCGGTCACCTTCTCCCGCAGCTCGACGATGATCCGCTCCGCGGTCCGTTTGCCGATTCCCTGTGCGGCCTGGAAGCGCTTGGCGTCGCCGGCGGCGATCGCCCGCAGCAGCTCCCGCGCCGGGCCGCCGGAGAGCACCGCGATCGCGACTTTTGGGCCGACCCCGCTGACCGAGACCAGCTGCCCGAACAGGTCGCGCTCCTCCTCTGAGGCGAAACCGAAGAGGGCCAGCGAGTCCTCGCGCGAGACCAGCTCGGTGTGCAGGAAGGCCTCGCGCCCGGTCGCCGGCACCGCCTTCAGGGTTTCCGCCGAGACGGTCAGTCGGTAGCCGACGCCGCCGGCGTCGATCACGACGTGGTCGGGGCGCCGCACCATCACCTCGCCGCGAACGGCGGCGATCATCCCGCCACCCGCTCGCGCACGGGGGCGCCAGCTTCGGCCACCGCGATCGCCTCGCGGCGACCGGCGCCGCCGCCGTGGCAGATGGCGACGGCGAGGGCGTCGGCGGCGTGGTCGGGAGTCGGCGGCTCAGGCAGCCCGAGCAGGGTTCCGACCATCCGCTGCACCTGCTTCTTGCCGGCGCCGCCGGAACCGCAAACGGCCATCTTGATCGCCTGCGGCGTGTAAGCGAAGCAAGGCACCCCACCCTGCGCCGCGGCCAGCATCGCCACGCCGCTGGCCCGGCCGACGGTCATCGCCGTCTCCACGTTCTTGCCGAAATAGACTTCCTCGACCGCCACCGCTTCCGGCTCGTGCCAGGCGATCAGCTCCATCAGCGAGCCATGGATCCGCTCCAGCCGCTGCTCCATCGGCATCTCAGCCGAGGTCTCGACGACACCGCCGTCCAGCGCGACCATGTGGTTGCCCTCGACCCGGACGATGCCGAAACCGAGGTTGGCGGCCCCGGGATCAATCCCCATTACGACTTGCATGGAGACTGATTCTGGACCGGCCCTCGGATGCCTCCCACCGTGGGGTCGGCTATGCCGCAGCGAGCTTCTCCAGCACCTCGCTGGGGATGTCGAAGTTGGCGTGGACCTCGTTGACGTCGTCCTGCTCTTCCAGGGCCTCGATCAGGTTGAGCAGGGACTTGGCGTCGTTCCCCTTCACCTCGACCGTGCTCTTCGGCTCGATCGCGACCTCGGCGGACTGGACCTCCACCCCGGCCGCCTCCAGCGCCTCGCGGACCGCGCTGAGGTCAGACGGCTCGCAGAGAACGCGCAGCGCGTCCCCTTCGTCGCGGACGTCTTCGGCGCCGGCGTCGATCGCGACGATCAGGTCGTCCTCCCCATAGCGCTCGGCATCGACGACGACCACGCCGCGTTTCTCGAAGATCCAGGCCACCGAGCCCGGCTCGCCGAGGCTGCCGTTGTGCTTGCTGAAGGCGTGGCGGATCTCGGCGCTGGCGCGGTTGCGGTTGTCGGTCAGGGCGTCGACCAGGATCGCGGCGCCGCCCGGTCCGTAGCCCTCGAAGACGACCCGCTCGATCGATGCCGCGTCGACGCCGACGCCGGCGCCGCGGTCGATCGCCCGCTGGATGTTGTCCTTCGGCATCGAGGCGTCGCGCGCCTTCTGGACCGCGGTCGCCAGGGCCGGGTTGCCGTCGGGGTCGCCGCCGCCGTCGCGGGCGGCGACGGTGATCGCGCGCGCCAGCTTGGTGAAGAGCTTGCCGCGCTTGGCGTCGACCGCGCCCTTCTTGTGTTTGATCGAGGCCCACTTCGAATGACCGGACATCGTTTGCCATTCTATGAAGCAAGGCGATGCGTCCAGAGACGGCTCCACATCTGCACGAGACGAGCCTCGCCCGGGCGCTGGCGGGAAGCGTCGTCTTCCTCACCATGCTGGTGGCGGCGCTGGCGCTGTGGACGGCGATCCCGCTCGGCTGGATCTACATCGGCTCGAAGGTCGCCGACACCCAGTTCCCGAGCCAGGGGCCCTACGCGATCGTCGCGGTCGGGATCCTGATCACGATCGTCTTCGACGCCTGGCTGATCGGCCGCCTCAACGACCTCTACGTGCGCGTCACCGGCACCAACCGCCTGACGCCGATGCGCCCGACCTGGCTCAAAAGCATGCGTGACAGCACCGCACCGGTCGGCACGACCACCGTCGTCGAGGCGGTCCTGATGGGCTCCGTCCTGCTCGCCTGCGCCGTCTTCGTCGCCTGGTTCTTCCTCCTGGCCGGCTCGCCGCTGCCGAACTCGTAGGACGAAACCCACCTTCAGCCCCTGCCAGGGGCTCAACGCAGGCTTCGTGCCGAGTCGGTCAGACTACGAACTTGCCGTCTTCCTGCATGACGATGCCGTCGACTTCGATCCTGCCGCCGAGGCGCAGGTCGCAGACGAGGTCGGTATGGACGGCGGACTCGTTGACGCCGCCCGACTCGGGGTAGCTGCGGCCGACCGCCATGTGGACGGTGCCGCCGAGCTTCTCGTCGAGCAGCACCTCGCGGGTGCCGCGGTCGATCGCGTAGTTGGTGCCGATCCCGAGCTCGCCCAGGCGTCGCGCGCCGTCATCGGTGTCGAGCAGCTCGACCAGGAACTCCTCGCCGCGCTCGGCGCTGGCGTCGACGACCTTTCCCGCCTCGAACCGCAGCCGCACGCCGGCCACCTCGCGGCCGCCGATCGTCGCCGGCAGGTGAAAGCTGACCTCGCCCTCGACCGAGTCCTCGACCGGGCCGGTGAAGAGCTCACCGTCGGGCATGTTGTGACGGCCGTCGCAGGGGATGAACCTGCGGCCGGCGACGCCGAGCTTGATGTCGGTCCCCGGCGCCGTCACCCGCACCTCCTCGTGACCGTCGATCCACTCAGCCAATCGGTGCGTCTCTTCCGAGGCCTCTTGCCAAGCGGTCAGCGGGTCACCGCCGGTAGCGAGGCACGCCCCGTAGTAGAAGTCCTCGTAGTCGCTCAGGCTCATCTCGGCCTCGGCGGCGTAGGCGTTGGTCGGGAAGAGCGTGTAGCACCAGCGGAGCTCGCCCCTGGCGCTGCGTTCCATCGCCCGCCCAAGCAGCTCGCCAGTGGTGGCCTGACGCCGGGTCTGCCGCTCCGGTGGCACCGCCGAGAGCTCGCGCGTATTTGTGCTGGCGCCGACCGCGATTCGAACGTCGACGTTGTCGAGCAGCCACTCGGAGACCGGCGAGATCCAGTCGAGCTGCGCGTCGCTGGCGTGCTTGTAATAGATGACGGTCTGGCCGTCCAGGGAAACGTTGAGGATCGGGTGGGCGCCGGCCTTCAGGACCTCCTCGTAGACCGCCAGCAGCAGCGGCTCGGCGGCGCTCTCGCCGTCGATCGAGACCACCTCCCCCTCCTTGACCTCGGTCGAGTAGCCGACCAGGATCTTCGCCAGGCCTTCGACCCTCGGATCTCTCACCTCTCCGCCTCCTCGTGGGCGCGCTCCCGCGCTCCGGTCGTCATTGCCATGAACAGCGCGTGCAGCCGTGAGTCGTCGGTCAGCTCGGGGTGGAAAGCGCAGGCGAGGACGTTGCCCTCCCGCACCGCGACCGGGTGTCCCTCGTAGCTGGCCAGCACGTCTACCCCCGGTCCGCGGCGCTCGACCCAGGGGGCGCGGATGAAGACGGCCCGCAACGGCTCCTCGCCGATGCCCTCGACCGCGAGGTCGGTCTCGAAGCTCTGCAGTTGTCGGCCGAAGGCGTTGCGCTTGGCGGTTGCGTCGAGCAGGCCGAGGTGGGCGGCGTCGCAGACGATCAGGCCGGCGCAGGTGCCGAAGACGGTGCCCCCGTCCCGGCGGTGGGCCTCGATCGCCTCCGCCAGGCCCGCCGACTCGATCCCCTTCAGGATCGTCGTGCTCTCGCCGCCCGGGATGACGAGACCGTCGAGGCCCTGCAGGTCCGCCGGCAGTCGCACCTCCCTCGTCTCGGCGCCCAGCTCGCGCAGCTTGCCGACGTGCGCTTCGAACCCGCCCTGGACGGCGAGGACGCCGATCGAGAGCCCGGAGCCCACCCAGGCCCTTAAGCGCCGCGGTCCTGCAGGAGCGCGTCCGCGGCTGCCAGGTCGGCGATCTCGAGGCCGGGCATCGCCTCGCCCAGGCCGATCGACGCGGCCGCGACCCGCTCCGGGTCGTTGAAGTGGGTGGTCGCCTCGACGATCGCCCTGGCGCGGCGCTCGGGATCGGCGCTCTTGAAGATGCCGGAGCCGACGAAGTTGCCCTCGGCGCCGAGCTGCATCATCAGCGCCGCGTCGGCCGGGGTGGCGATGCCGCCGGCACAGAACATCGGCACCGGCAGGCGGCCCTTCTCGGCCACCTCGCGAACCACTTCCAGCGGCGCCTGGTGCTCCTTGGCGGCGCCGGCCAGCTCCTCCGGGCCGAGCTGCGCCAGCCGCTTGATCCCGCCGACGATCTCGCGCATGTGGCGGACGGCCTCGACCACGTTGCCGGTCCCCGCCTCGCCCTTGGAACGGATCATCGCGGCGCCCTCGCCGATCCGCCGCAGTGCCTCGCCGAGGTTGGTGGCGCCGCAGACGAACGGCACCTCGAAGGCGAGCTTGTCGATGTGGTTGCGCTCGTCGGCCGGGGTCAGCACCTCCGACTCGTCGATGTAGTCGACCTCGAGCGCCTGCAGCACCTGCGCCTCGGCGAAGTGGCCGATCCGCGCCTTCGCCATCACCGGAATCGTCACCGCCTCCTGGATCCCCTTGATCATCGCCGGGTCCGACATCCGGGCCACCCCCCCGTCGCGGCGAATATCCGCGGGAACCCGCTCCAGCGCCATCACCGCACAGGCCCCCGCCTCCTCGGCGATCCGCGCCTGCTCGGGCGTGACCACGTCCATGATCACGCCGCCCTTCAGCATCTCCGCCAGGCCGGTCTTCACGCGCCAGGTCGCTCTCTCGGTCATCGACGCCATCTTACGTGGCGATGAACCCCTCAGGGCCCGGGAGCTGGCACCACCCCCTCACTCGCAACTCGTCGATGGAGAGGTCTCGTGCTGTCGCCTCTAGGTTGGCTCTCCTCCCGCGCAAAACGTTCGGGGGTGGCACCAGCTCCCGTCCTCAGGCGGGTACCCCCGCACCTGCAACCAGAGGCGCGGAACGGCGGGTGATCGGGACCGCCTGCGAACGTTTCGCGCGGGAGGAGCGGAGCTGCTAGCGGCGTCAGCAGCTGCCTCTCCATCGACGAGTTGCGAGTGAGCAGGCGGTCCCGACCACCCGCCCTTCGGCACCGCTACTTCAGTTTGTAGGCCCGGATCCGGTCTTTGTGAGCTGCTTCATCCCGGGCGTAGAGGCCGTGCGCGAGACCCTGCACGAGGGCCATCAACGCGGTGTTGGAGCGAGCGAACGAAGGGCTGTTCGAGGAGTAGTAGAGCGTCTGCTCGGCGTGCTCGCCGACCTCGGAGAGGGAGGCGTCGGAGATCGCCAGGGTGCGGGCGCGGCGGTGCAGGGCCAGCTTCATCGCCCGCAGCAGCAGCGGGTGGGCGCGGCCGGAGGAGAGCACGATCACCAGCGTCTCCTCGTCGATCCGGCCCAGCCGCTGCAGCGACTCGCCGCCGGTGCTGGCGACGATCTCGGCGCGGATGTCGAGCAAGCTGAGGATGTGGCGCAGGTAGCTGGCGAAGAAGGCCATCTGGTCGACGCCGACGATCACCACCCGCTGCGCTTCGGCCAGCGCCGCGACGGCGCCGTCGACCTGCTCGCGGGTCAGGTTGCGCGCCGTTTCCTCCAGATTCGCGTGGTCGGCGCTGAGCGATCCCTCCAGCTCGGAGTGATCGAAGGAGAAGAGGGCGCTGCCGCCGGTCGGGCCGTTGCCGGCCACCGCGGCGGTGCGGTACTCCTCGATCGCGGCCTGCTGCAGCTCCGGGTAACCCTCGAAGCCGAGGGCCTGGGAGAAGCGCACCACCGTCGATGACGAGGTGCTCGCTCTCCGGGCCAGCTCCTCGGCGGTGAGGAAGGCTGCCTCGTCGAGGTGGTCGACGATGTAGCGGGCGACGTCTTTCTGGGAGCGCGAGAACTCGTCGAAGCGCTCCTGGATGTACTCGGAAAGGCTCTTGAGCTGGGGGGGTTTGGTTGCGGTCTTGGTCACGGCGGTCCATTTCGCCGGGCCCTGTGCTTTCCCTTCCGATCTGGTTGTATGCAGCGCAAATGACTCTCGAGCAGGCGCTGCGCCTCACCAATCGCAACATGGTCGCCTTCGACCTGGTCCTCGGCTCGGCGGCGATCGCGGCGCCGGAGGCGACGCTGCGGGTGCTGGGACACGACGAGCCCTCGCCCGACGCCGCCCACCTGTTCCGCCGCTGCGGCCCGATCTGGCTCACCTTCGCCGCCGCCCACGCGCTGGCCGCCACCCGTGGCGAGCGCCAGGACTGGTGGGCGCTGGCCTGGCTGCGCGGGACCGAGATCGCGACCGACGCCCTCTGGGCCGGCTCGCCCGCGGTCAGCCGCCCCGGCGCCAAGCTCGGCCTCCGCCTCGCCGGCGTCGCCAACCTGGCGATGGCCGCCGGGTTCGCCTGGCTCTCGAAGCGATGAGCGAGAGCGCCGGGCAGCCCAGCAAACGCTGGAGCCTGCGCGGGCGCGACGAAGAAGGCAACGAGGTCTGGCTGATCCGCAGCTTCGGCCAGAAGCTCTACCGCTGCCCGGGCTGCCATGGCGACATCCCGATCGGCAGCGACCACACCGTCGTCCAGTACGTGCTGCGCCTGGGCGGGACCGAACACCATCACTGGCATCGCCAGTGCGCTGAGGAAATGCTGGTGCCGGACCTGCGCGACCTGAAGCGGGTCCCCGCCTCGCAATCCTCGCAGTCGAAGCTCGAGGCCCGTGGCCGCCGCCCATCGGGCCGTCGCCCCCGCTGACCCCATGGCCGACGGGCCGAATCCGGACGATATGCGACCGCTTTCGTCCCGTCGGCGGCTGGTCGGGCTCTATGGGCGGATTGGGCGGACCTACATGGCCTGGGCGCGGGTGCTGTTGCCGCTGGCGGTCGTCGTCTTCGTTCCGCTCGGGCTCGTCCACGCGATCCCGGTCCATGTCGAGGCGACCTCCTTCGACCTCGACGACGGCATCAGGGTGTTCGGCGCGGGTCTGGCATTGCTGCTGCTGGCGATGACCGGACTGCTGGGCGAGATCTTCTACACCGGGGCCGTCGCGATCGCCCTCACCCATCCCCACGGCGGTGAGCCGCCGTCGCTGCGCGAAGTCGCCCGCATGGTCGACTACCGCACCCTGATCGTCGTCGATCTCATCTTCGGCATCCTCGTCGCGGTCGGCTTCGTCGCCCTGGTCATCCCCGGGATCCTCGCCTTCGTCTATCTCAGCCCGGCGGCGCCAGTGGTTGAGATCGAGCACCGCGGCGTCCGCGCCGCCCTCGCCCGCAGCGCCAGCCTCGTCCGCGGCCGCTTCTGGTACGTGCTGGCGGCGCTGGTGCCGATCGAGATCGCCAGCGACGCCATCGGCAGCGTTGCCACCCACCTCGTCTACAGCCTCTTCAGCGACTCGGTCCTCGCCGCCTGGCTGACCGACACCGCCTCCAACATCCTCCTCACCCCGATCTACGCGGTCGCCGCGGTGCTGCTGACGCTCGACCTGATCGTCGAGAAGGACGGCTCCAGCCCGCGACTACACTCGACTCCGTCCGGCCCATGAGCACCGCTTCGATACTCGCCGACTTCTGGAACGACCAGATCCTGGCCGAAGAAAAGCAGGGGCTCTTCCTGGTGTTGACGGGGTTCCTCCTCTCCTTCGCCTTCATCCGCATGAGCACGCGGCTGATGCGCAGCCCGCGGGTGCCCTGGTGGCCCGGCAGCGTGGTCAGCGAGAGCGGCGTCCACCTTCACCACCTCGTCTTCGGGATCGTCACGATGATGGCCTCCGGCGCCATCGGCTTCACCGTCCTCGGCGACAGCCCCTACGCCGAGATCTGCGCCTTCGCCTTCGGCGTCGGCGCGGGGCTGACGATCGACGAGTTCGCGCTCTGGGTCTACCTCGAGGACGTCTACTGGGCCGAGGAGGGACGGGTCTCGATCGACGCAACCGTGATCGCCGCCGCGTCGATGGGGCTGATCCTGCTCGGCTTCAGCCCCTTCAGCTTCGAGACCGGCTCGCTGGACCAGACGATCGGCAGCGTCGTCACCGCCCTGGTCGTCTTCGGCACGGTCACCATCTGCTTCGCCAAGCAGCGGCTGCTGCACGGGACGGTCGGCTTCTTCGTCTTCCCGATCGCGGTCTACGGCGCCGCCCGGCTCGGCAAGCCGGGCTCACCCTGGGCGCGGCGACGCTACGGTCAGCGGCACCCGGCGAAGCTGGGGAAGGCCGAAGCGCGCTTCCCGCCCGACCGCCGCACCGAGCGCTTCAAGAACGCCTTCCGCGACATCGTCGGCGGCAAGCCGAGCGAGGGGTTGGCCGATCTCCGCCGCCTGGCGGAAGACGCTACTCACCGATCGCCTTGATCACCAGCCGCTTCGGGCGGCGGCCGTCGAACTCGCAGTAGAAGACCTGCTGCCAGGGGCCGAGGTCGAGCCGACCCTCGGTGACGGGCACGATCGCCTGGTGGTGCACGAGGAGGTTCTTGAAGTGGGCGTCGCCGTTGTCCTCGCCGCCGCGGTGGTGGCGGTAGTCCCCGCCCTCGGGCAGGAGCTCCTCGGCGACCTCGTTGGCGGGCGGCTTCCAGCTCGGCGGCGCGACCTTGTCGAGCCACTCGAGGGTGTCCTCGTGCAGCCCCGGCTCGTCGTCGTTGACCCAGACGCCGGCGGTGATGTGCATCGCCGAGACCAGCACCATGCCCTCGGCGATCCCGGCTTCGTCGACCGCCGCCTGCACGTCCTCGGTGATCCGGATCAGCTCGCGGCGCTCCGTGGTGTTGAAGGTCCTGTAGACGGTGTTCGACTTCATCTGAGCCCTCCCTCGGGGATCGGCTGACCTGGCCAGTACGGCCACTCCTCGAACTCGCGGCAGCGGCCGTCGGCGTCGAGCTTGACGATCCAGAGGTCACGGTACTGGGCCGGGCGCGGGTCGCCGTAGCGCACCTCGATGCGAACGACGCCGGTGTCACCGTCGACCGCGACGATCTCGTGGCGCATTTCGAACGTCTCGTCGGCGCCCTGGCGCTCTCGCTCCCACAGCTCGCCGATGGCGGTCAGCCCGCGGACCGGCTCCGCATACGGCGACATCCGGTAGGTCGCGTCCTCGGCGAAGAGCTCGGCCAGCGGCTCAGTGCCTGGCGTGCGCCAGGCCCGCTCGTAGGCGACGACCCAGGCTTCGATGTCGGCGCGGGCGGCGATCGGCCTAGCCCTTGCTCGCGCTGCAGACGGTGAAGCCGATCTCCCGAGCGAGCCTTTCGCGCAGCTGATCCTCCCGGTCGCGTCGATTGCGCGCCGCTTCGATCCCTGACAGATCGCCCGCTCGCGCGGCCGCGAGCGCCCGCCGGTCGGTCGCCAGGACCCTTTTCTGCGCCTCGACGTATTCCCCGTAGGGCTCGGCGAGCCGCCGCGGCGGCCTCAGCCGCCTCAATCCTCCGACGCGCTCTTGCGCAAAGCGGACGAGGGCTTCCGCGTAGGGAACGTCCGCCGAGTACTCGCTTTCCAGGTCGCGGACTTCTTTGTAGCGGCGTTGACTCTCCGCGCAGATCGCATCGGCTTTGGCGATCAGCTCCGGTTGGGTCAGCGACTCGGGCTTGGACCCGGATCCCGTCTCGTTGCCCTGCCCGCTCTGCTGGCTCGCCTGGCGATTCCCACCCGTCACCGCCGGCGGGTCGGGGTCGCCACCGCCGCCGAGCGCCACCACAGCGAGGACGAAGGCGACGATCGCCGTGACGCCGGCCAGCACGAGGAGACGACGCCGGCCGGCGGACCCGGCGAGCGAGGGCAGCGACGGCTTCGAGTCCGAAAGCCGGGCGGTCTCAGCCTCTTGCCCCAGCGGGGGCTCATCGCCGCGCGATGCCGGCGCGGTCGGCGGCTCCAGCGAAGGCGACTCCGCGATCGCCGCCGCGCCGGTCGCCACGGTGCGCTCGGCCAGCGCCGGCCGCTCGCCGCTCAGCGCCGCCACCGCGGCCCGTCCCAGGTCGCCGGCCGACGGGTAGCGGTCTCCCGGCACCTTCGACATCGCCCTGATGACGACGTCGTCGAGTGCCATCGGCAGCGCCGGCGCGTACAGCGAGGGAGCCGGCGGCGGGTCGTTCAGGTGGGCGTAGAGACGGGCCGCCTCGCCGTCCTTCGGGAAGGGAACCTCGCCGGTCAGCAGCTTGAAGAGCAGGCAGCCGAGCGCGTAGACGTCAGCCCGCGCGTCCACCTGGCCGCCCGAGATCTGCTCCGGCGCGACGTAGTCGAGGGTGCCGACGAAGCGCCCGGTCTGGGTCAGGCCCGACTCGGTGGCGACGTTGCGGGCAACGCCGAAGTCGGTGATGTAAGCGTGGTCCTCACCGCCCGCGCCGGCGAGCAGGACGTTGGCGGGCTTGACGTCGCGGTGGACGAGGCCGGCGGCGTGGATCGCGTCGAGGCCGTTGCCCACCTGCGCGATCAGGGCCGCAGCCAGACCCGGCTGCAAGCGTCCCTCGCGCGCGACTCGCCTGCCGAGGTCGGAGCCGGAGACGTAGCGCATCGCGATGAAGGGAACGCCGCCCTCCTCTCCGGCGGCGTAGATCGGCACCACGTTCGGATGCTCGATCGAGGCGGCGATCCTCGACTCCTCGGTGAAGCGACGGGCGAAGACCTCGTCGGCCGCGGCCTCGGGCGCGATCAGCTTCAGCGCGACGCGGCGCTCGAGCCCCGGCTCCACGGCCAGGTAGAGGACTCCCATCCCGCCCCGGCCGAGCAGCCGCTCGATCCGGTAGCCGGCGAACCGATCTCCCTCGGAGAGCTCGATCGAGCGCGGGCCGTCGGCCATGGCCGGACTCTAGCCCGGCGCCGCGCTTAACCGAAGCTCCTCGGGAACCCCCGAGCGTGCCCGAATACACTTTCCGAGGGGTCCGATGAAGCGGCTGGCGCTCATAACTGCTGTCTGCGGGGCGACGCTGCTGCTCGCCGGCGTCGCCCAGGGCGAGTCCGAACGCGTCGGCAACATCATCGTCTCCTTCGACGGTCGCTTCGCCCCCCACGTGCTACCGCGCGATCGCGAGGTTCCCGTCACCGTCGACATCAGCGGCCGACTGAGGACCGCCGACGGCGAGCCTCCACCGCCGCTGCGCAGGATGTCGTTTGCCGTCGACCGGCACGGGAAGCTCTCGGCACAGGGCCTGCCCGTCTGCGAGGCCGGTCGACTCGAGTCGACCTCCTCGGACGAGGCGCTCGCCCGCTGCCGCGGAGCGCTGGTGGGGAAAGGTGGCTTCGGCGCAAACGTCGACTTCCCCGACCTCGAGTTCCCGGTCGAGGGAAAGCTGCTCGCCTTCAACACCCGCGCCCGCGGAAGACCCGCGATCGCGCTGCACATCTACGGGGCCAATCCGATCAAAGCAACCTTCGTGCTGATCTTGCATATCCACCATCCCGCCAAAGGCACCTTCGGCACGGTCCTCTCGACCCGCATCCCCAAGCTCGCGGCGGACCTCGGTTACGTGACCGACTTCTCGCTCTCCTTCGGTCGCCGCTACCGCCACAGGGGCGAGGCCCGCAGCTTCATCAGCGCCCGCTGCGCGGCGCCGGCCGGGTTCCCCGGCGCACTCTTCAACTTCGTCAGGGGCAGCTTCACCTTCGCCAACGGGAAGACGGTGACGACGACGCTGGCCCGCGACTGCGTCGTGCGTTAGAGGCCGAGCCCCCCGACGCCCCGCTCGTCCCAGCCGAGATGGTGGGCCAACTCGTGGCGCAGGGTTCGCTCCACCTGCCGGGCCAGCAGCTCGGGGTCGTGGCCGAAGTCGCGCTCGAGCGTGTCGCGGTAGATGACGATCCGGTCCTCGTACCCTTCTCGCGCGACCCCGTCGCCGAAGTACTGGCCGTAGGCCCGGTCCTCGGCGCCACGATCGGAGACGACCACCGGCACCTTCTCCAGCAGCTTCCGGAATTCCTCGGGCAGGGCGTCGATCGCGTCTGCGACCAGGGCTTCGAACTCGTCCGGCTCGGATTTGCCTTCCACGCAACGAGGGTACGCGGAGGCCTCGCCAAGCAGCCCTGCCGACATTTCGACTAATTGTCCGCAGCTCTTGCAAAATGAGCGATGGCCGCCGATGAGGACACCATGCGAGTGGTCCAGCCAATCGAAGCCGTGGGTTGGCGCATCTGGGACTCGATCGTCGGGCCCAGCGGCTGGCGCTCGGTCATCGGTCCCGTTGTCTTCGCGGTGCTGGGGATCGGCCTTCTCATCTACAACCACCTCAACCAGCGCGTCACCGACGTCATCTTCTGGCTGACCCTGGGCCTGATCGTCACCGTCTTCGCGCGGATGCTGGAAACCAACCGTCGGCAATCGCAGCTGCTGGAGGAGCAGGAGCACGAAGCGCTCAACGACCGTGTCACCGCCCTCCCAAACCGGCGCCAGCTCGAGATCGAGATCGAGGCGATGAAGGCCAGGCCCGGCGAGCGCCGGGTCCTGGTCCTGCTCGAGCTGGAGGGGCTGCAGACGTACGCCGACCGCCTTGGCTACACGGCCGGAGACGAGCTGCTGCGGCAATCCGCGCAAAGCCTCGTCCGAGCGGCGGGACCGCTGGGTGGGCTTGCCTACCGCTTTGGAACCGCGCGGCTGGCCGCGCTCGTGCCGTACGACGAGCGGAGTCGTGGTGAGGTGATCCTGGCGGTCACCGATTCGCTGCGCGACCAGGATGCCGACCCGGCGATCGGCCGCTCCCACGGCGAGGTCGCGATCCCCGATGAGACGGCGGACGCCGAAGTCGCCTTTCAGCTCGCCGGGCAGCGGCTGGAGGCGCACCGGCAGCGGCAGCACCGCTCCGCCCGGCGGCAGGCGCACGCCGTGCTGATGGCGGTGCTGAGCGCGCGCCGACCCGAGCTGCGCGACCACCTGCGCACCGTCGCCTACCGGGCGATCTCGCTGGCCCGGCGCCTCGGCATGGGAATCGCCGAAATCGACGACATTGCGCTGGCGGCCGAGCTGCAGGACATCGGCCTGCTTGCGGTGCCCGAATCGGTGCTCGAGAAAGAAGCGCCCCTGAGCGAAGCCGAGACCGCGATGGTCCACAGCCAAACGGCCGACGGCGAGCGGATCATCGCCGCCGCGCCAGGCCTGGCTTCGGTGGCGAGCCTGGTCCGCTCCAGCGCCGAGCGCTACGACGGCAGCGGTTACCCGGACGGGCTCGCCGGCGAGGCGATACCCCTCGGGGCCCGCGTCATCGCCGTTGCGGTCGCCTTCGCGGCCTTGACCGCTCAGCGGCCGTACCGGCCAGCGCTGAGCCCGAGCGAGGCGCTGGCCGAGTTGCGGCGGTGCTCGGGCAGTCAGTTCGACCCACGCGTCGTCGAGGCCCTCGGCCAGGACCTGGCCGAGGAGGCGGCGCCGGTCAGCCCCGGCACCGCCGTCAGCGCGCCCGTCTAGGGCGAGTACCGGTCGACTTCTTCTTCGGCCTTGTCGATTCCCTCTTCGGCTTCCTTCTTGGCTTCGTCGAGCTTGTCTTCGGCTTCGGACTTCCGCTTGCTTGCTTCGTCTTCGGCCTGCTGGACACCCTTGCTCACTTCGCCCTTGCCGCTTTCGACCCCTTCTTCGGCCTGTTCGGCCCCTTCTTCGAGCCCCTGCTGCGCCTGGTTCGCGCCTTTTTCGAGGCCTTCCTTGGCTTCGTCGAGGCCCTGTTCGATGCGGTCCTGCGGCTCGCTCGTATCGTTGTCGCTGTCCCCGCAGCCGGCCCAGGCGACGCCTGCGACCCCGATCGCCAGCACAACTGCAATCGCCCGCACCCACCTTCGCTTCAGACCGTCTTCGGACACGACCGCTCCTCTCGTCTCGTCACCGGAAAACAAGCTGACCCGATCTTCGCACTCGAGCGCGATGGCGACCACCCGTCGCTTCTAACATCGGAGCATGCCCGAGCTTCACGTCCTTCGCGTCTTCGTCAACGAGGACCGCGAATGGGGCAATGAGCTCGGGGTCTTTGTCGATGGGTCGGCGGTGGCGGAGGACGACCGGCAGCGCATCGCGGCCGAGCTCGGCTTCAGCGAGACGGTCTTCGTCGAAAATCGGGAGGAGGGCCGAATCCGCATCCACACCCCGGCGGTGGAGCTGCCCTTCGCCGGCCATCCGACCGTGGGCGCGGCCTGGCTGTTGGCACGGCTCGGGCATCCGGTCGCGACCCTGAGGCCGCCGGCGGGCTCGGTGGCGGTGCGGATTGCCGACGGAGTCACCTGGATCGGCGCCCGGCCCGAGTGGTCGCCGCCGTTCGAGTACCGGCAGCTGGCTACTCCCGCCGACGTGCGCGCGTTCGATCGCCCGACCGACGCCGAGGACGTCTACGCCTGGACCTGGATCGATTGGGATGCGGGAACGATCCGCGCCCGCTCGTTCGCGCCCGGTGCGGGCATCGCCGAGGACGAGGCCACCGGCTCGGCGGCCTTGACGCTCTGCGCACGGCTCGGCCGCCCGATCACGATTCACCAAGGTCACGGTTCGGTTCTACTGGCCCAGCCCACCGCCGAGGGCTGGGCCGAGGTCGGCGGCCGGGTGGTGCTCGACGAGGTGCGAGAGCACTGAATCCGCCGGCGAGCCCGGCGCCCTCAACAGCCGGCTATGCCGGCTCGGCGGGATCCACCGCGACTCAGCACTTCGCCGCAACAATTCGTCAAGTCGCGGTTTGAGCATTCAAACCAACCCGGTGACCCCAGGGGCCCGGGTCGACCAAGGAGGCAACTTGATGAGGTGTCGACAGCGACACGAAGACGGTGACACGGCCGTTGCGGTCGTCGGGCGCGGTGCAGTGGGGCGACTCACCGTTCTGGCAATCGCCGCGACGAGCGCCTGGGCGCTCCTCGCATGCACCGCCGCGCAGGCGGCGACGATCACCGTCGGAAGCGTTCTGCCGCCGGGCTCCACGGCCACCGAATTCGGACAGGTGCAGACCCTCTTCAACACGGCGCTGCCGGAGAAAGGCGCCAATCTGGTCTCGCCGGTAACCGGCACGATCGTGCGCTGGCGCGTGCAGGACGCCGAGGGCGGCCCCTTCTACCTGCGGGTCCTGCGGCCGAACGGCTCCGGCGCGTACACCGCGGCCGGCACCAGCAATCCGGCCACGCCGTCGGGGACCGGACTCCAGACCTTCACCGCCAACCTGCCGATCCGCGCCGGCGACTTGATCGGCGTCGATCCAAGCAACAACGGCGACAAAATCGGGGTTGCCGAAGTCCCGGGCGCGAGCTACGGCTTCATCTTCCCGCCGCCCTTCGACGCGGCTACCGTGGCCCCAAGCGGTACCGTCGCAGGCAAAGAGATCCTGCTCAACGCGGAAGTCCAACCGGCCCCGGCGATCTCCTCGATCGCTCCCGCCTTCGGTCCGGTCACGGGCGGTACGACGGTGACGATCACGGGCACGAACCTGACCGCGGCCAGCGCCGTCAAATTCGGCTCCACCACGGCCACCGGTTTCACGGTCGATTCCGAAACCCAGATCACCGCCATCGCCCCGCCGAGCACCAAAGTCGGCTCCGTCGATGTGACGGTGACCACCCTCGCGGGAACCAGCCCCACCGTGAAAAACGATCAATTCACCTACCAGGGCTGCGTCGTCCCCAAGCTCAAGGGCAAGGGGCTGAAACCCGCCAAGAAAGCCATCCGTCGAGCCAACTGCAAAGTCGGCGCCATCCAACGCCGCAAAGGCAAGCCAGGCAAGGTGATCCGCCAGAACCCGAAACCCGGCAAGGTCCTGGCCCGGGGTGCCAAAGTAAAGCTCACCGTAGGTAAGTAGGGCACCTACTCCCGAGGGGAGCAGCGGTCCCGGAGGCTCACCGCCGCCGGGACCGCTGCCGATCGACGGGGGCGATATATCGTCGGACGACGACTTCCGCGGTCGCTACCCTCCCAGAGATGACGACGGTGGCCGATCTGAAGATGCTCCCTGGCGCCGGTTTGGTTCAGCGTGGGATCGCGGACTTGGATATCGGTAACGAATCGGCCGAGGCCCTGCTCGTATCGATTGGTGCGCCGCGCCTACGTTCGGTAGGCATTGAGCTGTCCTCGTCGATCTCGAGCCCCGAGCACAAGCTTTATCTCCTCCTCGCACGCGAGAGAGGCAACGCGGCCCACTCCGCCTATAACGCCCTGATCCGCCGGCTCGTCAGCTTCGAGCGGGCGGCCGCATGCGCGAGTTAGCCGACTCCGCGCGCATCAAGCAGTTCATGCGCGAGCTGGGACGAGCCGTTCAAGTAGACGGTCGCGTCTATCTCACGGGTGGAGCTACCGCGGTTCTCTACGGCTGGCGAGAGACGACCATCGACGTCGACATCAAGCTCATTCCCGACCGCGATGAGATCCTCCGCGAGATACCTCGACTCAAGGAGGAGTTGAACCTCAACGTCGAGCTGGCGGCGCCGTCCGATTTCATTCCGTTGCCAAAGGGCTGGGAGGATCGAAGCCCTTTGATTCGCACAGAGGGGAAGCTTTCGTTCCATCATTTCGATCCCGTCGCCCAGGCGCTCTCCAAGGTGGAGCGGGGACATGACCAGGACATTCGCGATGTCCAGGAGATGATCGCCAGCGGCTTGGTGAATCCCGCGGAGGCTCTCGTCCAGTTCGAGGCCATCGTGCCGGAGCTTTACCGCTTTCCCTCCATCGATCCAGCGTCATTCCGCAAGGCCGTCGAAGGTTTGTTCACAGAGTAACCGGGGTGGGCGGGACCGAAATCGCTCGTCTCGTCACCAAACCGCGCTTCAGCTCGATCGAGCGGCCGCTGCGTTCGCCTCTTCACCAAGTGCCTCGAGCGGAGCAGCGTCTGCGGCGGTGAGTGCGCCGAGCAGCGTTCCAAGCAGAAGATCGCGCAGCTCGTCGCGTGAGAGATCGCGGTGCTCGATCCAGTTGAGGCAGGCCCCGTCCATGAACCAAAGCCAACCGTGTACGGCGGCGCGCGCCTTGGGCGGCACGCCGCCGCCCGGGTAGAGGCCTTCGAGGATCCGGGCGGCGGTTCTCGTTCGGATCTCTTCGACCAGCTCCCGCACCTCGGGGACGCTGCTGACGCTCTGCATCAGCTTGCTATAGGCAAGCACGTTCTCGTCGATCAGCTCGAGGAAGGCTTCGAGGCTTCCCCGCAGCTGATCGAGCGGCGGCAGGGCGGGGTCGGGCTCCGTCCGCGCCCGCAGCTCCGCCGCCGCCTGGGCGAGCGTCGCCTGGAAGAACGCGCGCTTGCTCGGGAAGTAGTGGTAGAGCAGCGGCTTGGAGATCCCCACCTCGCGGGCTATCTCCCGCATCGAGAGCTCGTCGTAGGAGTGGCGGGCAAACAGCTCGGCGCCGCGCTCGAGCAGCTGGCGGCGCCGGTCCTCCGGCTGAAGGCGGCGATAGGCAGGACGGGCCATTGGACCGCATTGTAGCGGCTTGTTGACCAGCGGTTGACAAGTCTGTTACGTTGTTGACCATCGGTCAGCAAACGAAGGAGGAGGTCCATGAACGAAGGAGGAGTTGAGGGCAGGCTGGAATCGGCGGAGGGACGCCTGGCGGAACTGACGAGCCGCCTCGAGCGCATGGAGCGTCGGGTCTTCCCGTCCGCCGCTCCGGCGACCCGCCCCCGCCCCGCACCCACTGCCCCCCACGCTGCGACGCCCGCCCCACCGGCACCGCCACGGCCACCCGCGCGACCGGCCCCGGCACAGCCTGACCCGTGGCTCCCGCAGCGCGGGCTCGAGGAGATCCTCGGCGGCCGCGTCCTCGCCTGGGTCGGCGGCGTCGCGATCCTGCTCGGGATCGTCTTCCTGCTCGGGATCGCGATCGACCGCGGCTGGATCGACGAGCCGATGCGCATCGTCCTCGGCCTTCTCGGCTCCACCTCCCTCCTGCTTGCCGGAGTCTGGCTCTACGAGCGCGAGGGGCGCACGGAGGCGGCGCTTGCGGCCGTCGCGAGCGCCCTATCGGGTCTCTACGCGACGCTCCTGGTCGGAACGCAGATATATGACCTGATCCCTGTGGAGGTCGGGCTTGCCTGCGCCGGCCTGGTCGGGATCGTCGGGGGAGCGCTCGCGATCCGTTGGGAATCGCCGATCGTGGGGGCAATCGGAATCCTCGGTGCGCTGCTGGCACCGGTCCTCGTCGATTCCGGGACCTCCGGGCTTTCCCTTGCCTTCATGGCCGTCGCCCTGACCGCCGCCGTCGGGGTCCTGCTCTGGCAGAAATGGGACTGGCTCTCGCTTGGGGCCTTCCTGGTCTCGGCGCCACAGCTCATGGCGTGGTTCGTGGAGAACCACGACGAGCGGCTGCTGGTCACCCTGGGCGTTCTGGTCGGGTTCTGGGGGCTTTACGTGGTAGCGGCGATTGGCTACGAGCTGCGCGCCCGAACCCCCGATGAGCTCCCGATCGTGTCCTGGCTGCTGTTGCTCGCCGACGTCGTCCTTGTCGCGGGCGCCGGTTACTTCGCGATCGACGCCGCCGGCCACCCGAACGCCGCGGTCGCGTGGCTTCTGGGCGCGGCCGCCACCCACATCCTGCTCGGAGCCCTGGCGCTTCGGTTGGCGATCAACCGCGAGATCGGCTCGCTGCTCGTAGCCGTCGGCATGGGCCTCTCGGCATTCGGCTTCGCGGATGCCCTCGAAGGCCCCGCTCTCGTGGTTGGCTGGAGCGTGCAGGCAGTCGTGCTCGCGTTCCTGGCGACCCGGGCGAACAGGGTGCCCACGCCCTACGGCTCGAGCGCCGAACGCCTCCTGATCGCGGCGGGCTCGTACCTCGGCCTCGCTCTCGGACATGTGCTCGTCTTCGAAGCGCCGCCCAGCGCGATCATCGCGGGGGTGGAGGATCTCGGCATCGCGCTCGCCGGTCTCGGCGTGTGCGCCGCCGCCACGCTCTACGGCCGGTTCGCCCTGCGCGACTTCGACCCCCGCGTAGTCCAGGTGTGCGAGGTGGTCAGCGCCGCCGTGCTCGTCTACCTCGCGTCGGTGGCGATCGTCGACACGGTCGGCGTCACCGCCTCGGGCGACTCGCGCCAGGCGGGCCAGGTCCTGCTCTCGGCCTTCTGGGCGCTGACCGGCCTCGGCGCGATCGTCTACGGGCTGCTGCGCGACGTCCGGCGCTTTCGCCTCGGCGGGCTGGCGCTGCTCGCGCTCGCCGTCGCCAAGGTCTACACCTACGACCTCGCTGAGCTGGAGGAGCTCTCGCGGGTCCTCTCGTTCATCGCGCTCGGGCTGCTCCTGCTCGTGGGCGCGTTCGCCTACCAGCGGATTCAGGTCGGCGTCGGCGATGGCGACGAGGGGGCGACCCGATGAGACGCATCGTCGTCTCACTTGCCCTCCTCGTGCCGCTCGCGGCCGGCGTCCAGCCGGCCGCCGCGGTCGGGGTCGACCGTGCCGACTTCCGTCATCTGCGGCCGCTGGTCGCAGGCCCTGGCGGCGAGCCTGTCCTAGTCGAGCCAGACGGAGCGCTGTTCGAGCACTCACGGCCAGGCTTCGCCGATCTGCGCATTGCGGACGGGCGGGGTCACGAGGTGGCATGGCGGCGGATCCGGATCGAACGAAGCGCCGCGCCCGAGACGGTGCCACTCCTGAACAGCGGTCGCCAGGGGCGCTTCGCCGTCGCCCTCCTCGACCTCGGGGCGCGGCGGAGGATCCGGGACCGCCTGGTGCTCGATGTCCCGGACCGGAGCTTCGTCGGTCGTGCGGCGGTCCTCGGAGCCGACGATCGAAACGGTCCATTCACGCGGCTCTCGGCGACCGGGATATACGACGTTCGCGGGGCTCAGGCGGCGCGGAGCACGGTCGCCGTCTTCCCCCCGAGCGACTTCCGCTACCTGCTCGTCAGGGCCACCGGCGTAAGCCGCATCGTCGGGGCAAACGTGTCCGGGGCCCGCGAGCGGCCGCGGCTCTTGCGGCGCTCGGCCCGATCGGTGTCGCGGCGCCAGAGCGGGACGCGCACGATCGTCACCCTCGATCTCGGGTTCCGCGACGTTCCAGTCGACGAGCTTCGAATCGCCGCTGAGACCGGGCGCTACGAGCGCCCGGTGGCGATCTTTGGCTCGAACGATCGGCAGCGATTCGTGCCGCTGACCGCAGCCAGGATCTTCCGCTTCCCCGGCTCCGGTTCAGCGCCGATTTCGATCGCAGCACATCACCGGTACATCCAGATCGAGATCGACAACGGCGACGACGCTCCGCTGCGCGGAATCGAAGTCTCGGCGTGGAGCCGCTCGCGCGCCCTCTTGCTCGAGGGTGGGCATCCACCCCCCTACACCGTCTACTACGGAAGCGCCCACGCGAACGCTCCCAGCTATGACTTCGCTCGCCTTCCGACGGTCGCCCTCGGGGACGACCGCGCCGTGCAGGGTCGGTTGGGACCGGAGCGCGAAAACCCCGCTTTCGAGCCTCCTCCCGATACGCGCTCGTTCGCAACCCGCAATCCGGGACTCGTCACCGGCGCCCTCGCGTTCGCCGCTCTCGCCTTAAGTGCGGTTGGCGTGCTTGCGCTGAGAAAACGGGTGTGAGTCGCCGCGTCGCGACATGCGCGCCTTGCCCGAAATGCTCGCGTAGCGATTCCAGTGGGGCGGGAAAGGACGGCCTCGCCGCTGTGATCAGGTGCCGCCGATCCGCAGGGTTGCGATCTGGCTCTCTTCAAGTTGATCGAGCTCTTCGAGGATGCCTTCCGCCAGCCTTCTTGGCCGCGCGCCATTTGCATCCTCCCCCACGAACGCCCCCAGCGTGACCGTGACATAGGGTCGAAAGCGCGGCGTCTCCGCCGCCACGGTGCCTAGTCGGTGCACACCGGCGATCTGCACAGCATCGTTTTCGCCATCGAGCATCAGCGTCGCCTGTGCCACCTCGTTCTCCCTCAACGTCCGGGCGGCGAAATAGGAGCCGAGCACCACGATCAGTCCGCCGAGCGGAGGCAGCATGTCGGCAATCGAGTAATCAAGTGGCAGACTGAGAACACTGCCGATAAAGGCGATCGCGACCAGCGCCCAGAGAAGCCGAGCGACCGGTGGGTCATGAGCATTCCACATCGGTGGCCGCGACTCCCCGTCCTGTCGAAGCTTTCGAACGTCATCCGAGTCTGCCTGCATCGCGGAACCGTTCAATAGCCGTCGCCAGATCCCTTGGACAGAATGCTCAGATAGGCATCTGGCGATGTGCACTCCCGAACCCCAGGATCCAATACGCACAGCTGGCAGGATGTCAGTGAGTGGGGCGGGAAGGACTCGAACCTTCGACCGACGGATTATGAGTCCGCTGCTCTAACCAACTGAGCTACCGCCCCTCGACCGCGAGCGTAGCGCGATTTGGGAAGTCCGAGGGGTGGTTAGGCGCTGAAGAGCTGGGCGAGGGAGCGGCCTACGTCGGGGGGCTCCTCTTTGCCCTCGGCGGCAGCTGCGGCGCCGTCGGAGAGGGCCTTGGCGGCGTCGGCGATCTGGTGGGAGCGACCGCCGCGGAGGATGCCGGTGTCCTTGGCTTCGGCGAGGTCGGATTCCATCAGGCCGGCCAGCTCGGCGAGGCGGCGGAGGCCGACGGCGCCGGCCGTGCCCCGCAGGGCGTGGGCTTCGGCGCGCAGGGTCTCGAAGTCTTCGGTCTCGGTGGCCAGGCCGGCCGCGATCACGTCGCAACGCCGCTTCGCCTCCTCGGCGAAGGACTTGAGGAGGTCGGAGTCGGGGGCAGCCTGCTCGTTCATCGGCTCGTCACCCCTTCCACGGCACGGGTCAGCTGCTCGGGACCGAAGGGCCCCTCCAGCGCGGTTCGGATCGTGCCGTTGCGATCGATCACGAACAGCCACGGCTCACTCGGCAGGTGGTACGCCCTCACCTGCTGCCGGACGTCCTTGTTCGGGTCGTTGTCGTTGAAAATCTCCATGTGGATGAATGCGGCGTCGTCGTCTCCCGTCTCTTTTACCTGCTCAGCCACATCGACGACCGGCCCGCAGACCCGACTCTGGCAGAACTGGGGAGTCGCAAACAAGAGGACGACCGGCTCCTTCCCCAGTACATCCGCGAAATCGACCTGGTTCTGGGTGTCGGGAGGAACGCGGGTGGTGACCTCGGAGAGGTCTCCGCCGACGTCCTCCGCGGTCGGCGTGTGGATCAGCGGCGCCTTCTCCCCCACCCGAGGGATCCGGGCGAATTCGCCGACGATGGCGCTCGGCAGCACCGCGCCGGTCATTTCGTCGCCTTCCCTGACCAGGGCGGCGATCCGCCACTCGCCGTCGGTGGGAAAGTCCAGCTCGGTCACATAGACGACCGCCGGCGCGTCGGGGTCATTCGCGGTGGTCTGGGCGCGGAAGGCGGGCTTGGTGCCGATGCTTTCGATCGCCGCCGGGAACGGTCCCCTCGCGGGTGCTTCGAGCGCTTCCCGACGAGCCCTCGCGACCGGGCCCTTGGAGCCGCCGCCGTCATTTCCGCCGCCCTTGCCTTTCGTCGCCGGCACGCGGGCGATGTAGAGGGCGACTTCGGCGTCGGAGACCGGCGTGCGGTCGGGCTCGAAGACGCCGAACGCGTAGCGGTTCTCGCCGCGGTAGAACACCATCCCCGCCGGCGAGACGACCAGTGGCGCCGGCGCATCGGCGGTTTTCACTACCTCGGTCAGCGTCCTGCCCGCGGCGCTCGGGAAGGCGCTCTTCGGCGGAGCCGGCCGGCTCTCCGCCGTGCCTTCGGAGGAAGACGTGGCGGGCCCCGAGTCCCCACCGCAGCCGCCAAGGAGGGCCACGGCCGCGAGCAGGCAGGCGAAAGCGCTTATGGTTCGGCGCACAGGCATCCGGGCAGGCATGTTATTCGCCGCGCCTGCGCCGCATCCGCGCCCGTGCGGGCGTCCCGATCATGACGCCGTATAGGGTCCGCCGGGCGAGGGAAGACGAGCACGAGGAGAGCGGATGGCCGAGCGAGCTGCACTGATCACGGGAGCATCGAGCGGAATCGGGCTGGCGATCGCCCGCACGCTGGGCGAAGAGGGGTACGCGCTGACCGTATCGGCGCGCCGTCCCGAGAAGCTGGAGGAGGCCGCCGAGGGCCTGCGCGCGGACGGGTTCGAGGTCCTCAGCGTGGCCGCCAACATGACCGACGAGGAGGACGTGGTCGGCATCTTCGCCAGGCACCGCGACGCCTACGGGCGGCTCGACGCGCTGGTCAACAACGCAGGCGTCGGGATCGGCGCCCCGATGGAGGAGATCAAGACCAAATACCTCGACATGCAGCTAGCGGTCAATCTCCGCGCGCTGATCATCGGCACCCGCGAGGGCCTGCCGCTGCTGCGCGAAGCCGGCGCCGAGCACGGCAAGGCGCTGATCGTCAACACGGCCTCGATCGCGGGGAAAAGCGGCCAGGGCTGGCTCTCCGTCTACGCGGCGACCAAGGGTGCGGTGATCAACTTCACCCAGTCGACCCACCGCGAGGTCGGTGGCGCGGGGATCCAGTGCACCGCCCTGGCGCCGGGCTTCGTCGACACCCCGATGACCGAGTTCGCGAAGGGCGAGGTGCCCGGCGAGGAGATGATCCGGCCGCGGGACATCGGCGAGGCCGTCCGCTTCCTGCTCCACACGTCGCCCAACTGCCACGTGCCGGAGATCGTCTTCACCCGACCCGGTGAGGGACTCGACACTCCATAGATGCGCTTCCTGGTTGCCGCCTTTGGTGATCCCGGCCACGTCTTCCCGGCGATTGCTCTGGGAAGGGCACTGGCCGGGCGTGGGCACGAGGTCACGATCGAGACCTGGGAGGAGCGCCGCGGCGCTGTGGAGGGCGCCGGGCTGGGCTTCGCCGCGGCGGAGGAATACCGGATGTTCCCGCCGCCGGACCCCGACTCGCCGGAGGGCAGCCACGCGGCAGAGGCGGCACGGGCGTTGCTGCCGCTGCTCGAGGAGATGCGACCGCACGTCGTGGTCAGCGACATCTTGACGCTGGCGCCCGCACTGGCCGCGGAGGTCGCCGGGATCCCGCGGGCGACGCTGATCCCGCACATCTATCCCGTTGTGGCCCCGGGCCTGCCGTTCTTCGCGGTCGGCCTGCAGCCGCCTCGCACCCCGCTCGGGCGCAGGGCTTGGCGAGCCGGGCAGCGAGCGCTCGACGTCGGCCTCGAGCAGGGCCGCAACGACCTCAACCGGCAGCGGTCTCGCCTGGGTCTGCCGCCGACCGAGCGCTTCCACGGCGGGATCAGCCCGGACCTGGCGCTGGTCGGAACCTTCCCGCAGCTCGAGTACCCGCGTCGCTGGCCGGCGGGAGTCGAGGTGACCGGGCCGATGACCTTCGAGGTCCCGCACCCGGACATCGAGCTGCCTCCGGGCGATGAGCCGCTGGTGCTGGTGGCGCCGAGCACCGCCCACGACTCGCGCAACCACCTGGTCCGCACGGCCCTGGACGCGCTGGCCGCGGAGCCGGTGCGGGTGGTGGCGACGACCAACCGGGTTGCACCGCAGGAGCCGATAGAGGTGCCCGGCAACGCCATCCTGGTCGACTGGCTCAGCTACACCCAGCTGATGCCCGCCGCCTCGCTGGTGATCTCGCACGGCGGCCATGGGACGGTTGCGCGAGCGCTCGCCGCCGGCACGCCGGTGCTGATCAGCCCCTTCATCGGCGACATGAGCGAGACGGCGATGCGGGTCAGCTGGGCCAGGACGGGTCTCTCGCTTCCCTGGCGCCTCTGCCGCCCCACGCCGCTGCGCTGGGCCGCGCGGCGCATCCTCGGCGATCCCTCCTTCTCCAAGCGCACCGGCGAGCTGGCTGCGTGGGCCGCGGAGCACGACGGGGCCGCCCGCGGGGCCGAGCTGGTCGAGGGCCTCGCCCGCCACCCCACCCACGCCTGAGAAGCTCCGGGGGTGGGACTCGAACCCACAACCTCTCGGTTAACAGCCGAGCGCATCTACCAGTTGAGCTACCCCGGATCAGTCAAGCTAAGTTGAGCAGCGCCTCCGCTCTGGAATGCTTCCCAACTCCCTCGGGAGCGTAGCGAACCCGCCCTCGACCTGAGGGTGCCTGCCGGCCAGCTCGTCGATCGCTTCGAGCGACATGCCTTTTCGCCAGGCAATCCTCCGGAAACCTCCTCTTCATGAGCGGAGGTTGATGAGGGGGTCGGACGGAAAGCGAACGTGTGTTCGCTCAGCCGACGCTCTCGGTGTGGGCGATGCGCTCGACGAGGGCGGCGCGTTCGCGACTGAGGGCGGCGCGCTGCTCGTAGTCCTGGCGCTCGCCCGCGGCGGCGATCTCGGTCTCCAGGCGCCGCTGCTCCAGGAGGAGGTAGTTGAGCTCCATCGCCTCCGGCGAGGCCGGCTCGTCGTGGGCGAGGATGACCAGCTCCGCGATCAGGCCCGCCAGCTGGTCGTCGTCGTGCGGCAGGTTGGACGCCGGGTCCTGCGGGTGTTCGCGCAGCCAGGCGGCGGCCCGCAGCCCGCTCGGTGAGAGGTGGGCGTCGGTGAGGCGGGTCAGGTACTCGCGACCCTCGTCCGGCAGCGCGATGCACATCGCCAGCAGCGCCCGCTCGCGACGCTCGCGCGAGGTCAGCTCGGCGCCGCCGCGGCGCGGTGCCTGTGCGGGACCGCGATCGGCACGGCCGACGGAGGGCGCTTCGCCACCGCTCGCAGGCCGCGCCGCGGTCAGCCGGCCCATCACCAGCGCCGGCTCCAGGTCGAGCCGCTCCGCCACCTGGCGCACCAGGTCGTCGCGGCTTGCCGTCTCCCCCAGGCCGGCCAGGATCGGCGCCACCTCGGTCAGCGCCCGGTCGCGCTCGGCCGGCGAGGACGTGTCGGTCTGTCCCAGCACCAGCCCGACCTGGAAGGCCGGCAGGTCCACCGCTCCCTCCACCAGCGCCCGAAAGCGCTCGGCGCCGCCCTCCGCCGCCATCATCTCGGCCGGGTCCTCGCCGGCCGGCATCGCCGCCACCCGCAGCCGCATGCTCCGGCCCGCGGCCACTCGCTGTGCTCGCAGCATCGCCTCCTGCCCGGCCGCGTCGGCGTCGAGCGCCAGCACCACCTCCTCGACCATCCCCGAAAGCGCCGCCACCTGCTCCTCGGTGATCGCGGTCCCCATCACCCCGATCGCCTCCTGCACGCCGGCCTGGTGCAGCGCCAGCACGTCCGTATAGCCCTCCACCACAACCGCCCGCCCCGCCTTGGCGATCGCCTCCTTGGCCAGATCGATGCCGTAGAGCATGTGACTCTTGTGGAAGAAGTCCGTCTCGGCGGTGTTGACGTACTTGGCGCCCTGGTCGGAGCGCATCGCCCGCCCGCCGAAGCCGAGCGTGCGGCCGCGGCGGTCGCGAATCGGGAAGATGATGCGCGAGCGGAAGCGGTCGTACTCGCCTCCCCCGCGCCCCTTCTGGACGAGCCCAACCGAGCGCAGCTCGGCGACGTTGAAACCCGCCCGCTGGCCCCGCACCAGCACCTTGTCCCAGGCGCTCGGCGCGTAGCCGACCCCGAACGCCCGCAGCACCTCCTCACCCAGTCCGCGCTCGGCGAGGTAGTCGCGAGCCTTCCGTGCCTCCTCGGAATCCCAGAGGTAGCTGGCGTAGAAGGTCGCCGTGCGGTCGAGCAGATCGCCGAGCCGGCGCCGCTGCTGGCGCCGTGCCTCGGCCCTTGGATCCTCGCGCTCGCGCTCCACCTCGACCCCGTAGCGCTCGGCCAGCAGCTCCACCGTCTCGGCGAAGCCGAGCCCCTCCTTCTCTTCGACGAACTTGATCGTGTCGCCCCCGACCCCGCAGCCGAAGCAGTGGTAGAGCTTCTCCTGCGGGTCGACGGAGAAGGACGGCGTCCGCTCCTCGTGGAAGGGACAGAGCCCGACCCAGCGCGCTCCCTGTCGCCGCAGGTCGGTGTGGGCGGAGATCACCTCGACGATGTCCGCCGCCTGCTTGACCCGCTCCAGGCTCTCGTCGGAGATCAACGCCATGGGGCCACCGTAGCGTCGGGCACGATCAGAATCTCGCTGCCTCGGGCAGAGTGAGCTCCGAGAAGCGGGCGATGCAGAAACGGTCGGTCATGCCGGCGACATAGTCGGCGACCCGCTGGCAGTCACTTGCGCCCGGCTCGCTCTCAGGCACCTCGTCGGGGTGCTCCACGTAGTGGTCGAAAAGACCGCGCAGGGCGCGCTGCGCCCGCTCGTGCTCCCGCCGCGCCGCCGCGCCGAGGTAGACGCGATCGAACATGAACTTGCGCAGACGCAGCATCGCTCCGCCCACCTCCTCGCTCTGCGCGATGTCGCCGACCTCGGCCGAGCGGGCGACGATGTCGCGCACCAGGGTGTCGATCCGCGCCGACCCGGTCGGCCCCAGCAGCTCGATCTCGGCCACCGGCAGGTCCTCGCCGCGCAGGACCCCGGCCCGCAGCGCGTCGTCGATGTCGTGGTTGATGTAGGCGACGCGGTCGACCAGCTTCACGATCCGCCCCTCCAGCGTCGCCGGCCGGTCGGAGCCGGTGTGGTTGAGGATGCCGTCGCGCACCTGCTCGGTCAGGTTCAAGCCATGGCCCTCCCGCTCCAGCACGTCGACGACCCGCAGCGAGTGGACGTTGTGCTTGAAGCCCGACCCGCAGCGCTCGCGCAGCGCCGCGTCGAGCGCGTCCTCGCCGGTGTGGCCGAAGGGCGGGTGGCCGAGGTCGTGGCCGAGCCCGATCGCCTCGGTCAGGTCCTCGTTCAGGCCCAGCGCCCGTGCGACCGTGCGGGCGATGCCGCAGGCCTCGAGCGTGTGGGTCAGCCGCGTCCGGTAGTGGTCCCCTTCGGGCGCGATGAAGACCTGGGTCTTGTGCTTGAGGCGACGGAACGCCTTCGAGTGGACGATCCGGTCGCGGTCGCGCTGGAACGGCGTCCGCAGCGGGCTGTCCGGCTCCTCGACCCGGCGCCGCGCCGGGTAGGACGGCGTCGCGTGCTCGGAGAGGAACTCTCCCTCCCAGGCGCGCATCCGATCCTCGAACGTGGCGGTCGCCTGCACGAGGCGATCATAAGGGCGGGCCAGTGCCGATTTGGGACGGCTAAGCAGCAGGACGTAGTTGCACGTGCGCGTGATGCTCCAGCGTCTCGGTGATCGCTCGCTCGACCTGCCGCAGCGCCTTCTCTTCCGCGGCGGGGGCCTTGAGCAGGGGGCTGCCGATCGCCTCGACCATGAAACGGTGCGCCTCCTCGGAGAGGGGGAACGCACCCGCCTCGCAGCCGGCGCAGACCACACCGCCAGCCGCCCCGGAGAAACCGACCAGGTGCTCCGCCTCGCCGCAGCGCGCGCAGGAGGCAAGCTCCGGCGAGAAGCCGGCGGCCAGCGCCAGCTTGAGGCGGAAGGAGAGCGCAGCCTCCAGACCCCCCGCCGCGCTCGTCGCCGGGTCGTCGAGCAGCGCCAGGTAGCGACAGAGGAGGTTGTAGGCGGGCGGGTTCGGCTCCGCCGAGTCGAGCAGGCGCAGAACCGCGTCGCAGGCGCGGGCGCCGGCGCCGAGGGCGGCGGCAGAGGAGCGCAGGCGCGGATAGCCGTCGACCGTGCTGGCGCCGGTCACCGTCAGCAGCTCCCCGCGCCCTTCGTGCAGGACCATCTCGAGCCGGAAGAACGGCTCCAGTCGGCCGCCGAAGCGTGAGCGCGGGCGCCGCACCCCCTTCGCGATCGCCCCGATCCGTCCCCGCTTCGCCGAGTAGAGATGGAGGATGCGATCCGCCTCGCCGTAGCGGATGCTGCGCAGGACGATTGCCTCCGTCTTCAGCGTCTTGCCGGCCATAGCCGATTTACGTTGAACGAGAGACCGGACGGCGCCGTCGCGGCTTGCGGCGCAGCCGCACCTGGCAGGCGGGGCAGTAATAAGTCGAGCGGCCACCGACGACGATCCGCTCGATCGTGCCGTCGCCACGGGGGCACGGCTCCCCCTCCCTGGTGTGGACGAGGAACTCGTCCTGCATCGTGCCGCGCTCGCCACGGCCGTCGCGGTAGTCGTCGATCGAGGCGCCGCCACCATCGATACCCGCTTCCAGCGCGGCCACGACCGCGTCGCGCAGCGCCTCGTGGTGCTCGGGCCTCATCGACCCGGCGGGCGATAGCGGGTGCAGTCGCGCCCGAAAGAGCGCCTCGTCGGCGTAGATGTTGCCGACCCCGGCGATGCCCGCCTGGTCGAGCAGGAACGACTTCAGCGGCGCCGTCCGCCCGGCGGCAATTTCACCCAAAGCCTGCGGCGTGAACTCCGCTGACAGCGGCTCGATCCCGAGTCGGGCGAAGCGCTCCTCCAGGCCCGCGTCGTCGATCAGGAACGCCTCCCCGAAACGGCGCGGGTCGGTGAACCAGAGCTCGCGGCCGTCGTCGAGGACGAAGCGGGCGCGCAGGTGGCGCTCGGAGGTCGAGCGCTCGCCCTCGTAGAGCCGCCGGCCCTCGGAGGGGTCGAGCGCGTCGCCGTCCTCGACCAGGATCAGGTTGCCGGTCATCCGCAGGTGCATGACCAGCGTCTGCTCGCCGTCCAACCCGAGCAGCAGGTACTTGCCGCGCCGACCAAGGCCCTCGATCGTCCGCCCCCCCACCGCCGCCTCCAGCTCCTCGGGAGGCACCGGGCGGCTCCAGCGCTTGTCGTAGACCTCGAGTCGCTCGATCCGCCGGCCTTCGATCTCGGGCTCGAGCTGGCGGCAGACCGTCTCGACCTCGGGCAGCTCGGGCATCGAACCTTTCTACCGGACCGCGAGTTCGCACTTAGTCTCGTTCAGCGTGACTAAACGCGAACTCGGCGGGTCAGCTCTCGACGGCCCGGGGATGCGCCTTGAAGTAGACGTCCTTGAGGCGCTCGCCGGAGAGGTGCGTGTACATCTGCGTCGTCGCGATGTCGGCGTGGCCGAGCATCTCCTGCACCGCGCGCAGGTCGCAACCGCCGGCCAGCAGATGGGTGGCGAAGCTGTGGCGCAGGGTGTGCGGGCTCATTCGCCCGTCGAGGCCGGCGGCGCGGGCGTTGCGCTGGACGATCTTGTAGAGGCCCTGGCGACTGAGCGGGCCGCCGCGGAAGTTGACGAACAGCTTCGCCTCGTGGCGGTCGCCGACCAGCTTCGGCCGGCCGCCCCGGAGGTAGGCGGCGATCGCCGCGATCGCCTTGCGCCCGAGTGGCACGATCCGCTCCTTCGAGCCCTTGCCGCGCGCCCGCAGGAAGCCCTCGTGCATGTCGAGATCGCCCAACTCCAGGCCGATCGTCTCCGAGGCGCGCAGCCCGCAGGCGTACATCACCTCCAGCAGGGCGCGGTCGCGCAGCGTCGTCGGCTCGTCGCCGCGGGGGGCCGCCAGCAGCTTCTGCACCTCGGCGTAGTTGAGGACGTGCGGCAGCTTCTTGGCGCGGCGGGGCGCGCTCAGCGCCGCGGTCGGGTCGTCGCCGATCAGCTCGTCGCGCCGCAGGTACTTGTAGAAGGAGCGCAGGCAGGCCGTCTTGCGGTGCACGGTCGCCGCCGAGCAGGCTGGGCGGCCGTTGCCGGTCGCCAGGTCGGCGAGGAAGTCGCCGATGTCGGCCGGACGGGCGGCGAGCGCGTCGAGGTCGTGGGCGGCAAGGAACCCGCCGTACTGCAGCAGGTCGGTCCGGTAGGCGTTCAGCGTGTTGCGCGAGAGCCCCCGCTCCAGCTCGAGGAAGGAGAGGAAGTCGAGCACCAGTCCCTCGAAGCGGGGATCGACGGCGAGCTGCGCCGGGGACGCGGTGGTGGCGACGGCCATGGCGGACGGTTCGCCCGCCCCGCGCTCATCCCTTGCCGCGCAAGGCGGCGCCCGCGGCAAGGGGGGCGGCGAAGAAGAGCGGGTCCTCGGCGAGGTCGCGGCCCATGCTGCGGGCGGGAAGGCCGGAGGACGCGTAGCCCTCGAGGTCGGCGGGGGCCTCGCGGAGACGATGGCGCCAAGCCGCGGCCTCGGCCAGCTGCGCGGTCACGACCGGGTTGCCCGACGGCACCGCCACCTCGACCGCGCCGAGCAGCATCCGCATCACAGTCAGCGTGTGGTGGCTGACCCCGCGGTGGCGCTGGCGCGGATCGGCGGCCGAGAGGCGCGGCGAGAGCAGCGTCGGCAGGCCGAGCGCGAGCGCGGCATGGGCGCTGTCGAGCGCCGCCATGCCGCCGTGGCCGAGCCGCGTCTCGGAGCCGATGATGCCCGGGCCGGGCCCGACGATCGCCGCGTCCCAACCGAGCTCGCCGACAGCCGCGTCGAGGGCGCCCGCGACGGAGAGCGCCTCGTGCTCGCCCCCGTATGCGGGAGCCGCGGCGATGTGCCCGCACAACAGTCCCCGCTCGCGCAGCTCGATGACGTCGCGAGAGAGCGCACCGGGCAGGGCGCCGCCGCCGGTCTGCACGTACCCGACCGCCAGCCCCGACTGCGCCTGGGCGACCGCCCAGGCGACCGGCGCGAGGTGCCCGTGCAATGGCAGGACGAGGACCGAGATCGAGCTCCGCCGCGCTTCCGGTGCGTCTTTTCCACCTATGCGGGGGAGATCTCGCACCGGAAGCTCGACCGGCTCGACCGGGTGCTGCAGCGAGGTGTAGTTGAGCTTGATCACGTGCTCGCCCCCCTCGGCGCCGCCGCCGGCGAGCCCGCGGGTCAGGTTGACGTGGACGACGTCGAAGCCGCCGGAGCCGAGGTCGAGGTCGAGCGCCTCGACGTTGACAACCACTTCGTCGCCCTCGTGCATCGGGCCGAGCAGGGTCGTGTCCGCCCAGGCCGGCCGCCGCTCTCCGTCGACCTCGATCGTCAGCGGGTCCTCGCTGACGACCGTCCCCCGCCGCAGCTTCAGCCGCCCGCTCACCCTTCCGCGGCGCCGGCCTCGGCGACGATCGCCTCACAGACCTCGAGCATCGTCTCCAGGTTGCGAGCGGAGACGCTCTCGTCCGGGGTGTGGTTGGCCTCGGTCCCGTTGGCGAGGAGGACGCAGTCGAAGCCGGTGGCGATCAGGGCGTTGGCGTCGCTGCCGCCACCGGTCGAGGTGCGGCGCGGCTCGACGCCGGCGCGGCGCAGCCCGGCCTCGGCCAGGGCGAGCGACGGCGAGGACCCCTCCAGCTCGTAGCCGCGGAACAGCTCCTCGACCCGAACGTCGACGTCGCAGCCGTGCTCGCTGGCGCCCCAGGCACAGGCCTCGGTCAGCTCCGCCGCGACCGCGGCCGCCCGATCCGCATCGAGGCTGCGCGCCTCGGCGACGATCCGGCAGCGCCCGGGGACGACGTTGCCGGCGGTGCCGCCTTCGATCACGCCGACGTTGGCGGTCGTCGTCTCGTCGAGGCGGCCAAGGTCCATTCGAGCGATCGCCGAAGCGGCGGCGGCGATCGCGTTGCTGCCGTCCTCGGGCCTGATCCCGGCGTGCGCCTCGACGCCCGCGAAGTCGGCGACGACCTGCTGCTGGGTCGGCGAGGTGACGATCACCTCGCCGATCGCGCTGGCGTGGTCGAGGACGAAGCCACACCGCGAGCGCAGGACGCTCGGGTCGAAGGCCTTCGCCCCGCGCAGGCCCTGCTCCTCGGCGACGGTCAGCAGCAGCTCGATGCCGACCGGCGGCGGCTCCTTCGCGTGCCGTGCGACCAGCTCCATGAAGACCGCGACCGCGGCCTTGTTGTCGGCGCCGAGGATGGTCTCGCCATGGCTGCGATAGACGCCTTCGTCGTTCACCACCTCGACCAGGCCCGCGTGGGGGACGGTGTCGATGTGGGCGCAGAACATCACCCACCGGTCCGAGCGTCCGGGCAGACGGGCGAGGATGTTGCCGGCACCGGCCCGGGCCGGCCCGGCCGCCTCGTCCTCGCTCGCCTCCAGCCCCAGCGCGCGCAGCTCGGCGAGGATCGTGTCGGCGACCTCGCGCTCCTCGCCGGTCGGGCTGCGGATCTCGCAGAGCCTCACAAACGTCTCGCACAGCCTGGCATCGCCCTCCACGGCCGAACAGGCTAGACCGGCGTGGGACGAGGGGTCGTCAGCCTGAGTGACGAACGCCGACGTCGCCGTGCTCGCTCGCCTCGACCTCGGCCAGGTCGGCGCCCTCCGCTGGCTGCGCACCCGCCTGGCGGGCGGCGGCGCCGACGAACTCGCGGAAGAGCGGCTCGGGCCGATTCGGCCGCGAGTTGAACTCCGGGTGGAACTGGGAGGCGACGAAGAACGGGTGATCGGGCAGCTCGATCATCTCGACCAGGCGCTCGTCGGGGGAGGTGCCGCCGCAGACCAGGCCCTCGTCTTCGAGCCGGCGGCGCAGCTGGATGTTGACCTCGTAGCGGTGGCGGTGGCGCTTGTAGATGACCGCCTCGCCGAAGATCTCGCGCGCCCGCGTCCCCTCGTGCAGCTTCACCGGGTCGGCGCCGAGCCGCATCGTCCCCCCCATCTCGGAGACCTCCTTCTGCTCGGGCAGGAGGTCGACGACCGGGAACGGCGTCTCGGGGTCGAACTCAGCCGAGTTGGCGCCGTCCATCCCCGCCACCGAGCGGGCGAACTCGACCACGGCGATCTGCATGCCGAGGCAGATTCCGAGATAGGGAATCGAACGTTCGCGAGCGATCCGCGCCGCAGCGACCTTGCCCTCGATGCCGCGCTCGCCGAAGCCGCCGGGGATCAGGATCCCGTCGACTCCCTCCAGCCGCTCCGGCTCGAAGTCCTCGGAGTCGACAAGCTCCACATCGACCTCGACGCCGTGGTGGAAGCCGCCGTGCTCGAGTGCCTCGATCACCGACTTGTAGGCGTCGGCCAGCTGCACGTACTTGCCGACCAGCGCGATCCGCACCTTGCCTTCGGCGGCGTCGGCGCGGCGCACCATCGCCTCCCACTCGGCCAGGTCGGGCGAGGGTGCCTCCATCCCGAAGTGGTCGAGCACCAGGTCGTCAACCCCCTCGGCGCGGAAGACGAGCGGCACCTTGTAGATGTTGTCGACGTCGTGGGCGGAGATGACGGCGTCGGTCGGGAGGCTGGCGAAGAGGGCGATCTTCTCGCGGATCTCGCGGTCGAGGCGACCCTCGGAGCGGCAGACCAGGGCGTGCGGCTGGATCCCGATCCGGCGCAGCTCGTTGACCGAGTGCTGGGTCGGCTTCGTCTTCAGCTCCCCGGCGTGCCCCACATAGGGGACGAGCGTCAGGTGGACGAACATGCAGCGCTTCGGGCCGAGGTCCGTGTAGAGCTGGCGGATCGACTCGAGGAAGGGCAGCGACTCGATGTCGCCGACGGTGCCGCCGATCTCGGTGAGGACGAAGTCGACCGACTGCGACTCGGCGACGATCAGGATCCGGTTCTTGATCTCGTCGGTGATGTGCGGGATCACCTGCACGGTCGCGCCGAGGTAGTCGCCCCGCCGCTCGCGGTTGATCACGGTGTTGTAGACGGCGCCGGCGGTGACGTTGGAGGCCCGGGTCGTGTTCTCGTCGGTGAAGCGCTCGTAGTGACCGAGGTCGAGGTCGGTCTCGGCGCCGTCCTCGGTGACGAAGACCTCGCCGTGCTGGAAGGGGCTCATCGTCCCCGGGTCGACGTTGACGTAGGGGTCGAACTTCTGCAGCTGGACGCGATAGCCGCGGGAGACGAGGAGGCGGCCGATCGAGGCGGCGGCGATCCCCTTGCCGAGAGCCGAGACCACCCCGCCAGTGACGAAGATGAAGCGAGTGTCTCCTGGTTTGCTCCGACTCATGCTCTGCCGAGCGAGTCTAACCAGCGCAAGGGCGGAACCGACTCGACCGCCTTGGAGATCGAGCGCAGCTCGCCGAAGAGGGTCAGCGCCGCGACCGCCGCCAGCGCGACCAGCCGCCCAGTTCCGCCCAGCGTCGTCAGCAACCAGATGCCGGCGATCGCGCCGACCAGGTTGGAGCCGGTGTCGCCGAGCATCGCCCGCTCGCGCAGCGTGAACCAGGCGCCGACCAGGACCGGCCCGGCGAAGATCCCCAGCAGCTCCAGCGGCGCCAGCGTCCAGGCGCCGAGGCAGAGGCCGGCGCCGAGCAGCGCCAGCCCCTTCTCCGCCCGCCCCGGGCGCAGGTCGAGCAGGTTGAAGGCGTTGGTGGCGAGGATCAGCAGCGCCACGTCGGCCAGATAGCGCCCCGACTCCAGGCCACGGCCGGAGACCACATAAGCGGCGAGGGCGAGCGCGCCGATCGCCTTGATCGCCCCGGTCGAGAGCCGCCCTTCGCGTAGCGCCCTGGCGTGGCCGCGCCAGCCCCGCGGCGACTCCACCGCCTCGCCCCGCCCCAGCGAGTCGTCGAGGAAGCCGAGGAAGGCGACGCCGAGCAGGTAGGGCAGCCAGCGGCGCAGCTCCGGGTCGAGCAGGTCGAGGTCGCCGCGGTCGTCGAGGAAGGCGAGCGGGGCCAGCGCGACCAGCGCCGCGGTCGCCAGCACCGCCCCGAGCGGGAAGGCGAGCAGGGCGCCGCGGTAGTTCTCGCGCACCAGGCCGGCGTCGCGCAGCCCGCGGACGCCGGCCGGCACCACCAGCAACGCCAGCGCGACAGCGACCGGAAAGCCGATCCAGGTCACGGCTGCCGGGGAGCGAGCAGATCCGGCAGCAGGCTGTCGGCGCTGCCCTTGACGCCGAAGCTGCCCTCCGCGCCCAGCAGCGCGAAGACCGCCGCAACCTGGCCGGCGACGAGGTCGACGTCGTCGACGCTGGCGATGTCGTTGCCCTGGAAGAAGGAGACCGACGACGGGTCGGCGCCGGTGCTCTCGACCCCGACCGCCGGCGCCCGCGTCGCCGCGATCCCCTCGACCAGCCCCGACTCCAGCCGCCCGGCCGCCGTCCGCTGCGCCGGCCCCATGTCCCCCGGCTGGTCGCGGACGACGATGACCGCGTCGAGGCCGCCGAAGTTGCCGCTGGCGCGGGAGAAGAGGCGGCTGCGGACCCGCTCCAAGAGGGTCCCGCTCAGGACCAGCTGCCTGCCGACGCCGACGCCGAAGGCGGTCTGGGTGTCGGTGTTGCTGGCGATGTCGGCGAAGCGGGTCTTGTCGAGGTCGCCGGCCAGCGCCCCCAGGTCGACCGGCTCGCGAACTACCCCGATTCCGACCAGTCGCGCCCCGCTCGGCGCCAGCGCCTCCTCGATCGCGTCGGCGACGTCGCCGGGCAGACCGCCGAAGGCGAGCACCGCGATCCGCTGCCCACGCAACTGGTTGCGGACCAGCACCGGGTAGACGCGGCTGCCGAACTCCTCCGCCCGCGCCAGCTCGCCGCTCAGCTCGTCGGCCCGCTCGCGCGTGTCTTCGAGGTTGCCGGTGAGGCTGCGCTCGAGGTTGCGGCGGGTGTCGTCGATCGTGTCGCCGCCGAGGGTGGCGCCGATCACGATCCCGATCGCCAGCGCCAGGAAGACGGCGATCAGCGAGGTCGCGTGGTAGCGGGCGCTGTAACCCATCAGCGGCCGAAGGCTAGAGCCCGAGCCAGATCTTCAGCTTGAGCCAGATCAGGTCGACGAGGTCGCCGAGCGCCGGCGAGGCGATCACGAGGATCGCCAGCAGGATCGCGAAGGCGGCGAGGAAGGGCGCGACCGGACCGAGGCCGGAGCCCGGGTTGTAGAGGCGGCTCACCCCCTTGGCGTCGACCAGCCGGTCGCCGATCCGCAGCCGGGTAAGGAAGGTCGACGACATGCCGGCCCGCTTGCGATCGAGGAACTCGATCAGGTTGAAGTGGGCGCCGACGGCGACGATCAGGTCCGCGCCCTTCTCGTAGGCCATCAGCATCGCCACGTCCTCGCTGGTGCCGGCGGCGGGCACGAGCGTGTGCTCCAGCCCCATCGCCAGCAGGCGGTCGCGACCGGGAGCGCGGCCGTCGGGGTAAGCGTGAACGATCAGCTCCGCCCCGCAGCGCAGCGCCTCGTCCCCGGCCGAATCCATGTCGCCGAGGATCAGGTCGGGCTTCAGCCCCGCCTCCAGCGCGCCGTCGGCGCCACCGTCGACGGCGACGACGATCGGGCGCACGTCGCGGATGTAGGCGCGGAGCGCCTTCAGGTCGCGGCGGTGACGGTCGCCACGGACGACGATCAATACGTGGCGGTCGCGGAAGGAGGTACGGGTCGGCGGGAACTCGATCCCGCCGGCGAGCAGGTCGGTCTCCTGGCGGACGTGGGCGACCGTGTTCTCGGCGAACGTGGCCAACGCCTCGTCGACGCGCTCGCGCTGGACCTCGAAGCGGCGCTCCAGCTCCTCGACCCCGAGCACCTCGCCGCGGAGGACCTGCCGGTCGCCGGCGCTGACCGCGCCGCCGACGATCGTCACCCTCTCGCCATCGCGCAGCAGCTCGAACGGGTCGGCCTCGAGGTCGATGAGCAGCACGCCGGCGCGGGCGAGCAGCAGCGGGCCGGCGTTCGGGTAGCGACCGTCGCTCGACTCCGAGGCGTTGAGGACCGCCCGCACGCCGGTGGCGATCAGTTCCTCGGCCGCGATCCGGTCGATGTTGCGGTGGTCGATGACGGCGACGTCGCCGGGACCGAGTCGCTTGACCAGCTCCTTGGTGCGGCGGCCCAGTCGTGCGGTCCCCTCGATCGCCGCGTCGGCGGACACCCCATTGCGCCGCGATAGCAGTGCAGGGAGACGACGACTGGCGATAGCCACCGTGTGAGACTACCGGGGAGGTGCCTGCAGGCAGACGTGCCGGGAGTCAACCCCCGCGATATGCGGGTCAACTCCCCGGCACGTCCCGCTCAGGCCGCGGCCAGCAGCTCGCGCGCGTGCTGGGTGGCGGCCTCGTCGGAGCGCTCGCCGCCGAGCATGCGGCGAATCTCGTCGACGACGTCGTCGCCGTCGAGCCGCTGCACGGTCGCCGTCGCGGTCGCCGCGCCGACGTCCTTCTCGATCCGAAAGTGGGTGGGCGCGAGCGAGGCGACCTGCGGCAGGTGGGTGATGCAGAGAACCTGGCGCCCGTCCCCCAGCGCGCGCAGCCTCTCCCCCACCACCCGCGCCGTGTTGCCACCGATCCCGGCGTCGATCTCGTCGAAGACGAGGGTCGCGGTGTCGGCGTCGCCGGCGAGCCCGGTCAGCGCCAGCATCACCCGCGAGAGCTCGCCCCCGGAGGCGGCATCGCGCAGCGGCGCCGGCTTCAGGCCCGGATTCGGCGCCAGCCGCAGCTCGACCGTCTCGGCGCCGTTGGGACCGAAGCCGTCGCGATAGGGCTCGAGCACGACCTCCAGGCTGGCCCCTGGCATCGCCAGCCCCTCCAGCTCAGCGGCAACACGCTCGCTCAAACCTGCCGCGGCGGCGGCGCGGCCCTTGCTCAGCCGCCTACCCAGCTTCTGGCGGGCCGCTTCGGCCTCGAGTAGCGCAGCCTCCGTTTCGGCGCCGCGCTCCTCGGCGCCCTCGAGCCGCTCGATCTCGGTTCGGCAGCGTGCGGCGTGAGCGAGAACGGACTCGACGCTGCCACCGTGCTTGCGCTGCAGCCGCTCGATCGCGTCGAGCCGCTCTTCGATCGCGGCCAGACGCGCCGGTTCGGCCTCCACCCGGTCCAGATAGGAACGCAGCTCGCTGGCGATATCGCCCAACTCCACCGCGACGGCGCCGAGCCGCTCGCCGATCGCGTCGAGGTCGGCGTCCACCCCGGCGACGCCCTGCAGCATCGCCTCCGCTTGGGCCAGGGCGGCGGCCGCGCCGCCGCCGTCCTCCTCGGCCCCCGCGGCGCCGCCGTGGGCCCCCGCCGCGGCCTCGCGCAGGCTCTCGGCGTGACGAAGGCGCTCACGCTCGGCTGCCAGGTCCGCCGCCTCCGCCTGTTGCGGAGCGATCTCCTCGATCTCCGCCAGCTCGAAGCGGTAGAGGTCGAGGTCGCGCTCCCTGGAGCCGTCGCGCTCGCGCAGCTCGGCAAGCTCGGCCGCCAACCGCAGGCACTCGCGGTGCGCGTCGCGATAGCTGTCGCGCAGCGCCAGGTGCTTGGCGCCGGCGAAGCCGTCGAGCACCTCCATCTGAACGGAGGCGATCGTCAGCTTGCGGTGCTCGTGCTGCCCGTAGAAGGCGAGCAGTCTGCCACCCAGCACCTTCAGGTCGGTCGCCGATGCGGCGCGGCCGGCGACGAAGGCGGAGGTCCGGCCGGAGGCCGACACCCGCCGGCCGAGGGCGATCTCCTCCGCGTCCTCGGGCAGGCGCTCCGCCAACTCGGCCAGCTCCGGGTCGGCGAGCAGCCCCGCCGGCAGGTCGAAGACCCCCTCGACCCAGGCCTCGGCGGCACCGGGCCGGACGACCTGCGGTCGCGCCTTGCCACCCATCAACAGGTCGAGCGAGTGGGCGAGAACGGTCTTACCGGCGCCGGTCTCGCCGGTGATCGCGTTCAACCCCTCGCCGAGCCGCAATTCCGCCCTCTCGATCAAGAGCAGGTTCTCGATCCGCAGCTCTCGCAGCATCAGCTCTTACTAGCAGCGGAAGCGGACCGAACGCCCCGGCGGGCGGGTCCCTGGCTCACACAGCGAGATGCCCGAACTTCTCTCGGATGCGGTGGTAGAAGCTGGTCCCCGGCAGCTGGGCGAGGCAGCCCACCTTGTGGGCGAAGGTCACGCCGAGCGCCTCGCCAGAGGGCAGGATCCCGGCCGGTTCGCCGTCGACGGCGACGTCGACCGGCTCCCGCCCGATCGCGTTGCCGACGTGGAGCACATCGCCCGGGGCGACCACGAGGGCGCGCGCGGTGAGCGAGTGCGGCGCGATGTAGCTGACGACGTAGCCCTCGACGCCCCAGGCGAGGATCGGCCCGTTGTTGGCGAGGTTGTAGCCGGTGGAGCCGACCGGGGTCGCCGCCACGAGGCCGTCGCAGCGCACGTGGCCGACCTCCTCGCCGGCGATTTTGTAGCTGAGCTCGGCGACCCGGTCGTGGGGGCGGCGGATGAAGCCGATGTCGTTGAGGGCGACCCGGACCTGGCCATTGATCTCGATCTCGAGCCCGGGCAGGTCGATCCCCTCCGTCTCACCGGCGAAGGCGCGGCGGAGGCCCTCCTCCGCGCCGTCGCGCTCGACCGCCGCCAGGAAGCCGACGGTGCCGAAGTTGACCCCGAAGACCGGGACACCGGTGCGGGCGAAGTGGCGCAGCGCGTAGAGGATCGAGCCGTCGCCGCCGAGGACGACGCAGAGGTCGACCTGACGGGGCAGCGAATCGCGGGCCTCGATCCCGGGCACGGCGCCACCGTGCTTGGCCGCCTCCTCGCCGCTGGCCACCAGCCGCCAGCCGGCCTCGGCGGCGACTTTCGCAACCACCCCGACGGCCTCCGAGGGAAAGGGCGGGTGCGAGTGGCTGACCAGGGCCGCGACTCGCTCAGCCACGAGACCACTCCCGGCCTGGCGCTTTTTTGCCGCATACCGCGAAGAAAGCGCCAGGCGTCATGGCTCCACCGCCGATATCGAAGCCTCCAGGTCGACGACGTCCCCGCCGGCGCCGCCGCACCAGACGAAGGTCTCGCGGTTCCCCTTCGGCCCCGGCAACTCGGAGGAGGCAAAGCCACGGATCGGCAGACCGAGAGCGCGGACGGCGTGAGCCACGCCGAGGATCGCCTTCCGACGGTCGCCGCGTCGCGGACGACGCCCTTGCGGACCCGCTCCCGCCCCAGCTCGAACTGCGGCTTGACCATCGCCAGGGCTTCGCCGCCAGGCGCCAGGCAGCCAGCCACGGCCGGCAGCACCCTGGCCAGCGAGATGAAGGAGACGTCGACGGCCGCGAGGCTGGGCTGGAAAGCCAGGTCGGAGGGGGCAAGCTGACGGGCGTTGAGCCGCTCGAGGACAGTCACGCGCGAAGCCGCCGGTCGAGGCACCGACATCGAGGCAATCGCGGCTCGCCAGATCGATTCCGAGCGCCTCCAGCGCGTTGCCGAGCTTGATGCCACCGCGCGAGACGAAGCGGGGGCCAGCATCGACCAGCAGTTCGGCGTCAGGCTCGACCAGCCCCCGCTCAGCCACAACAGCGTCGATTCGCGCCTTCGCCACGGCTGCAACGGTACCTCCAGCCTCGCGCGATCCTTGAGAAAAGACTTGCCTGATGTTTATCTACTCATTAGTATTGGGTAGAAGAATCGCGCAACGGGCACCGGGAAGCGCCCCTGAAGGGTCTCTGTGACCCGCCTCACACACAAATCGCACATACGTTCGTACGCTGTTCAAGGATTCGCGAGAGAGGACGATAGGCACCGAACGAAAACTTCCTGGCTGGGCTCCGCGCCGCCCATATGGCGCTCGACTCCCATCGTGCGTCGCCGCGGCACATAAAGGGCCCACCTACCTCCCACCGATCCACATATATAGAGATACATATCTCTCCTCCCTGTAGTAACCCCAGAAACGCCTCGCCTCCCCGGCGGGGCGTTTTCTGTTGTGAGTCGAAATCGGGCCTTGGGTGCCTGGTCGCCCGCCTACGTTTGGATAGGGTCGCCGCGATGACGCGCCGGCGGGGACTGATCGCATCGGGGATCGCGACCGTGGTCCTGTTGCTGGCTATGTCGCCGGCCGAGGAGCGGATGCAGGACACCGGCGGCCCGGGGATGGTGCCCTTCGAGCTGACCGGGGGCCAGGATCGGGCGGACGAGATCCTCGCCGAATGGGGCGAGGAGGGCCAGGATGCCGCTCGTGAGTCGTTGTGGATCGACTTCGGCTTCCTGCTTGCCTACGGGGCCTTCCTCACCCTCGCTCTCGCCGCGGTTCGCGATCTCGCCAGGGAGCGAGGTTGGCGGCGCCTTGCCGCGATCGGCGGGGTTGTCGTCTCCTTCGGCGCTCTCGGGGCCGCGTTCGACGCACTCGAGAACGTCTGCCTGCTGCTCACCCTCGAGGGCGCCGGTACCGCGTTCCCCTTCCTGGCGACGATCTTCGCCGGCTGCAAGTTCATCCTCCTCATCACCGCGATCGCCTACCTCCTCGCCGGTCTGGCAATGCGCCTGCGCAGCCCCGCTGCGGCCGCGCCGACGTCGTAGCGTCCCCCCGACCTCGAAGAGCCGGCAGTCTGGGCTGGCGGAAACGCGTCAGCTCACAGCCGGAACAGTTGCTTTTGGGTACTTTTCAGGTCTCCGTGAGCGATGCTCCAGCGTCCATTCCCTCGAAGGGCCGCCCCACCCACCGAGACGCCGGCATCGCGGTCGCAATCCTCGGAATAGCCGTCGGCGCCTTCGTGGCCATTGCCATCGACCAATGCTGGCTTGGGCTCGGCTCGTGCGAAGACAGGCCGGACGTCCGCATCGAGGCCGCGTCATCGCTGTTCAACGCCGGTGGATCCGACGATCCCGGCGACGAATACGTCTGTCTCGTGAGCGCCGAGGATGACGCGGTGGAGCTTGCCGGCTGGGAGCTGCGGGAGGCCGACGGCAGCGTCGTCAACACCCTCCCGGCCTACTCCCTGGCGCCTGGAGCCTCGGTCAGGGTCCATCCTGGCGAAGGACGCGACTCGGGACACGACCTCTTCGGCGAAAGCGGTTCACCGGTCTGGACGAACAGCGGCGACTCGGTGACGCTCGTCGACTCGAACGGTGAGACGATCGCGTCCGAGTCCTACGGCGAACAGGACGAGGGTCGCCCGGACCGCGCCTGCGACTAGTGCTATTGACCGGCTCGGAGGTTGCCGCTGCGGATCCGCTCGGCCATGTCCTTCGATTCGGCGCGGTAGGTGGTGCCGTCCTCGAACTCGATCGTCGGGTATTTGCGCTGACCGGAGAGGCGGTCCAGCTCGTCGCGCTTGCCGGGGCGGACGGGCCCCTTCACGATCTCGTACTCGATCTGCTGCTCCTCCAGCGCCTTCTGGACTCGCCAGCACGGATGCGCATCGATCTTCAGCCAGGTCGCGGAGCAGCGGTGGAGCTTGATGGCCATGGCCCCACCCTAACCGGTGCTCAACGGTCGCGTCGAATCTCCGGCGCCTCCTGCACGTCGAGATAGGCGGCGGCCAGCCAGCGCACCTGGACGTCGCGGTACTCGACGCCCGGCTCGACCTCCTCGGGGAGGTTCTCGCGGTCGGTTTTCGAGAAGGAGCGCTCGTCGCCGTGGAGCTGCACCTCGGTCTCGGGGACCTTGTCGAAGCGCAGGCGCTTGGCCTTGACGTCGGCGCCGATCTCGATCTCCGGGACCTCGAACAGGTCGGGATCGCCCTTGCCGCTGTCGCCCTTGCCGCTCACGAGCTCTCGCGGACGTCGCGGACGGTGATCCGGCCCTCGGCGCCGGAGCCTTCGACCTCGTCCAGGTCGACGCCGAGCTCGTCGGCGATCTTGGCGGCGGCCGGCGTCGCGTTGTGCTTGCGGGCGCGCCGCTCGCGGCGGCGCTCGCCCAGCTCCTTGACCTTGCGCGTCGCGGCCAACCCGATGTCTTTTGCCTCGTCCGATGCGGCCGAGCCGATCTCCTTGGCGACCGTTTTGGCGGCGACTTTCGCCACCTGGCCGCCGCTCAAGTCTCCAGGGGCACCCACGCCGCCCTGCTGCTGTTCGCCTTCCTGCTGTTCTTCTCCCTGGGGCTGGCCTTCCTGTTCGCCGCCTTCCTGTTCGCCGCCCTGCGGTTCGCCGCCCTGCGGTTCGCCGCCCTGCTGTTCGCCGCCTTCTTGCTGGCCACCGCCTCCGGTTAGACCGCCGACCGCCTGACCCGCCTGCCCGACGAGCCCGCCGGCCGTGTCGCCAAGCCCGCCGACCGCCTGACCGGCTCCTTCTCCAACGTCGCCGACGGCTTGGCCGGCTCCTTCTCCGATCTGCCCGACAGCTTCGCCCGCGCCTTCGCCGATCTGCCCGACCGCCTGACCGGTGCCCTGGCCAACGTCTTCTATGGCTCCGCCTGCCCCGGCTCCAACGTCCTCCACCGCCTCACCGGACTCGCCGAGCGCATCGCCTGCACCTTCGCCGATGTCCTCGATGGCCTGGCCGATGCTCTCGATCAGATCGGGATTGCGGTCCACGGTCGTCATCACGCGATCGACAACCGCCGCAACGTGATCGAGGCGGACTTTGACAAGTGCCTGCGCCTCGACTCCCTGGAGATCGAGCTCCAGCTTGCCGAGCTGGACGTCGACGCCGACGTTCAGCTTCACCAGGTTGAAGACTTCGGCTTTCAGCGCAACGTGCGCTTCCAGCTGCGAAAGCTTGAGATGGAGTGAGTCGAGCTTGACCACCGGCACGTCGAGCAGCACGTCGGCATCGGCCGTCAGCTCCTCCGGGTCCATGCTGGCGTAGGTCCGGTATTCCCGCTCGGCCACCGTTTCGTTGCCGTCGACGTTCTGCGCGAAGCGGTACTTCTCGGGCTTCTGCGAGGCGCTGCGGCCGTTGCTGGTCCGCCGTTTGGAGCTTTTCCTGGCTGCCTGGCGCGCCATCTAGCCGCCCCCTCCCTGCTGACCGCCTCCCTGGGCGATCTTGCCGCCCGCCTGCTGCGCTCCTTTGCCCACTCCTTCGACGCCGCGGGCGGCGCCCTGGCCGACGCCCGAAAGCCCCTGTTTGGCACCTTGGCCCAACTGGCCGGCGCCCTGGCCAACGCCCTGGCCGAGGCCTTTGAGGCCTCCCTCGGCGCCCTCACCGACGTTCTCCACTGCATCGCCGCTCTCGTCGAGCAGCTTCCCCGTCCCGCCGCCGACCTGCTCGATGCTGCGCCCGACGCTCCTCAGCAACTCCGGATTGCGATCGAGCGTCGTCAACACGCGCTCCAGGATCGCGGTGACGTTGTCGAGGCGGGCCTTCAGCAGCGCCTGCGCCTCGACGCCCTCGATCTTCAGCTCCACCTCCCCGAGGCGCACGTCGGCGCCGACGCTGATGTTGACCAGCTTGCGGACCTGCGCGAGGACGGCGACCTGGGCATGAAGATCGTCGACTTCGAGATCGATCTCGTCGACCTTTACGACCGGGGCGTCGACAAGGACGTCTGGGCCCTTCGCGATGTCGTCCGGGTCGGAGACCGAGTAGTCGGGGAATTCGTTTTTCGAACGTTTGCGACCCTTGGAGTCGCGTCCATTGCTCCGTGCCATTTCTTTCCTTATCTGCGCGAGTCGCTACTTCTGACTCGTCATTTGCTCGCGGACCCGGCGGACCTCCGCGCTCAGCTCGCCGGCCCTGAAGCCGGCCTTGCCGACCTCCTTGGCCGTCTTCACGAGCGCCTTGGCGACCTTCGGCTTCGAGATGCCGACCTTCGGCATGCTGATGCCCTTGCGCGAGCCGTTTCGCGCCAGCGCCGCGCCCGCCGCGAGACCCGCGGCAGCAGCCGCGCCCGCGACCGCCGGACCTTTGACTTTGCTCATCGGCCCTTTGGCTTTTTTCGCCACGCCCGCGACAGCCGAACCCGACTCCTGGGCTTTGCGTTTAGCCGTACTCGCGGCGCTGCTCATCGGCCCGCCCGAGCTCGAGCTGGATTTGCTCGCGCTCGATTTGCTCGATTTGGATTTGCCTGCGCTCGATTTGCCTGCGTTGGATTTGCCTGCCTTGGATTTGCTCGTCGACCCGCGCGAGCTCGTGCTCGATTTCGACCGCCCCGAGCTCCCACCGGATTTGGTGGGCCCGGGCGAGCGACCGTTCGATCCTTTGCTCGAGCTGGAATTCCTTCTCGTTTTCGTCTGCGGCATATCGCCTTCCTTTCAGGCGAACGTCAAGTCAGACCGGCCTCCCCACGGCCCCCATGACCCGCAAGTACCCAGCTCACAGACGGCTAATCACGCCGTGCAAGGCGGCGGCGGGCCTATAGCCTGCAATCGAGATGGAGCCCTCCGCCCAATCGACCGATCGCGACCTCTCGGTCGTCGTCTTCGGCGCCGGCGGGATCGCCGGCCGCAACGTCGCCTCCTACCTCGCGCAGCGGTCCGGCGAGACGGACACTCGCTGGGCGGTCGCCGGCCGCGACCCGGCAAAGATCGGACGCACCCTCGGCGAGATCGGCGTCAGCGCGCCGGAGACGCTCGTCGCCGACGTTGAGGACCCGGCCTCGCTGGCGGCGATGGCGTCCCGCACCCGGGTCGTCCTCGATCTGGTCGGGCCCTACACGCTCTACGGCACGCCGGTAATCGAAGCGTGCGTCGCCAACGGCGCCCACTACGCCGACCTGACCGGCGAGATCCCCTTCGTGCGGCGAACGATCGACGCCTTTCACGAGCGCGCCGCGGCAGCCGGGGTGAAGATCGTCCAGGTGAGCGGCTTCGAGGCGTTGCCGGCGGACCTCGCGGTGCTACTCGCCGCAGAGACGGCGCGCCAGCGCTGGCAGGAGGAGCTGGCGGAGGCCGACGTCCAGGTGACGACGAGACAGCCGCATGGGCGGATCGGGTTCTCGGACATGCTGTCCGGCGGCTCCCTGCAGAGCATGGCCGAGATGACCGGCGCCGAGGGCGCCGAGCTGATCGCCGACCCGGCGGCGCTGATCGAAGATGCCGCGCTCGCCGCCGCCGTCAGGCGCAGCAGCCCGATCTCGCTCGGGCCCCGCTCCAATGCCGGGGGTGGCGCGATCGCTCCGATGGTGCCGTCGCCCTTCATCAACCCGCCCGTGATCCACCGCACGATGGCGCTGACGGCCGCGGCGCGGGGCGCGGCCCCATCGCCGTTCCGCTACCGCGAGGGAATGGTCATCCCCGGCGGCGCCGCGACGCTGCCGCTCCGCTATGCCGCCGCCGGCGCTCTCGGCGCGACCCAGGCGGGCCTGCGGGCGTTGACCCGAGCCCGGCCCTCGATCCGCGCGCAGGCAGCCAAGGGGATGCGGCGAGCCCTTCCCGCTTCCGGCTTCGGACCCGCGGGCGAGCGCCTCGAGGATTGGTCCTGGCAGCTCTCGGTCGACGCCCGCACGGCCGACGGCCACCACGTCCGCGTCGACCTCGACGCCGACGGTCAGCCCGGCTACCTGACGACCTCGCGGATGCTGGGCGAGGCCGGCCTGCTGCTGGCGGAGGACGGCGTCACGCCGACCCAGGCCGGCTGCCTCACCCCCGCCACCGCCCTCGGCACGGAGCGCCTCGACCGCTTTGAGAAGGCCGGCATGCGCTTCAAGGTCAGCTCCTAACCGCTTCGGACTTCGACCCCACTCGGGTGGGGCAAATGTCGGATGCGCCGCATCCAAGGAGCGCATCCGGCGCGAACCCGGGCAGCGGTCCGCCTGCCCAGCGGACCCTGCATATCCGGAGATACACGAGGCCTCCTCTCCCTGTAGTAACCCCAGAAACGTCCGCGAAGCGGGCCGGTTCAGTTGCCACCAAGAAGGCCGCGGGGGAGGCTAACCGATTGAGCGCTTTGGTGCAAGCTCAATTTTGAGGAGGCTCAGCTCAACGCCGGCTCGCCCGTGCGCAGCGCCGCCAGGACTCGCTCGGCAACCGCCTCGCCGGTCAGGCCGACCTCCTCGCGCAGCAGCGCCGGCTTGCCATGGGTGACATAGCGGTCCGGCAGGCCGATCCGCATCACCCGCGCCCGCTCCGCCGGCCGCTCGCCGAAGGCGTCCTCGAGATGCTCCAGCGCTCCCGAGCCAAAGCCGCCCGGCAGCACGTTCTCCTCGATCGTCACCATCAGGTCATGGCCGAGCGCCAGCCGCTCCAGCAGCTCGGTGTCGAGCGGCTTGGCGAAGCGGGCGTCGGCCACCGTCGGCCGCAGGTCGTGGCCGGCGAGAATCTCCGCCGCCTGCAGCGCCACCGCAACGCCGTAGCCGTAGCCGAGCAGGGCGACGCGCTCGCCGCTGGCCAGCAACTCGCCGCTGCCGATCGGGATCTCGACCGGCTCGACCGGCAGCTCCACCCCCTCGGCGGCACCGCGCGGGTAGCGCAGCGCGGCGGGTCCGTCGTGGGAGAGCGCGGTACGCAACATGTGCACCAGCATCGCCTCGTCGCGCGGCGCCATCACGACGACGTTTGGCAGCGCCCGGAGGTAGGAGACGTCGAAGGCGCCGTGGTGAGTCGGGCCGTCGTCGCCGACGAGGCCGGCCCGGTCCATCGCAAAGGTGACGTCGAGCTGCTGCAGGCAGACGTCGTGGACGAGCTGGTCATAAGCGCGCTGGAGGAAGGTTGAGTAGATCGCGCAGACCGGCTTCGCGCCCTGCAGGGCCAGCCCGGAGGCGAGCAGGACCGCGTTCTGCTCGGCGATGCCGACGTCGTAGTACTGCCCGGGCGCCTCGTCGGCGAGCTTCTGCAGCCCGGTCCCTCCCGCCATCGCGGCCGTGATCCCGACCACGCGCTCGTCCCGCTCGGCCTCGGCGACGATCGCGTCGGCGAAGACCTGCGTGTACTGGGGCGGCGAGCCGGCCGCGGGCGGCTTCTCCAGGCGCTCGGGGGCGATCGCCTCCGGCGAGTCGGATTCCTTGACCGGGACCGGCTTCGGCGCCGGCTCCCCGTTGACGATCGATTTCGGCTTGGCGGCGTGCCACTTCTCCATCCCCTCCAGCCCGCCCTCCTCGGCTGGCGCGAAGCCCTTGCCCTTGACGGTGTGGATGTGGACGACGACCGGGCGGTCGGCGGCGAAGGCCTCGCGCAGGGCCTCGCGCAGGGCGGCGACGTCGTGGCCGTCGATCACCCCCATGTAGGCGAGGTCGAGCTCCTCGAAGAAGAGGCCCGGCGCCCAGTAGGCCTTGATCGCCGACTTGATCTCCGGCCCCAGCCGCTCGATCCGCTTGCCGAGCCCGAGCGGCAGCTTGGTCAGCCGGTCCTCGACCTCCTCGCGGGCGTGCCAGAGGCGGCGGTTGAGCCGCACCCGGTTGAAGTAGCGCGAGAGGGCGCCGACGTTTGGCGAGATCGACATCCCGTTGTCGTTGAGGACGATCACGACCGGGGTCTGCAGGCCGCCGGCCGCGTGCATCGCCTCGTAAGCGACGCCGCCGGTGAGGGCGCCGTCGCCGATCACCGCGGCGACGCGACCGTCCTCGCCGATTCCCTTCCGCATCGCCTCCTTGAGGCCGACCGCGTAGCCGATCGAGGTCGAGGCGTGTCCGGCCCCCATGATGTCGTGCTCGGACTCGGCGATCGAGCAGAACGGGGCAAGCCCCCCGTACTGGCGGATCGAGGAGAGCTGCTCGCGGCGGCCGGTGAGGATCTTGTGCGGATAGGCCTGGTGGCCGACGTCCCAGAGGATCTTGTCGCGGGGCGAGTCGAGCAGGCTGTGCAGGGCGACGGCCAGCTCGCAGGTGCCCAGGTTGGCGCCGAAATGGCCGCCTATTTCGCCGATTGTGTCGATCACATAGGTGCGCATCTCCTGCGCCACCTGCTGCAGCTGCTCGTCATCGAGCTCGTGCAGGTCGGCCGGCGAGTCGATCCCCCCCAGCAGCGGGGTCCCGTCCTGCCTGTCCGATTGCGGCTTCTCGCTCATTCGTTCCTGGTGAAGATGTAGTCGGCGACGCCCTTCAGGTCGCCCGCCTCGCCCTCGGCCTGCGCCAGCGCTGCAACCGCCCTGGCGTGCGACTCCGCCGCCAGCTCACGCGCCCGCTCGAGCCCGAAGAGGCTGACGTAGGTGAGTTTGCCATGTCGCTCGTCGCTTCCATGGGGCTTGCCGAGTTGCTCGTCGCTTCCCGTCACGTCGAGGATGTCGTCGACGATCTGAAAGAGGACGCCGAGCTCGCCAGCGAACCTTCGATAGGGGATTGTCTCAGGTTCCGCCATTCCCTCGAGCGTGAGGACGACGCCGACCGAAGCGGCGATCAGGCGGCCGGTCTTCAGCTCGTGCAGCGCCCGCAGCGTCTCCGCGTCGCTTGCCGCCGCGGCGACGTCGGAGTACTGGCCGCCGACCATCCCGTCGACCCCGGTTGCCGCGGTCAGCTCGCGGAGCGCGGCGAGGACGCGAGCCGGGTCGCCGGGCTGCGTGCAGAAGAGGTGGATCGCCTCGGCGAAGAGGCCGTCGCCGGCGAGGATCGCGACGTCCTCGCCGAACTTGACGTGGGCGGTGGGCATGCCGCGACGCAGGTCGTCGTCGTCCATTGCCGGCAGGTCGTCGTGGATCAGCGAGTAGGTGTGGATCAGCTCGATCGCCAGCGCCGCGGGCAGGTAGAGCTGCGGGTCGGCGCCGCGGGCGCGCGCCGTCGCCAGCGTCAGCACCGGCCGCACCCGCTTGCCGCCGGCGAGCAGCGAGTAGCGCATCGCCTCCTCCAGCCCACCTGTGCCGGCCGCGGCGGGGAAGCGCAGCCGCTCCAGCTCCGTGTCGACCAGCGAGCGCAGGTTCTCGGGGTACATCAGCGCCCCGGGCCGTTCACCGCGGGTCGGGGTCCTGCGACTCGCGGATCCGCCGGTTGGCCTCCTCGACCGCCTCGGCGGAGAGCTCCGCGGCCTCGCGCGCCAGCTCCGCGGCCCGCTCGTCGCTCGCCTCCTCACCCTCCAGCTCGGCGGCGATCGCGTTGAGCCGGGTCGAGATCTCGCGCAGGCGAGCGTCGCTCACCGGGCCGCCTCCCGCTCGCGCACGACGGCGCCGAGGATGCCGTTGACGAAGCCGGGCGCGTCGGCGCCGCAGTACTCCTTGGCGATCTCCACCGCCTCGTCGATCGCGACCTCGTCCGGAACGTCCTCGCTGTGCTCCATCTCATACAGCGCCACCCGCATCAGGCAGCGCTCCAGCGGCGCGATCCGCCCCAGCTCCCAGCCCCTGGAGTGGCGGCCGATGATCGCGTCGAGCTCCTCGCGGTGCGCGTCGACGCCCTCGGCCAGCTCGCGGGTGAACGGCCGCGCGTCGGCGACCAGCTCGGCGAGCGGGCGGTCGGTGACCTCGCACTGGTAGCAGGCGAAGACGGCGTCGCGGCGCTGGTCGGATCGGCGCATCGACGCTTATTCTCGCGCTTCGACCGGCGCGCGCGTCAGGCGCGCGAGATGTACTCGCCGCTGCGGGTGTCGACGCGGACGCTCTCGCCCTCCTCGATGAAGAGCGGCACCTGGACGGTCACCCCGGACTCCAGGGTGGCCGGCTTGTTGCCACCACCGGAGGCGGTGTCGCCTTTCACGCCCGGGTCGGTCTGCGTCACCCTCATCTCGACCGCGCTCGGCACCTGCACGTCGCTCGGCTGTTCGTCGACGAAAAGGATGTCGACCTCGTCGTTGGGCAGCACCCACTGCATCGCCTCCCCCACGACCTCGCTCGGGATCTCGATCTGCTCGTAGTCGCGGCTGTCCATGAAGACGGCCGCCTCGCCGGAGTCGTAGAGGTACTGCATCTTGCGCGACTCGGTGTGGACGGGCCGGAACTTCTCCCCCGCCCGAAACGTCTTGTCCTGCACCGAGCCGTCGTCGATCTTGCGCAGCTTGGTCCGCACGAAGGCTCCGCCCTTGCCCGGCTTGACGTGCTGGAACTCGATGATCTTGAAGACTGCCCCGTCGATCTCGATGTGGCTGCCGTTCTTAAACTGGTTGGTGGAGATCACGGCGGCGAATCCTAGCCACTAGGCTTGGGTTACCAGGGGGGAGATGAGAATGAAGCTGGGGACAGTTGCTTTGGGGGTCGTCGCGATGCTTCTCGTCGCCGTGCCCGCCTTCGGGATCGGCGAACCGCCGACCGAGGAGGAATACGTGGCGGCGGTCGAGCCGATCTGCAAACGCGACCGCGAGGCGGCGGAACAGATCCTCAAAGGCGCCCGCGACAACATCAACGAGGGGCGGCTGCGCGTCGCCGGCGGTCAGCTGATCCGGGCCTCGAAACGGCTCGGCGCGACGATCGGCCAGCTCGTCGCGGTGCCGCGACCGGTCGCCCAGGAGGAGAAGCTGCAGAAGTGGTTCAAATTCCTGCGGATCGTGAAGACGCGCCTGGCCAAGACCGGGAAGCTCTACAACGAAGGCAAGAAGCTCGCGGCGACGCACGAATCGATCCAGGCGGAACGAAGCGGCAACGCCGCCAACAACGTCAGCTTCTCCCTCGGCTTCCGCGACTGCCGAATGAGCCGCTCCCGCTTCAGCTGAGGCACTCCATACGCACCGCTCAATCGCCGGCTTCGGCGGCGGTGGTCGTCGTCAGGCTGGCGGCGGGGCCGCCGGCGAGGACGCGACGGACCAGGCCCGGAGCGAGGATGCGGACGATCGCCGCGAGCGCGTAGGGCCGCGGCACGTAGCGCTCCGCCTTGCCGCGCAGGCCGGTCGCGACGATCGCCTCGGCGACCCTCTCCGGCTTGGAGACGATCCAGCGGGTGAGGGCGCGCTGCCGCAGCTCAGTGGCCGGGAAGCCCTCGGTGGCGACGAAGCCGGGCAGGACCATGCCGACGTGGACGCCGTGCGGGCGCTCCTCGGCGTAGAGCGAGTCGTTCCAACCGATCAGCGCGAACTTGCTCGCCGAGTAGGCGCCCGTCCGCGCCCGCGAGACCCGTCCCGCGGTGCTTGCGACGTTGACGATCGCGCTCGGCGCCGAGGCGCGCAGGAGCGGCAGCAGCTCCTCGGTGAGGCGCAGCACCGCGTCGAAGTTGAGCTCCATGTGACGGTGGGCGTTGGCGTAGCCGCCTTCTGCGAAGCTGCCGCGCCAGGCGCCGCCGGCGTTGTTGACGAGCAGGGTCAGGCGGCCGCCGTGGTGCTGCTCGAGATGAGCGCGCACCCGGGCCGGCGCGTCGGCCTCGGTCAGGTCGACGGCGAGGTGGGTGGCCCGGCATGGCAGCGACTCGGCGAGGGCGCGAAGCCGTTCCTCGCGCCGCGCGACGAGGACCAGCTCGGCCCCGGGCTCGCGGGCAAGTCGCCTCGCGGTCGCCTCGCCGATGCCGCTGGAGGCGCCCGTCACGAGCATGGTCCTTGGCTTCCCGCTCATCCGGTCGCAGGCTACGCGAAAACTTAAAGCGGCTCGTCTAATCGAGTGGGCATACTGCTGCCTTTGCCCATGGCCGAGATCCCCCAACTACTCGACAAGCTCCTGCGCGTCGCCGCACCCTCCGGGCACGAGGAGCCCGCCGCCGCCGCCTGGCGCGAGGAGGCTTCCTTCGCCGCCCTCAGCGCCGACGGCCTCGGCTCCTCGATCGCCCGCATCGGCGAGGCCAAGCCGCTGCTGGCCGTGGTCGGGCACATCGACGAGATCGGTCTCGTCGTCACCCACATCGACGAGAAGGGCTTCCTCTACTTCTCCCCAATCGGCGGCTGGGACCCGCAGATCCTGGTCGGCCAGCGTGTCGCCGTGCGGACTCGCGACGGCGTCGTGCCGGGCGTCGTCGGGCGCAAGCCGATCCACCTGCTCGAGCCCGACCAACGCAAGAAGGTCGTCGAGCTGAAGGGCCTCCACATCGACGTCGGCGCCGCCGACCGCGACGAGGCCGCCGGGCTGGTCCGGATCGGCGACCCGGTCACGATCGCCGCCGATCCCGTCCGCCTCGCCGGCGACCGGCTGATCTCCCGCGCGATGGATAACCGGCTCGGCGCCTACGTGGCGCTGGAGGCGTTGCGGCGCTGCCACGAGCGCAGCTCGCTGAGCGGCAGCTTCGCGGCGATCGCCGCGGTCCAGGAGGAGATCGGGCTGTTCGGCGCTCGCACCTCGGCCTTCGAGGTGCGCCCCGACCTGGCGGTGGCGATCGACGTCACCCACGCCACCGACGCGCCCGGCGTCGAGGCGAAGCAGATCGGCGAGCACCCGCTCGGCTCGGGCCCCGCGATCGGGCGCGGCTCCACCCTCTCGCCGAAGGTTTTCGAGCTGCTGGTCGAGACGGCCGAAGAGGCGGGCATCGAGCACACGATCGCCGCCAGCGGGCGCAGCACCAGCACCGACGCCGACGCGATCCAGATCTCCCGCTCCGGCATCCCCACCGGCCTCGTCTCGATCCCCTTGCGCTACATGCACTCGCCGGTCGAGATGGTCGACCTCGGCGACGTCGAGGCCACGGTGGAGCTGATCGCCGCCTTTGCGGCGCGGCTGCAGGCCGGCCTCGATCTCAGCCGCTGAGGTCGCTCAGGCCGCGGCCACGGCGGCCACGTCTGCGTCGCCGACGACGACCCTGTCGCGGCCGCCGGCCTTGGCCGCGTAGAGAGCCGAGTCGGCGCGGGCGATCAGCTCGTCGGTGTCGACCGGTCCCTCGCCGGAGACGGCGAGGCCGATGCTGACCGTCACCGGCACGCCCACCGGGCGCCGCTCGCGCACCGCGACGCGGAGGCGCTCGGCGATCTCCAGCGCGCCGGCCTGCGCCGCGCCGGGCAGGATCACGAGGATCTCCTCGCCGCCGACGCGGTAGATCGAGTCGCCGGCCCGCAACGCCGCCCGCATCGTGTAGGCGACGTCCTGCAGGACGGCGTCGCCGGCAGCGTGCCCGAGCTGGTCATTGACCCGCTTGAAGTGGTCGAGATCGCAGAGCAGCAGCGCGTGCGAGAGGCCCTCATGCTCGCTGCTTGGCTGGCCGTCGAGCTCTGCGAGGCGCTGCTCGAGGGCGTTGCGGTTGCAGAGGCCGGTGAGCGAGTCGAGCGTGGATCGCTGCCGGTGGGCGCGGTCAGACTCGACCAGGGCGCCGGAGAGGATCACGCCGCAGAGGACGAGGGCGGCGGCCGCCATCACCTCCTGGTGGTTCTCGGCCGCCGTGGTCGCATCGAGGCCGTAGGTCGAGAAGGCCAGCAGGGCGAGGATGAAGGCGGTGCCGAGGACGATGCCGCGCGGCTCAAAACGGGCGCCGAGCGTAATCGCCGGCAGCGCAAACCACATCAGGGCCGGGCTCTCGGCACCGCCGGTGATCACCACCGCGTCGGCGAGCAGCAGCGGCAGCATGCCCCAGGCAGTTGCGACCCAGACGGCGGGATGGCTGCTGTTGCGCATGAACTGATCGGCGACCGCGAAGCCGGCGAGCCCCACCGCCAGCGGCACCACCCACCACCAGCCGACGTCGCCGCTGACCAGCGCCAACCCGGCGGCGAGGATCGCGAAGCAGGCAAGGCGGTAGCGACGCAGCCGCAGCTCCATGTCGATCAGCCGCTCCCGTCGCGCGTCTTCGCGGATCGCGACCAGCGACTCCTTCGGCGGCGCGGCCGCGGCGGCCTGCTCGTGCGCGGAGCGCACCCTCTTTGCGGTCAATCTCATTATGGGGACATCGGCGTTCCACAATCGATACTTGAGGCGGCAGAGGGAGCCTGCCTCAATCTTTTGTCTACATCGCCAGGCTGGCTCAGGCGACGAGCTGCAGGTCCTTGGGCAGACCGCTGAGATTGCGGCAGCCATCCTCGGTGACCACGACCAGGTCCTCGATCCGCACTCCCAACTCGCCCGGCAGGTAGATGCCGGGCTCGATCGTCACCACCTCCCCCGCCCGCAGGACATCGTCGGAGCGAGGCGAGACGCGCGGCGCCTCGTGCACCTCGAGCCCGACCCCGTGGCCGAGCCCGTGGCCGAAGCGCTCCCTGTGGCCGGCCGCCTCGATCCGCTCGCGGGCGACCCCGTCCAGCTCTTCGCCGCCGACCCCGGAGCGGACCGCATCGAGCGCCGCGTCCTGCGCCGCGCGAACCGCCTCGTAAACCTCGCGCGCCCGCTCGCCCGGCTCGCCGGTGGCGTAGGTGCGAGTGCCGTCCGAGCAGTAGCCGTCGACCTTGGCCCCCATGTCGAAGACGACCATCTCGCCGCTGCCGATCTGCCGGGCGCCGGGCTCGGCGTGCGGCAATGCCCCATTCGGCCCCGCGGCGACGATCGCCGGGAAGGAAGGGTCGCCGCCCAGCTCGCGGATTCGCGCCTCGGCGGCGCGGGCCACCTCGCGCTCGCTGCGCCCGGCCAGACCTCGCTCCAGGCTCCAGCGCCAGACCTCGTCGGCCAGCTCGGCCGCGGCGGCAATCGCCTCCAGCTCCCCCGTGTCCTTGACACGGCGCAGCTTCTCGACCGCGCCGCCCGCCGCGACCAGCTCGGCGCCCTCGCCGAGCTTCCCCTTCAGCTTCTCCAGCAGCCGCACCGAGACGCGGTCGTCCTCGAAGCCGACTTTGCCGGCGAGGCGCTCGGCGATCCCGCCGAGCCAGTCGTCGGCGATCGTCACAACCTCCCAACCCTCGACCTCCGCCGTGGCCCGCTCCGTGTAGCGAAAGTCGGTGAGGAAGAGGCGCGTGTCGGGACCGCAGACGCAGGCGCCGTTGGTGCCGCCGAAGCCGGTCAGGTAGCTGACGTTGACCAGCTCGGTGACCAGCATCAGGTCCAGCTCGCGCTCGCCGAGACCGGCGGCGAGACGGTCGCCGCGGCCCCTCATGACTCGCCGGAGAGGCCGAGCCGGCCGGCGAGCGTGGCCAGCGCGTCGCGGTAGCCGTCGGGCCCCTTGCCCGAGACCTTCTCCAGCACCAGCCCGTCGAAGACCGAGACCCCGCGCCAGTCCTCGCGCGCCTCGACGTCGGAGAGGTGGACCTCGACCGCCGGCAGGCCGGTCAGCTGCAGGGCGTCGGCGATCGCCCGGCTGTAGTGGGTCCAGGCGCCGGCGTTGACCAGGACCGCATCGGCCATCTCCGGAGCGCGGTGCAGGTACTCGACGAATTCGCCCTCCCCGTTGGTCTGGAAGAAAATCGTTTCCAGGCCCAGCTCCCGCGCCCAGCCCTGGATCTTCGTCTGCAGCTCGGCCAGCGAGAGACCCCCGTACATCGCGGGGTCGCGCCGCTCGAGCACGTCGAAGTTGACCCCGTGCAGGACGGCGACGCGGTTATGGGCGCTGGTCATCGGACGGCGCTTTCCGCGGGGACGAGCTCGGCCACGGCCGCGCGCACCCTGTCCGGCTCGACCAGTTGCCCCACCCGCGGTTGACCGGGCTCGGAGATCAGAACGAAACCGACCCCTTGCGAAGTGCGCTTCTTGTCGCGCTGGACGGCGTCGAGGATCGCGTCGACTTCGATCGCGGAGTCGATCGCGGTCGGCAGTCGCAGGCGACCGAGGATCGCCTCCACCTCGTCGCGCAGGGCCTTCGCCTTGGAGAGCCGCAGCGCCGCCAGCAGCCCCAGCCCGACCGCCTCGCCGTGGCGGTAGCGGCCGTAGCCGCTCGCCGCCTCGATCGCGTGGCCGACCGTGTGGCCGAGGTTGAGGACCGCGCGCAGGCCGGCATCGCGCTCGTCGGCGGCGACGACCTCGCACTTGTAGCGGGCGCACTCGAAGACGACCTCGCCGAGGTCGGTGGCGTCCAGCGTCTCGATCGAGCGCACCCGCTCCCAGAGCGAGCCCCCCGCCAGCAACCCGGTCTTCAGCGCCTCGACGAAGCCGGCGGCCAGCTCCTCGGCGGGCAGGCTCGCCAGGGTCGCGGTGTCGGCGATCACCGCCGCCGGCAGGTGGTAGGCGCCGACGTAGTTCTTGCCCTCGGGCAGATCGACGCCGGTCTTGCCGCCGTAGGCGGAGTCGACCTGCGCGACGAGCGAGGTCGGGACCTGGATGACCGGGACCCCGCGCTGGTAGGTGTGGGCGCAGAATCCCGCCAGATCGCCGACGACGCCACCGCCGAGCGCGACCAGGTGGTCCTCGCGCGTCATCCCGGCGCGGGCCAGCTCGCGCAGCACCCGCTCAGCCTCGGCCATCGTCTTCGCCGCCTCGCCCGGCTCGACCGCGACAGTCGCCTCGAGCGGCTCCAGGCGGTCGGCGTAGAGCCCGCCAACCGTGGTGTCGGTGACGCAGAAGCGCCGGCCCTCGAGCGGCCATGGCCCGGCGCCGAGCAGCCCCGGCCCGACCAGCACGGGGTACTCGCCGGACGCGCTCGTGGCCCAGAGCAGCTTCGTCCCCGCCGGCAGCTCGATCAGCGCCCGTATCGACGGCAGCGCCCGGGCGACCAGGCCCGGGTCGCCCTGCGGCAGAACGACGTCGGCGAGCTGTTCGTAGAGCGGCTGGCGCACCGCCAGCAACCGCGCCACGTCCTCGGCGCTGCGGGCCAGCGGCCGGCCGCTGTCCTCGATCCGTCGCCAGGCCTCCTCGCCGTCGATCTGCAGCCAGACGACGACGTGGCGGCTGAGCGCCTCGCGAACCCGCTCCGAGAGGACGCTGCCGCCGCCGAGGGCGATCGCGCCGCCGTCCGCCCGCTCCAGAAGCTCGCCGACCGCCTCCGCCTCGCGGGCGCGGAAGGCATCCTCGCCGTCGCGCTCGAAAGCCTCGGCGATCGGCATTCCCAGCTTGCCTTCCATCAGCTCGTCGATCTCGGTCGTCTCCAGCCCGGACAGCTGCGCGATGTCGAGGGCGGCGCTCTTGCCCGCCCCCATGAAGCCGATGAAGACGATCGCGGGCCGGCTCACTGCCTCACCCGCGGAAGTCGATTCTCTGCTTGTAGGCCTCGACCGCGGCCAGCACGTCGTCGATGTGGTCGCCGCCGAACTTCTCGCGGTAGCAGCGGGCCAGGGTCAGGCAGACCATCGCCTCGGCGACGACGGCGGCGGCCGGGACCACGGTCGAGTCGGTGCGCTCGCGCAGCGCCTGCGCGGGCTCCTTGGTCTCGGTGTCGACCGAGCGCAGCGGCTTGGTCAGGGTCGAGATCGGCTTGATCGCCGCCCGCACCGAGAGCGGCAGGCCGGTGGTCATCCCGCCCTCGAGGCCCCCTGCGTGGTTGGTCTCGCGGTGGTAACCGCGGTCCTGGGACCAGAAGATCTCGTCGTGCGCCTCGGAGCCGGGCCGGCCGGCGACCTCCCAGGCTTCGCCGATCGCCACCCCCTTCACCGACTGGATCGAGGCAACCGCGCCGGCCAGCTGGCCGTCGAGCCGCTCCTCCCAGGAGATGTGCGAGCCGAGCCCCGGCACGAGGCCGAAGGCGCGGACCTCGAAGCTGCCGCCGAGGCTCTCGTTCGCCTTGCGGAGACGATTGATCTCCTCCACCATCGCCGCGCTCGCCTCGGGATCGAGGCAGCGGACGGGGTCCTCGTCGACTCCCGCGAAGTCCCCGGGGCCGAGATCGGACCGCTCGGGCGCCCTGATCGAGGCGATCTGGGTGACGTGGCTGTGGACGCTGACCCCGAGCGCCGTCAGGAAGCCGCGGGCGAGCGAGCCGGCCGCCACTCGCGCCGCCGTCTCGCGGGCGCTGGCCCGCTCGAGGACGTTGCGGATGTCGCCGTGCCCGTACTTCTGGGCGCCGATCAGGTCGGCGTGGCCGGGCCGCGGCAGGTGCACCTCGTCGGGCTCGAAGCCCTCGACCGGCCAGGGATTCATCCGGTCCTCCCAGTTGGCGTAGTCGCGGTTGGCGACCAGCACCGCGACCGGGCTGCCGAGGGTGCGCCCGTGGCGAACGCCGGAGCGGATCTCGACCGTGTCGGTCTCGATCTTCATCCGGCCGCCGCGACCGTGGCCGAGCTGCCGCCGTCCCATATCGCGATCCAGCGCCTCGCGGTCGAGCGCCAGCCCGGCGGGCAGCCCCTCGACGATCGTGACCAGCCCCGGGCCGTGCGACTCGCCTGCGGTGGTGAAGCGGAAGCGCGTGCTCATGCGCGCAAGGCTATCGGCGCAACGTTTGGCGAGTTAACCACCGCTCACGGTGGTTAACTCGCCAAAGGCCGCTCAGCCCGCGCCGCGGCGCGCATCGTGCCCAGCGGCGGCGCGAGGCCGGTCCAGATTTCGAGCGAGAGCGCACCTTGACGCACGAGGATCTCGATGCCGTCGACCGTCGTCGCTCCGGCGGCCGCGGCGGCGGCGAGCAGGTGAGTCGGCTCATCGCCGTAGACCATGTCGACGACCGTCTGCCCGGGGCCGAAACCGTCCGCGCTCAGCGGCAGCTCGGCGAACGGGTCCTCGCCGCCGAGCCCGACCGCGGTGGTGTTGACGATCAGCTCGTACTCGCTGGCGTCGGGCTCCGCCACCGGGGTGCCCCCAAGGTCATCGCAGAGGTTGCGGGAACGCAGCTCGGTCCGGTTCCAGACGCCGACCTCGACCCCCTCCCGCAGCAGGGCCCAGACCACCGCCCGGGCGGCGCCACCAGCTCCAAGCACCAGCACCCGCTCGCCCCCTGCCCGCTCCCCCAGCGCTGCTAGAAACCCCGGCGCGTCGGTGTTGTCGGCACGGATGGCGCCATCGACGAAGCTGAGCGTGTTGGCGGCGCCGATCTCGCGCGCCGTCTCGGAGAGCTCGTCGGCCAAGGCCAGCGCCGCCTCCTTGTGGGGGATGGTCAGGTTGGCGCCGACACACTCGCCCGCGGCCATCGAACGGACCCTTGCCTCGAACTCGTCGGGGGCGACGTCGATCGCCTCGTAGCTCCACTCGCCGGCCAGGCCCAGCTCCGCCAGCGCCGCGTTGTGCATCGCCGGCGAGCGCGAGTGGGCGACCGGGTGGCCGAGAACGGCGAGCCGCTTCATCAGCAGCTGTCGGGCGATTCGCCGCCGGCCGTTTCGCGGGCTTCGTTGTAGCGGGCGACATCGGCCTGGAACTCGGCGTCGCTCGAGGAGAAGGCGTGCTTCCCGCAGGTACCGGGCTCGACGACGTAATAGAGGTAGTCGACCTGGGCCGGACGGGCCGCCGCTTCGATCGAGGCCAGGCCCGGGCTCGAGATCGGCCCCGGCGGCAGGCCGGCGTTGAGCCGGGTGTTGTACGGAGAGTCGACGGCCAGCTCCGATTCGGTCAGCGGCCGCTCGTAGTTGCCGGTGGCAAAGCGCACCGTGGCGTCGATCCCGAGCGGGATCCCTTCGCGCAGGCGGTTGTAGATGACCGCCGCGATCAGGCCGCGCTCGCTGTCCAGCTGCGCCTCCTCCTCGACCATCGAGGCGATCGTGACGACATCGTGCAGGGTGAGGTTCTTCGAGCGCGCGTAGCTCATGTCGAGCGCCGCGGTGCGCCGTTTGAAGTCCTGCAGCTGCAGCTGGACCAGGTCGGAGACCGGCGCCCGCCTCTCCAGCTCGAAGGTGTCGGGGAAGAGGAATCCCTCGTGGCCCTCGCTGGCCTGCTCGTAGTCGCCCCGCAGCCCGGCTTCCCCGGCGAGCTCCGCGGTCTGGGCGCGCGAATAGCCCTCGGGAACGGTCAGCGTGATCGTCTTCAGGGGAACCGGCGGCGGCGGGTCGTTGTCGAGATAGCGGTAGGTGGCGATCGCGGCCGCCGCGCCGCCGGCGAGCACCACGGCGACGACGATCCCAACGACCATCCAGCTACGGTCCCGCTTGCCGTCCGAGCCCGGTGACGCGGGCGGCGGCGCGGCGGCCGGCTCCTCGTCCCAAAAGCGCTCTTCGGGCGTCCGCGGCGGTGGCGGTGGCGACGGAGGGGGCGAGACGACCGCCTCCTCCGCGCCGTGCTTCTGCTCGCGTTCGCGCCGCCGTTGCTCCCGCTCGCGACGACGCTGCTCGCGCTCGGCCGCGGCCGGGTCCTCGGAATCGAACGGATCGCCGCCCAACCAGTCGTCAGTCATCGTCCTCGGCGCCTTCGATCGCCGCCCGCCCGGCGAGGTAGGCCTGCAGCAGGTGCGCCGCGGCGAGCGAGTCCGGGGGCGCGGTCGCCCCTTCGCGCCTGCTCGCCTCCGCCATCCGCGTGGTCAGGCGCTCGTCGTAGGTCTCGACCGGGACGTCGAGGACGGCTTCGAGTTCGCCGCAGAAGGTGCGCACGAGTTCGACCTGGGCCCCCTCCTCGCCGCTGAGGTGGAGCGGCAGGCCGACGACCACCCGCTCGACCTCGTAGCTGGCGACCAGCTCGGCGACCGAGCGCGGCTCCGGCGGCTCGATCGTCGGCAGCGGCGTCGCCAACGTCCCGCTCGGGTCCGAGATCGCGCAGCCGATCCGCGCGGTGCCGTGGTCCAGAGCGAGGACGCGCATCAGACGAATGCTCCGTTAGGGCGCTCATACGACCGCAAGGGAGCGCGCATGGCCAAGACCGCCTTCATCCGAGCTCTCGCTCGATCGCCCGCCGCGCGACCGCCAGCGCCTCGTCGAGCCTGGACGCGTCCCGGCCACCGGCCTGGGCCATCTCATCGCGCCCACCCCCGCCGCCGCCGACGACCGGGGCCGCCTCGCGGACGACCTCGGCCGCCGAGACCCCTCGCGCGACCGCGTCCCTACCGACGAGGACGACCAGTCCGACCTTGCCGCCCTCGGCGCCGGCGAGAGCGACGGCCGATGCGCCGCCGAGCTTCGACTGAACCCTGTTGGCCAGATCGAGCAGCTGCTTCTGGTCGGCGAGCGGCGCCCGGGCGGCAATCAGCTTCACGCCGCCGACCTCGCCTGCCTCCCCCAGCAGCCGTTCGGCCTCATCGCCGAGGAGCTGCTTCGCCGCCTGCTTGGCCCCCTCCCCCACCTCGCGCAGCCGCTCGGCGGCGCGGCGGGCGCCGGTGAGTGGGTCCTGGGGCGAGCCGAGCAGCTGGCCGATCTCGTGCAGCCGCTCCTCCCGCTCGCGGAACCAGTCGATCGCGGCGGGGCCGGTGAGCGCCTCGATCCGGCGCACGTTGGCGGCGCTCGACCCCTCCGAGGCGACCTTGAAGATGCCGACCTCGGCCGTGTTGGCGACGTGGGTGCCGCCGCAGAGCTCGCGCGAGACCCCGTCGACCTCGACCACCCGCACCCACTCGCCGTATTTCTCGCCGAACAGGGCCATCGCGCCGAGCCGCTCGGCCTCGGAGCGCTCCATCTCCAGCCAGCGCACCGGGCGGCTCGCCTTGACCCACTCGTTGACGCGGTCCTCGACCGCCCGCAGGTCCTCGGCGCTCAGGGCCTGACCGTGGGTGAAGTCGAAGCGCAGCTTGTCGGGACGGACGGCGGAGCCGGCCTGGCGGACGTGGTCGCCGAGGCGCTCGCGCAGCGCCGCGTGCAGGAGGTGGGTCGCGGTGTGGTTGCGCATCGTCGCGTGGCGCGCCTCGTGGTCGACCAGCGCCTCGACCGCCGCCCCCGACTCGACGACGCCGCCGGGCTCGACCTCGAGCGCCTGGTCCTCGCCGACGCGGTAGACGTCCACGACCCTCGCCTCGCCGCCGTCCCAGCGCAGGACGCCCGAGTCGGCGACCTGGCCGCCGCCCTCGGCGTAGAAGGGGCTCTCCTCCAGCTTGACCAGCGCCCTGCCGTCGTCGGCGGCGACGGCGGCGACCCCGGTCGTCGCCCGCAGCGTCTCGTAGCCGACGAAGCGGGCGGGCGGCGCCTGCGCCGCGAAGGCGATCACCTTCTGGTGGCGGTTCTCGGAGCCGTGGGCGGTGGCGGCGCCGACCCGAGCGCGCTGGCGCTGCTCCTCCATCAGCTCCTCGAAGCCGCCGTCGTCGACCGAGAGCCCCTGCTCGGCGAGCAGCTCCTTGGTCAGGTCGTAGGGGAACCCGTAGGTGTCGTGCAGCTTGAAGGCATCGGCCGCCTCGACCCACGAGGTGCCGGCCTCCTTCGCCTCGGCGACCAGCCGCTCCAGCAGCTCCGTCCCCCGCTCCAGGGTGCGCCCGAAGCTCTCCTCCTCGTCGCCAACCCAGCGCGCGATCGTTCCGCGCTCGGCGGCCAGCTCCGGATAGACGTCGCTCATCGCCTCGATCGTCCGCTCCGCGAAGCGGCCGAGCCAGGGCGCCTCCAGGCCGAGCGTCCGGCCCTGCTGGATCGCCCGCCGCATGATCCGCCGCAGGATGTAGCCGCGGTCTTCGTTGGAGGGGACGACGCCGTCGGCGATCAGGAAGGCCGCTCCGCGCGAGTGGTCGGCGACGATCCGCATCGCCCTGGTCACCGCGCCGCCCTCGTCGTAGCGGTATCCCGACAGCTCCTCGGCAAGCTCGATCAGCGGCCGCACCAGGTCGGTCTCGAAGACCGAGGGCACGTCCTGGAGGATCGCCGCCATCCGGTCGAGCCCCATGCCGGTGTCGATGTTGCGCATCGGCAACTCCGTCAGCGAGCCGTCCTCGCCCAGGTCGTAGGTCATGAAGACGTGGTTCCAGAACTCGAGGAAGCGGTCGGTGTCGTCACCGGGAAGCTCGCCCGGAGCGCCGAAACCCTCACCGCGGTCGAGGTAGAGCTCCGAGCAGGGCCCGCAGGGACCGGACGGGCCGGCCTGCCAGAAGTTGTCGGCGCGGCCGAGGAGGACGATCCGCTCCTCGGGCATCCCCTGCGCCTTCCAGATCTCGATCGCCTCCTCGTCGGGACCGAGGCCCAGCTCCTCGTCGCCGCCGAAGACCGTCGCCCAGATCCGCTCCGGGTCCATGCCGAAGCCCTGCGTCGAGAGCTCCCATCCCCAGGCGATCGACTCCCGCTTGAAGTAGTCGCCAAAGCTCCAGTTGCCGAGCATCTCGAAGAAGGTGAGGTGGCGGGCCGTCTTGCCGACCTCCTCGACGTCGGTGGTGCGGAAGCATTTCTGCACATCGGCGAGGCGCCGCGAGGGCGGCTCCTCGCGGCCGAGGAAGTAGGGCTTGAACGGCTGCATCCCGGCCGTCGTCAGCAGCACCGAGGGATCGTGGACGGAGGGGACCAGCGAGGCCGAGGGGACGATCTCGTGCCCGCGCTCCGCGAAGAACGACAGATAGGTGTCTCGAATCTCCTTCGCCCTCATCAGCAAGGGAGCCTAAGACAAGCGCTGACGGCCGCGGCCCTGGCCCGTTGAAGCGTCAATGCAACTGCCCCTAATCTTGACTGGATGGGTTCGCACGCCTGGGTGGCGAGGAAATGAACGACGAGCGCATGGCGCGGCGCGCGGCGGCTGGGGACAGGGCCGCCTTCGAGGCGATCTTCCGGCGCTACCACAAGGACCTCTACCGCTACTGCCTGGCGACCGTGGGGAACCCGCAGGACGCCCAGGACGCGATGCAGAACACGATGGTCAAGGCGATGCAGTCCTTGCCCGGCGAGCGGCGCGAGATCAAGTTGAAGCCCTGGCTGTACCGGGTCGCCCGCAACGAAGCGATCGAAACCCTGCGCAAGCGCCGCGACAGCGTCGAGCTGGATACCGAGCGGGAAGCCGCAAACTGGGAGATCGCCGAGTCGACTGCGACGCGCGAGCGGCTGCGGCAGCTGTTCGCCGACCTCGAAGAGCTGCCGGAGCGGCAGCGCTCGGCGCTGGTGATGCGGGAGCTGGCGGGCCTCGACTTCGGCGAGATCGGCGCCGCCTTCGGCACCTCGCCAGAGGTGGTGCGGCAGACGCTCTACGAGGCGCGCCTGAGCCTGCGGCAGATGGACGAGGGGCGTGAGATGAGCTGCGAAACCGTTATGCGAGCGCTCTCCGACGCGGACGGGCGGGTCGCCCGCCGTCGCGCCCTGCGCGCCCACCTGCGCGGCTGCGCCAGCTGCCGCGCCTTCCGCGACGGCATCGCCGAGCGCCGCGGTGAGTTTGCGGCGATTGCCCCGCTCCCCGTGGCGCTCTCGGCCGGCCTGCTGCAGGCCCTCAGCGAGGGGCAGGCGGGCGCCCTTGGGGCGCCGAGCGTGGCGCCGGCGGCAGGAGCGGCCGCCGCGTCGAGCGCGGGCAGCGGCGCCGCCGGTGGCGGCGGCCTCGCCGGCACGATCGGCGCCGGGGCGGGCAAGACGATCGCCACCGCGACGATCGCCAAGTCGGCCGCCACGGTCGCGGTCGTCGCCGCGGTCGGAGTCTCGGCCGCCGACCGCGGTGGTGTCGTCGACCTGCCGCTGGGCGGCGGCGAGAGCAAGGAGGCGAAGCGCGCGGTCGAGCCGCGAGCGCCTGCCGCGAGCGATGCGGTGGCCGATCCAGCGCCGGCGGGGTCCCAGGTCGGCAAGGGGACGAGCGCGAATGCGAATTCGCGGTCTCGGAGCGACCAGGGCAGCCAATCGACGGCTGGCGGCAAGGGCTTCCCCGCCGCAGCGGCGGGCAAGGCGAAGCAGACGGGCAAACCGGTGGGTTCGTCCGCTCCCTCAGCGCCACCCGGCCAGTCCCAAGCGAAACCGGCGCGCGGTGGGTCCCAGGGCAATGCCGCCGGCGGAAAACCGCAGGAAACTGGCAAACCGGCCCAAGCCACGCCCCCGGCCGCGAGCCGGGGCCAGGAAACGGCGGACACGCACAAAACGCCACAGGCGGACTCCCCGCCGGTCGGCGGCGCGGCGGCCGGCAACGGGGCTTCGCCGCCGAAACCATCGCCACCCCCGACGAGCGAAGGGGCGTCGGCTGCGCTTCCACCGCCGCCGGTGGCCGAGCCCGAAATCCCTGCAAAAGGCAAAGGGAAATCAGGGACGAAAGGGTCCGGGGCGAGCGGGGTCGAAACGATCGAGCCCTGAAGTACAGGGCAGCTCGGATACTCGGCCACTGCAGCATCTGCCCCATCCAATACCCGGCCAGATCTGCCGAGATTCGGCCTGACGGGCGCGCTCGAGGCTCGTTCCAAGCGGCGAAAAGCCCAACCGTGGGCACCCGCCCACAACCGAAGACCCAAAAGGGACCCTTCAAAGGAGGCACGATGAAACTCCAGGCGAGGATCGCAATTCTGACCGGGGCATTCGCGCTGGCGGCAATCCCCGCCACCGCGAACGCCGTTCCCGACTACAACCCCAGCCCGCCGGACTACAAACCGGCGCCGCCGCCCCCACCGCCGCACGCGAAAGCGCACGGAAAACGCTGTCAGGGGAAAAGCAAGAAACACGTCAAAGGCGAGCGGGGGACGGAGTTCAGCCGCTGCGTCAGAGCACTGAGGAAAGCGGCGAACAACCCCCACATGCCGCCCGGGCAGGTCTGCAAGAACGAAAGCAAGGAGCACGTCAAAGGCGAGAAAGGCACCGCCTTCTCCCGTTGCGTGAAAACGGTCGCGCACCTGCGCCGCGACGAACGCAAGGCAGCGCGCCAAGCGGCAACGGTGTCCAACGCAGCCCACGCGACCGGCAAACCGGAAGGCGTTCCGAAAGGAAAAGGGCCCGGCTACGAGCCCGCGCCGCCCCCGCCAGGGCCCAAAGCGGGGCTGCCGGCCCAGGCCAAAGCCTATGGCCGCTACTGCCAGGGCAAAAGCAAGAAACACGTCAAAGGCGAGCAGGGGACTGAGTTCAGCCGCTGCGTGAAGGCGATGGCGAAAGCCGCCGCCAACGACGCGACTCCGCGCGAGGCCTGCAAAGGCCTGAGCAAGAAGCACGTCAAAGGCGAGCAGGGGACTGAGTTCAGCCGCTGCGTGAAAGCGGCCGCCCAGCTGCACAAAGACCAGAACGAAGAAGGGGCTGTCTAGGCAGCAATCGTGCCGTGCCCGACGATCGCCTCTCCGGACAGCAGAACCGCGGTCTGTCCCGGAGAGGCGGCGTCGAAGGCCTCGTCCAGCTCGACCTCGAGCTCGGCATGATGACCGGGCGCCGCCGTTGACACCGTGGCCGGCACGATCCGCGAGCGGTAGCGCAGCTTCACTCCATCGATCCCGGTGGCATCACGGTGGAGAACCGCGTCACGGACCCTGACCGAAGTCGCCGCCAGCTCGGCACGGGGGCCGACTGTGACGGTGTTGGCGTCGGCGTCGGTGGAGAGGACGTAGAGGGGCTCCTCGGCGGAGACACCGATCCCGCGCCGCTGGCCGACGGTGAAGTTGTGATGACCGCGATGACGGCCGATCGGACGGCCGCGGCGGTCGAGCACCGCTCCCTCCCGGTCGCGCAGGCCACCGTGGCGGCGCAGGAACCTGGCCTTGCCCTGCCCGGCGAGGAAGCAGAGGTCCTGGCTCTCCGGCTTGCGGGCAACCGCGAGCCCATGGCGCGCGGCGATCTCACGCACCTGCGGCTTGGTCAGCTCGGTCAGCGGGAAACGAAGCCGGTCGAGCAGCCCTGGCGGCAGCGCCGCCAGCATGTAGCTCTGGTCCTTGGCCTGGTCCGCGGCGGCGGCAAGCAAGGGGCCGTCGTCGTCGGAGACGATGCGCGCGTAGTGGCCGGTGACGAGGCGGTCGGCCCCAAGTCGCTCGGCCAGGTCGATCATCGCCGCGATCCGCACCTCGCCGTTGCAGACGATGCAGGGATTGGGCGTCGCCCCGGACCCGTATCCCGAGAGGAAGGCGCCGACGACGCGGCGGCGGAACTCCTCCTCCAGGTCCAGCGTCAGGTGTGGCAGGTCGATCGAGTGGGCCACCGCCCTGGCGCCGAGGACCGCCTCCGGCGAGCAGCACGCCTTGGCGCCGTCGGTCTCGGGGTCAGCCCAGAGCTTCAGCGTCACCCCCAGCACCTCGGCGCCCCGCTCGCGCTCCAGCAGCGCCGCGACGGCGCTGTCGACGCCGCCCGACATCGCCACCAGGACGCGCTCGCGGCCGCCGTCTCGCCCGGCGGCGGGCACCAGCCGGCGATCCGATGCGGCAGCGCTCGCCAAGGCTCGGTGCAGCGCGTCGGCGGCCAGCTGCGCCGCGTGCCGCTTGGCCGGCGTCAGCCCCCCGATCGCCTCATCGACCTCATCGGTCCCGAGCCGAGCCGCGGCAAGGACCTCCTCCCCGTCGACCATCTCCGCCACCGCGGCAGTGGCCGCCCGGGTTGCCCCACACCCCTCAGCATCGAAGGTGACCGAAGCGATCCGCCCCTCCTCGACGACGAGCGAGATGCGCGAGAGGTCCCCGCAGGCGGCCCCACCCGCGGCGCCCGTGAAGGCGTCGTCCGGCACGGACCCACGCCGCGACTCGTCCCGCAGGAAGTGCTCGAAGGCATCTCGGCTCATGCCCACAGGGTAGAGCGGCCCACCCGCAAGACGAGACCTGCATTCGACCCCTGTCAGGGGCTCGAGGTGGATCTCACCTCTCCAGGAGCCGTTTCAGATCTGCCGCGACACCCGTTTCGGCGTCGAGCTGGCGCCAGGTGATCCGTACGACCCGCCAACCATCGGCCTGCAGGAGGCGGTCGCGTTCGCGATCGGCCTCGAACGCGCGCCGTGTCCCGTGCACCTGGCGCCCGTCCAGCTCGACGACCAGCTTCGCCTCCTCCCAGAGGCAGTCGACGTTGAAGAACCGACCGCCGGCCGCAAGGTCCGCGTTGAGGCGCGGGCGGGGAAGCCGATTGGCATCGACGAAGCTCACAAACCGCTCCTCGAAGTCGTTCCGGGTGACCCCGCAAAGCGCCGCCCCATCGCCGAGCATCCCCCGCAAGACCGCCGTCCCGCGGCGGCCGGGGTACCGGTCGAGCAGATCCGGGATCGACAGCCGGTCCGTCAGCTGCTGCACTTCGGCCTCGTTGAAGGCCCGTTCCACCTCCCGCATGGTGGCCACCGCGGCGAGGTCGAGGATCGTGCGAGGCACCGTCGTCACCGGTATCCCGTCCACGACCGTCCGCTCGTCGGCCGGCACCGACATTCGGTGCACCTCGATGCCCACCGGCGCCCTCCAGCCTGAGGCTCTGGTCACCTCGATTGCACCGGCCGAACGACTGATCAGGCCCCAGAGCTGCGCAGCCGACCGATGACTCAGAACTGCGCGCGGACCAGATGCCAGGACCGCGGCCATCTGAAGCCCGCTCGCTCCCAACCGCCGGTGGCCGACCGCGTACACCCCGCGGTGAACAGGATGAAGCTGTCCGCGCTTCACCCGCCCCGCGATACGTGCATCGGTGATCCCCATCGCACGCAACTGCCCCCTGCCGACGATCCCGTGCTGCCTGGCTGCTGCGTCGGCGATGATCCGATCCACGCCGCCGCCGCGAGTGCTCCGTTGCGGTGCCATTGAGCCCCTAACGGAGCACTCGTCCAGCTCTGAGGCCATGGCCCGAATGCTGGGCCAAGCGGGCTCACGGATGGTGCGCTGAACGTCAAGACTTCGCCACGAAAAAGGCTCCAACCCGCCGTTGCCGCCCCTGGCTTTGATCCCTTGAAGTGAAGGGCGGGCGCCTCCTCGCGATCCCACGAGACCGAGAGAGATCAGCCCCCGAGCCGTTTGTGTTGGGTCAAACGTTGGGACGGCTCGCGCACGGGCTCGAGCCTTGTGCCAACCGTACCACCGTCAGGGCGCCGCGGCGACCCCGATCATCTAGTCCAGCTCGGCGTCTAGGTTGGAGAGCAGCAGCTCGGCCTCGCTCCAGTCATGCGGCCGCACCCGCAGGGCGATGTCGCCATGGCCGTAGCGGTTGAGCGGCCAGTCGGCCGTCAGGGCCCCCTCGATTCCGGCCTCGGTCAGCGCCTGGTACCAGGCCCGCGCGGTCCTGACGTCGGCGAAGTCGCGCACGACCTCCCAGTCGTCGAAGCTGGGGTCGTCGACGTGCACCGGGGTCGTTCCGGGCCCGGGTGCAAAGGCGCGACGAAGGCGGTCGATCAGGCTCATCGCCACATCTTGACGCGGCACGTCCGGAGCAGCCGCATGGCGGCCGCATGGCCGAAGCGCTCCAGCCAATCCGAGGCGCGCTAGTGACCGGCGAGGCCGGGTTTGTGCAGGGCGATGCCCAGCTCCTTCAGCTGCATCTCCTCCACCGGGGCGGGGGCGCCGGTCAGGGCGTCGGCGCCGGAGGCGGTCTTGGGGAAGGCGATCACGTCGCGGATCGAGTCGGCGCCGGCGAGACGCTGGACGATCCGGTCGAGCCCGTAGGCGATGCCGCCGTGAGGGGGAGCGCCGTAGCGCAGCGCCTCCAGCAGGAAGCCGAAGCGGGCCTCGGCCTCGGCCGCGTCGATGCCGAGCGCGGCGAAGACCGCCTGCTGGACGTCGGCGCGGTGGATGCGGATCGAGCCGCCGCCCATCTCCTGCCCGTTCCAGACCAGGTCGTAGGCGAGCGCCCGCGCCTCGCCGGGGCTCTGCGGGTCGAACTCGCCCGCCGGCGCCGTGAACGGATGGTGCAGCGGGTCCCAGCGCCGCTCCCCCTCGTTCCACTCCATCAGCGGCCAGTCGACGATCCAGACCAGCCGCTCCTCCTCGGCGGGAATCAGCTCGAAGCGCTCCGCCAGCTCGACCCGCAACTGGCCCAGGACCGCGTCGGCGACCCGGCGCTGGTCGGCGACCAGCAGCAGCAGGTCGCCCTCCTCGGCGCCGAGCCGGGCATTGAGGTCGCGCAGCTCGCCCTCGGAGAGGAACTTGGCGGTCGGCGAGCGCCAGCCCTCGCCCTCGCGGAACGCCCAGACCAGGCCCTTCGCACCCAGCTCCTGGGCGCGTGAGATCAGGCCGTCGAGCTCCGAGCGCGGCAGCTCGTGCCGACCCGCGTTGAACCCGCGCACGGCCCCGCCGGAGCCGATCGCGCCGCTGAAGACCTTGAACTCGGTCTCGCGCAGGGGGTCGGAGAGGTCGACCAGCTCGAGGCCGAAGCGCATGTCCGGCCGGTCGGTGCCGAAGCGGCCCATCGCCTCGTTGTAGGGAAGGCGCTCGAGGGGCAGCCGCAGCGCCGGTCCGCCGGCCCGCTCGAAGACGTGGGCCAGCAGCCGCTCGTTGACGTCGATCACGTCGTCGACGCCGACGAAGGACATCTCGATGTCGAGCTGGGTGAAGTCCGGCTGGCGGTCGGCACGCAGATCCTCGTCGCGGAAGCAGCGGGCGACCTGGTAGTAGCGCTCGAAGCCGGCCACCATCAGCAGCTGCTTGAACAGCTGCGGCGACTGCGGTAGGGCGTAGAAGGAGCCGCGCTGGAGGCGACTGGGAACGAGGAAGTCGCGCGCGCCCTCCGGCGTCGAGCGGGTCAGGACCGGCGTCTCGACGTCGAGGAAACCCTCGCCGTCGAGGAACTCGCGCATCGCCGCGGTCACCCGGTGTCGCAGGGCCAGCGCCTCCCGCATCGACTCGCGGCGCAGGTCCAGGTAGCGGTGGCGCAGACGGGCGTCCTCCCCGACCTCGCCCGAGAAGCCCTCGACCTGGAAGGGCGGCGTCTCCGCGTCGGCGAGCAGCTCGGCGCCGCTCACCCGCAGCTCGAACTCCCCCGTCGGCAGCTCGGGGTTGACCGTGTCCTCGGAGCGCCGCACGACCGTGCCAGCCGCGCTCAGCACGTCCTCGGCGCGCAGCCGGTGGCCCAGCTCGAAGGCCCCGCCCGAGGAATCGGGGTGGAAGACGAGCTGGACGATCCCGGTGCGATCGCGCAGGTCGATGAAGATCAACCCGCCGTGGTCCCGGCGGCGGTGGACCCAGCCGGCCACCCGCGCCTCGGAATCGACGCGCTCGCCCAGCACCTGGCCGCACCAGGTGTCGCGGAAGGCGTTGGGCCGGATCGAAGGCAGCGGCGAGCTCATCGGCGTGCGAAGTCTTTCACCGCTGCCTAGCTGCTCAGCTCGTCCAGGACCTTGCCGGGAGCGACCGGGTGCTGATCGCCGGTCTCCATGTCGCGCACCTGCAGGGAGCCGTCGGCTTCGAGGATCAGCACGTGGCGGGCGCCGATCCGGTTGGCGTGCTTGAGCTGGCCCTTGAGGCCGCGCCCCGCCAGGTCGACCTCGGCGGAGATGCCGGCGTGTCGCAGCTCGATCGCCAGCGTCAGCGCCCGCTGCCGCTGATCGTCGTCGGCGGCGGCCAGGAACGCGTCGCGCCCGCTGGAGCCGCCCTCCTCGCCCATCGCCAGCATGATCCGCTCGATCCCCGCCGCCCACCCGACGGCGGGCGTCGGCGGCCCCCCGAGCTGCTCGATCAGGCCGTCGTAGCGACCGCCGCCCCCGACCTCGGACTGGGCCCCGAGCTCGTCGCAGACGAAGGAGAAGATCGTGCGGGTGTAGTAGTCGAGCCCGCGCACCAGCGTCGGGTCGATCTCATACGGGACCCCGGCAGCCTCCAGCAGCGAGCGCACCTCGGCGAAGTGCTTGGCATCCTCGCCGCCGAGGCGCTCGACGATGGCCGGCGCGCCGGCCATCACACCCTTCGTCCCCTCGTCGTCGGAATCGAAGGCGCGCAGAGGGTTGATCTCGATCCGCTCGCGCACGTCCTTCGAGAGGTCGCCCTCGTGCGAGCGCAGGTAAGCCTTCAGCTCCTCCAGGTAGTCTCCGCGTGACTCGAGCGAGCCGAGGCTGCCGAGCCGCAGCGCCACTCCGGTCACGCCGAGCTCGTTGAGCAAGTCGGAGAGGAGCATGATCGCCTCGGCATCGGCGAGGGGCGAGTCGGTGCCGATCGTCTCCAGGCCCACCTGGTGGAATTGCCGGTACCGGCCCGCCTGGGGACGCTCATGGCGGAAGAACGGGCCGCGGTAGTAGAGCTTCACCGGCTGCGCCAATTTGTGCATCCCGTGCTCGAGGTAGGCGCGGCAGATCGGCGCGGTCCCCTCCGGGCGCAGGGTGATGCTGCGCCCGCCCTTGTCCTCGAAGGTGAACATCTCCTTGCGGACGACGTCGGTGGAACGGCCGACCCCGCGCTCGAACAGGTCGGTGTCCTCGAAGGCCGGCGTCGCGATCGGCTCGTAGCCGGCCCGGCTGAGGATCGTCGCCGCAACCCGTTCCACCCGCCGCCGGACCCGTTTTTCCGCTGGCAGCACGTCGAACGTCCCCCGCGGCGCCTGGTAGGAGCTCCTCGCCATCGTGGCTGCGACCTTACCTGCGGAGGCCGCCGCCGGGCCCCCGCCTCTCGCCCTACCGGGCCAGCTCGGTGAGGAAGGGGTTCGTGGCCCGCTCGGCCGCGAGCGTGGTCACGCCCATGTGGCCCGGATAGACACCCGTCTCGGGCGGCAGCGACTCGATCAGGGTCGCGATCGAGCGCAGCAGCGTCGGCCCGTCGCCCCCCGGCAGGTCGACCCGCCCGACCGAGCCCTGGAAGAGGACGTCGCCGGAGAAGATCGCCTCCTCGTCGCGCACCGAGTAGGTGACGTGGCCGGGGCTGTGGCCGGGCGTGGCGATCACGTCGATCGTCATACCGGCGAGCTCCAACGTCTCGCCTCCCTCCACCGTCTCGTCGGCGTCGTAGCTCTCGAACGGCCCGAAGCCGGAGAAGGGCACGAAGGCCATGATGTCGGCGAGGATCGGCGTTTCCAGCCGCGGGCAGTAAACCGGGGCGCCGGTGATCGTCGCCACCGGCGCGACGGCGCCGATGTGGTCGAAGTGGCAGTGGGTGAGGAGGATCGCCTCGACCCTCACCCCCATCTCCTCGACTGTCTTCAGAATTCTGTCCGGCTCTTCGCCGGGATCCACGATCAGGCCGCTGCCGGAGCCTTCGCGGCGCAGCACGAAACAGTTCTCGGCGACGGGCCCAACGGTGAGCATCTGCACATCGAGCGTCACCTCCCCTCCCCGGCGCGGATCCGGGCTCGCTCGCGACGCCGCCACATCATCGTGTCGATGTAGTAGCCGGCGGGGATGTAGAAGACGAGCATGAAGCCGCCGAGCGCGAGCGCCGATCCGATCGGCCGCTGGAAGAGCAGCACCAGCAGGACGGTGAAGATCACGGCCGCGACCACGCCGCGGGTGATCGCGCTGCGCCAGGTCGGCGGCGCGTCGGCGCGGGCGGCGGGTCGCTTGCGGCCGGCGCGGGCGCGTGCTTTGGCCTCCTCGCGGCTGCGCGGCCGCGCCGCGCGCCGATTGGTGTCGATGCGGCCGCCCTGGGTGCCGCGATGCTTGCGGCGCCGCTTCTTCCTGGTCTGGGCCATCAGCGCAATCTAGCCGACGGTGGGCCTCACGCGAGAGCGGCGAGCCGCCGCTCGATCGTCTGCCGCGCGGGGTCGAAGTCGCGAAGCGGGACGTCCCGCGGGTAGCCGTCCAGCGCCGCCGCCGGGATCAGCCCGATCAGCTCCCCCTCGAGGGGGCGGGCGCCGAGCGGCGCCGCCAGCGCGCGGACCCGTTCGACCACCTCGCCGAGCGGGACCCCGCCCGGGTCGTGGATGTTGGTCGAGACCTGGGTGCGACCGCTCGCCAGCGGCAGGCCGATCGCGCGCACACCCGCCAATCCCCCGCCCGACTCGCGCAGACCGGCGGCGACCGCCTGGGCGGCCTCGAGATCGCCGCTGTCGAGCTCGACGTTGAAGGCGCCGAGCGGGGGGCGAGCCGTGACCAGCGTGGCCCCACCGGTTCGATGGGGCAAGCCCGGGCCGCGGTCCGGACGGAGCTCCCCCGCCTCCATCCGCAGCCACAGCTCGGCCAGGCCGCCGTTGCGGAAGTAGGCCCGCTCGACGTGGTCGGGACCGGTCGCCATGGCGCCGTAGAAGAAGACCGGCACGCCAAGCGCCGCGATCGCGTCTGCCGTCGCCGCGGCGGCGGCCTCGGCGGCCTCGCGCTCCGCGGGCGCGAGCCAGACAAGCGGGGAGACGTCGAGCGCCCCGATCGCCGGGTGCGCGCCCTCGTGCTTGTCCATGTCGATCAACTCGATCGCCGCACCCGCGCCACGCGCCAGCGCCTCGGCCAGCGCGGCGGCGGTGCCGGCCAGGGTGAAGACGGTGCGGTTGTGGTCCGCATCCGAGTGACGATCGAGCAGCGAGACGCCCTCGGCGAAGGCGCTCTCCAGCGCGGCGATCCGCGCCGCGTCGCGGCCCTCGGAGACATTGGGGACGGCGAGCAGCAGCGGGGCCACTGCTCAGACGGCCAGCTCGCCGGCCTCGACGATGATCGTGCCGTCGACTTCGACCGTCGGCTCCAGCACGACGCAGTCGAGATGGACCGGCACCTGGACCGTGCCGCCGATCGCCGCCGAGGCGCCGAAGGCGACGTGGGCGGAGCCGAGGATCTTCTCGTCCTCGAGGATGTTGCCGGTGAGGATCGCCTCTTCGTTGGTCCCGATCCCGAGCTCGGCCACATTGGTGCCGTCGGCTCCGTGTTCGGTCAGCAGCTCCATCAGGCGCGCCCCCTCGGCGCCGCTGGCGTCGCCCAGGTGGCCGTCGCTGACGCTGAGCTCGACCGGGGTATCGAGCTTGCCGATCCCGGCGATAGAGCCGTCGACGACGAGCGTGCCCTCGGAGGTGCCCTCCACGGGAGCGATGAAGGCCTCGCCGCAGGGGATGTTTCCGAAGGCGCCCCGTTTGCTGAGGACGCCGGCGTCGACGATCGCCGTCCGCCCGGTCAGGCCGAGCCGCAGGTCGCTGCCGTGCGGGCAGGTGATCCGGGCCTCGGCGCCGGCGCCGAGGACGCGGCTGAGCAGGGTGCCGCGCTTGCGCAGCAGTTTCATCTCTGCGCCCATCACCCGCGCCAGCATTTCGTCGGTGACGCCGGGCATCGAGGCGACCCGAACGCCCGCATCGCTGGCGGCCTTGCGCGCTTCGGTGTGGGAGATCGACTGGATGGTGGGCGCTACGACCACGTCGGCGGCGAGCATCGCGGCGGCCACGGCCTCGGGCGGCTCGGCGGCATGCGATTCGCGCTCCGAGATCACCGCCAGCGTCGCTTCGCCGCCCTCACCCTGAGCGTTGATGCGCAAGAGGGCGCCGAGCTCTTCGGTCGGCGGGTTGCAGACGACCAGCACTTCTTCGCCCGGCTGCAGACCGAGGCAGTCACGGATCACCGTGCTGACCGCTCTATCCAGCGCTTCGGTCGTCATCCCGGACAAGGCTATTCGCCACCGTCCCTACCCGCAGACTCCGAAGCTCGCACCGATAGCATCCGTCCTCCCGCCGGAGTAGCTCAGCTGGTTAGAGCAGCGGAATCATAATCCGCGTGTCGGGGGTTCGAGTCCCTCCTCCGGCATCGGCATAGGCAAGCGGAATAAGGCGAAGCTTCGCTCACTGCGGCAAAGCCAAGAATCGTGTCAAGACTTGGGGCCGAACAATCGATGCAAGAGCGCGCACCTTCGCACAGAATGCTTGCCGTAAAAGCTGGCCTCATAGCCTCGGCCATGCTGGCGCTCAGCTCTATCTTCAGCTCTGAGTCCGGCGCCACCGAATGGCAGGGGCTGCCCGTCGCGCCAACGCTTGGACCCGTCGTCACCAGCCATCTCGAGAAGGTCGCAAGGCGCGGAGAGCGACTCGGCAATCATCCGGGGGTCGTCGCCAAGGTCGGCGACAGCATCACCGCATCGCCATCGTTTCTCCAGGCGCTGGCGTGCTCGCCTCCCCATCTAGGCCAATGGGATGAGCTGCGCGGAACGCTTGGGTTCTTCGGGCGGACCGCTGTGCCGAGGGGCTCCGAGGAAGCTCAGTGCGCGACCAGCAACAGCTATTCGCGCCTGGGCGTAGCCGCGGTCGGAGGATGGCGGGCGGCTGACGCCCTTTTGCCACGCGAATCCTTCCCGGAGTGCCAGGGGCTGCCCGCCGTCAGCTGCGAGCTGCAGTTGCTCCGCCCATCGGTTGCTCTGATCATGTTTGGAACCAATGACCTGGAGGAGATCACCGCGGTCCAGTTCCGCCTCGATCTCGCTCGAGTTGTACGGCTTGTGTCCAAGGCGGGAACGATCCCTGTGATCAGCACGATTCCGCCCCGGGCAAGGCAGCCATTCTCACTACGGGTCGCGCGGTTCAACGCTGAGATCGCCGCCTTGGCCGAGAACCGAGCGTTGCCGCTCTGGAACTACTGGCGACAGATGGTTGGGCCGGGGGTTCCCGACGCGGGCCTGAGTCGCGATGGCGTCCACCCGAGCGTTCTCTGTCCACCCTGCACCGCGATTGACTTTTGGCCGGTGGGATTGCGGCAGGGGTATGCGCTGCGAAACCTCGGAGCGCTGCGTGTCCTAGATCGCCTGCGCCGGGAAGTCCCGCTGGGAGACAGTCAGTAGGTATTTATCGCCTAGCCCGGCGCACCGCGAGGGCGCACATGCTTCCTCGCCAGCTTGCGAGCCTCGCCGATCAGGGCGTACGTTCCAAGAGCCAACGCAAGGGTGCCGCTCACGGCCAGTCCCCAGCGGACGGGAATTGCCAGATCGGTCGTGGAGAGGGAACTCTGCAGAGCGACAAGGAATGGGATATGGACGAGGTAAATCCAAAAGCTTGCGTCCGATAGATAGCGCAGCACGCGCGACTCCTTGCGGATATGTCGCGCCAGCACTCCCCAGATTCCGAACAGGGTGAGCCAGCAGACCAGGCCAACGGTGAACAGCCCGTAGAGGCGCAGCTCATCGATTTCGGCCAGGATGCCCGGCGTGCCGACGTTGCCGGTGAAGTCGCCGTTGTCGTAGAACAGAAGGAAGGCGGGCACGGCGACCACCAGCCCCACCCCAAGCCGCAGCCAGGCTCCACGCTTGAGGTCTTCCAGCAGGTCGGTCTGACCACTGAGAATCCAGCCGAAGAAGAAAAAGAGGCTGTAGTACGCGAAGAGGGTCGGGGCGGGGACCAGCGAGTTGGATGCGGTCCCTCCCGCCACCCAGCCGGTCTTGGTGATCAGGATCGCCGCGCTGATCGACGCCAGGACGGGAACCGCCCACCATGACCTGATCAGGTTGCGAAAGCCACGGTTGATGGCCGCCCCCAGCCCAGGTGCACGCTGGATCGCCAACCAGATTCCGATTGCGATCACGGAGATCATCAGCAGGTAGGCGATGAACCACAGGTGCCTCGGCGAGAGGCTGAAGACGTTGGCGACGTCCAGCTCTCGCTTCGGCGGAAGCGCATCGTTGCGCGGCCAAAGAGCCGCCGCGCCGATGACGAGGAAATTGGCCAGCGGCACGACCGTCAGCATCCCCACGACCAGCGGCAGCCCGAGTCGGCGAAACCGGGCACGTAGCTGCCCGACAGCGCTGGATCGTCGCAGCGCACTGGAGGCCAGAAACCCGGAGATGGCGAAGAACAGGGGCATGTGCCACGTATGGACGAACCAGACGACGGCGTCGACGATCTCCGCACCTCCGTCGCCCTTTTGGACATAGCGGGCAGCGTGGTAGGGAATCAGGAGGAGGATTGCCGAGACACGAATGGCGTCCAGGTGATGCTGACGCTGGCCTACACCTTGAGACATAGGAGCAGGGTAGGCGGTCCCGGCGGCCGGACGAAGTTTTGCGCACTCGGTGGCGGCTGGGCCTCAGTCGCAGCGGCGATGCTTCTCGATAGCCGCGCGAACCCAGTCCGGGTGCTCGTCCAGGGTGGTCGTGTAGAGCGAGTCTCCGCCATCTGGGCCAGCGACCTTCGCGACCAGACCGAAGGAGCAGAGCAGGTCGACGTAGTGGGACACCGCGGCTGTGGGCATGCCCGTCATCGCGGTCAGCTGGGGGAGCGCAAGCGGGGCCCCATCGACCAAACAGCAGAGCACGTCGAGCCGTCCGTCGTGCCTCACGATCGCCTGTAACGGACCTTTTTCGATATCGGCGCTCAACCCGCCCCCTTGGCCCATCTGGCCGGTCGTAACTGAGAACCCTAGCGTATATGCTATGGCGCAGGCGGCGGGGTCGCGGGAGGCTTGTCGGCTCCGTGCCGCAACCGACATCTCCCCAACTTGGAGCCGCAATCCGCCAGGTTCGCCGCTCGCGCGACCTGAGCATCGAAGACCTCGCGGCCGCGGCCGGAATCCACTGGACCTCCGTCTCTCGCATAGAGAACGGCAGGCAGAACCCGACCTGGGACGCGGTGGCGGAGCTCGCCAGCGCCCTGCACATCGAGATCGGCGACCTCGCTCGCCTCGCCGCCGAGCAGCCCGCACCCGAGAGCTGAGGGCCGGGTAGCCTGCCCGCATGGCCGTCCACAGCGACGAGCTGCGGTTCTCGACCCGGGGCGACACCGCCGTGGTCGACATCACCGCGGAGGCGCAGGCGATCGTCGAGGAAAGCGGCGTGGCCGAGGGACAGGCGCTGGCCTTTGTCCGAGGATCGACGGCGGCGATCTCGACGATGGAGTTCGAGCCGGGCGGGGTCCACGACTTGCGGGCGATGCTGGAGCGGCTGATCCCGGCGGCCGGCGACTACGAGCACAACCGCCTCAACCACGACAGCAACTCGCACGCGCACCAGCGGGCGACGCTGGTCGGGCCCTCGCAGGCGGTGCCGGTGGTCGGCGGCAGGCTGGTGCTCGGGACCTGGCAGCAGCTGGTGCTGATCGACTTCGACGACCGGCCGCGCGAGCGGACCGTGATCGTCCAGGTGCTCGGCTGAGCCCGCTCAGGGATGGGCCGGGGCGCCGGCGCCGCTGTGGCGGAATTCCGCCAGCGTCGCCTCCATCGCCTCGACCTCGCAGGTGACCATCTCCGGCCAGGGCTTGTCCGGATGCTCGTCGAGGGTCTTGTAGCCGTTGCCGCTGATCACCGCGACCACGGTGTCGTCCGGGCCGAGCACGCCCTCGTTGGCGAGCTTCATCGTCGCCGCGATCGTGGTGCCGCCGGCGGGCTCGGTGAGGATGCCCTCGGTGGCGCCGAGCAGGTCGAGCGCCTCGAAGATCTCCGGGTCGGTCGCGGTCGCGGCGGAGCCGCCGCGCGACATCACCGCGTCGACGACCAGCGGGCCGTCGCCGGGGGCGCCGATCGCCAGCGAGTGGGCGGCGGTGTGCGGCGTCTGCGCCTCGATCTCGCCGCTGCCGTCGAGGACCGCGGTGGCGATCGGGCCGCAGCCCTGCGGCTGGGCGATGTGGATCTTGGTCGCGGCCGTCTCCGCCATCCCGACCTTCTCCATCTCCCCCAGCCCCTTGTGGACGCGCGAGGAGAGGGTGCCGCCGGCGGCCGGGATCACGAAGTGGTCGGGGGAGCTCCACTCGAGCTGCTCGACGACCTCGTAGGCCATCGTCTTCGCTCCCTCGGCGTAGAACGGGCGCAGGGTGATGTTGGCGAACTGGATGCCGCTGGCCAGCGCCAGCTCGCGGCAGGCCCGGTTCGCTTCGTCGTAGTTGCCGTCGAGCTGGATCACGGCGGCGCCGAGCGCTCGGCAGGCGCGCGCCTTGCCGCGCTCGAGGTTGCTCGGGTAGAAGACGTAGGCGGCAACCCCGGCCTTCGCCGCCAGCGAGGAGACCGCGGTGCCGACGTTGCCGGTCGAGACGCAGCCGATCTCCTCCTTGCCCAGCTCCAGCAGGCGCGCTACGGCCATCGAGACGACCCGGTCCTTGTAGGAGAGCGACGGACGCTGGGTGCTGTCGTCCTTGAGGTAGAGCTTGCGCAGGCCGAGCTCGGCACCGAGCCGGTCGGCGTGGATCAGCGGCGTGCGGCCGCTGTTCTTACCGACCCGCGCCTGGGCACCCGCGTCGACGATCGGCAGCAGCTCCTCGAAGCGCCAGATGTTGATCGCCCGCTCGGCGGTCGGCAGCTCGGCGAGCCGCGCCGCGGCGAGCTCGTAGTCGTAATCGATGTCGAGGCCCTGGCCGCAGCCGAGGCACTTGGAGGTCGTGTCGAGAAGGGGCAGCCGGAGCCCGCAGTCGTGGCAGACCAGCTCGGTCGCGCAGGAACGGGTGCGCTGGTCCGCCGCGAGGCTCATCGCCCCTCGCCACTCCCGCATCGCGACGGCAGGCCACCGGCCTTGGCGAATCTCCTCCTGCGTTTTCCGGTTATCCGCCCGATCATGAGTGGGTGTGTATAGCAGATGCCTGTCGGTCGCTCAATAATTTTTGGGCATTGCTTCCCGTCCAAACCCACCGCGAAGGCTACAGACCCGGAGCGCCAGTTTCAGCCGGCCGTCGAACCCACGACCGCCGCCGCCGAATCGGGCCATGGGCCGACCAGGTTGGGCCCGTCCTCGCGGCCAAGATCGATCAGGAGCTGCTCGGCGACATGCGGCGCAAGCGGCGCCAGAACCTGCGCCAGCAGCGCCAGCGCCCCGAGCAGGGCCTCGAAGTCCTCGCGGCCGAGGCCACCGCGGCGCTTGACGATTCGCTTCTCGTAGTCCTGGATCCGCTCCAACAGCCGGGTCACGTTGCGGACGGCCTTGTGCATCTGCAGCTGCTCGAAGTCGGCGGTGATCCGGGCGATCCCGTTGTCGCACCATTTGCCGAGCCGCTCGCGGATGAAGGCCGTGTCGGCGGCGGCCTCGGCGTCCTCGGGCGCCTCCGGGGCGGCGGCGATGCGCTCGTGGGTGTAGGCCCAGAGGCTGTTGAGGAAGCGGGAAGCGAAGCGCAGGGCGCCGTCGTTCCAGTTCAGGGTCTTGGCCGGGCCCGCCGCGTAGAGGATCGCCAGGCGCACGGTGTCGGCGCCGTGCTGGGCGACCAGCCGATCGGGGTCGACGACGTTGCCCAGGTGCTTGCTCATCTTGCGGCCGTCGGCGATCACCATCTCGTGGAAGAGGCAGCCGGCGAACGGCTCGCCCTCGGCGAGGAAGGCAAACGGCCCGAGGTCGCGCAGCGCCTTGGTGACGACGCGCTGGTCGAAGACGAAGCTGCCGCTGTCGTTGCCGGCGACGAGCCGCTCGGAGGGCAGCCACCGCTCCAGGTCGGGATGGCTGAACATCTCCGTCGCCCGGGCCCGCGGCGGAACCGCCGCCGGGACCCAGAGCCAGAGCGCGTCGAAATGGCAGTCGAGCGTGTCGGTCTCGCGCCGGGCGGGCGCCGAGCAGCGCGGGCAGGGCGCCTCGACGAAGTCCGGACGCTCGGCCAGCGGGTTCCCTTCGCCGGTCGGCTCGACGTCGCGCGGCAGGCGGACCGGCAGCTCCTCGACCGGGACGGGGACCGGGCCGCACCGCTCGCAATGGACGACGGGAATCGGAGTGCCCCAGTAGCGCTGCCGTGAGATCGAGAAGTCGGAGGCGCGGTAGCGGCTCGCCTCACGGGCCTCGACGGCCAGGCCCTGCCCCGGGGGCGCCGCGGCCGCCCGCGGCATCCGCGCCGCGATCGCCTCGTCGGCCTCATCGACGCTCGGGATGCCGAGCGCCGCGGTCGGCCCGTAGCGAGCGTCGACGATCGGCGAGACGAAAACGGGCAGCTTGGCCCCGCCCGGATCGGTAGCCGAGGCGCCGGTGTCGATCACCGGCACCGCGGCGACGTCGCGGGCGCTGCGCTCCCAGCCGCCCGAGCGCAGCTCGTCCAGCTGCGCCGCCACCTCGGGCTCGCCGGCCCAGCTCTCGATTCGCGGGTGCCGGGGGGAAAGCAAGACGAAGCTGGCGGCGGCAAACGCATCGGCGTGCGGCGTGAAGGCCTCGAAGCTCTCGCCCTCGGGGCCCAGCAGGTCGACCTCCACCCCATCGGTGCGACCGAGGATGTAGCGCTGCGTCTTCAGCGAGAGCTCATCCCAGCTCTCGAGGCGCTCGAGGTTGCGGTCGTTCTCCTCCAGGTAGGGGGTGACGCGCAGGAACCAGGTTGGGCGGCGGATCAGCCGCACCGGGTTGTGGCAGCGCCAGCAACGCCCGTCCTCGACCTGGAGCGCGGCGAGGGTCGTCTGACAGGTGTCGCACCAGTCGACCGTGGCGTCGTCGCGGTAGATCAGACCGGCCTCCAGCAGGGTCAAGAAGAGCCATTGCGACCAGCGGTACTGGGCCTCGTCGGAGCTGTAGAAGGCGCGCTCGTAGTCGAAGGAGAAGCCGAGGCGCCGCATCTGGCCGAGCATCCGCTCGCCGCAGCGCTCGACCCACTCGGCCGGCCGCACCCCGCGCTCGATTGCCGCCATCTCCGCCGGCAGCCCGAAGGCGTCGAAGCCGAAGCCGAAGAGGACGGCGTCGCCGCGGGCCCGCCGGAAGCGGGCGTAGGCGTCGCCGATCGAGTAGTCGCGGACGTGCCCCATATGGAGGTTTCCCGAGGTGAACGGGCTCGAGGGCTTGACGTAGACGCCCTTCCGATCGGCGTCGGGGGACGGCGTCTCGAAAGCGTCGCGCTGCGCCCAGGCCCTCTGCCGGGCGACCTCGACCTCTGAGGGCTCGTAAGGGGGCCTCTCGGGGCTCATCGCTCCGCAGTCTGGCATGGACCGTTGACCGCCGAGCCGTTGGCGCATATGCTGCTCCTTAAATAGTCAAATACCTCCAAGCGATATTTGTAAATCCAGCTGTCACGAAACTGTCAAATAAGTGCAAAAAGTTGGCATTTGGGAGGAATTTTGGCCTTCGCCGTCCGGGCGCGGGCTTAGCGTGACCGTCCAAGAGACAAGTCGGCCCCGGCGGCGCTTGCGACACCCCGGGGCCTGGCCGAGACCTGAAGAGGAGGTCCCAACATGAGAGAGGGTACGAGAACCGCCCCGCTGGCAGAAGGGCGTGCGGAAGAAGAGATTGTTAAGCGGGCGATCGCCGCCGCCGCGCAGGTGACGCCCGAGGACAGGGTCCGAACCGGGCTGGAGGCGGTGATCGACTTTGCCGAGACCGATCCCGCCGCGGCCCGGGCGGCCCTGAGTGCGCTGCGCGGCGACCATCGTGCCCTCGCCCGGCTGGAGGGGTGCCTGCGAACGAGCGCCGAGCGGGCGACACTGGCGCTCGGCGCCGCGATTCAGGTTGCGCTTACAGAGCTGGCCTCGCCTGCTCCCAATCTGCGTCGCCGCCGGCCCGAGCTGGAGCGTTGGCTGGAGGGCGACTGGTAGGGACCCGCGCTCTGCCTCAGCTCGCGAACGTCCAGAGCTTGTTTCCGAGGAAGTTGAAGGGCATCGCGGCGGCGACCGCGATTGCCTGCGCCGGCAGGTCGGCCAGCGAGGTGCCGACCACGAGCGCCTCGAGGACCACCAGGTTGAGCAGCAGGGCGGCGACGCTGACCGCGAAGAAGCGCAGGGCCTGGAACGCCGGATGGTCTTCGCCAGGCTCGAAGGTCCAATGCCGGTTCCAGAGGAAGTTGCTGGAGACGGCGACGCAGAAGGCGCCGATCGCCGCCGCGATGTAGTGCAACCCGATCGGATCGATCAGCAGCGAGAAGACAGCGAGGTTGATCAGGTAGCCCGAGCAGCCAACGAGGCCGAACTTGAAGAGCTGCATCCAGCTCGCGGGGCGCCTCGCGGCGGCGCCGATCCTGTATGCGAGTTCGGTGGCCGGGCTCATCGGGGCAGGGGCTGGTCGCAACGGGGCGTAGTCTTCCGGCCCGAATGCGGTCCGGAATCGTCATCATCGCAGTCCTGGCGGCGGCTGTCGCCGGCGGTCTGCTGGCCGTGCTCACCGGGGGCGGCGACGACGATCCCGTCCCAGCTGCTCCCAGCGGGGAACCGAGCGTCAAGGTCATCTCCCCGCGCAACGGCGCCCGTCAGACCAGTCGCGCCGTCGTCGTCAAGGTCGAGGTGGACGACTTCCGGCTCGCTCCGGCAAACTTCGGCGGCGAACCGCAGCTCGGCGAGGGGCACCTCCGCTTCGCCCTCAACCGGGTGCCGGACTGCGTCGACCCGGTCAAACTGCGGCGGGCGGAGGCGAGCCCGGTCGGCAGGGGCCGCCTGGTCGGCGCCTCCTTCGACTTCCCCCGCTACGCCGGTCCCAACGGCGTGCTCGCCGAGAGAATCGGCTCCAGCGGCAGCTACTCGCCGGCGACCCGGCCGGAGATCTACTACCACGAACTGCCCGCGGGCTTTTACCGCCTCGTCATCACCCTGGCCGAGAACAACGGCGCGACGACCCCCTACCACGCCGTCACCAACTTCCAGATCCTGCCACCGCCAGGCAGGGAGCCACATCCCTGCAAGGGGGGCAAGGTGACGAGCGCCAAGGCCGCGGTCTTCAACTAGGAGGGACCGGCAATCGCCGGCCGCGGCGACCGTCAGCGCGGCACGTCGAGGAACTCGATAGCGCTGGAAAAGGCGTAGCCCGGCGCCGGGCCTCCCTCGATCGCGTAGACCCGGCGTCCCCGAGCGGCTCCGCCCAGGCCGTGGCGGGGCGTGCGCATGTCCGGCAGTCGCCGCCAGCGCCGTCGGACCGGGTCGAGCAGCTCCACCGGAGCGATCGTCGCGCCGTCCTCGGTCAGTTCCTCCCCGCCGAAGACGACCGGCTTGGCGCCGACGGCGACAGCCGCGAAGCCGCTGCGCGGGAAGAGCAGGTGCGGCAACCGCGACCACCTGGACCGCCGCGGGTCGAAGCGCTCGGCCGTGTCGAGGTTGGCCCCGTCCAAGCGACCGCCGAACACGTAGATGCCGTCGACCGTGGCGACGGTGGCGACGTGCTCGCGCGGCACCCTCATCGGCGGTCCCGGGCGCCAGTCGCGCGCGGCGATGTCGTAGATCTCGAGCCTCCGCATCGGGCCGTAGTCGTCGTTGGTGCCGCCGACGGCAAAGAGCTGGCCCTTGTACGCCGCCAGCCCGGCCGCCGCGCGCCCCGTCGGCGCGCTCGGCAGCAGCGTCCACTTGCCGGAGCGCGGGTCGTAGCGCTGCAGGGCGGCGGTCACGGCGATGAAGTCCGAACCCGTGTAGCCGCCGTAGACGTAGAGAGAGCCGCGGTGCGAGGTGACGGCGGGGTGGTTGACGGCGATCGGCATCGGCGGCAGCTCCTGCCAACGGTTGCGGGCAATGTCGTAGCGCTCGACCGCGGCGGTCGTCGTCGAAGGACGAACGAAGCCGCCGACCACGTAGATCGAGCCCCCGATCCGCGCCGCCCCCACCTCGGTGCGCTCCAAGCCGGCCTCGCGCAATGGCTGCCAGGAGCTGGTGCTCGAGGCCTGCGCCGCGTCGCCTCCATCGCCGCCGCCACCGCCACAACCGCCGGCGTTGGCCGCGGGCAGGATCGCCAGCAAGGTCGCGAGGATGGCCACCGCAAGACTGCGGCCACGCGTTCGAGAGAGGATCACTGAGCGTCAGTATGCCTCCTCGGTCCCCGGAAGCGCCCTTTACTTCACTTTGTATAGTGGCTGGATGCGGACCTTTCGCCGCCTGCTGAGGTTCCTGCGCCCCTATCGCCGCCAGCTCTGGGGCTCCCTCGTCTTCGCCTGGGCGGCGATGGGGATGACGGTTTTGATCCCCTGGCTGATCGGTCGCGCGGTAAATGCGATCGAGGCCGGCGAACAGCCCGACCTGCTGCCGCTGGCGCTGGCGATCGTCGTGGCGGGAATCCTCCGCCTTGGGCTGACGATGGTACGGCGCGTCGTCGCCGGTCGCGTCTCGCTGGCGGTCGAGTTCGACCTGCGCGAGCGCTTCTACGCCCACCTGCAGCGGCTCGAGCTCGGCTTCTTCGACGGGCAGCAGACCGGGCAGCTGATGTCGCGCGCCACGGTCGACCTGCAATCGATCCGCTTCTTCCTCGGCTACGGCCTGATCTTCATCACCCAGAATCTGCTGACGATCGTGCTCGCCAGCGCTGTGATGTTTGCGATCGAGCCCTGGCTGGCGCTGCTGGCGCTGGCGCCCGCCCCGCTCGTCGTCTACACCGCCTCGCGCTACAACCGCGTCTCGCGCCCGGCCGTGCAGGAGGTGCAGCAGCGCCTCGCCGAGCTGACCGCCGAGGCCGAGGAGAGCGTCTCGGGCGTCCGCATCGTCAAGGCCTTCGCGCGGGAGGAGCACCAGTTGCACCGCTTCCGGCGCGCCGTCGCCCGCGTCTTCGACCAGAGCATCTACTCGACCCGCCTGCAGGCGTTCTTCTCGCCCCTGCTCGGCCTCTTGCCGCAGCTGGGAATCGCGCTGGTCCTCCTGGTCGGCGGCCGGCAGGTGATCGCCGGCGACCTCAGCCTCGGAGATTTCACCGCCTTCTACACCTACCTGGCGATGCTGGCGGCGCCGATGCGGATGCTGGGGATGGCGATGGGGATGGCGCAGCGGGCGATCGCCTCCGGCAACCGGCTGTTCGAGATCCTCGACCGAGAGCCGCGGATCGAGAGCCCGGCCGGAGCGCCGCCGCTGCCCGCAGGGGCCGGCCGCGTCGAACTGCGCGGCGTCAGCCTCCACTACGAAAGCCCCCCAGCGCCGAGTTCGCGTTTAGTGACGGATAGCGAGACTAAACGCGAACTCGCGCTTACGGGGGTGGACCTGGATGTCGCAGCGGGGCAAACCGTGGCCCTGGTCGGACCGTCGGGGTCGGGCAAGACGAGCCTGGTGGCGCTGGTGGCGCGGCTCTATGACCCGAGCGAGGGCGCGGTGCTGGTCGACGGCGTCGACGTCCGCTCCGTCGACCTGGGATCGCTGCGCACCGGAGTCGCCTTCGTCGGCGACGAGAGCTTCCTCTTCAGCGCCAGCGTCGCCGAGAACATCGCCTACGCGACGCCCGATGCCAGCCGCGAGGCAATCGAGGCGGCGGCGCGGCGCGCCCAGGCCGACGAGTTCATCCGCGAGTTGCCGAACGGCTACGAGACGCAGGTCGGGGCGCGCGGCTGGACCCTCTCCGGCGGCCAGCGCCAGCGGATCGCGATCGCCCGGGCGCTGCTCGCCGACCCCCGCATCCTGATCCTCGACGATGCCACCTCCTCGGTCGATGCCGGCACCGAGGCGGCGATCAAGACCGGCCTGCGCGAGGCGATGGCGGGCCGGACGACGTTGATCATCGCCCACCGCCTCTCGACCGTCTCGCTGGCCGACCGGGTCGTGGTGATGGACGGCGGGCGAATCGTCGACCAGGGCTCCCACCAGGAGCTGCTCGAGGGCTGCGGCTTCTACCGCGAGATCGCCGAGCACGGCCTCGCCGACTCGGTCTTCCTGCAGCGAGACCTCGAGCAACGCGAGGAGCTGGCGAGGCTGTGAACCGCTTGCGCGACGTCTACCTCCTCTTTGCCTCGCTCTGGCGGCTGCTGCGCGGGCAAGACCAGCGGGGCCGCAAGCTGCGCTGGATGGCCGGGCTGCTGCGCCCGTACCGCGGCCGGGTGGCGCTGACCTTCGTCGCGATGCTGGCCGCAACCGGCGCCGCCCTTGCTCCCCCCTATCTCGCCGGCCAGGCGATCGACGCCGGCATCGTCCCCGGCGACACCGGCGCCCTGACCACGATCGTCATCGCCTTCGTCGGCGTCGCCGTCGTCTACGCGGCGGCCACCTTCGCCCAGACCTACCTGGTGGGCTGGGTCGGCACTCGCGCCCTCCAGGATCTGCGCGAGCACGTCTTCTCCCACCTGCAGTCGATGTCGATCGGCTTCTTCACCCGGCGCAGCCCCGGCGTCCTGATCAGCCGCATGACCAACGACGTCGAGGCGCTCAACCAGCTCGTCACCAGCGGCGTCGTGACCCTCTTCTCCAGCAGCCTCACCCTGATCGGCGTCGTCGTCATCCTGCTGCTGCTCGACCTGCAGCTCGCCCTGGTCACCTTCCTCACCTTCCCCTTGCTCGCCGTCGCCAGCGTGATCTTTCGCATCGTCTCCCACGGCGCCTACCGGGCGACCCGGGAGCGGATCGCCGCGATCACCGCCTACCTGCAGGAGACGCTGAGTGGGGTCCGGGTGGTGCGCAGCTTCGGCCAGGAGCCTCGCCACACCGCGGCGATGACTGAGCTGAACGAGGCCAACCGCGAGGCCAACATGAAAACCGTCTACCTCAACGCCTCCTACTTCCCGGCGGTCGAGCTGCTCTCCGCCGTCGCCACCGCGGCGATCGTCCTCTACGGCGGCGCCCAGGTCATCGACAACGCGATCCAGGTCGGCGTCGTCGTCGCCTTCATCGGCTACCTGCAGGTCTTCTTCGACCCGATCCAGCAGCTCTCCCAGCTCTACACCACCTACCAGCAGGGCATGGCCGCGCTCGACAAGATCTTCGACCTGCTCGACACCGAGCCGGAGATGGTCGACGCGCCGGGCGCACTCGACCCCGGCACGCTGCGCGGCGAGATCGAGATGGAGGGGGTCTGGTTCTCCTACCGCGACGAGACGGCGGGCGGTCCGGAGAGCGGCGATTGGGCGCTGCGCGAAATCGACCTGCACGTCCCGCCGGGCCAGACCCTGGCCCTGGTCGGCGCCACCGGGGCGGGCAAGTCGACCCTGGCGAAGCTGGTGGCGCGCTTCTACGATCCGCAGCGGGGCCGGCTCCTGGTCGACGGCCACGATCTGCGCGCGCTGCGGCAGCAGGGCCTGCGCCGCCAGCTCGGCATCGTCCCGCAGGAGGGCTTCCTCTTCTCGGGCAGCATCCGCGAAAACATCGCCTTCGGCCGCCCCGAGGCGACGCTGGAGGAGGTCGAAGCGGCCGCGGCGGCGGTGGGCGCGGCCTTCATCGCTGCTTTGCCCGCGGGGATCGAGACCGAGGTGGGCGAGCGCGGCATCCAGCTCTCGGCCGGGCAGCGTCAGCTGGTCGCCTTCGCGCGGGCCCTGCTGGCCGAGCCCCGCATCCTGATCCTCGACGAGGCCACCTCAAACGTCGACGTGCGGACCGAGCAGACGATCGAGCGCGGCCTCGAGCGGCTGCTGGCCGGGCGCACGGCGCTGGTCATCGCCCACCGCCTCTCGACGATCCGCCGCGCCGGCAAGATCGCCGTCCTCGAGGACGGCCGCATCGCCGAGAGCGGCACCCACGAGGAGCTGATCGACGCCGGCGGCCCCTACGCGCGCCTGTACGGCGCCTGGGCACAAAGTTCAGCTGCCTGAGCGGGCCCGCTCAGCCGGGGCCGATGCCGCCGCCGCTGCTTTCGCCGCCGCCGGCTTCGCCGCCGCCTTCGGTGCCACCGCCCGCCGGGGCTCCGCCACCAGCGCCGCCTCCTTCTTCGGCCGAGCCGGCGCCACCGGTTTCGGGCGCCACTTCTTCTTCCGCTTCGGGGGCTATTTCTTCTTCTTCGATGCCTTCGGCGGGTTCTTCGACCGAGCCCCCTCCGGCTGCGGCGCCCGGCGCTGGTGCGCTCGGTCCTTCGGCGCACTCCGCGAAGCCGTAGGCGCTCGCCGCCGACTGGAACGAGGCGAGCGCGGAGGAGGCGTCGGATTCGGCCGCCGTCAGCGCTTCTTCTTCGCCCCGTTCGGCGGCCAGCTGCACGTCGCCCTCGGCCTGGGCGAGCTGTTCGGCGGCGGCGAGGAATTCGTCGTAGCCGGCGGTGTCGTCGCTGGGCGCACCGAGGCCCTGCAGCCGCTCGACCATGCCGGCATAGAGATCGGAGACCTGCACCGCCTGGGAGGCCGCGCTGGATTCGGTCGTGTCCACCGTTCCAACCGCCGCGTTCACCTCGGCGCAGATCCCGTCGCCCTGGGCGATCAGCTCTTCTTTGCTGAGCGCCGCCGGCGCTTCGGCCGTCGTCGTGGGCGCAGCGGTCGTTTCGTCGTCGTCACCGCCGCCGCCACAGCCGGTTGCCACGACGGCGGCCAGCGCAAGCGCTCCTGCCCAAAGCCAGAGCCTCCTCATCGCCGCGAAGCTAGCAAAGCGCCTGGATGCCGTCGGACAACGGGACGAGAGTCGACTGCGGCCCAGGGACTCGAACCCCGACTACCTCGTCCAGAGCGAGGCGTGCTGCCATTACACCAGGCCGCAAGGCGAGACTCAGGATATCGACGCCAGGTCGCTATCGGGATCGGCGATCCGATCCCGGGCGGCGCTGACGTCGACGCCATCGGCGAGCATGCGCCGCGCCTCGGCCAGGTCTTCGGGCCGATCGACGCTGAGGGCGCCGGCGACGCGGCCGTCCCTCAGGTACCAAACGGAGAACTGGCCGGCGTCGCGGTCGCCGCGCCAGACCTCCTCGTCCCACTCGTAGGCCGGGCCGACGTACTCGAGGCTCGCCCAGTCGGCGAGGTCGCTGAAGAAGTAGGGGACGACGTCGTAGTCGCGATCCTCGCCGAGCATGTTGCCGGCAGCGTGCATGCCCTGCTGCATCGCCACGTCCCAGTGCTCGATCCGCAGCCGGCGGCCGTGGACGACGCTGTCGTAGGAGCAGCAGTCGCCGGCGGCGTAGATGCCCTCGGCCGAGGTCTGCAGCTTCGAGTCGCAGACGACGCCGTTGTCGACCTCGAGCCCCGCCCGCTCGGCGAGCATCGCGTCGGCGCGCACGCCGGCGCCGACCACCACCGCGTCGCCTTCGATCGCGCGGCCGCTCTTGGTCAGCACCGCCTTGACTCGGCCGTCGCCCTCGAACGCCTGCAGCTCCTCGCCGCCGTGCACCGCGACCCCGTGCTCTTCGAGGCGCTCCTGAAACCAGCGGCCGGCGTCTTCGCCGAAGGTGCGCGAGAGCGCCACCTCCTCCATCATCACGATCGTGCACTTGACGCCCCTTGCGGTCAGCGAGGCGGCAACCTCGGTGCCGATGTAGCTGCCGCCGATCAGGACCACGTGCTCGGCAGCCTCGGCGTCGGCGCGGATCGCATCGGAGTTGCCGAAGGCGCGCAGGTAATGGATGCCCTCGTTCTCGGCGCCCTCGACCCGGAGGATGTTGACCATCGCCCCGGTGGCGATCAGGGCCTTGCCGAAGGCGACCTCCTCCCCGCCCTGCAGCTTCGCCGTGCGAGCGGCCGGATCGAGCGACATCACGTTGATCCCCGTCAGCAGCTCGACCCCGTTCTCTTCGTACCAGCCGGCGGGATTGACGTAGGCGTCCTCGCGGCCGGCCTCGCCGCGCATGTACTCCTTCGAGAGCGGCGGCCGTTCGTAGGGCGGCTCCGGCTCGCGCCCGGCAAGCAGGATCGACCCCTCGGCCCCACGCCGCCGCAGCTCGGCCGCGCAGTGGCCGGAGGCCATGCCGCCGCCGACCAGGAGGAAGTCGACCTCGCGGTCGGGCATCCGTCAGCCGGCCCCGTTGCCCCCGGCGGCCGGGCCGAACAGCTCTTTGAGGTCGTCCTCCCGGCCGGGGTCGAGCACCGCCAGCACCTCGTCGCCAGGCTGCAGCACCGTGTCCGGGCCCGGCACGAAGCCCTTGCCTTCGCGCAGCACCGAGATCAGCAGGCTGCCTTCGGGCATCGCCAGGTCGCCGACCCGAGCGCCGGTCACGCGCGAGTCCTTGCCCAGCAGCATCTCGATGATCTCCAGCTGCTCCTCCTGCAGGTCGAGCAGGTGGACGAGGCCGTACTCCGGCACCTCGTGCTCGAGCAGGCGCAGGATCAGGTCGGTCGCCGAGACCGACGGTTTGACGCCGAGCAGGTCGAAGTGCGGCCGGTTGCGGGGGTTGTTGACGCGGGCGATGATCCGCTCGACGTCGTACTTCTCGCGGGCGACCTGGCAGATCAGCATGTTGTCCTCGTCGTCGCCGGTCACCGCGATCACCATCTCGGCCCGCTGGATCCCGGCTCGCTCCAGCACCCACAGCTCGGAGGCGTCGCCGTAGAGGACGTTGTGCTCGAGCTCCTGCTCGACCGTCAGGTAGCGACGCCGATCGCTCTCGATCACCGTCACCTCGTGGTTCTTTTCGAGCAGCTCGCGGGCCAGGTTCCAACCCACCTTCCCCGCTCCGACGACGATGATGTACACGCTCGCGCCTCGCCCCTACGCGGTTTCGATCGGCTCGTCGGTCTTGGACCCGTCGCGTTGGGCGCCTCCGCGAACGGCGTCCTCCAGCATGTCGATCGCGACCCGGGTCGGGCAGACGGTGTTCAGCCCCTGCTGCCGGTACCACTCGGCCCGCAGCGGGTCGAGGATCCGCGCGATCACGGTCGGGACTTCGTAGCGGCGCTGGGCGATCTGCGAGATGACGATGTTGGTGTTGTCGCCGTTGGTCGAGGCGATGAAGGCGTCGGCCCGCTCGATCCCGGCGGCGAGCAGGGCGTCGGTCTCGAGGCCGGTGCCGACGGTGAACCGCCCCCCGAGGTCCTCCCAGCCCTTGTCGAGGCCCACCTCGAGCCTGGTGTGGGACTCGGGGTCCTCGTCGAGGCAGGAGACTTCATGGCCCTCGTGGAGCATCGTCCGGGCGACGGAGGAGCCGACCCGGCCGCAGCCGACGATCAGGATGAACATAGGCCGGATACTAGCCCTGCCTGGCCTGGCATCACCCTTCGGGCGGGGCGGTGAGCAGCACCCGACACGGCGCTTTCTTGAGGACGTACTCGGTCGCGGCCCCGATCTCGGCCGGCCTGGCGGCCCCGATCCCGCCCAGGGTGGCCCCGCCGCGAATCTTGGTCGGCGGCTCGCCGCCGATCACGATCGCCTCGGCCTCGCTTCGTCGCGCCGCCTCGACGATGCCGGCGCCTACCTCGCGGGCGCGGATCGCCTCGGCGCTGACCGCGACGTCCTCGTACTCCTCCGCAACCTCACGGGCGCGCTGCAACGTGCGGCGGATCTCCTCTTCGCGCCGCGGCGGCAGCTCGGCGTCGAGCGGCAGGGTCAGCGGCACCTCGACGATGTGGACGAGGGCGAGCTTCGCTCCGTCACGATCGCCCTCGTCCTCTTCCTGCTGGGCGGAAGCGAGGCGGCCAGCGGTGGCGACGATGTCGTCGTCGAGCTTGGTCCCGAAGACCGGCACGAGGATGCTGCGGTAGGCGAGCTCCGGCACCTGCTTGGTCAGCGCCCGCTCGGTCACCGATACGCGCCTGGTCAGCGACGTGCCCTCAACCCCCTTGCGGTAGACGACGTAGAAGACGAGCCCGAACAGCATCCAGCCCCCGCCGACCCAGCGCGCCGTGTCGTGGATGGCGAGCACGCTGAGGAAGGCGAGGCCGGTCAGCACCGCCGCGAGCATCACCGGGATCGGCAATCGCGCCCCGCGCCACTCGATGTTGAGCGGGACCCGGAACGGCCGCCGCCGCTCGGGTTCGCTGACCCGCAGCCGCAGGATGGAGATGTGGGCGATCGTGATCGCCAGGGTCGCCCCGAATGCGTAGATGCCGGCGAGCAGCTTGACGTCGGCGGGAACGACGAGCCCGATCGCGATGACCGCGCTGAGGGCGATCGCCACGTGGGGGGTCGCGTGGCGGGCGTTCAGCTTGCCGAGCCAGCTCGGGATCTGGCGGTTGATCGCCAGCGTGTAGATGTGGCGGGAGACGCCGAGCATCGAGGTCGTCGCCGCCCAGAAGAGGACCGGGGCGGCGACCAGGGCGACCATCCACCGCATCGCGTCCTCGACCCAGGCCGGCTCGTAGGCCGACACCACCCCGAGGATCGGCGCCTCGACGAACTCGCCGCCGAGCGCGGTCTGCGGCCCGTCCGGGCCGGCGAGGACGGGCACCGCCATCAGCGCGATCGCCGCCATCCCGGCGTAGACGAGCGGCACCGCCACCGCGCCGACGGTGACGATGCGGCGCAGATCGCGCCGGCGTACGTCGATGTCGGGCGCCAGATCCGAAGCCGCCTCGATGCCGGCGTAGGCGAGCATCGCAACGACGGCGGCGTAGACGGTGTCGGTGACGCTGGGGTTGGTGAAGAGATCGAGCTCCGCGGTGAGTCGCTCGGGGCTCAATACGGCAAGGACCCCGACCGCGATCACCGCGACCTGGAGGGCGATGTCGGCGAGCACCAGGACCACGATCCAGCGCTCGCTGCCGCGGCCAGCGATGTTGAAGACGTTGAGGGCGCAGGCGGCGACGATCACGGCGACGGCGACGGCGATCTCCCAGCCGGGCTGAGAGAGGCCGGGGGCGACCGGCTCCAGGTAGTGGGGCACCGAGATCGCCGCCAGGGCGGCGACGATCAGGTAGTCGATCAGGATCGCCCAGCCGGCGACGAAGGCGATCAGCTCGTTGAAGGCGTGGCGGGCGAAGCTCGAGGAGCCGCCGCGTTCGCGGAACATCGCCCCGCCCTCGACATAGCTGAGCGTCGCCAGCACGAACAGCAGGCCAGCGGCCAGGAAGATCAGCGGCGTCAGCCCCAGCCCGCGGTCGGCAACGACGCCGAGCGCGAAGTAGATCGAGAAACCAACCGCCGAGTAGACGGCGACAAACAGGCCCGGGACGCCGAGGCCCCGCTCCAGCAGCGGCTCCAGCCTCGAACGCGGCGGCTGCTTGGGCTCGTTCATCGGAGGGATCGACCGCGGGTCCTGTCCCGGCGGCCCTCGCCCATGTGCTCGGAGTCCTTCGGCGTCCTGCGCCATGGGGGACCCCCGCCGCCGAGCCACCCACGGAGGAGGCCTACCGCCAGGAACGCGATCCCCATCAGCGTCCCGATCGAGAGCGGGCCGCCACCGTTCGCGAAGGTGCTGGCCAGGATCGCAAGGCCGAGCAAAGCCATCACCGCGGAAAAAGCGCGGATCGAATTGCGGTAGATCCGCTCGGGCGAGGCCATGGCGGCGATTCTAGGCGAGGGCAGGCGTCGCATCGGCACCCTGATGCACGCTGCGATCGGAGACGACGATTACCCGGCAGGGGCGCTCGCCGAGCACCGTCTGCAGGGTCTTGTCGTAGAGCGGCGCGCCGCCCCGGTAGCGGAGCCCGACGACCACCGCGGCGGCGTTGATCAGCTTCGCCTCGTCGGCGATCGAGTAGCCGGCCTGGCCGGGCCGAACCCGCTCGACGTGGCCGGTAACCCGCTGGCCCCCGATCAGCTTCGCCTGCTCGATCTTGCTCTGCGCTTCGCTTTCGCGTTCGCGCAGGTCGGCGTCCAACGGCAGGTGGGTCGGGATCGTCAGCATCGAGTGGACGTGGATGCCGCGGCGCCGTTTGGAGGCGAGCTTGACGGCGGTGGCGACCATCTCCTCCGAGAACGGCTCACCGTCCTCGAAGGCGACCATGACGCTGCGGTACTCGATCTCCTCGACCCCGAGCGGCTCCGGGGTCACGACCTTGACCGTCTCGGTCAGCGGCAGCTTCTGACTGCGCCGGTAGAGCACGTAGACGGCGATGCCGAACGCCATCCAGCCCAAGCCGACCGCGAGCGTGCGCGGGTTGAGCGCCATCACGACGATCCAGGCCGCGAAGGTGCCGAGACCGCCCAGCACCGCGGTGAGCGGGACGAGCGTCCCAAAGGCGCGGAAGTTGAGTGGGGGTCGCCACGGTCGCTCGTCCTCTGAGTTACGGCGGCGCAGCTGGATCACCGAAACGTGGGCGATGGTGAAGGAGAGCATCGCGCCGAACGAGTACATCGTCGCCAGGAAGTCGGTCTTGCCCGGGAGGAGGGTGATCGTCGCGGCGGCGGCGAAGACGAGGATCGCGATGTAGGGGGTGCGGTAGCGAGGATGGACCTGGCGCAGGCCCTCGGGCAGCTGGCGGTGCTGGCCCATCGAGTAGGTGAGGCGGGAGACGCCGATCAGGCCGGCGTTGGTGGCGATCAGGAGGATCACCGCGGCGAGGATGCCGACGTAGAAGCGCAGAGCTTCGGTCAGCCCGTGGCCCACCCCGAGGTTCTCGACGATGCCGAGGATCGGGTCGTTGGCGAACTCGGTGCCGAGCGCGGTGGAGAAGTTGCCGGCGGCGTCCTGGGTGACCGGCATCGCCGACAGCGCGACCAGCGGGATCAGCAGGTAGAGCCCCAGCACGGCGGCGACGGTGAGGCCGACGCTGCGCGGGATCGAGCGGGCCGCGTCGCGTGCCTCCTCGGCCATGTTGGAGATCGTCTCGATCCCGGTGTAGGCGATCATCCCCACGGCGATCCCCAGCGCGAAGTCGCTCCAGGTCGGAGCGACGCCGAGCTCGACGTTGTCGACCAGGACCTCGGGGCTGAAGACCAGCACCAGGCCGATGCCGACGAGCACGACCTGCGTGGCGAGGTCGGCGACCGCCAGCACCAGGTTCAGCCGCGCCGACTCCTGCGAGCCGCGGATGTTGAGCAGGGCGAGGGCGGCGATCAGCACCGCGCCGCCGATGATGTCGCCCGGCGCTTCGCCGAGCGGCTCCCAGAAGACCGCCAGGTAATGCGGCACGAAGTAGGCCGAGATCGCGACCGTGATCACGTAGTTGAGCATCTGGCCCCAGGCGGCGACGAAGCTGACCAGCTCGTTGAAGGCATGGCGGGCGAAGCTCGAGGACCCGCCCGCCTCCGGGTACATCACGGTCGCCTCCGCGTAGGTGGCGGCGGTCGCCGCGAAGATCAGCCCGGAGATCACGAACGCGATCGGGGTCAGGCCGAGGGCGAACACGGCGGTGACGCCGAGGGCGTAGTAGATCGAGGAGCCGACGTTGCCGTAGGCGGCGGCGAAGAGGGAGCCGACGCCGTGGACGCGGCTCAGCGATTCGTCTCTCGGTATTCGGCGGGCCACCTAGCTGGCCCCTGTCGAAGGCTGCATCTAGGCCGAATATAGGGACGAGGCCGGTGCCTGTTGCACGTGCGCCCGCTTCAGGTCGGCGGGCGAGGCGCAGCCGCAGAGGCAGAGCGCCAGAGCCAGCTCCTCGCGCAGCAGCTCGAGCACCCGCCGCGCCCCCGCCTCGCCGCCGACCGCGAGGCCCCAGAGCGCGGGCCGGCCGACCAGGACCGCGTCCGCCCCGAGGGCGAGGGCGATCGCGACATCGACGCCGCGGCGGATGCCGCCGTCGACCAGGACCTCACCGCGGCCTTCGACCGCATCGACCACCTCCGGCAGCGCATCGGCGCTGGCCAGCACCCGGTCGAGCTGACGACCGCCGTGGTTGGAGACGACCACCCCGGCGGCGCCGTGCTCGACCGCCAGCGCCGCGTCCTCGGCGGTGAGCACGCCCTTGACGAGGACCGGCAAGGCGCACTCGGAGGCGAAGTCCTCGAGGTAAGGCCAGCTCAGCGCCGGTTCCATCAGGTCGAAGGTCTCCTCGATCGTCACCGCCCGGCCCGAGCCGAGCGCGGCTTCGACGCTGGAGACCCCGAGCCCTTCCGGGATCTTGAAGCCGGTGCGCAGGTCGCGCTCGCGGTTGCCGCCGCGCGGCGCGTCGACGGTCACCACGATGGCCTCGAAGCCGGACTCGACCGCCTCCTCGGTCAGGGCCCGGGTGACGCCCTCGTCCTTGAAGCAGTAGAGCTGAAACCAGCGGCGGCCGGCTGGCGCTCCGGCGGCCACCTCGCCCGGGCGGCGGGTGGCCAGCGTCGAGAGGCACATCACGGTGCCGGCGTCCGCAGCCGCCCGCGCCATCGCCACCTCGCCATCGGGATCCACCAGCCCCTGGTAGGCGACCGGCGCCACCAGGACGGGCATCGAGACCTCGGCTCCCAGCAGCCCGACCCCGGTCCCCCACTCGCTCAGCCCGGCCAGCATCCGCGGCCGCAGACGCCAGCGCTTCCAGGCACCGACGTTCTCGGCCAACGTCAGCTCGTCCCCGGCCCCACCGGCGAAGTAACCGAGAACCCCCGGCTCCAACTTCTCAGCCGCAGCCCGCTCGAAGTCGGCGACGTTGACCAAATCCTCGATCACGGTCGGCGACCCTAGCGACTGGGTGTCAACGGCAGAGAGTCGGGTAGGCCGCCCTCATGCGAATTCCAAGCTGTGCCTCCAGAGCGTTCCTGGTCTCCGTCCTCGCGATTGCGGCGTTAGCGCTCGCCTCGTGCCGCGACGATGACGACGGCACGACGGCGCCGGGAGGCGGCGCCGCCACGGCCGAAACCACCGAAACGGAATCGACCGAGCCAGAACCGAGCGGAAACGCGGCGGCCCCCAGCGGCGACGCGGTCCGCTCCGCCAAAGTCGAGATCGTCGAATTCACCTACGAGCCCGACCCGGTGACGATCGAGGAAGGCGGCAAGGTGACCTGGATCAACCGCGACTCGGCGCCGCACACGGCCACGGCCGATGACGAGGAGACCTTCGACACCGGCACCCTCGAGGAAGGCAAGCTCAAGTCCGAGACCTTCAAGGAGCCCGGCAAATACCCCTACTACTGCGAGATCCACCCCGACATGCACGGCACCGTGGAAGTAGTCCCCAGCGGCTAGGGCGAAGTGAGTGAGGTTATGCATCCATGGGATGCATAACCTCACTCACGACGGGGCATCTAGCCCGGGAGGGGCACGCCGCCCCTCCCCTGCAAACCGCTAGAAGTGAACGATCGGGATGATCAGGATCGCGACTATGTTGGCGACCTTGATCATCGGGTTGATCGCTGGCCCGGCGGTGTCCTTGTAGGGATCGCCGACGGTGTCGCCGGTGACCGAGGCGGCGTGGGCCTCGGAGCCCTTGCCGCCGTGGGCGCCGTCCTCGATCAGCTTCTTCGCGTTGTCCCAGGCGCCGCCGCCAGCGGTCATCGCGATCGCCGCGAAGAGGCCGACGACGATGACGCCGATCAGGAGGCCGCCGAGGGCGTCGACGCTGAGCACGCCGACGATGACCGGGATCACGATCGGGATCAGCGAGGGCAGGATCATCTCCTTCTGCGCCGCAGCGGTGACGATGCTGACCGTTTTCCCGTACTCGGGCTTTTCGGTCCCCTCCATGATCCCCGGGTGCTCGCGGAACTGCTTGCGCACCTCTTCGACCACCTGGCCGCCGGCGCGGCCGACCGCCTCGATCGCGAAGGCAGCGAAGAGGTAGACCATCATGCCGCCGATGATCAGCCCGATCAGCACGTCCGGGGTCGAGAGGTTGAAGAGGCTGCCCAGGTCGAACCCGGCGGGCGCCTCGTCTTCCAGCTCGAATTTGAAGGCCGCGAACAGGACCAGCGCGGCGAGCGCCGCGGAGCCGATCGCGTAGCCCTTGGTGACCGCCTTGGTCGTGTTGCCGACCGCGTCGAGCGGGTCGGTGACGTTGCGGACGTCCTCGGGCAGGTCGGCCATCTCGGCGATCCCGCCGGCGTTGTCGGTGATCGGCCCGAAGGCGTCGAGGGCGACGATGAAGCCGCAGAGCGAGAGCTGCGCCATCACGGCGACGCCGATCCCGTAGATGCCCGCCAGCTCGTTGGCGGCGAGAATCGCCAGCGCGATCACCAGCGCCGGGGCCGCGGTCGACTGGAAGCCCTGCGCCAGCCCCTGGATGATGTTGGTCGCGTGCCCCGTCTCCGAGGCGTCGGCGATCGTCTTCACCGGCCGGTACTTGGTCGAGGTGTAGTACTCGGTGATCACGAAGAGGAAGGCGGTGACGGTGACGCCGATCACGGCGCAGAGCCAGAGATCGGTGACGCTGACCACGTCGGCGCCGGCGGAGAGGCCGAACTGCAACGCGTTGCTCATCAGCCACTCGGTGATCGGGTAGAAGGCGGCGATCGAGAGGGCGCCGGAGACGATCAGGCCCCGGTAGAGCGCGCCCTCGACGTGGTCGGATTTGGTCCGCACCAGGAGCGCCCCGGCGATCGAGGCGAGGATCGCGGCGCCGCCCAGGACCAGCGGGTAGATCGCCACCTCGCGCAGGTAGTCGCCGCCGGCGCCGGTGAAGGTGAGGACGCCGAGCAGCATCACCGCGACCGAGGTGACCGCGTAGGTCTCGAACAGGTCGGCGGCCATGCCGGCGCAATCGCCGACGTTGTCGCCGACGTTGTCGGCGATCACGGCCGGGTTGCGCGGGTCGTCCTCGGGGATGCCCGCCTCGACCTTGCCGACCAGGTCGGCGCCGACGTCGGCGGCCTTGGTGAAGATGCCGCCGCCGAGCCGGGCGAAGACGGAGATCAGGGAGCCGCCGAAGCCGAGCCCGACCAGGGCGTCGACCGCGTGCTTGTCGGTGCTGCCGGTCGCGACGAGAAGGCCGTAGTAGCCGGCGACGCCGAGCAACGCCAGCCCGACCACGAGCAGGCCGGTGACCGAGCCGCCCTTGAAGGCGACGTCGAGCGCCGGCGGTACGCCGCCGCGCGCCGCCTCGGCGACGCGGGAGTTGGCGCGCACCGAGAGGTTCATGCCGATGAATCCAGCCGCACCGGAGAAGACGCCGCCGATCACGAAGCCGACCGCGGTCTCCCAGTTCTGCAGGAGCAGAAGCAGGATCGCGATCGGGATCGCAACCGCGCCGATGATCGTGTACTGGCGGCTCAGGTAGGCGCTGGCGCCTTCCTGGACGGCGCCTGAGATCTCCTGCATGCGGTCGTTGCCCGCGGGTCGCGCGAGCAGGCGCTGGGTGATCAGAAGTCCGTATAGAACTGCGGCGCCGGCGCAGACGAGCGCGACGACGACTCCGTAATCGGTCAAGAATTCAGTCAAGTTCGGTTCCTCCGGCTGGCTTTAGCGGCGCGGGAGTCTATATGTGGCCGCGGATACCGCGTTGCGAGGCGGCGTCACGTGCCGGTGGTTAGCCGCCCATATGGGCGGCTAACCACCGGCACGTCTCAGGCGGTCTGCTTTGCGGCCGTATAGGTGCGGCGCGTCTCGGCCACCGCGTCGCGGTAGATGTCCTCGATCGCGATCCCCGCGTCGAGCGCCTCGCGCGCTCGCTGCGCTCCGTTTCGCTCCGGCAGCTGGACCTCGATTCCGAGCTGCGAGCGGGCGGGGGCGGTCCAGGCCAAGAGCGCGTCGAGGGCCTCCCTGGCCCCGACCTCGACGCCGCGGCGGAAGTCGATCAGCTTGCCGCTCATCCCGTGGCGGATCGCCCGCCACAGGTTCTCCTCGATCTCGCGGTCGTGGAGCGGCGTGCCGGCGCCGTCGTAGCCGTGCTCGTCGTAGGAGAGCGCGGTCTGGGCGATGCAGGCGGCGATCAGGCCGGCCAGGGCGAACGACTCGTCGCCGCGGGTCTGGGCGTCGCAGATCCGCACCTCGACGGTGCCGAACCGGTGGTGGGGGCGAACGCTCCACCAGAGCTGGGTCGACTCGACGACGCTGCCGGCCCGCTCCAGCGAGCCGACGAACTCCGCGTAGCGGTCCCAGTCGCCGAACGGGCTAGGCACCCCGCAGCGCGGGAAGGTGCGGGTGAAGATCTCGGTGCGCACCGTGTGCAGGCCGGTGTCGTGGCGGTCGAGGAAGGGCGAGTTGGCGGAGACGGCGAGCAGCAGCGGCAGCAGCTCCCGCAGCCAGTCGCAGACCGCGATCGCCCGGTCCGCCCCCCGCACGCCCATGTGGACGTGCAGGCTCCAGGTGTTGTTGCGCTGCGCCACCCAGCCGAGCTCGCGGCGAAGGCGGTTGTAGTGAGGCGTGTCGATGATCCGCTGGTCGAGGTAGCTCGCCCACGGGTGCGTCCCCATCGCCCCCAGCGCCAGGCCCAGGGCATCGACCAGCTCGAAGAGACGATGGCGCCGCTCGCGCTGGGCGGCGACGGCCTCCGCGAAGCTCTTGGCCTTGCCGGATCGGATCTCGATCTCGGAGGCGATCAGCTCCCCGGCGGCCGACTCGGCCAACACCTCGTCGCGCTGGCAGGCGGCGTAAACGTCCTCGAAGCGATGCTCCAGGTCGAGCGTGCCCGGGTCGAGGATCGCGAACTCCTCCTCCAAGCCGATCGTGAAGTCGGCGGAGGTCTCGAATCTCTCCCTGGCGAGGTCGAGGTCCAGTGGCAAGGGGATCAGGTCAGGTAGAAGTACAGCGCGTAGAGGAGGTCGACCGCGGGGCTCGAGGTGTGGACCGTCACCTCCGGCGGCACCTGAAGCAGCTGCTCGGAGTAGTTGAAGATGATCTTGACTCCGGCCTCGACCAGGCGATCGGCAACGGCCTGAGCCGCGTCCGCGGGAACGGCCAGCACGCCGACCACGATCTCCTGTTCGGCGACGACCTCCTCCAGCTCGCCGAAGTCCCGCACCGGCAGGCTGCCGACCTCTGTCCCGACGACCTCCGGATCGATGTCGAACATGGCGACGACCTGGAACCCGTGGTCGGCGAAGATGTCGGAGCTGGCGATCGCCTGGCCGAGGTTGCCGGCGCCGAAGAGGGCGATGTTGTGCTGCCCCGAGGTGCGGAGGATCTTGCGGATCTCCGCCACCAGCGAGTCGACGTTGTAGCCGACTCCTCGCTTGCCGAACTTGCCGAAGCCGGAGAGGTCGCGGCGGATCTGGGTCGGGTTGATGTGGGTGTAGTCGGAGAGTTCCTGCGAGGAGATCGTCTCCCGGCCCATCTTGCGCGCCTGGGTCAGCACCTGCAGGTAGCGCGAAAGGCGCGCCGCGACGCCGAGCGAGAGCCGCTCGCCCTCGGCGATCAGCCCATCGGGCACATCGACTTCATCCACCGCCTGCTCGATCGTCATCGGTCCCCACAGTATCGAGCCGCGCCCTGAGCTCGGCTTGATCGAGGACCAGCTCCGAGACCAGCTCGCCGTTCAGCTCGACCACCGGGATGCGCTCGAGCATCCGCCGCAGCAGCGTCTCATCGCTCTCGATGTCGACCTCGCGCAGCTCGAAGCGGTAGCCGTCGGCGTGCAGGGCGACGATCGCCGCCATCGCCTCCTCGCAGAGATGGCAGCCCGGCCGCGAGTAGACGACGACCTCCGTCACGCGGCGACGGACGGCCGCCGGCTCGGGAAGGCGTCGTAGGCGAGGTAGTCCGGGTAGGGCAGCGGCTCGGCGAAGCGGGCGGCGGAGCCGATCATCGCCGCGTTGTCGGTGCAGAGCGAGAGCGGCACCAGCTTCAGCCGCACACCGCGCTCCTCGCAGAGCGTCGCCACCGCTTCGCGCAGCGGTCCGTTGGCGGCCACGCCCCCGCCCAGCGCGACCGCCTCCCACTCGCCCTTCTTCAGCGCCCGCTTCAGTTTCGCGGTCAGCTGTCCGACCGCCGCCGCCTGGAAGCTCGCCGCCAGATCGGCCCGCCGCTCCGCGACCCCCTCCTCGCCGAGGTCGCGGCAGAGGTAGACGAGCGCCGTCTTCAGGCCGCTGAAGCTGAAGTCGAGACCGGGATCGCGGCTCATCGCGACCGGCAGCTCGAAGGCCTCCGGGTCGCCGTCCTCCGCCAGCCGCTGCAGCGCCGGGCCGCCCGGGTAGCCGAGCCCGAGCAGGCGGGCGACCTTGTCGAAGGCCTCGCCGGCGGCGTCGTCGAGCGTCTGCCCCAGGACCTCGTGGCCGGCCCGATCGCGCACCGCCGCCAGCAGGGTGTGGCCCCCACTCGCGACCAGGCAGAGGAAGGGCGGATCGAGCGGCTCCGGCTCGAGGAAGTTGGCGGCGACGTGGCCCTGCAGGTGGTCGACCGGGATCAACGGCAGCCGCCGCGGGGCGGCGATCGCCTTGGCGCTGCTGAGCCCGACCAGCAGCGCCCCGATCAGGCCGGGCCCGCTCGTCACCGCCACCGCCCCGACCTCGTCGAGCGAGACGCCGGCCTCGGCCAGCGCCGCTTCGACGACGGGGGTCGTCAGCTCGAGGTGGTGGCGCGAGGCGACCTCGGGGACGACGCCGCCGAACTGCGCGTGCGCCGCCGCCTGCGAGGAGATGACGCTGGAGAGGATGCGGGACCCGTCGACCACCGCGGCGCAGGTGTCGTCGCAGGAGGTCTCGATCGCCAGGATCACGGCGCCGGCCTCAATCGAGCCACATGATCAGGGCGTCCTCGCCGTTGTCCTGGTAGTAGCGAGGACGGACGCCCGCCGAGCGGAAGCCAACGCTCTCGTACATCGCGATCGCCTCGTTGTTGGAGACCCGCACCTCGAGCGTGAACGGCAACCCGCCGCCCCCCTCCTCGATCAGCTGCGAGATCAGGCGACGGGCGACGCCGCGACGCCGGCGCTCCGGTGCCACGGCCACGTTCATCAGGTGCCAGACCCTGTCGTAACGGGAGCAGACCAGGTAGCCGAGCAGCTTCCCGTCTTCGACCGCGGCGAGGCAGATGCCCGACGGCTTCGAGAGCTCGAGCACGAACATCGCCAGCGACCAGGGCGCCGGAAACGAGCGGCGCTCGATCGAGATCACGGCCGGCAGGTCGCTGTAGGCGAGCCGCCTTACCTCGACGTCCAACTCACGCTTGTTTCGGTAAAGAGTCTCGCTCACGCCATCGTTCCGCATCGGGAGGGCGAAGGTAGATCGGGGCGAGTGAACCGGAGCCCTCGCCGGCAGACCCGGCCGCCACCAGCGCGCAGACGTGCCGAGCGGCTACCCGGTGCACGGGGTCGGAATCTTCCGGGACCACGACGCCCCGACTCGCCAACTGTCGACGAAATCGTACCGCGCCCGATCCGGCGGCCAGCGGGGGAGCGGCGAGTGCGCCGACGCGCTCGGCTAACTCCCGCGGCGAGTAGACCCGCGGCTCCCAGAGCCGCTCGCCGCCGGGGGCGTAGAGCGCGGCGAAGACCTCGCCCCTTCGTGCGTCGATGGCCGCCAGCCGAGCGGCCGAACCATCAGCCGCCTCGGCGAGCGCCAGCCCGATCGCGTCGAGCGTGCAGACGCCGCTCACGGGCAGCCCGCGGCTCAGCCCCAGGGCACGGGCGGTGGCGACGGCGACCCGCAGCCCCGTGAACGAGCCGGGACCGAGACCGACCGCGATCCGATCCACCGCCCCCCAGCCGCCGGCCGCCTCCGCCGCCCGCTCGACTTCGCCGAGCAAGGCGGTCGAGTGCAGCGGGCTGCCCTGCTCGGAGAGCCCGAGCAGGGACTCGAAGAGGACCTCGCCGTCGCGCCAGGCGCAGACGGCGGTGTCCTCGGTCGCGGTGTCGAAACCGATCAGCGCCAGGCTCTCAAGCCGGGACGAGGAAGGTGAAGAGCCCGACCCGTTTGCCTTTCACGAACCACGTGACCTTGTGCTCGCCCGGAATGTTGGAGGTGATTTTGTTCACGTAGAGCGTCCCCTGCACCGCTTCCTGCTCGGGCGCGCAGAGGTTTTTCCCGGTCGGGAAGCGGACGCAGACCGTGTAGAAGACATCGGCTTTGTTGCTGCGGAAGAAGGCGCCCTTTTTCCGCGCCTTCTGGCAGACGTGCGCCGGTTTCGCGTTCTGAGAAAGCCCGCAGGCGACGTAATGCCGGAAGGCGGCGCCCTGCGCCGAAGCCGGCGTGGCACTCCCGAAAAGCGCGACCACCAGGCCAACGGCCGCCAGCCTCTTCGCTGCTCTCATTCGGCGCTTCCTCCTTCGGTCCGGGTTTCGCAGGCGATGCTACACAGCATTCATCCAAAACACGCCTATTTGCGGCGCGATGCGGCGCGGATCTCAACCCTGCGGCTGTCGCCGCCCGCATGGCTGAGCCGCACCTCCAGCGCCTTGCGCCCGGCCAGCTCCGGCTCCGCCACCGCGGGCCACTCGACGAAGCCGATCGAGTCGGCATCGAGGTAGTCGCCGAGCAGGGCCGGTTCCTCCCGCTCGAGGCCGCTGAGCCGGTAGAGGTCGAGGTGGGAGATCGGGTGCCGGCCGCTGTAGCGCTGGCCGATCGTGAAGGTGGGAGAGGTGATCGGTCCTTCGACGCCGAGCGCCCTGCAGGCGCCGCGGATCAGGGTCGTCTTCCCCGCCCCCACCTCGCCGCTGACCACGACCACGTCGCCCGGCCGCAGGCCGGCGGCGATGCGGGCGCCGAGCGCTTCGGTCTCGCTCGCCGAGGAGGTCTCGGCTGTCTCCGCAGCGGCGCTCAACCGAACAGGTCGAGCTGGTCGTCGGCGGGCTGCGGCGGCCCGGGCACCGGAGCCTCCTCGATCTGCTCCTCCAGCTCCGGCTCGTCCGGCGGCGGCCCGGCGATCAAGCCCGGCAGCTGGGCGAGGTCGGAGCGCAGCGTCTCCTTCATCGCCGGCGTCCGCAGCGCCGCCGCCGGGTGGAAGAGCGGCAGCAGGAAGACGGTGCGCCCGCCCAGCTCGTGCACCTGCGGCGTCCCCCGCACCCGGGTGATGCCGGCCGGGTTGCCGCTCAGCAGCTTGGTCGCGAAGTTGCCGAGCGTGCAGACGACGCGCGGCTCGATCAGGCGGATCTGCTCGAACAGGTAGGGCCGGCAAGCCTCGATCTCGAGCGGCTGCGGGTCGCGGTTGCCGGGCGGCCGGCTCTTCAGCACGTTGGCGATGAAGACGTCCTCGCGCGACATCCCGATCTCACCGAGCAACTGGTTCAGCAGCTGCCCGGCGCGGCCGACGAAGGGCAGGCCCTGCCGGTCCTCTTCGGCCCCGGGGGCCTCGCCGACGAACATCAGCTCGGCGTCGGCGTCGCCGGCGCCGAAGACGGCCTTGGCGCGCGTCTCGTGCAGGGGACACCTGGTGCAGTCCTGGACCTGATGGAAGAGCTCGACCAGCGCCTCGCGACGCTCCTCGGCGGAGGCGCTCAAGGCGCCGCCTCCCAGAGCCGCTTCCCCCATCCTTCGCGCTCGAACTCGTAGATAGGCACGTCGCGCAGATGGTATTCCGCCCTGGGGCGACTTTTGCGTCCTATAGGGGGTAAAAGTCGCCCCAGGGTCAGAATCAGCGCCTCAGGGAAGCGGCTCCCAGTCCCAGGTTTTCGGCGAGGCGAGGCTCTCCTGGTCGAGGTACCTCCTGAACTCGGCCAGCTCGGCCGGCTCGACGCCGTAGACGTGGTCGGGTTCCGGGAAGTGGCCGGAGCGGACCTCCTCGCCGTACTGCCGCACCGCCCCCACCATCGTCTCGTGCACGTCGGCGTAGCGCTTGACGAATTTCGCCATGCGGCCGGTGGTGATGCCGAGCAGGTCGTGGAAGACCAGCACCTGGCCTGAGGTGGCCGGGCCGGCCCCGATCCCGATCGTCGGCACCTCGAGCTTGGCGACTATCGCTTCGGCAATCGCCGCGGGGACGGCCTCGAAGACGATCGCGAAGCAACCGACCGACTGCAGCGCCAGCGCCTCCTCGCAGAGCTTGATCGCGCCCTGGGCGGTCTTGCCCTGGGCTTTGTAGCCGCCGAGGGCGGTGGCCGTCTGCGGCGTCAGGCCGACATGGCCCATCACCGGGATGCCGGAGCGGACGATCGCCCGCGCCCGCTCGACCGCGACCCCCCCCGCCTCCAGCTTGACCGTCTGGCAGCCGGTCTCCTTGACCAGGCGCTGCGCGTTCTGGACGGCGAGCTCGTTGCTCGCCTCGTAGCTGCCCATCGGCATGTCGCCGACCATCAGCGGCGTCTTCAGGCCGCGGCGAACGGCCTTGCCGAGCACGATCATCTCCTCCATCGAGACCGGCTCGGTGCCCGGGTAGCCGAGCACGACCATCGCCGCCGAGTCGCCGACCAGGACGATGTCGACACCGGCCGCCTCGGCCACGGTCGCCGAGGGGTAGTCGTAGGCGGTGACCATCACGATCGGCTCCCCGGCCGCCTTCATCTCGGCCAGGCGGGGGAGGGTCACCGGCTGGCGGTCCGCCGGCGGCGGCGCGGTGTGGGAGCGCCCGCCGGAGCTCACGAGAGCAGCACCTCGGGGTGGCTGTCGACCGCGACGACCGAGTTGTCCTCGCCGACGTGGACGACCACCGGCGAGTAGGACTCGAGGTCACGCTCGTCGTAGGCGCCGAAGGAGGCGACGATGATCTTGTGCCCCGGTCGCGTCAGGTGGGCGGCGGCGCCGTTGACCTGCATCGTGCCGGAGCCGGGCTCGCCGTCGATCACGTAGGTGACGAAGCGGGCGCCGTTGTCGATGTCCCAGACGTGGACCTGCTCGTTGGTGATCAGGTCCGCGCTGGCCATCAGCTCGGTGTCGACCGTGATGCTGCCGATGTAGTCGACGTCGCAATCGGTCACCGTCGCGCGGTGGATCTTGGACTTCAGCATCTGCCTCTGCATCAGGTTCGGGCCTCTCTCTCGCCGTTGCCGGGGTCAAAGTCTTTGCTCCGGCTGTGAGGCCGGATCGTCAAGTTGTCGATCAGTCGCGCGTCGCCGACGCGGGCGGCAACCGCGACCAGGACCGGGCGGCCGTTCAGCTCGGCGACCGGCGTCAGCTGATCGGGATCGCGGGCCTCCAGGTACTCGGGTTCGATCCCTGCCGCGGCCAGCTCGCGACGCCCAGCCTCGAGCCCGGCGGCAAGCGATCCAACGCTCGCCTCCAGCTCGACCGCGCGCAGCGCCCGCGAGAGCGCCGTCGCCCGCTCGCGGTCGGCCGGCGCCAGGTAGGCGTTGCGGGAGCTCATCGCCAGGCCGTCGGGCTCGCGCACGATCGGCAGCGCCTCGACCCGCACCGGGAAGTCGAGGTCACGGACCATGCGGCGGATCACCGCCACCTGTTGCGCGTCCTTCTGGCCGAAGTAGGCGACGTCGGGCTGGACCGCGTTGAAGAGCTTGGCGACGACCGTGGCGACGCCGCGGAAGTGCTCCGGCCCGCGCCGGGCGGGGTCGCCGCAGAGGACCTCGGCCAGGCCGTCGACCTCGACCTCGGTCGCGAAGCCGTCCGGGTAGACCTCCTCGACCGGTGGCGCCCAGATCAGGTCGGCCCCCGCCTCGGCGGCAAGCTCGGCGTCGCGCCGCTCATCGCGCGGGTAGCGCTCGAAGTCCTCGCCGGGGCCGAACTGGGTCGGGTTGACGAAGAGGCTCATGACGACGACGTCGCACTCGGCGCGGGCGGCTCGCAGCAGCGAGAGATGTCCCTCGTGCAGGTAGCCCATCGTCGGCACCAGGCCGACCGAGCGGCCGTCGGCGCGCGCCTCGGCAAGCGCCTCGCGCAAGGCGGTCTTCGCGCGGAGCACGGCCACGCGGGATTCTGAACGTGCGGGAATGGTCGTCGCGGAGTTCATCGGGGTCCATGCCCTTGGGGGGTCACGGCCTCGGCTGGATTATAGGCACGCCCGTTAACGCTTCCGTGACATTTGACCCGAACTCAGCGACGGAGCTCGACGGCGCCGATCGGGCGGGCCGGAGCGCCGGCGGCGATCGTCCGCGGCGGCAGGTCGCTCGTGACCACCGAGTTGGCGCCGATCACGCAGCGCTCGCCGATCGTGACGCCACTCGTCACCACGCAGTTGACCCCGAACCAGCAGTTGGAGCCGATCCGCACCGGCCCCTTGCTGGTGAAGCCCTGCCAGGTGATCGGCGTGTCGGGATCGTCGAAGCGGTGGTCGGCGTCGCCGACGAAGCAGCCGTTGGCGAACATTACGTGGTCGCCGATCTCGATCGACTCGAAGGCCGCGAGCATCGTGTTGCGGTTGAGGAAACAGCCCTCGCCGATCTCGATCCGCGCCTCGGGTGCGAGGGTCAGCCAACAGCCCGGCTCGAGCAGGGTCCCGGCGCCGATCCCCAGGCGGCCCTCATCGAGCGCCTCCAGCACCTCGCCCTCGATCGGGCGGCGGATGAAGAAACCGCCACGCGCGGCGTGGCGAGCGATCCGCCAGCGGCGCGGCAGCCGGCCGTTGCGCTCGTACCAGCGCCGCTTCGCCCACCACAGGCGCCACCCCGTCTGCCCCCCACCGCCGTCGCTCATCGCCCCAACGTTATGCCCCCTCCACGGCCGACGGGCCGATTCCGGTCGCCAAACGTCCGTTTTCGGCCCATCGGCACGCATACACTCGCCATGTGGCCGACCTTCGCGGTGGCATAGACCTCGGTGGGACGAAGATCCAGACCGTTGTCGTCGATGCCGCCGGGACCGTGCTCGGCGAGGCGCGGCGGCCGACCCCGACCTCGGGCGGTCCCGCCGACGTGGCCCGGGAGCTGGCGGAGGCGTTGCGCGAGGCGGCAGCGGCGGCGGGCGCCAAGCTCGAGGACCTGGTCGGCGTCGGCGTCGGTTCGCCCGGCGACGCCGACGGCCACACGGGGGTCGTCTCCAAAGCCCGCAACCTGCCCGGCTGGGAGGGCAGCTTCCCGCTCGGCGAGACGCTGGCCGAGGCGCTCGGGACGAAGGTTCGGATCGGCAACGACGTCCAGGTCGCGGTCGAAGGCGAGTTCCGGCTCGGGGCCGGCGAGGAGTTCGATTCCCTGCTCGGGGTCTGGTGGGGAACCGGCGTCGGCGGCGGCATCGTCCTCGACGGCAAGCCGTGGCTGGGCCGTGGCGCCGCCGGCGAGATCGGGCACGTGGTCGTCAAGCGCGGCGGCGCCAGGTGCCCCTGCGGCCGTCGCAGCTGCATGGAGGCCTACGCCGGCCGCGCCGCGATGGAAGCCGAGGCGCGGCGCCAGCACGAGGACGGCCAGGAGACCGACCTCTTCAAGCTGATGCACAAGCACGGCAAACCGCGCCTGACCAGCGGCATCTGGGAGCGGGCGATCGACCACGGCGACGACCTGGCAAAGGAGCTGATCGAGCGGGCGATCGAGGCTTTGGGGACGGGAGTCGCCTCGGCCTGCAACGTCCTCGACGTCGAGGCGGTGATCCTCGGCGGCGGCCTCGGCCAGCGCTTCGGCGACCGCTACCGGGAGCCCCTGGCCGCGGAGATGGCGAAGCACCTCTTCGTCGACGACCGCCCGCCAGCGCTCCGGGTCGCTGAGCTGGGCGACCTAGGCGGCGCCATCGGCGCCTCGCTGCTGGTCTCTAGGTAACAGGGAGGTCGGGTGCCCTGGCTGTGCGCGGCGTCCTGTTTTTCGCAGCGCCAACTCAGCAAGAGACACCAGCTTAGAGGCGAAAAATCCAGCGCGCAGCCGGGGTACCCGACCTCCCTGCCAGCTAGACCCGGCCCGCCGCCTGGCGCTGCTGCCGCGCGATCGCGTCGACGATCACCGCGATCAGGAGGACGCCGCCAGTGACCATGAACTTGACCGCCGAGGAGAGAGCCAGCAGGTCCATCCCGTTGGAGATCGAGCCAATCACCAGCGCGCCGAGAAGGGCGGTCCAGACGGCGCCGCGGCCGCCGAAGAGGCTGGTGCCGGCGATCACCGGCCCGGCGATCGCCAGCAGCAGCAGTTCGCTGCCGCCGGAGTTCTGGTTCACCGCGAGCAGCCGCGAGGCGGCGAGGATGCCGCCGATCGCCGCCATCGTGCCGGCGATCCCGAACACCGCGATCCGCACCCGTTCGATCGGGATGCCGGCGCGGCGCGCCGCCTCGACGTTGCCGCCGACCGCGTAGACGTGGCGACCGAAGCGGGTCCGCTTGGCGACGTATTCCATGCCGACGACGAAGGCAAGCAGGATCAGCAGCGCCAGCGGCAGGCCGCGATCGGAATTGAGCACCGCCACCGCGACGATCACAACCGCCGCGACCAGAGCCAGCCGCACCAGCTGTCCGGCCAGGCCCTCGCTGGCGTCGGCGAGGCCGGCAGCCACGCGGCGGCGGTGACCGGCGACGACGACCCCGGCGTAGAGGCCGATCACGAGCACGGCGACGATCCAGCCGACCGCGTCCGAGTAGAAGGTGTTGGCGAGGCCGGTGATCTTCGGGTCGTTGATGTTGATCGAGCCAGTCGACCCGAGCACTTGCAGCAGCGCCCCCTGCCAGGCGAGCAGGCCGGCCAGGGTGACGACGAAGGACGGCACGCCGAAGCGGCTGAAGAGGAATCCCTGCAGGACGCCGATCGCCAGCCCGGCGAGGACTCCGGCGGCGATCGCCAGGTACGGGTTCCAGCCGTGCTTGACGTTGACCACCGCGACGATCGCCGCCGCCAGGCCGCTGATCGCGCCAACCGAGAGGTCGATCTCGCCGAGCAGCAGCACGTAGACGATGCCGATCGAGATCAGGCCCACGGCGGTGATCTGCAGCATCAGGTTGGTCAGGTTCTCGGCTGAGAGGAAGCGGTCGTTCTGCGTCTGGAAGATCAGCCAGATCACCGCCAGCCCGAGCACGACCCGCAGCGACGCGAGGTCGCCCTGGACAAAGCGGCGCAGCGTCTCCCTCCGCGCGCCGGCGGCCTCCGCCCTGCCGGCGGCGGCTTCGGTCGTGCCTTCGGTCGCGGCGCTCACCGGTCGCTTCCCTCTCTCTGCCCCTCACCGCCGTTGCCGGCGGCGCCGGTGATCGCCGAGACGACGTGCTCCTCGGTGGTCCGTTCGGCGTCGAAGCTGCCGGCGACACGGCCGAGTCGCAAGACGACGATGCGGTCGGCCACCTCGAAGACGTTGGCCAGGTTGTGGCTGATCACGACGACGCCGAGCTCGTGCTCGCGCAACTCCCGGATCAGGTCGAGCACCTGGGCGGTCTGCGCCACCCCAAGCGCCGCGGTCGGCTCGTCGAGCAGGACGACACGCGGCTCGCCGAGCAGCGAGCGGGCAACCGCAACCTGCTGGCGCTGGCCCCCGGACAGGGTGCCGACCTCGCTGCGCAGGCTCGGGATCGTCACCGAGAGGCCGGAGAGCAGCTCGCCGGTGCGGTGCTCCATCTGCGTCTCGTCGAGCTGGCGGGGGACCCGCCCCGGCCCGGGCGAGATCTCCTCCATGCCGAGGAAGAGGTTGGCGACGACGTCGAGGTTGTCGCACAGCGCCAGGTCCTGGTAGACGGTGGCGATCCCGAGCGCCGTCGCGTCCTGGGGCCTGGAGACGGAGACCTCCCTGCCCTCGAAGCGAATCCGCCCTCCATCGGGCGAGTGGATGCCGGCGATCGCCTTGACCAGGGTCGACTTGCCGGCCCCGTTGTCGCCGACCAGCCCGACCACCTCGCCCGCGTGGACCTCGAAATCGACCCGGTCCAGGGCCTGGACCGGGCCGAAGCGCTTGCTCACCCCGTCTACCTCGAGCAGCGGGGCGTTCGAGCTCATTCAGGCCCTCGCTAGGAGATGCCCGCCTCTTTGCAGGCCTGCTCGTACGGCCCGGTGCAGAGTTCTTCGGGCGAGATTTCTTCGTCCGCGATCACGGTCGATTTGACGTTGTCTTTGGTCACGGCGACCGGCGTCAGGAGAACCGACGGGACTTTCTCTTTTTCGTTGTCGAGCTGGTCGGTGATCTGGTCCTGTGACGGTTCTTTGCCTTCCGCCAAGTCGACCGCGATTTCGGCGCTGATCGCAGCCTCGGGCTTGTAGGCCTTGTAGACGGTCATGTACTGCTGCCCGACGAGCACGCGCTGGACCCCGGCCACGGTCGCGTCCTGGCCGGTCGTCGGCCGTTCGGCGGGGTCGATGCCGGCGGATTTCATCGCCGCGATCGCGCCGCCGGCGGTGTCGTCATTGGCCGCGTAGACGCCTTTGAAGCCGTCTTTGCCGAGTGCCGTTATCGCCTGCTGCATCTCGTTCTGGGCGTTGCTCGCCAACCACCCGGGCGTGTCGTATTCCTTCGCGACCTCGACACCTTCGGACTCGAAGACGCTCTGCGCCCCTTTCTTGAACAGTGCCGCGTTGCTGTCGGCGGGGTCGCCGCTGATCATCACGATCGGACCGCTGGGGTTGCCGTCTTCTTTCAGTTTCCGCGAGAGGGATTGGCCCTGCAGTTCGCCGACTTTTTCGTTGTCGAAGGAGACGTAGTAGTCGACGTCGGCCCCGAGGATCAAACGGTCATAGCTGACCACCGGCACGTCCTGCTGGCGCGCTTTTTCGACGCTCGCCGCCGCCGAGGCGGCATCGACCGGGTCCAGCACCAGCACGTCGGCGCCCTGGGTCAGCGCCGCTTCGACCTGGCTCTGCTGTTTCGAAGCGTCCTCAGTGGCGTTGCTGTAGAGGATTTCGCAGTCGCTGCAGAGGTCTTCGACCTTTTCTTCGAAGCGGGGCCGATCGGAAGCCTCGTAGCGCGGCGTCTGGTTCTCCGGCAGGAGGAAGGCGATCGTCGCGCCTCCGCCTCCGCCGCCTCCGTCGTCGTCTCCGCAACCGGCCAACACCAGAGCGGTCGCGAGCAGGGTGACCAGCGCAACCCCAATCCGCCTCAACCCGACAAAGCTCGACATCAGCTCTCCTTTCGGGCCCGTCCCTGCCTCCGCACTACCCGGGATCGGGGGCTTTTAAGCAAACGGCTGGCGAGCTTGCTCGCCTCCGTTTCAGGCCGCCACAGGCTCGCGGCGCTTGCGCTGGCCGCGCTTTGCCTTCGCCGGCGCGGCCGGCTCCAGCAGCTCGGCCAGGAAGCGGCCGGTGTGGGAAGCCTCGACGGCGGCGACCTCCTCCGGTGTGCCGGTCGCGACCACCTCTCCCCCCTCGTCGCCCCCTTCGGGGCCGAGGTCGATGAGGCGATCGGCGGTCTTGATCACGTCGAGGTTGTGCTCGATCACGACCACGGTGTTGCCGGCGTCGACAAGACGCCCCAGCACGTCGAGCAGTCGTTGCACGTCGGCGAAGTGGAGGCCGGTGGTCGGCTCGTCGAGGATGTAGAGGGTCTCGCCGGTGGCGACTTTGGAGAGCTCGGTCGCCAGCTTGACCCGCTGCGCCTCGCCGCCGGAAAGCGTCGTCGCCGGCTGGCCGAGGCGGATGTAGTCGAGCCCGACGTCGTGCAGGGTGCGCAGCCGGCGGGCGATCTTCGGCACGTTCTCGAAGAAGCCGACCGCCTCCTCGACCGACATCTCGAGCACGTCGGCGATGCTCTTGCCCTTGAAGCGCACCTCGAGCGTCTCGCGGTTGTAGCGCTTGCCGTGGCACTGCTCGCAGGGCACGTAGACGTCGGGCAGGAAGTGCATCTCGATCTTGATCTGGCCGTCGCCGGTGCAGACCTCGCAGCGGCCGCCCTTGACGTTGAAGCTGAAGCGGCCGGGCTTGTAGCCGCGCGCCCGCGCCTCCTGGGTCTGGGCGAAGAGCTGGCGGATGTGGTCGAAGATCTTGGTGTAGGTGGCCGGGTTGGAGCGCGGCGTGCGGCCGATCGGCGACTGGTCGATGTTGATGATCTTGTCGATCTGGCTGAGCCCGTCGATGCCGTCGTGGGCGCCGGGCCGCAGCTTCGACTGGTGCAGGCGGTTGGCGACCGCGTGGTGAAGCGTCTCGTTGACCAGGGTCGACTTGCCGGAGCCGGAGACGCCGGTGACGCAGCAGAAGACCCCGAGCGGGATCGCGACGTCGATTCCCTTCAGGTTGTGTTCGCGGGCGCCGCGCACTACCAGCGCCCCGCGCGGCTCTCGGCGCTGCGCCGGCACCTCGATCTGGCGCTTGCCGGCCAGGTACTGCCCGGTCAGCGAGGCGGCGTTCTTCGCCACCTCCGCCGGGGTCCCGGCGGCGATCACGTGGCCGCCGTGCTCACCGGCGCCGGGGCCGAGGTCGACGAGGTGGTCGGCCGCCCGCATCGTCCCCTCGTCGTGCTCGACCACGATCACCGTGTTGCCGAGATCGCGCAGCCGGTCGAGCGTCCCGATCAGCTTTTCGTTGTCGCGCTGGTGGAGGCCGATCGAGGGCTCGTCGAGCACGTACATCACCCCGACCAGGCTGGAGCCGATCTGGGTCGCCAGCCGGATCCGCTGCGCCTCGCCGCCGGAGAGCGAGCGGGCCGAGCGGCCGAGCGAGAGGTAGCCGATGCCGACGTTGTCGAGGAAGGCGAGCCGTTCGGAGATCTCGCGCACGATCAGGCGCGCTATCGCCCGCTCGGTCTCGGTCAGCTGCAGCGAGCCGATCCACCCCCGCGCCGCCCGCGCCGACTTATCGGTCAGCTCGGCGATGCTGAGGCCGCCGACGGTCACGGCGAGGCTCTCGGGACGCAACCGCGCCCCTTCGCACTGGGGGCAGGGCTGCTCGGCCATGTAGCCCTCGATCCGCTCCCGGTTCGACTCCGAGTCGGTCTCCTCGTAGCGGCGCTCGAGGTTGTTGACGATTCCCTCGAAGCGGACCCGATAGGAGCGGCGACGCCCGAAGCGGTTGGTGTAGCTGACCTGGTGGCGCTCCTCGCCGGTGCCGTAGAGGAAGATCTCCCTCTCGCTCTTCTTCAGCTTCGACCACGGCTTGCCCGGATCGACGCCGTAGGTCTCGGCGACCGACGCGATCAGGCGCCGCCAGTAGGCGGTGACGCCGCGGTTCCAGGGCTGCAGCGCCCCCTCGGCGAGCGAGAGGGTCGGGTCGGGGACGACCAGCTCGGGATCGATCACCTTCTGGAAGCCGAGCCCGTGGCAACGCTCGCAGGCGCCGTGCGGCGAGTTGAAGGAGAAGATGCGCGGCTCCAGCTCCGGGATCGAGGTACCGCAGCGCAGGCAGGCGAACTGCTCGGAGAAGAGCAGCGTGTCGCCCTCGAGAACCTCGATTTCGACCAGGCCCGCCGCCAGGCCGGCGGCGGCCTCGACCGACTCCGACAGACGCCGGCGCAGGTCGGGCTTCATCACCAGCCGGTCGACGACGACCGAGACGTCGTGTTTGTACTTCTTGTCGAGGACGATCTCCTCGTCGAGTCGCCGCAGATCGCCGTTGACCTTGACCCGCGAGTAGCCCTCCAGTCGCAGCTGCTCCAGCAGCTTGCCGTACTCGCCTTTGCGCCCGCGCACGACGGGCGCCATCACCATGAATTTGGTGCCCTCCTCGAGCGTCATCAGCCGGTCGACGATCTGCTCCTGCGACTGGCCGGTGATCTCCTCGCCACAGGTCGGGCAGTGGGGCACGCCGATCCGCGCCCAGAGCAGGCGCAGGTAGTCGTAGATCTCGGTCACCGTGCCGACGGTCGAGCGCGGGTTGCGCGAGGTCGTCTTCTGATCGATCGAGATCGCCGGCGAGAGGCCCTCGATCGAGTCGACGTCGGGCTTCTCCATCAGGCCGAGGAACTGGCGGGCGTAGGCGGAAAGCGACTCGACGTAGCGCCGCTGCCCCTCGGCGTAGATCGTGTCGAAGGCGAGGCTCGACTTGCCCGATCCGGAGAGGCCGGTGATCACGATCAGCGCGTCGCGGGGCAGCTCGACGTCGATGCCCTTGAGGTTGTGCTCGCGAGCACCCGAGATGACGATCCGCTCAGAAGCAGCCACTCGGGTCGATTCTACGCAGACGAACAGATGTTCCCCTACCGCAACCCGCAACGTCCGCAATTCCCCGCAACCGTCCCGAGCCCCGGGGGGAGACTTCCGCCGAGTTCGCACTTATGCACGGTATGCGAGACCAAGCACGAACTCATCACCGAGTGGCGGAGCTGGCGAGGCGGCAGCATGGAGTGATCTCGGCCTGGCAGCTGGCTGAGCTCGGGTATTCCAAGGCGAGGATCTCGCGCGAAGCCGTTGCCGGGCGTCTGCACCGAATTCACTGGGGCGTCTACGCCGTCGGCCACGTCGCGCTCTCCCGAGAGGCATGCTGCCTCGTCGCGGTGCTCTCATGCGGAAGCGGCGCGCTTCTGAGCCATCGGTCCGCCGCCTGGCTCTGGGGAATCACCGATCGCTGGACTCCCGTCGTCGACGTAACGGCAGCGGTCCCGCGCCACACTCGGAATGAGATCTGCGTTCACAGCGCTCGCACCCTCACCGCCGACGACAGGGCCTCTTCGGAGGGGATTCCCGTCACCGCGCCGCCTCGCACGTTGCTGGACTTTGCCGCCGTCGACCCGTCCTACCTCCCCGCCGCTCTCGATCGTGCGGCCCGCCGCGGCCTGCTCGACCTGATCGCAGTCGACGCGATGCTGAAGCGCAGCCATGGGCTCCGGGGCGTGGCCCGCCTCCGAGTGGCACTCGATGCCTATCGCGATCCTGCGTTCACGAGGTCCGGCCTGGAGCGCAGATTCCTCCAGCTCGTGCGCGAGGCTGGGCTCAAGCGACCCTCTACCAATGTCTTCGTCGAGGGCTACGAGCTCGACGCCTACTGGGAGGAGGAGCTCTTCGCGGTCGAACTCGACACGTACGACTACCACGGCGGGCCAGTCGCCTTCGAGAAGGATCGGCGCCGCCAAGAGGATCTGAAGTTGGCTGGCATCGAGATGACCCGGATCACCGGCACCCGACTCAAACGAGAACCGCGCGTAGTGACGGAACGCCTCCGCAAGCTGCTCGCCCAGCGACGACGAGTTCGCGTTTTGTCACCGATGCCGTGACTAAACGCGAACTCAGCCCCCAGGCCGCTCCGGGGCTCGGCGCCGGCCGTTTGCGATCGATCTCCGATCGGCGTACCGTCTGGGACGGGCGGGGATGGTCCGACCGAAGGAGAAGACATGTCCAACGTTGACACCGCCCGGTCCGCCTACGACGCATTCGGCCGCGGCGACCTCGAGGCATTGAGGGAGGACTTCGCCGAGGACGCCGTCTGGGTCACCTCGGACGAGCTGCCGCTGGGGGGCGAGACCCGCGGCCGCGACGCGATCCTCGCCAACTTCGCCCAGATCCCCAACTACTGGTCCTCGTTCAGCGTCGAGCCGAGCGAGTTCCTCGATTGCGGCGACCACGTCGTCGTGCTGGGGACGCAGCGCGCCTCAAACGACAACGGCAGCTTCGAGGCGCCGTTCGCGCACATCCTCAAATACGACAGCCAAGGCAAGACCGTGCGCGGCGAATTCTTCACCGACAGCGCCAAGGCGGCGAAGCTGCTCGCCTGAAACCGCCCGATTCGGCCCGGGGCCGGATAACCCGGCCCCGGACTTTGGTCATCGGGCTATGTGGCTGTGAGGTTGGCTGGTTCCCCTAGCTGGTTGAAGGCCTCGATTGTGAGCGAGCCTTTGAGTGTCCCTGTCTGGGATGTGCCCAGCATCGTGCACATTCCGGCCTCGAAGTGGGCTGTGTATGTGATCGAGGCGTCGAGTGTGATCGCGTGTTTACCGTTGAGGATGATCGGTGTGTATGTGATCCCCGTCGTGCCGGTCTGCGAGGGGATTTTGATTGTGCAATTCGGGTGGTGGATTTCGATCGGGATGATGCAATCGAGTTTCCATGTCTGCTCGGTCAAAGGATTGGTTCCTTTGGCAGCCCAGAGCCAGATTGGGCAGTTTTTGGCTGTGATCGGGAATTTCACCCCGGGATTCCCTGTTGTGTAGCAATCGGCGAATTCGAGGAAGAGAATCAGCTCGTTTTCTGTTTCTTTTTCGTTTTGGACTTCGGAGCCGTGTTTGTCGCAGATCATCCCGGGCAGGAAGTTGTGGATCTCGAACTCGAGTGTGTGCTGCGGGCTCTGTGTGGTGCGAATGGTCGCGATATTGGTTCCCGTCGTGACGAAGTGGCCTTCTTTGTTGGCCGAGGCAGTCACCGCGGAGAAGCTGGCGATTGCCACGGTGGCGAGGAGGCCCAGGCCGAGGACCTTCAGCTTGAAGCTCATCTGGATTCCTTTCTATTTCGCTCGCGGCGTGTCGTCGAGCGCCGCCGGCCGTTCTCCTCCCATGGAGGACTTCAAGGGATAGCCCCTCCCGGCCAAATAGTCAAGAAAATTTCTCTATTTGCGGGGGCGGCGGCCGTGGCTCCCCCGTTGGCGGTCACGCAACCGCCGGCTACGCTCCGGCGGTCATCCCGTCGAGGTCGCGGCGCAGTTCCTTCAGCTCGTCGCGGATCCGCGCCGCCTCCTCGAAGCGGAGGTCGTCGGCCGCGGCCAGCATCTCCTCCTCGAGGGCGACGATCGTGCGCTCCAGCTCGGCCGGGTCGGTGACCTCGGTGGCGCGCCCGCGGCGGCGCTTGCGCGGGGCGCGGTCCTCCATCGCCAGGAACTCGGCCATCTCCGAGATCCCCTTGCGCACGGTCTCCGGCGTGATCCCGTGCTCCTCGTTGTAGGCGAGCTGGATCGCGCGGCGGCGGTCGGTCTCGCTCATCGCCGCCCGCATCGCGTCCGTCTCCTTGTCGGCGTACATCAGCACCCGCCCGTTGACGTTGCGGGCGGCGCGGCCGATCGTCTGCACGAGGCTGGTCTCGCCGCGCAGGAAGCCCTCCTTGTCGGCGTCGAGGATCGCCACCAGCGAGACCTCGGGCAGGTCGAGCCCCTCGCGCAGGAGGTTGACCCCGACCAGGACGTCGTACTCGCCGAGCCTCAGATCGCGGACGATCTGGATCCGCTCCAGGGTGTCGATTTCGGAGTGCAGGTAGCGGACCCTGATCCCGTACTCGAGCAGGTAGGCGGTCAGGTCCTCGGCCATCTTCTTGGTCAGGGTGGTGACGAGGACGCGCTCCTTTGCCTCGGCGCGGGCGCGGATCTCGTTCATCAGGTCGTCGATCTGGTTCTTCGTCTCCCGCACCTCGATCTCGGGGTCGACGATCCCGGTCGGGCGCACGATCTGCTCGACCGTCCGCGTCGATTCGGCCCGCTCGAAGGGTCCGGGCGTCGCCGAAACCATCACCAGCCGGTCGACCCGGGCCAGGAACTCGTCGAACTTGAGCGGCCGGTTGTCGATCGCCGAGGGCAGGCGGAAGCCGTAATCGATCAGCGTCGTCTTGCGCGAGCGATCCCCCTCGTACATGCCGCCGATCTGCGGGATCGTCTGGTGGGACTCGTCGACGAAGCAGACGAAGTCGTCGGGGAAGTAATCGATCAGCGTGTGCGGCGGGCTGCCGGGTGGGCGACCGTCGAGGATGCGCGAGTAGTTCTCGATCCCCGAGGTGAAGCCGAGCTCCTTCAGCATCTCGATGTCGTAGGCGGTGCGCTGACGCAGCCGGTGCGCCTCCAGCTGCTTGCCTTCGCCCTCCAGCTCGGCCGTGCGCGCGTTCAGTTCGGCCCGGATCTCCTCGACCGCCCGATCCAGCGTCTCGTCTTTGGTCACGTAGTGGGAGGCGGGCCAGACCGAGACGTGGTCGATCTCGTCGAGGATCTCGCCGGTCAGCGGGTCGAAGTGCTGGACCGCCTCGATCTCGTCGCCGAAGAGGGCGATCCGGTAGGCCGACTCGGCGTAGGAGGGCATGATCTCCAGCACCTCGCCGCGGACCCGGAAGGTGCCGCGGCCGAGCGCCGCGTCGTTGCGCTGGTACTGCATCTTGACCAGCTTGCGCAGCACCTCGTCGCGCTCGATCTCGGCGCCGACCTTGAACAGCTGCATCTTTTCGTTGTAGACCTGCGGCGAGCCGATCCCGTAGATGCAGGAGACGGAGGCGACGATGATCACGTCGCGGCGGGCGAAAAGGGCCGCGGTCGCCGCGTGGCGCAGGCGGTCGATCTCGTCGTTGATCGAGGAGTCCTTCTCGATGTAGAGGTCCTGGGCCGGAACGTAGGCCTCCGGCTGGTAGTAGTCGTAGTAGGAGACGAAGTACTCGACCGCGTTCTCCGGAAAGAACTCGCGGAACTCGTTGCAGAGCTGCGCGGCGAGGGTCTTGTTATGGGCGATCACCAGCGAAGGCCGCTGCACCGCCTCGATCGCGCCCGCCATCGTGAACGTCTTGCCGGTCCCGGTCGCCCCGAGCAGGGTCTGGAACCGTTCGCTCGCCTCCAGCCCCTCGGCCAGGCCGGCGATCGCCTTCGGCTGATCGGCGGTCGGCGTGTACGCAGGGTTCAGCTTGAACTCGGGCACGCGATGACGATAGCGGGCGGCCTGTGTCGCTTTTGTTGCGGTATAGCGGTACAAAGGCGACACAAGGGCCGCTGGTGAGAGACTGCCGGCCGATGACTCCCTCCCAGAAGGCGCTTGCGGGGTTCTTCGGCTTCGCCGGCACGATGCACTTCGTCACCCCGCGCAGCTACGAGGCGATGATGCCGCCCTCGCTGCCGCGCCACCGCGAGGCGGTGGTCGTCAGCGGGCTGGCCGAGATCGCTGGCGGCGCCGCAGTGCTTTCGCGGCGCAGCCGCCGCTTCGCGCGCTGGTGGCTGCTGGCTCTGCTGCTCGCCGTCTTCCCGGCCAACGTCCACATGGCGGTCAATCCGGAGCAGGTGCAGGGACTTGACCTGGACCGAGTCCCGCGCTGGGCGCTATGGGCGCGGCTGCCGCTGCAGCCACTGGCGATGCTGTGGGTGTGGCGAGCGACCCGAAGCTGATCCGGAGTGGTATAAACATGTCAGTTCTCAGAAGCGGCCTGTTGTCTGTAGAGCTTCTGTCGACACGCACAGAGAATGCCCCGAATGCAGCCCCGCGACAGATTCGCAATCAACCTGCGCAAGGCGCGACAGAAGGCGAAAATCTCCCAGGAGGAGCTGGGTTTTCGCTGCGATCTGCACCGCACTGAGATCTCGTTGCTGGAGCGCGGTGGCCGCGAGCCGCGCCTCGGCACGATCGTCAAGCTGGCCAGCGCCCTCAATGTCACCCCGGAAGAACTCTGCACCGGCATCAGCTGGAACGTGAAGTCGCAGCGCTTCCAGTACAAGAAGTAAATTCAGGCGCGGGCCTCCTCCGGGGAGCGACAAGACCGGCGATCCGGATCGACCGGGGCGACTAGGGCAGAAACTGTTCCAGCAGGCCCTGGGCGGGCCCGAGAAGCGATTCGGCACTGTCAAGCAGTGAGCGGGTGTTGTTGATCAGTTCGATCGCCTGGTCGAGCGGGATCCGGCGCAGTCCGGCGCGCAGCGGCGCGGCGACCAGCGGGCTGAGCGCGCCGGCGCGCTCGGCGTCGTCGACCGCGCGCAGGAGGCCGGCCCGGATCGCCCGTGCCAGCTCGGCATCGCCGATTCCGTGGCGGCGCGTGAATCGCTCGCGCGACTGCGGCGTCGCCAGCGCCCGGGCGAGGGTCTCGCGGCTGACGCCGAGCTGGCATGCAGCCCCGTCGAGCGCCGAGAAGGAGAACTGCTCGGCGATCTCTTCGAGGGTTTCGGGGTCGCGCCAGGGGCGCGGGTCGCAGGGACTCTGCGTCTGCGCCGGCGTGTAGGAGGCGCCACCCGCGGCCAGGTAGGTGCCGGTGAGCGCCAGCGAAACGACCACCGCGGCGATCACCAGGAACCGGCCTCGGGCGTCCGCGCTCACAGATCCACCCTCCGGGCGAGGCCGATCGGGATCAGGGCGAGCAGGCCGATCGCGGCGCCGAGGCCGAAGGAGGGGCTGAAGGCGTGGGTGGCGCCGCGATCGAGCTGGTCCTGGAGTTCGGAACGCAGCTGCAGGACCTCAACCCTGTCCTCGGGGTCGTCGGGAAGGGGCTCGAAGGCGGGACCGAGGGTCGGCACCCTCCCCCGCTCGCCCTCGAGGCGGTCGCTGATCCGTTGCGAGAGCTCCAGCTTCAGCAGCGGCCTGACGCTCGAGTCGAGGACGACGGCGGTGCTGGCGTCGACCGCGTCGCGCCGCTGCTCGGCGATGTCGGTGGTGAAGAGCGGGGTCAGCGCCACCAGACCGATGGCGACACCGGCGTGCCGCGCCGAGATCGTCCACCCGCCGTGGATCGCCTGCGGGGCTTTTCCGGCGAGGGCGGTTTCGGTCAGGGCCGAGAGAACCAGCGACAGTCCGATGCCGACCAGGAGCTGGGGCGGCAGCGTCAGCGCGACCTCGGCCTTGGGCAGCAGCGCCAGCCCGCCGAGCCCGCCGGAGACGAGGACCGCCCCCGCCGCCGCGCGGGCGCGGGCGCTGCCGGCCGCCGGGCCGAGGCGGTTGCCGAGCAGCGCCGCTATCGGCATCACCGAGACGACGATCGCGGCGCCGATCGGAGTCAGCCGCCAGCCCTCGATCAACAGCAGCACCAGCAGGAAGAGGGCGGCGGCGATCGCGGCCGAGATCATCGCCAGGGCCAGGTTGGCGAGCCAGTGCGGGCGGCCGGTCTCGCGCAGCTCCCCGGCGATCACGCCGGTGGCCGCCTCATGCCGGGCGACGGCGAAAACCGGCACGCCGGCGGCGATCGCGATCGGCGCCTGGACCAGGAAGATCGATTGCCAGGAGATCAGCTCGGTCAGCAGGCCGCCCACCGCGGGCCCGAGCGCGGCTCCCGTCGCCCCGGCGGCGGCCCAGACCGCCGCCGCCCGGCGCTCGGAGCCGACCGTCGCCGGCAACAGCTCGAGCACGGCGGTCACCGCCGCCGCGCCCCCCAGCGCCTGCACGCAGCGGGCCGCGATCAGCGTGCTCAGCTCGGTGGCGAGGCCGCAGGCGAGGCCGGCCCCGGCGAAGACGGCGAGCCCGATCGCCGCCGTGCGACCAGGACCCGCCCGCCGTGCGATGTGCGCCGCGGGGACCGCGGCGAGCGCTAGCACGAGGTTGAACGAGATCAGGACCCAGGTCACCCCGGCGACGCCGGTGTCCAGCTCGCGATAGATCTCCGGCAGCGCCAGGACAACGATCGACGAATCGGCCAGGACGAGGCCCACGGCGATCGCCAGGGCGGCAAGACGCGGGCGCGGCGGCGCGCTCAATATCCCAGCTCCTCGCCGTACTCGTCACGGTAATCCTGGCGCTTGTCGAGCACGTCGGCAACGTAGCCACGCGTTTCCTCGAGCGGGATCGCGTCGAGCGTCAGCCCCGAGCCGCCCCACTCCCCGACCTGGGTCGGCCCGGCGTTGTAGGCGGCCAGCGCCGCGACCTCGTTCTCGTCGTAGAGGTCGAGCAGCTCGCGCAGGTAGAAGGTGCCGTAGCGGATGTTGATGTCGGGGTCGGCGAGGTCCGCGAGCTTGAAGGTCGTGCCGCCGCTCAGGCGCTCGATCTCATTGGCGGTCGTCGGGGTTATCTGCATCAGGCCTCGCGCGCCCGCGTGCGAGGTCTGGTCGCGGAAGCGCGACTCGGCGTAGATGACGGCGGCGATCAACGAAGCGTCCACCTGCTTCTCCTGCGCCTGCTGACGGATGATGTCCTCGTGGCGCAGGGGCAGGGTCAGCTCCTGGATCACGTCGTCGAAGCGGCCAAAGAGACCGAGCGCGGCCGCCATGGCGACGCCCGCCGCAACCACCGCCCCGCCCCCGAGCAGGCGCCGGCGCCTTGCCGCCCCCCTGCCTCGCCGCCCCCTCCGCTTCATCCGCGCAGCCTTGCGAGGAGATCGGACAAAGCCCGCTCGAGGTCCTCGACGCTGCCGTCGTTCTCGACGACGTGCTCGGCCCGGGCGGCCTTCTCCTCCTGGCCGAGCTGGCGCGCCTCGCGCTCGCCGACCAGCGCGTGACCGCGCGCATCGGCCCGCGCGCGCCGGACCTCGTCGGAGGTGACGACCGCCAGCGTCGTGTCGAAGACCGCCTCCATCTCGGACTCGAAGAGCAGCGGCACCTCGACCACCGCCACCTCGATTCCCTCCGGCACGGTCGCCAGCCAGGCGCCGACCCTTTCCCCAACCAACGGGTGGATCTGCGCCTCCAGCCAGCTCAGCTCGGCCGGATCGGCAAAGACGATCCCACCGACACGGGTGCGGTCGACGCCCTCCTCCGTGGCGATCTCGGGGCCCCAGCGGTCAACGAGGCGACGCAGCAAGGGCTCGGAGTCGAGCAGCTCGTGGACGACGGCGTCGCTGGAGATCGTCGCCGCACCCAGCCGCTCGAAGGCAGCGAGCGCCTCGGACTTGCCGGCCGCGATGCCGCCGGTGAGGCCGATCGTCAGCGGCCGTGCCACTAGGCGCTTAGGACTCGGAGGGTGCCTCGGCCGACTCGGCCTCGTCCGCGGGCTCCTCGGCACCATCGCCATTCGCCTCCGCGGCGACCTCGGCGGCATCCTGCTGCGCCGCGGTCTCCTGCTCAGCAGCCTCAGGGGTGGGAGCAGTCACCTCCTCGGCAATCGGCTCCCGGTCAGCTTGCTCCTCCGCGGCCGGCTCCTCAGCTTGCTGGTCAGACGCATCGGCAACAGGCTCATCGGCGGTTGGCTCCTCAACCTGGGCGCCGGCGGCAACAGCCTCATCGGCGGCAGGGGGATCACTCGCAGTCGGCTGGGCTGCCGACTCCTCCGACGCTTCATCCGCGGGTGGCGTGGATGAAGGGTCGTCGCCCGCAGCTTGCGAGGACGATGACCCTTCATCCTCGACAGGACCCGCGGTCGGAGCGCCTGAAGTCTCGTCAGTTGGGCCTTCAGCCGCCTGCATCTGCTCACCCAGATCCCCCATAGGCATGTTGCCCCCCTCGACACGCTTGATGCTCAGCGACAGCCGCCGCCGCTCTTCGTCGATCTCGAGGATCTTCACGTTCAGCTTGACGTCGGGCTCGACCACCTCGCTCGGATTCTCGACGTGGTGGTCGGCCAGCTCGGAGATGTGAACCAGGCCCTCGACGCCGGGCAGGATCTCGACGAAGGCGCCGAAGGCGACGACCTTGGTCACCGTCCCCTCCAGCACGTCGCCGGAGCGGTGGGTGCTGATCACCCGCTGCCACGGGTCCTCCTGGGTCTGCTTGAGACCGAGCGAGATGCGCTGGCGGTCGCGATCGATGTCGAGCACTTTGATCCGCACCGTGTCGCCGATCGAGACCACCTCGGAGGGGTGGTTGACGTGGCTCCAGGAGAGCTCGGAGATGTGGACGAGGCCGTCGATCCCGTCGAGGTCGACGAAGGCCCCGAAGTCGACGATGTTGGAGATCTTGCCCTCGACGACCTGGCCCGGCTGGAGGCGGCCGAGGATCTGCTCGCGCACCTCCTTGCGCTCTTCCTCGAGCACGGCGCGGCGCGAGAGGACGACGTTGTTGCGGCTGCGGTTCAGCTCGATCACTTTGCACTCGAGCGTCTGGCCGAGGAACTCGTCGAGGTTGTGGACGCGGCGAATGTCGACCAGCGAGGCGGGCAGGAAGCCGCGCACCCCGAGGTCGAGGATGAGGCCGCCCTTGACGACCTCGATCACGGTGCCCTCGACCGGTTCGCCGGACTCGGCGGCGGCCTCGATCCGGCGCCACGCCTTCTCGAAGCGGGCCCGTTTCTTGGAGAGGACCAGCCGCCCCTCGGCGTCCTCTTTGGTGAGCACGAGCGCGTCCAGCTCCTCGCCCAGCTCCACCTCTTCGGAGGGATCCACCGACTTGCGGATCGAGAGCTCGGTGGAGGGGATGACGCCCTCCGACTTGTAGCCGATGTCGACCAGGACCTCGTCCTTGTCGATCCGCACGACTTTTCCCTTGACGACGTCGCCCTCGTCGAAGGAGACCATCGTCGCCGCGTAGTTGGGCACTACTTTGCCGTCGACTTTGAGCAGCAGGCCGCCCGAGCCCTCGACGGGATCGCCGGGCGGTACGGTCGAACTGGTCGTATCGGTCACGGACACAGCGGCAGATGATTGCAGAGTGGATACGCTCCACGTCGTGCCGATCCGAGCCACCAAACGAGGGGAAGAACGCGGTCCGCTCTCCGGCAGCTGCGACGTCCTGATCTGCGGCGCGAGCTTCGCCGGGCTCGCCGTGGCGCGGGAGCTGGCCGGCAGCGGCGCCGACGTGATGGTGCTCGATCGCTACGAGATCGGCGAGCGGCAGACCTCGGCCTGCGGCATCCCGACCGAGTGGCTGCGCGCCACCGGCCTGATGGAAGCCGAGCGGCAGCGCTTCGACTCGCTGCTGATCCACACCCCGCACGGCAGCAGGCGCTACCGCCTGCCCTGGACCTTCTCGACCTTCGACTACCGGACCCTCTGCCAGCTGCTCTGGGATGGCTGCGACGCCCGCTTCGAGACCGCCAAGGTGAACGGGCGCGCGGCGCCGGCCAACGGCGATCGGGCGATCGCCGTCGAGACCGATCGCGGCGTCCTCTCGGCGCCGCTGATCGTCGACGCGCTCGGCTGGCGGCGAGTGCTGGCCTCCGGCGACGGCTTCCAGCCGCCCGACGCTCCGCTCTCGCGCGGGCTCGAGGTCCACCCCGACGGCAGCGGCGAGGACCTCGAGGTCTGGATCGACCGCCGCTACGTCCCCGCCGGCTACGGCTGGTCATTCCCCGCCCGCGACGAGCTGCGAATCGGCGTCGGCTCCTTCGACCCCCGCTTCCACGTCCGCGAGACGACCGAGCTGCTGGCCGAGGACCTCGGCCGCGACCGCGTCCGCTACCAGGGCAACTGGATCCCGCACGAGCTGCGTCGCGCCACCGAGGGCGGCGTCTTCTTCGCCGGCGACTCCGCCGGCCACTGCCTGCCGCTGACCGCCGAGGGGATCAGGACGGCGCTCTACTTCGGGATCGTGCTTGGGCGCGAGCTGCGCGGCGTCGTCGAGGGCCGCCAGGACCGCGACGCGGCCGCCCGGCGCTACGCCGAGTTCCACGACGGCCACGAGTGGAAGTTCCGCTGGATGCTGCGCGCGCAGCGACTCGTGCCCAGGATCCCGCCCCGGCTGCTCGCTCCGATGATCCGCCTGCTGGGCAGGAAGCGCTTCGTCGACTGGTCCTTCAACCACTACCTGCGGATCGCGCCACCCGGGCTGGCGGCAGGCTCAGCGGACGACCAGCAGCGTGCCGGCGAACAGCAGGGCGACGCCGAGCAATCGCTCGGGCGTCAAAGGGACCTCGTCGAGGCCGAATAGACCGAGGCGGTCGATCGCGACCGAGGCGGCGAGCTGGCCGGCGACGGTCAGCGCGGCGACCCCTCCCGCCCCGATCGCGGAGACCGCGATCAACGCGTTGGCGACGTAGATGGCGCCCAGCAGTCCGCCGAGCAGGTAGTACCAGCTGACGTCGAAGGTCGAGCCGAGGCCGCCCGCCTTGCCGCTGAGGACGACGATCGCGGCGAGGGCAACGGTTCCGATCATGAACGAGACCAGCGCGGCGGCGATGTTGCCGGTCGCCTTGCCGAGTTCGGCGTTGATCGGCGCCTGCAGGGCGATCAGCCCACCGGCGACGGCGGTCAGGACGATGGCCAGCCCCCTATCCAAGGCGCGCCCCTCTCCGCGTGATCTTCGCCGTAATCATGGGTTTGAGAACCGGACCGACAAACGGCGCTGAGTTCGCGTTTGGTCTCGCATATCGCGACCAAAGGCGAACTCGGCCGAGGTGCGGCGCTTGCTGTCATATCAGTCCGTCCCGACCGGACGACCCTGAAGGCTCGGACGAATTCGACTGACGAACTCGGCGCGCCGCTACTTCGCGTCCAGCCAGTCCACGCCGACGCCGACATCGACCTCTAGCGCCGGGTCGAGCGGGTAGGCGCCGCACATCTCGCGTCGCACCAGCTCGGTCGCGTCGTCCATCTCGCCGGGCGGGCCCTCGAACAGCAGCTCGTCGTGGATCTGGAGGACCAGCCGGGTCTTCCCCCCGACCTCGCGCAGCGCCGTATCGCAGCGGACCATTGCCACCTTGATGATGTCGGCGGCGGTGCCCTGGATCACCGTGTTGACGGCCAGTCGCTCGCCGAGCCGCCGCGTGTTGGGGTTGCCGGAGCGCAGCTCGGGGATCGAGCGGCGGCGGCCCATCAGCGTCTTCACGAAGCCCTCCTCCTGGGCCCGCTCGATCGTCTCCTCGCGGAAGGCGCGGACCGCCGGGAAGCGCTCCAGGTAGCGGGCGACGAACTCCTCCCCCTCTTTGCGCGGGATGTTGAGCCGGTCGGCGAGGCCGAAACCGGTGAGGCCGTAGACGATCCCGAAGTTGACCATCTTCGCCTTCGAGCGCTGGCCGACGTCGACCTCGTCCCGGGATATGTCGAAGACCTCGGCGGCGGTGGCGGCGTGCACGTCTTCGCCGGCCGCGAAGATCTCTTTCAGCACCCCCTCGTCGGCGACGTGGGCGAGGACGCGCAGCTCGACCTGGCTGTAGTCGGCGGAGAGCAGGCGGGCTCCCTTCTCGGCGACGAAGCAGGCGCGGACCGGGCGGCCGATCTCGGTCCTGATCGGGATGTTCTGCAGGTTGGGGTTGGTGCTGGAGAGACGCCCGGTCGTCGTCGCGGCCTGGTTGAAGGTGGTGTGGACGCGTTCGGTCTGCGGGTCGATCAGGTCCGGCAGCGAGTCGAGGTAGGTGTTCTTGAGCTTGGTCAGCTCGCGCCACTGCTCGATCTTCTCGACGATCGGGTGCTCGTCGCGGATCTGGGCGAGCACGCGGGCGTCGGTCGAGAAGCCGGTTTTGCCGCGCCGCTTGCGGGTCAGCTCCAGCTTCTCGAAGAGGACGCGCCCGACCTGCTGCGGCGAGCCGATCGTGAACTCCTCCTCGGCGAGCTCGAAGATCTCCCTCTCCAGGGTCGCGATCCGCTCGCCGAAACCGGCGCCGACCTCGGCCAGCCGCACCGCGTCGAGCTTCAGGCCCTCCCGCTCCATCGTCGCCAGGACGTGGACCAGCGGCAGCTCGACGTCGCGCAGCAGCGGCACGAGCTCGAGCTGCTCGAGCCGCGGGCGCTGCGCATCGGCCAGAGCGGCGACCAAGCGTGCTTCCTCGGCCGGGTCGAGACCGGCCTCGACCTCCTCGCCGAGGGCCATCTGGCCGTTCTCCTCGTCCTCTCCGCCGGCCGCCCCCGCCGCCGCCTCGGCCAGCCCGATGCCGGCGTCGGCGGCCAGCTCGACCAGCTCGTAGGTGCGGCGTTGCGGCTCCAGCAGGTAGGCGGCCAGCATCGTGTCGTGGGCCAGCTCCAGCTCGACCCCCTTCCGCGCCGCCGCCGCCAGCAGCCCGTGACGGCCGCCGCCGAGCGACTTGGCGTCGTGGGCCACCAGCGGCCTCTCGGCAAACGCTGTCGCCAGCTCCTCGAGGCTGGCGACTCCCTTGAGGATGCGCTCGCCGCCGGCGGCGGCCCAGCGTTCGCCATCGATCGCCACCGCGGCGGCGCCGTCTTCGAGGTCGGCCGGGGTGCCCTCGACGGCCTCCACCTCCAGCTCCGTCTCGACGCTGCGGCCTGGCACCGCCTCGCCGTCCGGGAGGCCCTCTTCCAGCCGCTCCATCACCGCCCGCAGCTCGAACTCGCGCATGAACTCGCGCAGGGCGCCGCGGTCGGGCCGCATAGCCATCACCGCGTCGAGGTCGACCCCGGTCTCGATCTCGCAGTCCAGCGTCGCCAGCCTCTTCGAGATGCGGGCGTCGTCGGCGTGCTCGACCAGGTTCTGCTTGCGCTTGGCGCCGGAGACCTTGTCGACGTTGTCCAGCACCGCCTCCAGCGAGCCGAACTCCTGCAGCAGCTGCGCCGCGGTCTTGTCGCCGATCCCGGGGACCCCCGGGATGTTGTCCGAGGTGTCGCCTTTGAGCCCGATCAGGTCGGTGACCAGCTCCGGCGGCACGCCGTAGCGCTCGACGACGCCGTCGCGGTCGTAAACCTTGGTCTCGGTGACGCCGCGCGAGGTCGTCATCACCCGGATCCCGTTGTCGACCAGCTGGTAGACGTCGCGATCGCCGGAGACGACCATTACCGGCAACCCCTGCTCCTGGGCGCGTCGGGCCAGCGTCCCGATCACGTCGTCGGCCTCGTAGCCCTCGACCTTGACGTTGGTGTAGCCGAACGCTTCGACCAGCGGCATCAGGTGCGGCCACTGCTCGGCGAGCAGGTCGGGTCGGGAAGGGCGATGGGCCTTGTAGAGGTCGTAGGTCTTCTCCCGCCCCGACATGCCGGCGTCCCAGGCGACGACCACCCCCGCCGGGCGGTGCTCGACAACGATTTTGACCAGCATCGAGGCGAGCCCGTAGATCGCGTTGGTCGGCCGCCCGTCGCTCGTCCCGATCGACTCCGGCAGCGCGAAGAAGGCCCGGTAGGCGAGCGAGTTGCCGTCGAGGAGGAAGAGCTCTGGCGCATCCGTGGCCATGACTCGCACTCTACGTCGCGGGGGAGCGCACTTCCGGAGCCGGGCCCTGTCGGCTAGCGGCGTTTCGGAATATGCAACCGGCGGATATCGAACTCGGGCGTCCCGGCGTCGGGGACGAAGCCAGCTCGGACCGTCAGTTTGACCTGGCCCGCCTCGAACGCTTTACGCACACGCGCGGGGAGGCGGCAACGCACCGTGAGGCGTCCGGCCCTGGCGCGGTATTTCTCCCCCGCACAAGCCCGCACACGCCGGCCGTCGAGTCGGGTCGTCACCCGCTGCGTCGCTTTGCCGGCTCCGGGGACATTGAGTCGGGTGGAGACGAAGTTGCCCTTGACGCGTGAGGGGCCGATCCAGACCTTGCCGGTGGCCACCGGCGGTGGCGGGGGCACGGTTGGGCCATTTTGCGTGGGCGGTGGGACCACAATCTCATCGCAGGGGTCTTCGGCGGCGCCCAGCGCTCCCTGTGAGGTCAGGTAATCCGCGAGCTGCTGCGCGCGGAGGACGGCGAAGCCTTCGACGTTGCCGACCTCATCTGCGATTTCTTCGGCCGAGTACCCGCGCCTCGCTTCGTCTTCTTCGTCCTGGTAGGGATCGAGCATCGCCGCCAGCTGAACCGCGTGCGCGCCCTGGTCGAGATCTTGGTTCGCGCAGTGGATGTCCGTAAGGCCTTGGAGGTAGAGCTCCTTGCAGGTGGCGTCGGCGAGGCATTCGTTGAACATCAGCCCGCCAGCGGGGTCCTCAAACCCAAGTGCGTCGAATTCCCAAGTCTGATCGGTGCCCCATGGCATCATCTGGAAGATCCCCGCCTCGTCGCTATGCAGGTAGTAGTTGTTCGGGCGAATCGGATCTTCCGGATCGGGGGTCTGTTCGAGGGCGCCGGCGTAACCGTCCCAGTGGGCGACGTAACGTTCGACTGCCCACTGCGCCGTCATCCGCCCGAGGTCGGAGACCGCGTCCATCCCGTCGGACCAGTCCCCTTCTTTGTCGTTGGCGGCAGCAATCAGCGCTTCGAGGTCGCTCAGGTCTTCGTCGTCCCCCTCGTCGACCTCGAAGTCTTTCGCGGCTCCCGGCCGGACGTCGACTCCCGCTTCGTCGGCCTCATAGAGGTGGCCGGTAGTCGGGAACCACTGCGGCAGCGAGACCTCGTCGAGCGTCTCGAGATTGAGGAAGAGCCCGTATTTGACGCCGTTGAGGGTCACGAACGCGTAGCCGGTGCGCGAAGCCGGAAGGTCGAGCGCATGGAAGAGCTCGTAGGTGAGCGTCTCGTGGACCATTGACTCGTCCTGGACCATGTTGTTGAGCGTCAGCCTTTTGATCCCGAAGAAGAGCTGGCCTTTGACGAACTCGTCGAACCTCACTTTCAAGCCCGACTTCCCGGTTTTGATCGGGCGAGAGGACCCGAACCCGCCCTTGCGGCGAATCCCGACGTCGACCAGAGGCACGCCTTTGGTGACCCCGTTCACTTTGAGCTCGAACGTGCCTTTCTGATACTCGTCCGGGACGGCTTCAAGCGCGTCCAGCTCTTCTTCGGAGAGGCCGCCCAGATGCATTTCGACAACCGCGTCCGGCTCGTACATCCAGGCGATTTCCTCGGGCCCGGCGCCCAGGGCCGCGGCGGGCCAGCCGACGGCAGACAGGAGCAGAGCGATGCCCGCCGCATGGATGCGCAGCAATCCCCGCAGACCTCTGCCGTGACCGCACACAACCGAAAGGCTACTGAGACATCCCCATGCCGGGGAGGAAGCGTCCCACCCGGCGGGCGTAGGCGGCGTATTCGTCGCCGTGGGCCCGCAGCAGGTGCGGCTCCTCGACAAACCTCACCTGCAGCTCGAGCCCGGTCGCGAGGGCGAGCAGGGCCGCGATGGCGAGGACGCTCGGAACCATCAGGACGAGGCCGAGGACGGTCGGAAACATCGCGCTGTAGATCGGGTTTCGCACCAGCCGGAAGGGGCCGTCGGTGACGAGACGGGTCTGCTCTTCGGGATCAACGCCGATCCGCCAGGCGTCGCCCATCGCCAGCTGGGCGAGGAAGGTGAGGACGATTCCCGTCGCCGCCAGAACTGCCCCAATGGCGTGACCAACGACACCGTCGAGCGCCTCGATCGGCTCGAGCACATCGAGGAGGGCCAACACGGGCGCCGCCGCGCCCGCCGCCAGACCGGCGATGAAGAGGGCGCCGGCGACCCACTCGAGGGGCCGGGCGTCAGCGGGCAGACCGCGAACGCCGGTCGAGCCCGTACGGCGGACCTGCAGCGCGATCCGCACGCCGAAAGTGAGCGCCAGGGTGATGCCATAGAGAATGAGGGCCACGACCGCCATGCGAGGGGCGATCATAGGCGCGCACGAGCACGAGCGGCGAATCTGATTCGATAGCCGGCCCATGGCCGTAAGCGCCCAATACAGCGTCACGATCCGGGTCGAGCTCGACGCTCGCCAGGAGCCCCTGGGCAAACTGACCGCGGCGATCGCCGAGGCGGGCGGGCAGCTGCAGGGGGTCGACCTGGTGCCGGGCGCCGGCAGCGAGGGCAAACGGGTGCGGGAGTTCACGATCGATGCCCAGGACCGGCCTCACTGGGAGCGGATCCTGCGGGCGATCGGCTCGACCCGCGGCGCCAAGGTCCTCGACTACGTCGACCGGACGCTGCAGATGCACCGCGGCGGCAAGATCGAGATGGAGAACAAGTACCCGCTGAAGACGCGGGACGACCTCTCGATGGCCTACACGCCCGGCGTCGCCCGCGTCTGCCAGGACATCCACGCCGACCGAGCCAAGGCGTTCGAGTACACGATCAAGAAAAACACCGTCGCCGTCGTCTCCGACGGCAGCGCCGTGCTCGGCCTCGGCAACATCGGCCCCGAGGCGGCGATGCCGGTGATGGAGGGCAAGGCGATGCTGTTCAAGGAGTTCGCCGGGGTCGACGCCTTCCCGATCTGCCTCGACACCCAGGACGCCGACGAGATCGTCAAGGCGGTGGAACTGATCGCGCCGACCTTCGGCGGAATCAACCTCGAGGACATCTCGGCGCCGCGCTGCTTCGAGATCGAGGAGCGGCTGAAGGAGTCGCTCGACATCCCGGTCTTCCACGACGACCAGCACGGCACCGCCGTGGTGACGATGGCGGCGCTCTTCAACGCCCTGAAGATCGTCGGCAAGCCGATCGAGCAGCTGCGGGTGCTGGTGGTTGGCCTCGGCGCCGCGGGGGTAGCGGTGACCAAGATGATGCTCGCCTCCGGCGTCACCCACGTGGTCGGCTGCGACCGCATCGGCGCCCTCTCGACCGAGCGCGAGGACTACCAATCGGGCGAGATGAGCGGGATCAAGCGCTGGTACGCCGAGAGCTCGAACCCCGACAAGCTGAGCGGCCAGCCGGCCGACGTGATCGAGGGCATGGACCTCTTCATCGGCCTCTCGGGCCCGGGGATCATCGCGCCGGATGCGCTGGGGAAGATGAGCGACGACGCGATCGTCTTCGCGATGGCGAACCCCAACCCCGAGGTGATGCCCGAGGACGCGGCGCCCTACGTGCGGATCATGGCCACCGGCCGCTCCGACTACCCGAACCAGATCAACAACGTGCTCTGCTTCCCCGGCATCTTCCGCGGCGCCCTCGACGCCGGCGCCCCCCGCATCACCGAGGAGATGAAGCTGGCGGCGGCGCACGGGATCGCCGAAACGGTCGCCGAGGACGACCTCTCCGAGGACTACATCATCCCCAGCGTCTTCAACCGCGACGTGGCGCCGCAGGTGGCCAAGGCGGTGGTCGAGGAGGCCAAGCGCGAGGGGATCGCCCGCTTCAGCGCGGAGACGGGCACCTTCTCGACGGTGGAGGTTGGCTGAGGGGTGAAGGTCCTGGTCACCGGGGCGAGCGGCTTGATCGGCTCGGCGCTATGCGACGCGCTGCTCGCCCGGGGCGACTCGGTAGTCGGCCTGACGCGCGAGCCGCGGCGGGCGCGCGGGACGAACCCGAGCGTCGTCTGGCACGCCTGGCAGCCGGCCCTGGAACGCCCCCCGGCCGAGGCGTTCGAGGGCGTCGACGGGGTCGTCAACCTGCTCGGGGAGAAGATCAACCAGCGCTGGACCGACGAGGCGAAACGGCGGATCATGGAGAGCCGCCGCACCGGCACCCACAACCTGGTCGGAGCGATCGCCGGCCTGAAGCGCAAGCCGAAGGTCCTCGTCAACCAGGCCGCTATCGGTTTCTACGGCGACCGCGGCGAGGCCATGGTCGACGAGTCCTCCGGCCCGGGCGAGGGATACGACTCCGAGGTCGTGCAGGAGTGGGAGAAGGCGGCGCGTGAGGTCGAGGGAAGCGGCATCCGTCTCGTCATCGTCCGCACCGGGCACGTCCTCGACGCCAGCGACGGGCTGCTCGCCGAGCTGCTGACCCCCTTCAAGCTCGGCGTCGGCGGACCGCTCGCCGGCGGCAACCAGTACATGTCCTGGATCCACATCGACGACGAGGTCGGGATCCTGCTCTGGGCGCTCGACAACGAGAAGGTGAGCGGCACGATCAACGCCACCGCGCCGAACCCGGTGACCAACCGGGAGCTCTCGAAGGCGATCGGCCGCGCCATCAACCGGCCCGCGGTGATGCCGGTTCCGGGCCTCGTCCTCGACCTCAAATTCGGCTCCGAGTTCGGGGCTGTGCTGCGGGGTGGCCAGAGAGTCATGCCAAGACGCGCACTCGACCTGGGTTACAGGTTCCGGTACACGGACATCGACGAGGCGCTCGCGGACTTGCTGTAGGAGGAGGGGGGCGGGGCGCCCTCCTCACGGCGGCTATTCCAGCTCGTCGAGGACCGATTCGCGCAAGCTGCCGGAGGTGTCCGCGCGACGCAGAGCACGAAGCAAGCGCGCGACCCCGCTGCCGCCCGAGCTGGCCGTGATGCGGGCGATTCCGGCCTCTTCCAGGATCGGCTCCGAGAAGCGGACGGCAGTCGGGTCCGGCGTGCCGATGTAGACAATTGAGGAGGAGTCCTCGCTGGCCCGCCGCGCCGCCGCCCCGATCGCCGCCAGCCGCGACCCTCCCCCCCGATCTGAGTCATCGACGCAAACCGCCCGCACCCGAACGTCCCCGGCCCGCGCGTCGACAGCCGCCAGGGCCTGCCTCGCTTCCATGCACAGAGGCGCGCTGACATAAGCATTGAGGAGGGCATTCTCGGCGACGCCTTCCGGGGCGCCGCAACCGGAAACCCCAAGCAGCAGGCCACAGGCCACGGCAGCTATGAGGCTGCGCGTGCCACGAAAGAGGCCAGCGCCGGCGTCCCCTCCGAACGTTTTGCGCGGGAGGAGAGCAACCCAAGCGGCGACAGCAGCCAACCTCTCCATCGACGAGTTGCGAGTGAGGAGGGGATGCCGGCGACGGCCCCTCCCCCGTCTAGCCAAAGAAGACCTCGGCCTCTTGGTAGAGCTCCGGCGGCACGGTCTTGAGCTCCGCGGTCGCTTCGGTCAGGTCGACCAGATGAATGTCGGTCCCCCGCAGCGCCGTCATCTTGCCCCACGCCCCGGCCTCAACCGCGTCGATCGCGTGCAGGCCGAAGCGGGTCGCCAGCACCCGGTCGAAGGCGGTCGGGGTGCCGCCGCGCTGCACGTGGCCGAGCACGGTGGCGCGCGCCTCCTTGCCGGTCCGCTGCTCGATCTCCCCCTCGAGCCAGTGGGCGATCCCGCCGAGCCTGACGTGGCCGAAGGCATCCTTCCTCTGCTCCTGGACCTCGGGCATCCCGTCGACCGGCATTGCGCCCTCGGAGACGACGAGGATCGGCGCGTAGCGGCTCTCGAAGCGGCGGCCGACGAACTCGCAGACCTGGTCGATGTCGAAGGGGTTCTCGGGGATCAGGATCACGTTGGCGCCACCCGCCAGGCCGGCGTGGAAGGCGATCCAGCCGGCGTGGCGGCCCATCACCTCGGCGATCAACACGCGGTGGTGGCTGCCGGCCGTCGTGTGCAGCCGGTCGATCGCCTCCATCGCGATGTTGACGGCGGTGTCGAAGCCGAAGGTGTAGTCGGTGGCGCCGAGGTCGTTGTCGATCGTCTTCGGCACGCCGACGATCTGCAGGTCGTGCTCGGCGTGCAGGCGGGCGGCGGCGCCCAGCGTGTCCTCGCCGCCGATCGCGATCAGGCCGTCGACGCCGTCGGCCGCCAGGTTCTCGACGATCCGCTCGGGGCCGCCATCCTCTTTGAACGGGTTGGTCCGCGAGGTGCCGAGAATCGTTCCTCCTCTCGGCAGGATGCCGCGCACCTCCGGCACCCCGAGCGGGGCGCTGTCGCGCTCCAGCGGCCCGCGCCAGCCGTCGCGGTAGCCGACGAACTCGTGACCGCACTGTTCGACCCCCTTGCGGACGATCGCCCGGATCACCGCGTTGAGGCCAGGGCAGTCGCCGCCGCCGGTGAGTACGCCGATCCGCATGTGTGGAGCTTAGGCCGGAAGGAGTGGAAGAGCAGGCAGGTCGCCGCTAGGCTGGTCCAAACGGAGAAGGAGCGGATATGAGCGACGCAGTGAACCTCCAGGAGGTCGGAAAGGTTCAGCAGAAAACCTGGTCGGAAGGTGACTTCGCAATGGTCGCCGGCATCGTGATGATGGTCGCCGAGGAGCTGGCCGAAGGGCTCGACCTCGTGCCGGGCGAGCGGGTGCTGGACGTCGCCTGCGGCAGCGGCAACGGGGCGATTGCCGCGGCGCGCCGAACCTGGGGCGACGTGGTCGGGGTCGACTTCGTGCCGGCGCTGCTGGAGCGCGGCCGCGAGCGCGCCGCCACCGATCGTCTCGACGTCGACTTCCGCGAGGGCGACGCCACCGACCTGCCGGTTGGCGACGCCGAGTTCGACGTGGTGATGTCGATCTTCGGAGCGATGTTCGCCGCCGACCAGGAGAAGGCAGCGGCCGAGCTGCTGCGCGCCTGCAAGCCCGGTGGTCGAATCGGGATGGCGAACTGGGTGCCCGACAGCGGCATCGGCGAGATGTTCATGACGATCGCCAAGCACGCGCCGCCGCCGCCCGGAGTCAAACCTCCCCTGCTCTGGGGAACGGAGGAGCACCTGCGTGAGCTGTTCGGCGACGGCATCGCCGAGCTGACGGTCGAGCGCAAGGCAGCGAGGCAGGCATTCCGCTCCGCGGACCACTTCCTCGACTTCTTCCGCACCTACTTCGGACCGACCAAGGTCGCCTTCGAGCGGGTCGGGCCGGAGGGCGAGGAGGCGCTGGCTGAAGACCTGCGTTCCCTCGTCGAAAAGAACAACACGGCCGGCGACCGCGCCCTTGTCCTCAGGCCGGAATACATCGAGGTAATCGCGACCCGCGCCTAGATGGGCCGATCCCGGCTGAGATGGACCGGCTTTCGGACGGTCAGCGGTGGGGTCAGCCGCCGGGGCTGATCGTTTGCCGCAGCACCCGCGCGGCGGCGCCGACGAAGAGGACGGTGAGGAAGACCATCCCCGCGATCGGCCCGCCCTGTCCGAGGGCGTAGGAGATCGTCGCCGCGGCAAGCGCGAGGAAGAAGGTGACCACGAGTGCCATGCGGCGGGGAGATTAAAGGAAGCGGCGGTCTACGCGGCGAGCGCGCCCCGCGCCTCGCGCAGGAAGGACGCGACCGCCTCCGCCGCTGCCTCGGCCGATCCCGCCTCGCTGGCGGCGCGGACCAGTCGGCTGCCGACGATGACGCCGTCGGCGATCTCCCCCACCTGCGCGGCCTGCTGCGGCGTGCCGATCCCGAAGCCGACCGCGACAGGCACATCGGCCTCGGCCTTGGTCGCGGCGACGAGGCTGGCCAACCCCTCCGGCAGCCGCTCCCGCTCCCCCGTAGTGCCGACGCTGGAGACGACGTAGACGAACCCGGTGGCGGCGGCGCAGATACGGGCGCGGCGCTGGGCGGTGGTGGTGGGCGCCAGCAGCGGCACCAAGGCCAGGCCGGCACTCGCGAGGGCGTCTCGAACCGCCTCGGCCTCGTCCAGCGGCAGGTCGGGAACGATCGCACCAGCCGCGCCTGCGGCAGCGGCCCGGGGGGCGAACTCGGCAGCGCCACCGTGGGCGAGGACCATGTTCGCGTAGACCATTAGCACCACCGGGACCCGGTCGGCGACCGAGGCGCAGACCTCCAGCGCGGAGTCGAGCGTGGCGCCGGTGGCCAGCGCCGCCGTGGCGGCGGCGTGGATGGTCGGCCCGTCGGCGAGCGGATCCGAGAAGGGGACGCCGAGCTCGATCAGGTCGGCGCCGGCGTCCGCGTAGGCAGCGGCGATCGCCAGCGAGGACTCGTGGTCGGGAAAGCCGGCCATCATGTACGGCATCAGCGCCGCTCGGCCCTCGGCACGGGCGGAATCGAATGCGGCGCCGATCCGTTCGACGCCGGTCAGCGTCGCCTCAGCCACCGGTGCGCTCCACGACCTCCGCGAGATCCTTATCGCCGCGTCCGCTCAAGCAGAGAACGTCGTAGCTCTCGCCGCCGCCGTTCTCCAGCAGCCAGGCGATCGCGTGCGAGGACTCGAGGGCCGGGATGATCCCCTCCAGGCGGGCCAGCTCGCCGAATGCGGCAAGCGCGGCCCTATCGGTGACGGCGGTGTAGGTGGCGCGGCCGGTGTCACGCAGGTGGGCGTGCTCGGGGCCGACGCCGGGATAGTCGAGCCCGGCCGAGACCGAGTGCGCCTCGAGGATCTGCCCCTCCTCGTCGGCGATCACCGACGAAAGCGACCCGTGCAGGACGCCGGTCGTCCCCGCCCCCAGCGAGGCGCCGTGGCGGCCACTCTCCAGGCCTTCCCCAGCCGCCTCGACGCCCACCAGCGCGACCTCGGTGTCGTCGATGAAGGGCGTGAAGATGCCGATCGAGTTGGAGCCGCCGCCGACGCAGGCGATCACCCGCGCCGGCAGGGCGCCCTCGGCGCCGAGCGCCTGTGCGCGGGCCTCGTCGCCTATCACCCGCTGCAGGTCGCGGACCAGGGCCGGGAAGGGAGCTGGGCCGACCGCCGAGCCGATCACGTAGTGCGTCGTCTCCACGTTCGCGACCCAGTCGCGGATCGCGGCGCTGACCGCCTCCTTCAGCGTGCGGGCGCCGGCCTCGACCGGCACCACCTCCGCCCCCAGCAGATTCATCCGCTCGACGTTCGGCGCCTGGCGGCGGACGTCCTCGGTCCCCATGTAGACGACGCACTCGATGCCGAGCAGGGCGCAGGCGGTCGCGGTCGCGACCCCGTGCTGGCCGGCGCCGGTCTCGGCGATCACCCGCCGCTTGCGCATCCGCTGCGCCAGCAGCGCCTGCCCGACCGCGTTGTTGATCTTGTGGGCGCCGGTGTGGGCAAGGTCCTCACGCTTCAGGTAGACGCGGCGACCGGCGCGCTCCGAGAGACGCTCGGCCAGGTAGAGCGGCGTCGGCCGGCCGATGAAGTCGCGGTGCAGCGAGGAGAGGCGCGCCTGGAACGCCTCGTCCTCGCGGGCCTCCGCCCAGGCCGCGGCCAGCTCGTCGAGCGCCGCGATCAGCGTCTCGGGCACGTAGCGCCCCCCGTAGGGCCCGAATCTCTCCTCGACGACGCTCACGAAGAAGGGACGCTAGCGCTCTGCGCGGCCTCGAAGAAGGCGGTCATCGCGGCGTGGTCCTTGCGGCCCGGCTCGGCCTCGACACCGCTGGCGACGTCAACCGCGAACGGATGCGTCGTCGCGATCGCCTCGGCGACGTTCTCCGGGCGCAGGCCGCCGGCGACGATCGCCGGCACCTCGGAGCGGTGCTCGCGCAACAGGCCCCAGTCGAAGCTCTCGCCGGTCCCGCCCCACTGCCCGTTCCCGCGCCGATCAAAGAGGTGGAAGTCGGTCCGCAGCGCCTCCGCCGCATGGACGTCGGCGGCGCTCGCCACATGGATCGCCTTGATCACCTTGACCCCGGTCCGCCGCGCCACCTCAGCGCAGAACGACGGCCCCTCTTCCCCGTTCAGCTGCACCATCGTCAACCCCGCATCCTCGACCGCCCTCGCGACCTCGTCCAGCTCAGGATTGACGAACACCCCCACGACCTCGCACTTGCGCCTGAAGGCAGCCCCAATCCGCACCGCCTCAGCCGGCTCAACAGCCCGCGGGCTCTCAGAGAAATGGATGAGGCCGATAGCCCAAGCCCCCAGCCGCACAGCCTCGGCGGCATCGTCCAAGTTGGTGATTCCACAGATCTTCACCCGCATGACCACCAGCGTACGGGACGCGCTGCACGCGTCCGCTATTTCGCCGGCGGTCCTACCGGTCCCGACTGCGAGTCTTCGACCGAGGCAGGCCTGACGCCGAGGGTGACGGTCACCGTCTCGGTCTTATCGCCGCGGCGCACGGTCAGCTTCATCTCATCGCCCGGCTCCGCCGCGTCGACCGCGTCGATCACCTCTTCCATGCCGTCGACGTCCTTGCCGTCGACGGCGACGACGATGTCGCCCCCGACCCTGATGTTGGCGCCTTCGATCGTCGCCGAGGAGTCGCCACCCTCGATGCCCGCCTTGTCGGCGGGCCCTCCCTCGACGACTTCGTTGATCAGGACGCCGCTGTCGACCGGCAGCTTCAGCGCCTCGGCCAGGTCGGGAGTGATGCTGCCGCCGCTGATTCCCAGGTAGGCATGCTCGACCTCGCCGTCATCCTGGAGCTGGCGGACCACGTCGCGGGCGGTGTTGATCGGGACCGCGAAGCCGATGCCGACGTTGCCGCTGCTGCCCCCGGTTTGGATCTGGGAGTTGATCCCGATCACGCTGCCCGAGGCGTCGATCAGCGGCCCGCCGGAGTTGCCGGGGTTGATCGCGGCGTCGGTCTGGATCACGTGCGAGATCGAGAAGCCGTTGGGCGCCTGGATCTGCCGCTGCAGGGCGGAGACGATGCCGGCGGTGACGGTGCGTTCGAGCCCGAACGGGTTGCCGATCGCGACCACCGGCTCGCCCACTTCGACCTGCGAGGAGTCGCCCAGCGCCAGCGGGTGGAGCTGGTCGGCGGGAGCGTCGACGTCGAGCAGGGCGACGTCGGTCGCCGGGTCGGCTCCGACGACCTCGGCGTCATAGCGGCTCTCGGAGGGACCGAGGGTCACCTCGACCTGCTCCGCCCCCTCCACGACATGATTGTTGGTGATGATGTGACCTTCGGTGTCGATCAGGAAGCCGGACCCGCTGGCGACGCCCTGGCCGCCGGGTTCGCCGAAGGGGTTGACGCTCGCGGATCCATCCTCGCCCAGCTTCGCTTCGATGAAGGCGATCCCGCGCTCGGCGCTGCGATAGATCCTGTTGACGGGATTCGCTTCGGCCTCGCCGTCCGAGCTGGCGACCGGCGTCAGCGCCCTGGTCACCGTGACGGTCGAACCGCCGTCGTCCTCGGCCTCGATCCAGCCGGCGCCGATCGCCAGCAGGCCGAAGAGGGCCACGACCGCCCCGCCCAGCAGAGCGGACCCGAAGGAGGTACCGAAGAAACGCTTCATCGGTCCGATGATCGGACCCAAGTCCTAAGTTCTCCTAAAAAGAGCGCCGAGAAAGGCGCCTACGGCAGGTGGTGCTCCTTGGTCCCCTCGTCGACGCCGGTCAGCTCGCGGGCCAGCGCCTCCGGGTCCGCGGCGCTCATCAGGGCGCCGCCGATCAGCACCGCGTCGACCCCGACCCGCTCCAGCTCTTCAAGCTCGGCGCGCGTCGAGATGCCGCTCTCGGCGACGACGGTCTTGCCGGCCGGGACGTCGGGCATCAGCTCGTAGGTAATGCCAACGTCGACCAAGCCCTCGTCGAGGTCGCGGTTGTTGATCCCGATCACGTCCGCGTCGAGCTCCAGCGCTCGCTCCAGCTCGTCTGCCTCATGCACCTCGACCAGGCAATCGAGGTCGAGGCCGCGCGCCTCCTGGTACAGCCTGCGCAGCACCTCGTCCTCCAGGGCGCGGACGATCAGCAGCACCGCATCGGCCCCGTACACCGCCGCCTCGTAGAGCTGGTAGGGGTCGACGATGAAGTCCTTGCGCAGGATCGGCAGGTCGCAGGCGGCGCGAGCGGCCTGCAGGTCGTCGAGCGAGCCGCCGAAGTGGCGCTCGTCGGTCAGCACCGAGAGGGCCGCCGCGCCGCCGCGCTCGTAAGCGCCCACCTGCGCCGCCACGGTCGCGGTCGCCGATATCTCGCCGGCGCTCGGCGAACGCCGCTTGAACTCGGCGATCAGCGATAGGCCGGGCCGAACCAGCGCCTCGCTGAAGGGCCGGTCGCGCCCGCGCTCCGGAAGCCGCGACTCGAGTTCGGCCTGGGAAGTCCGGCTGCGGCGCTCCTCCACCCCGTCGCGCGCAGCGTCGATGAGCTGCTCGATCATGCCCACTGAGGCTGCAAAGCCTAGTCGTTGCCGTGGGCGGTAGTGGTAGCGATCAGTCGCTCGAGCAGCTGACCGGCGGCGCCATCGTCCACCGCGGCGGCTGCCTTCTCGACCCCCTCGCCGAGGCTCTCGGCGAGGCCGCCGACGTAGATCGCGGCGGCTGCGTTGAGCAGCACCAGGTCGCGGCGCGGGCCTTTCTCGCCGGCCAGGACGGCTCGCGAGGCCGCCGCGTTCTCGGCCGGGCTGCCGCCAGCCACGTCCTCGAGCTCGCCGCTGCCAAGCCCGAATTCGCCCGGCTCGACGAACCACTCCTCGGTGCCACCGCCCGCCACCTCGATCGCCCGGGTGCGGGCCGAGATCGAGAGCTCATCGACCCCGTCCTCGGCGGCGACGACCAGCGCCCGCACGCTGCCGAGGCCGACCAGGGCCTCGGCGACCGTCTCCTGGTGGTGGCGGTCGGAGACACCCAGCAGCTGCCGCTGGGCGCCGGCCGGGTTCGTCAGCGGGCCGAGGAAGTTGAAGATCGTCCGCACCCCGAGCTCCTTGCGGGCCGGCACCACATGCGCCATCGCCGCGTGGTGCCGGGGAGCGAACATGAAGCCGAAGCCGACCTCGTCGATGCAGCGCCCGACCTGCTCGGGGTCGAGCTCGATGTCGACGCCGAGCGCCTCCAGCAGGTCGGCGGAGCCGCAGCGGCTGGTGTTGGAGCGGTTGCCGTGCTTGGCCACCGCGCAGCCAGCCCCGGCCGCGACCAGCGCCGCGGTGGTCGAGACGTTGAAGGTGGAGGGGCCGCCGCCGGTGCCGGCGGTGTCGACGAGATCCTCGCGCTGCGTCTGCACCGGCGTCGCCAGCGCCCGCATCGTCCGCGCCAGGCCGACCAGCTCCGGAACCGTCTCCCCCTTCGCCCGCAGGGCGATCAGGAAGGCCGCGGTCTGGACGTCGCTGGAGCGCCCTTCCATGATCTCGGCGAGGACCGCGGCCGCGTGGTCGGCGGTCAGGTGGTCGCCACCGCAAACCGCATCGATCGCCCGCGTGACGACGTCGTTCGGCATCAGTCGCCGAGTTCGCGTTTGGTCGCGGTATGCGAGACAAAAGGCGAACTCACCTCCAGGAAGTTCGCCAGCAGGTGCTTGCCCTGCGGCGTCAGGACCGACTCGGGGTGGAACTGGACCCCCTCGGCGGGCAGCTCGCGGTGGCGGGCGCCCATCACGACGTTGCCGAGGTTGGCGCTCAGCTCCAGCTCCTCGGGCAGGTCGGGATCGGCGACCAGCGAGTGGTAGCGGCCGGCGACCAGCGGGCTCGGCAGGCCGGCGTAGATCGCGCGGCCGTCGTGCTCGATCTCGGCCTCCTTGCCGTGGATCGGCTCCCCCTGCACGGTGCGGCCGCCGAAGGCCTCGACCAGCGACTGGTGCCCGAGGCAGACCCCGAGCACCGGTGTGCCGGCCTCGGCGAAGGCGCGGATCGCCTCGATCGAGATCCCGGCCTCGGCCGGAGTGCACGGCCCCGGCGAGACGACCAGGCGCTCGGCGCCGCGCTGCAGCAGCTCGCCGACCTCGGCCCTGTCGTTGCGCACGACCTCGACCTCGGACCCCAGCTCGCCCAGGTACTGGACGAGGTTGTAGGTGAAGCTGTCGTAGTTGTCGATCACCAGGACCCTCATCGCTCAGGGCCAGTCCGGTTGCTCGCAGGCCAGCTCGACGGCGCGGAAGACCGCGTTGGCCTTGTTGACCGACTCGTTGTACTCGTAGGCCGGCTTGGCGTCGGCGACGGTGCCGCCGCCGGCCTGGACGTGGATCTGCCCGTCCTTGGCGACGACGGTGCGGATGTGGATCGCCGTGTCGAGGTCGCCGTTCCAGGAGAGGTAGCCGATCGCGCCGCCGTAGGAGCAGCGCTTGACCGGCTCCAGCTCGTCGATGATCTGCATCGCCCGCACCTTCGGCGCGCCGGAGAGGGTGCCGGCGGGGAGCGCCGCGCGCAGGACGTCCATCGCGCCGACGCCGTCGCGCAGCTGGCCGGAGACCTGGCTGACGATATGGAGGACGTGCGAGTAGGTCTCGACCGCCATCAGCTCGTCGACCTTGACCGTGCCGTACTCGCAGACGCGGCCGAGGTCGTTGCGGCCGAGGTCGACCAGCATCACGTGCTCGGCCCGCTCCTTGGCGTCGTTGACGAGACGCTCGGCGAGGCGGCGGTCCTCCTCCTCGCTGGCGCCGCGCGGGTAGGTGCCGGCGATCGGCCGCGTCTCGACCCGGCGCCCGTGGACATTGACCAGCGGCTCCGGCGAGGCGCCGGCGATCTGGAAGTCGCCGAACTCGAGGAAGTACATGTAGGGCGATGGGTTGACGGCGCGCAGGCCGCGGTAGATCGAGAAGGCCTCGACCGGCGCCGGCGCCGAGAAGCGCTGCGAGGGAACCACCTGGAAGGCGTCGCCGGCGTGGACGTACTCGACGATCCGCGCCACCGCCGCTTCGAACTCCTCCCGCTCCATGTTGGAGACGAAACGCGGCGGCTCGGTCAGGGCCGGCCGCTCCGGCACCGGTACGGCGCCGCGAAGCTGGCCGCGCACCTCGCCGATCGCCGCCGCCGCGCGCTCGTAGGCGGCGTCGATCCCGCCCTCGTCGTCGGCGAAGGCGCAGGCCATGATTGTCAGCTCGTGGCGCAGGTGGTCGAAGGCGAGCAGGACGTCGGTCACCATCAGCGCCATGTCGGGCAGACCGAGGGTGTCCGGATTCGGCTCCCCGAGCGGCTCGACCGTGCGCACGAGGTCGTAGCCGAAGAAGCCGACCGCGCCGCCGGCGAACGGGGGCAGCCCCTCGACCGGCGCGAGTTGGAAGCGGGACAGGTAGTCGGCGACCGCGGCGTAGGGGTCCGGCGCCTCGAGGTCGTCGGAGCCGTTGGAGCTGGAGAACGTGCCCTCGCTCCAGCGCAGGACCTCGCGGGGGCGGATGCCGACGAAGGAGTAGCGGCCGACCTGCCCCTGCTCGGCCGACTCGAGCAGGAAGCAGGGCGCCCCCGCCGGCTCGCCCGCCTGCAGCTTGAGGAAGGCGGAGACAGGCGTCTCGCAGTCGTCGACGAAGCGCGCCCGCACCGGGACCACGTTGCCCTGGCCGGCAAGCTCGCGCGCCCCCTCGAGGCTCGGCTCGAGCCGCAGCTCCGACTCAGCGACGACGGCCATTGAGCACTTCCATCACCGCGGACTGCGGGACCCGGCGGGAGGCGAGCAGGACGGCGAGGTGGTAGAGCAGGTCGGCGGCCTCTTCGGCGACGCGCTCGTCGCTCTCCTCGCGTGCGGCCCGCACCACCTCCTCGGCCTCCTCCTCGACCTTCTCGCCGATCAGGCCGGGGTCGTCGAGCAGCTTCACGGTGTAGCTGCCCTCGGGCCGCTCGGCGGCGCGGCTGCGCAGGGTCCGCTCCAGCTCGGCCAGCGCTTCGTGCGACGGCGGGGCCAACCCACCGTCCAGCGCTCTGTAGAAGCAACTGCGCTCGCCGGTGTGGCAGGCCGGCCCGCTCGGCTCGACCAGGGCCACGATCGCATCCCCGTCGCAGTCGTAGCGCAGCTGCACCAGTTTCAGCACGTTGCCCGACTCTTCGCCTTTACGCCAGATCCGCTCGCGCGAACGGCTGTAGAAGTGGACCTCGCCGGTCTCCACGCTCAGCCGCAGCGCCTCCTCGTTGACGTAGGCCAGCGTCAGCACCTCGCCGCTGTCGGCGTCCTGGGCCACGCACGGGACCAGCCCCCGCCGGTCGAAGTTCACCTGCTCGAACATCGAACAATCGTATGGCAGGTCGTGTCGGAGGCAGTGGGGATGTCCCCATTGCCTTACTCGATCCCCAAACGATCGAGGAGCCCCTCGTCGCGCCGCCAATGGCGACGGACGCTGACTCGAAGGTCGAGATGGACCTTGGCCCCCAGCTCGGCTTCGAGCGAGCGGCGAGCGGCGGCGCCGATCTCCCCCACCTTCGCGCCGCCCTTGCCGATCAGGATCCCCTTCTGGGAATCGCTCTCCGCCCAGATCTCGGCGCTGACGGTGACCATGCCATCCTCGCGCGCCGCGACCTCCTTCACCTGCACCTCGACCGAGTGCGGAATCTCATCGCGGGTCCGGTTCAGGACCTGCTCGCGGATCAGCTCGGCCAGCATCGTCTCGCTCGACTGGTCGCTGCGGTCCTCCGGGGGGTACATGTAGGGGCCCTCGGGGACCAGCTCTCCGAGCCGCTCGATCAGCGGCTCCAGGCCCTCGCCGCCGCGAGCGCTGATCGGGAAGACCTCGTCGACGCCCTCCAGCTCGGCGGCCGCGGCGAGAACCGGCACCAGCTCGTTCGGGCCGACCCGGTCGGCCTTGTTGACGGCGCAGATCGTCGGCACTGACGAATCGGCACCCAGTAGGGCGCGGGCGATGAAGCGGTCGCCGGGGCCGACCCCCTCCTCCCCGTTGACGACCAGCAGGGCGACGTCGGAGTCGGCCAGCTCCCGCTCGACCCGGTGCTGCATCCGCTCGGTGAGGACGTCGCGTGGGCGCTGCACCCCGGGCAGGTCGACCAGCACCAACTGCCGCCCTTTCTCCCGGTCGGTGGCGATGCCGCGGATCGCCCGCCGCGTCGTCTGCGGGCGCATCGAGACGATCGCGACGTGATTGCCGACGATCGCGTTGACCAAGGTCGACTTGCCGACGTTGGGTCGCCCCGCGAGCCCGATGAAGCCGGCCCGGGTCATCGCAGCGCCGCCAGCGCCTCGGCCTGCAGCGCCAGCATCTCGCCGCCGTCGGCCTCATGGTCGTAACCGCAGAGGTGGAGGACGCCGTGCACAGCGGCCTCGACCACGTCCTCGCAGTGCGCGGGACAGATAGCGACGTCGCCGAGCTCGCGCGGGCCGGCGGTTGGGCCGGCGCCGTCGAGCGGGAAGGCGAGAACGTCGGTCGGCGCGTCGACGCCGCAATGCTCGCGGTTCAGCTCCTGGATCCGTGCCGGCTCGACCAGCTCCAGGCCGAGGTGACCGTCGTCGACGCCGGCCGCCGCCAGCGCCGCCGCCACCGCCCCGCGCAGCTCGGCGGGGACGTCGGTGAGGTCAGCCGCCATCCGCCGCCGGCGGCTGCTCGTCGCGGCGCCGCTCGGCGTGTTCGCCGTAGGCAGCGACGATCCGCTGCACGAGCTTGTGGCGGACCACGTCCTCGCCGCCGAAGTGGACGAAGGAGATGTCCTGCACCTCTTCGAGGATGTCGCGCACGGCGATCAGGCCGGAGCGCTGGTCGGTCGGCAGGTCGATCTGGGTGATGTCGCCGGTGACGACCATCCGCGAGTTGAAGCCGAGCCGGGTGAGGAACATCTTCATCTGCTCGGGGCTCGTGTTCTGCGCCTCGTCGAGGATCACGAAGGAGTCGTTGAGCGTGCGGCCGCGCATGAAGGCCAGCGGCGCCACCTCGATCACGCCGCGCTCGAAGTAGCCGTTGACCCGGTCGGGGTCGAGCATGTCGAAGAGCGCGTCGAAGAGCGGCCGCAGGTAGGGGTCGACCTTGGCCTGGATATCGCCCGGCAGGAAGCCGAGCCGCTCGCCGGCCTCGACCGCGGGCCTGGTGAGGATGATCCGCTGCACCTCGCGCTCGGCAAGGGCGTGCGCCGCCATCGCCACCGCGAGGAAGGTCTTGCCGGTGCCGGCGGGGCCGATCCCGAAGGTGATCGTGTGGCGGCGGATCGAGTCGACGTAGCGTTTCTGGTTGAGCGTCTTCGGCGCCACCTTGGTGTTGCGGTGGCGCCAGACGACGTCCTCGAGGATCCCGGCCGGGCTCTCGTGGGCGTCGAGGGCGCCGGTCACCGCTTCGATCGTCCCCGGCGCCACCTCGTGGCCCTGCTCGATCAGGTCGACCAGCTCGTCGACCACGGTGGCGGCGGTCTGCACGTCGTCGGAGGAGCCGTCGAGGGTGAGGACGTTGCCCCGCAGGTGGAACTCGCAGTCGAGGTGACCGCGCAGCTCCCGCAGCACGGCGTCCTCGGAGCCCGCCAGCTCGGCGGCGACGGAGTTGTCGAGGGTCAGCTGCCTACGAGCCAAGTTTGTCCCGCACCGCTGCGCTCACTCGCTTGCCGTCGGCGCGGCCGCCGACCTTCGGCATCAGCGCCGCCATCACCTGGCCCATCTGCTTCTGCTCGGAGGCGCCGCTCGCGGCGATCGCCTCCTCCACCAGCGCCACCAGCTCCTCATCGGAGAGCTGCTGCGGCAGGTAGGCCTCGATCAGCTCCGCCTCGAAGCTCTCGGCGCCCGCCTGCTCGGCGCGGCCGGCGTCGCGGTAGGCCTCCGCCGCCTCGAGCCGCTTCTTGCGCTCCCGCTGCAGGACCGCCACCTCGTCGCCCTTGCCGAGCTTGGCGTCCTGCTGCAGCGAGTCGACGATCATCCGCAGCGCCGCGGCCCGCTCCCGCTCGCCGGCTTTCATCGCCGTGCGCACGTCTGCCTGTACCTGCTCGAGGACGCTCATCGCGGATTAAGGGTAGTCGGCGGCGTCCGGAGCCACGGCCAAGCCCCTGGAGACGAGGTCGGCGACGTCGGTGCTGACCAGGGTCCAGCCATGGCGGCGCGCAGCCGCGACGTAGGCGGCGTCGTAGGCGGTGAGGCCGTGCTCAACGACCACATCGAGCGCCGAACTGACCAGAGCCGTGTCGACCGGCAGGAGATGCTCGCCGCAACGGGCGGCAATCGTGCGAGAGAGTTCCTTTGCCACCTCCGGTTGACGCCAGCGAGCCCCGACGACGTTTGCCGTCTCGTAAAGCGTTAGATCGAGCGCCGCAAGTCCACGAGCGGAATCCAGGACGAGGGCCCGAGCGACGTCGAAATAGCGATCGCTGGAATCCTTGGCCGCCACCCAGACACCGGCATCGAGCAACAGCGTCTCAGTGAGATTCACGGTCTTCGCGAATCAGCTTGGCCGCGTCGCCCCCCAAGGGCACGGGAGGGCCGAGCAGGTCCTCGATCTCCTTGCGGCGCCTGGCCTCTCCGGACTGCAACTCGCGCTCCGCCAGCCGCCGCAGGAAACCGCTGCGGGTCTCGCGGTTGGCGCGAGCCTGGGCATCGAGCCGGTCGAGCAGGTCGTCGGGCATTGAGATCATCACCTTGGCCACAGGGGGAGTATATACGGTATTGCCGGATGTGATTGTCGTCATGTCCGGCAGCATCGCCGACCGCGGATCACGCGTGGCTGGATGAATGAGGCAACTTCGTAAATTCTTCGACTCGCGTCAGTCCACGCCGGCGACCTCGATCTGCTCTATCGCCCCCAGCGGCATCTGCAGGAAGCGGCTGCCGAGCTCGCGGAAGGCGTCGACCTCGTCGGTGCAGAGGAAGCTGTAGTCGCCCTCCCTCCCGGAGCGGCGCAGCAGATCGCCCGACTCCAGGCAGCGCTGGGCGGCCGCCGCGACCGCGTGGCCGCCGCTGACCAGGCGCACGTCGCGGCCGAGGATGCGCTGCAGCATCGGCGCCACCAGTGGGTAGTGGGTGCAGCCGAGGATCAGCGTGTCGACCTCGGCCCGCTGCAGAGGCCGGCAGTAGGCGCGGGCCATCGTCACCATCTCCTCGTCGAAGGTCGATCCGTTCTGGATGAACGGCGCCAGGTCGGCGGCCTCGACCTCGGTCACCTCGAGCGCGCGGCCCTGCCGTTCGAGGGCACGCCGGTAGGCGCCGCTCTGGACCGTGTTCGGCGTCGCCAGCACCCCCACCCGCGCGTTGTCGGTGATCGCGGCGGCGATCTCGGCCTGCGGCTCGACCACCGGCACCACGTCGACGCCGCGCTGGCCGGCGGCCTCGCGAACGACGTCTTCCCCGATCGAGGTCGCCGTGTTGCAGGCGATCACCAGCAGCTTGGCGCCCCGGTCCAGCAGCATCTGCGCGATCGCGCCGATCCGCCTCCGCAGCGTTTCGACCTCGCGCGAGCCATAGGGGAACATCGCCGTGTCGCCGAGGTAGACGAAGTCCTCCTCGGGCAGCGAGACGAGGCACTCGTGCAGCACGGTGAGGCCGCCGACGCCGGAGTCGAACATCGCAATCGGCTGCGAGCGATCGAGCTGGGTGCGGGCGGCGGACAGGGGCGTCAGGGTTTGACGACCATAAAGAAGATCGTGACGATCACGATCGCGCTGGCGACCTGACCGCCGAGGGCGATCCGTTTCGAGGCCGCCTCGAAGTCGGCGCTCAGCTCGCCGCCGTCCCGCAAGTCGCGCTCGGCGAGCTCCAGCGCCCGCTTCGTGCTCGGCCGAAAGAAGAGGTGCGACATGCCGAGCAGGATCAGGATCGCCAGGTAGCCGACGCTGAGCCACGATTCGCTGGCGTCCCAGGAGCCCTCCGCCTGCGTGTAGATCCCGGCCAAGAGCAGGACGATCATCCCCGGGTTGACGAAGATCAGGTCCGATTTGAGGATCCCCCGCAGGATCGTTGGCACGCTGCGCGGGTCGACTCGCTGCGCGACCGCGGCGAAGACCGGGTACGCGTAGGTCGGCCCAAAGGCCAGCACCACCGCGAGGATGTGGATGAACTTTCCGACCCCGTAGGCCGTGATCGACGCCAGCACCGGCGCAACGATATGCGATCCCCAGGCGGCAGAGTCGATGTCAGGCGGGCGCTGGCTCGTCCTCCGGCTCGACCATCCCGAGCGCCAGGAATCCGAGCACGACTTCGCGGCTGACGCGGTACTGATAGCGGAGGGCGCGGTGCGCGAAAAGGGGGCCGACGGTCAGCCCCACAGCCGCGGTCGCGATCAGGCGCGGCTCCCATCCCTCGACGATCCCGACGACCGCGGCCAGCGCTCCGACGAGGATGGAGCTGGCGGCGAGGTTGCGGCACAGACCGTGGAGGGACAGCATCGTCTCGGTTCGGTCGTGGAAGCCCGCCATGCGGAGCTTCGCGTAGGCGAGCATGAAGCACACCTCGGCATCGAGCCCTTCGACGTCGACTTCGCGTTCGACCCGTTCGCGGACCACCTTGCCCTGCAGGCTGGAGTAACTCTCGTCCTCGCCCTCGATCATCCGCACCTTCGGCTCGCCTCCCAGGCGCTTCCACCAGCGATCCTCCCAGGCCCGCCCGGCCACGGCGGCAAGTTGCCCGGCGATATATCCGGCCGCCAGAACGCCGAGCAGCGCGGTCGTCGAGAGCTCAGGGACCTCGCCGGCAAAAACCCAGTAAACGCCGACCAGCAGGACGAGGCCGCTCAGCAGGTAGCCGAGCACGTCGTAGAGGCCGAACAGAGAGAAAAAGCGATCCATGATCGGTGCAAGCCTAAGCGGGCTATTCGGGCAAGGTCGCCTAACCGGCCCTCAACAGCAGCGCCGCCCACTCTCCGTCACGGCGGCGCTCAACCTGGCCGAGCCCGGCGGAGGCGAAAGCCGCGGCGACTTGGTCCAGCTCCGCGGGGAGCAGGCCGGAGCAGACCAGGGTGCGCGGTCTCGGCCGCGGTTGCAGCCTGCCCGCGATCGCGCTGAGGACGGGAGCGGTCAGGTTGGCCACCACCGTCTCCGGCAACGCCGGCAGGCATTCGCGCAGGTTGGCGAGCTGCAGCTCGACCGCAACGCCGTTGGCGGCCGCGTTCGCGGCCGCCGCCTCGATCGCCGCACGCTCGTGGTCGTAGCCCCGGACCGGCTCCCAGCCGAGCTTGGCGGCGGCGATCGCGAGGACGCCGGAGCCGGTTCCGAGGTCCGCCAGCGGTCCGCCTGCCTCCCCCGCCTCAGCCAGCTCCAGCAACAGCTCCAGGCAGAGCCGGGTGGTCGGGTGGGCGCCGGTGCCGAACGCCTGTCCCGGGTCGACGACCAAATCGATCGCGTCCTCGCGCGCCCGCTCCCAGGACGGTCGCAGCCAGAGCCGGCCGCCGATCAGCAAGGGCTTGTGGAAGTCCTGCCAGCGATCGGCCCAGTCGTCGGGAACCTCACTGGCGACCACCTCGACCAGGCCGTCGCCGGCCGCGGCCTCGAGCTCGCCCAGCTCCGGCAGCTCCCCCTCGCCGCCGTAGATCGCGTACTCGACGTACCCCGGCCCCCGCTCCTCCTCGACCCCGTTGGGCGCGAGCACGACCAGCTCGGCGAGGACGAGCTCCGCCTGCTCCGGCGCACAGCGGACCGCGAGACGGATCAACCGAAGGCCCGGCGGACCCGGGAGAAGAAGCTGCCCTCGCCGTGGCGGGAGCGGAGGTTCTGCGGCCCCAGCGTCTCGCCCAGCTTCGCGGCCAGCTCCCGCTGCTCCTCGGAGAGGTCGGTGGGGACGATCACCTGCACGGCTATGACCAGGTCGCCGGGCGGGCCGCCATGGGAGCCGGGCATGCCGTGCCCGCGCAGCGCGTACTGGGCACCGTGCTGGGTGCCCGCCGGCAGCTCGATCTCCCGCTCCCCCTCGTGGCTGGGGATCTTCACCTTGGCCCCCAGCATCGCGTCCACCGAGGAGATCTCGACCCTGTGGATCAGGTCCTGGCCCCGCATCGGCCCGCGCCGGACCTCGAAGCCGAAGCCGCCGCCGAAGAAGGCCTGGAAGATCTCGTCGACCGAGCCGAAGCCGGCGCCCTCGGGGAAGGCCGCGCCGCGCAGCCCCTCGTGGCCGTAGGCGTCGTAGGTCCGTCGCCGCTCGGGATCGGAGAGCACCTCGTAGGCTTCGGCCGCGGCCTTGAACTTCTCCTCGGCCTCCGGGTCGTGGTCGTTGACGTCGGGGTGCAGCTCGCGCGCGAGGCGGCGGAAAGCCCGCTTCACCTCGGTCGGCGAGGCGTCCCGGTCGACGCCGAGGGTCTGGTAGTAGTCGGCCGGCATCCTCAGGCGCAGATCATCCGTAGACCGACTCGCAGTAGCGCGACAGCTCGGCGGCGGCGGCGCGAACGGAGGCGATCGCGGTCGCGTAGTCCATCCGCAGCGGGCCGACCACCCCGACCGAGCCGAGGTTGCGATGGGCGAGCCCGTAGTTGGCGCCGACGACGCTGACCGAGCGCAGCTCGGGCTGCGGGTTCTCGCCGCCGATCCAGAGGAAGACCGAGCGCTCCTCCAGCGCCGAGCGCAGCATGCCGAGCACGCTCGCGCGCCGCTCCAGGGCGGTCATCAGCCGGTCCGCCCGGGGCAGGTCGTCGAGGTGCGCCTCGGAGAGCAGCCGTGAGGCGCCCTCCATGTAGAGGGTCTCTCCCGCCTCCTGCTCGAGGTCGGTGAAGGCCGGCCCGAGGGTGGCGACGAAGCGCGCCTCGGCCGGCCCCAGCTCGGGAGCGGCGAGCCGGTTGGCGATCATCCGCGCCCCCACGCCCATCCCCGCCAGCGACTCGTTCAGGTAGCTGGAGGCCCACTTGACCAGGCCGGGATCGACCGGCTCCTCGAAGTCGAAGACGCGCTTGGCGACGGCGCCGCTGGAGGCGATCGCGATCGCCATCACCCTGGTTGGCTGCAGCAGCAGCACCTCGACCCGGTGGATCGTCGCGGAGGCCAGCGGCGGCGCCGTCGCCAGCGCCATCAGGTCGGTGACCCGGGCGAGCGCGGTCGTGGTCTCCCGCATCGCCTCGTCGATCTCGCGCCGCAGCCGCGACAGCTCCACCCCGGCCCGCGCCGCCGGCACCCCGGACTCGATCAACCTGTCCACGTAGTAGCGGTAGCCAACCTCGGTCGGCACCCGACCAGCCGAGGTATGCGGATGCGTCAAGTACCCAGCCGCCTCCAGCGCCGCCAGCTCCGCCCGGACGGTGGAAGGCCCCCACTCGATCTCCTGTCTATCGGCAATCGGCTTCGACGCCACCGGCTTCCCCGACGCCAGATAGGCATCGACAACCAGCCTCAGAATCAACTCTTGTCGCTGGGAGAGCACAATCAGAGTCTAGAAGTCGGCAGGACGCAGCCGGACGGAAGCTGCGAAGTCGGCGGCAGCGGCGCCGGCGCCGCTACAGCTCGACTTCCGCCTCTGCGTTCTTGATCGTCTCGTTGTCGCCCTGGGCGGCGACGACGTCGATCGTCGCCCTGCCGTCCTCGACCGCCTTGACCGTGCCGGTCACGGCGATCTCGGTCTCCGGGGCGCCCATGCCGCGGAACTCGACCGAGAGGCGCTTCAGCGAACGCGGATCGCCGCCCGCCGCCTCGGTGGCGGTGCGCGCGACCAAACCCATCATGTAGAGGCCGTGCAGGATCGTGTTCGGCAGGCCGACCGCCTTGGCGAACTCGGGGTCGATGTGGATCGGGTTGAAGTCGCCCGAGGCGCCCGCGTAGCGGTGCGGCGTGTACTTGTCGGGGGTCACGCGCAGCTCGGCGATCGGGTCCCCGGCGTTCAGCTCGGCCATCTCATACGCCCCTGACGATGTTGGTCCAGGTGCCGCGCACGACCTCGGCGCCGTCCTGGTTGAGCGAGACGGTCTCGAAGACGTAGAAGCCGTTGTTGGGCTTGCCGTCCCTGCCCTCTTTTTCGAAGATCTGCAGGCACTTGGCCGTGGTCGAGATTTCGTCGCCCGAGCAGGCGGGCTCGCCCCACTCGAACTGCTGGCCGCCGTGCACCATCGTCGCGAAGTTCATCCCGACCTCGGGGTCGAACATCGCCGGCGCCAGCGCCGGCGCGCTGTAGACGACGCAGAACATCGGCGGCGCGACGACGTCGCGGTAACCGGCCGCCTTCGCCGCCTCGCGATCGAAGTGGACGGGGTTGTCGAGCCCGACCACCGTCGCGTACTCCCTGATCTTCTCTTTCCCCACCTCGTAGGTCGTGGTGGGCCATTCCTTGCCAATTGCATCGGTTTTGATCGCCATGGGCGCGCAGTCTATTGGCCAGGCGGCCAGGGGGGCGGGCCGTTACTCGTCGATCTCGAGGACCGCCAGGAACGCCTCCTGCGGCACCTCGACCCGGCCCACCTGCTTCATCCGCTTCTTGCCCGCTTTCTGCTTCTTCAGCAGCTTCTGCTTGCGGGTGACGTCGCCGCCGTAGAGCTTCGCGGTGACGTCCTTGCGCAGCGCCTTGACCGTCTCGCGGGCGAGGATGCGAGAGCCGACCGCCGCCTGCACCGGCACGTCGAAGAGCTGGCGCGGGATCGTCTTGCGCAGCCGCTCGACCAGGCGCTTGCCCTGCTCGTAGGCGAAGTCGCGGTGGACGATAATCGAGAGCGCGTCGACCTTCTCGCCGGCCAGGAGGATGTCGACCTTGACCAGGTCGGAGGCCTGGTTGCCGATCGGCTCGTAGTCGAGCGAGGCGTAGCCCCGGGTCGAGGACTTCAGCAGGTCGAAGAAGTCGAGGACGATCTCGGCCAGCGGCAGGTCGTAGCGGATCTGGACCCGCTGCGGGCTGAGGTAGTGCATGTCGACGTGGGTGCCGCGGCGGCCCTGGCAGAGCTCCATCACCGCCCCCACCTGCTCCGACGGAGCGATGATCGTGGCGCGGATGTAGGGCTCTTCGATCGTCTCGATCGAGGCCGGGTCGGGCAGCTGGGTGGGGCTGTTCACCTCGACCGCCTCGCCGCCGATCAGGTTGACCTCGTAGCGCACGTTGGGCGTCGTCGCCAGCAACTCGAGCCCGTACTCGCGCTCCAGCCGCTCGCGCACGATCTCCATGTGGAGCAGGCCGAGGAAACCGGCGCGGAAGCCGAAGCCGAGCGCCTCGGAGGTCTCCGGCTCCCAGGACAGGGCGGCGTCGTTGAGCGCCAGCTTCTCGAGCGCGTCGCGCAGGTCTTCGTAGCGGTCGGTGTCGATCGGGAAGAGCCCGCAGAAGACCATCGGCCGCACCTCGCGATAGCCCTCGAGCGGCCCCGAAGCGGGGGTCGCCTGCGCGGTCAGGGTGTCGCCGACGCGCAGCTTGGCGACGTCCTTGATGCCGGTGATCAGGTAGCCGACGTCGCCCGCCTCCATCCCCTGCACGCCGGTCATCGCCGGCCGGAAGAAGCCGATGTCGTCGATGTCGGCCTCGGTCCCGTTCTGCATCGCGACGATCCGCTCGCCCTTGCGGAAGGCTCCGTCGACCATCCGCACGTAGGCGACGACGCCGCGGTACTGGTCGAACTCCGAGTCGAAGATCAGGGCGCGAGGCGGAGCCGACGGCTCGCCGGTCGGAGCCGGCACTCGGGCGACGATCGCCTCCAGCACGTCGAGCACCCCTTCCCCCGTCTTGGCGGAGATCGGCAGCGCCTCACCGGGGTCGCCACCGAGCAGGTCGGCGATTTCGCCGGCTACCCGGTCCGGTTCGGCGCCCGGCAGGTCGACCTTGTTCATCACCGGGATCAGCTCCAGCCCGTTCTCGATCGCCAGGTAGGTGTTGGCGACGGTCTGCGCCTCGACGCCCTGGGCGGCGTCGACGACCAGCAGCGCACCCTCGCAGGCGGCGAGGCTGCGCGACACCTCGTAGGAGAAGTCGACGTGGCCCGGCGTGTCGATCAGGTGCAGGTGGTATGTCTGCCCGTCGCGGGCGCGGTACTCGACCCGCACCGCCTGCGCCTTGATCGTGATCCCCCGCTCGCGCTCGAGGTCCATCGAGTCGAGCACCTGGGCGCGCATCTTCTTCGGATCGACGGCGCCGGTGATCTCGAGGATGCGGTCGGCCAGGGTCGACTTGCCGTGGTCGATGTGGGCGATGATCGAGAAGTTGCGAATGTGGTCCATCGGCGTGCGGAGTATGGCGAGGTGCTCCGGCCGGCGGGTCCTGTCGTGGGGTGAGGGGGGCGCTGCGGGCGGGGGCGTCCTCGGCCCCCCTCACCCCACGCCACCCGCCGCAGGAGCGCACTCACCGGCACGCCTATGAACCCCACCGGTCTTCAGATGGAAGGCTCGAGAGGATTCTCAGCACGCCGATGGATCGAGCCTGCCCTTCAGCCTGAGGACGACAGTGGGCGGAGTGCGCAGGACCGCTTTGACTCCCGGTGCTTCGGTCCAGCGCGCGGTGGGTGGGTACGGAGGTTTGCTCGGTTCCAGGCGGTCGCGGGTGGCTATCACGTAGTCGTAGTCCCCGGCGTTGAGGAGACGGCGCCACTGGCGGCAGGCGGTGGGAGCCGTGAAGCCGCCGTGGGGCCGTTCGATGCCGACGAACTGGACCTGGTTGGAGAGGTCGGTGCCGAAGAGCGGGTACTGGCGGGTGCTGGTGGTGGCTATGCGGCTGTCCGATATGTCACGGGACCAGGCGAAGGCGGCGTTGAGACCGGGGGCGGCAAACGAGGGGTCCGCGTAGCGGCTCTTCAGGTAGTGGCGCTGGACCGGGTAGCCGATCGCGATCGCAAGCACGGACACCGTCCCGGCGATCGCGAGGGCGGCGGGCGCTCCGGGGCGGAGGCTCCGACGAGCGCTCCCTTCGGGTGCCATGGGGCCCCCAACGGGGCGCTCGTCGAAGAGGCGAGCCCGAACACGAGGCGCTGCGGGCAAAAGGGCCAGGCCAAGGACGAGGGCAGGCACCAGGTAGCGGAGGCCGGACTCGAAGCCGCGTGGCATCCCGTCCGGACCGGAAGCGGAGGTCGGCGCTAGGAGCCAGGCCAGAGCCGCCGCGAGGCCGGCGGCGGCGACCACGCGAAGGACCGGGCTGGCGCCGCGGCCGAGGCAGAGCACCAAGCCACCGACCGCCAGCGCCAGCAGGAGCGGCCAGAAGACCCAGAGACCGTCGTGGAGCCCGGGCAGGAACCAGTCAGACCAGACCCTGCCGTCGAACAGGTAGGCGAGCACGCTGTGGCCTTCCCGCCCCCCGAGCGGCTGGTCGGGTGCCGGCAGCGAGATCGGGCCGACACCATCGAACCAGGGCAGCGGATTGCCGCTGTGGAGGAGGTTGCGCAGGTACCAGTAGCCGCCCCCGGCCAGCGCCGCGAGGCCACCGAGAAGGAGGGAGCGCCAACGCGCCCCGGCCGGCGCGACGAGCGCGAGCCCAACCACGAGAGCAGCAGCTGGCAGGAGGAAGTTGAGCTTGGTCCCAGCGGCAAGTCCGGCTGCCAAACCGACGACTAACAACGAGTTCGCGTTTATGCCCGCATAGCGGGCATAAACGCGAACTGAGCGATCCTGGGTCGCCGCCGGCAGGGCGTTCAGCGCGATTGCGATTGCGGCGAGCAGGAAGAACGTCCCGACGATGTCGTTCCGCGCCTCCCCGGCCTGGTCGGCGAACGCGGGAACGCTCAAGGCGATGGCGCCGAGGGCCAGCGACCAAGGAGCGACCCCGTACGGGCGACCGATGCACCAGCAGGCCACAAGGCATCCGGCAAACCAGCCGAGGTTCAGCAGCGGCGACAGCACATCGCGGTCGAACGCCAGCATCCCGACCGCGTGGAAAACCTCGGAATTGGCCGGGTAGAACCACGCCAGGAACTGCGGTGCGATGAAGTGCAGCTCCCAGGTGTCTCCGCTTTGGAAGAACCCGGCCGCGAACGGCCCGTGGTACCAGGTGCTGTCGAACCCGGTCATCCCGGTCGACAGCTTCGGCTTCACATCCAGGCCGAACGCGACAACGGCGACGGCCGCGATTGCCAGCCCGATCGCCATCGCCGGGTAGCCGACGCTGGGTGGATCGGATGCGTGAAGGGGAGGGTGGGGGTGCCCGGGCGGGCGCCCCCACCCTCCCCCCACCCCCAGCCATATCCCCAGTCCGATCGGGGTGACCAGGCCGAGATAAGGGAGCGGCTCGAAGAGGCCGAAAGCGCCCACTACCTCGGCCGACAAGATCAAAAGCGCAAGGACGAGCACAGCGGTTGCCAAGTGAGCCGGGGCACCCTGGAAGTCCGGCAGCAACCGTGCACGGAGCGCCGACGCTCCCAGCGTCGCGGAGCCGATCAGGATCGCGACCTCAGCAACGCCCAGCAGGTAGCGAGGCAGGTCGAGCATCTAGGCGCGGCGGACGAGACGCAGTATCTGGTCGAGCTCTTCGATGCGAAGGAGGCGGGCAACCCCCACGTAGGCAAGGGCGCCGAGCGCCAGGGCGGTACCAAGCGAAGCGAGCTGGCCGAGCAGGTCGCGACCGAGGGCGCCGTCGAGGATGTCCCAGATCCCGTAGCTGACACCGGCAAGCGCCGCGGAAGCTAGGGCGATTCGCAGGCCGGCATCGGCGAGTCGACCGAGCTCGAGGCCACCGAGGAGGCGGCGCAGGATCACGCACTGGGCGACGACCGTGATGGCCGTCGCGATCGCGGTGGCAGCGACGATGCCGCCGACGCCCAGGTGGTAGAGGGCGAGCGCTCCAAGCGCCGTGATCGCGAGGTTGACGGCGGCGATCGCGGTCGGTATCCAGGGCCGCTGGAGGCTGAAGAAGGTGCGGGTCAGGAGCAGGAAGAGGCCGTTGGTCGGCAGCGAGAAGGCGAACCAGAAGAGCGCCGTGGCGACCAGCGTCGTCTGGTCGGGAGTGAACTCGCCGCGCTGGTAGACGAGCCGGATCATCGGCTCGGAGAGGACCAGGATTGCCGCCGTCGCCGGCAGCAGGACGAAGAGGATCTGGCGCATCCCGTTCGCCATCGTCGCCCGCAGGCTGTCGTGATCGCCGCGCGACGCGAAGCGGGCCAGGGTCGGGAAGAGGACGGTGGCGATCGCCACCGAGAAGATCCCCTGCGGCAACTGGTAGATCCGGAACGCCTTGTCGATCGCCGCCGGTGCCTGCTCGCTGACCAGCGTCCCGAAGAGGCTGTTGACGATCAGGTTGAAGTTGATCAGGCCGAGGCTGATCGTCACCGGCAGCATCAGCAGCAGCACCCGGCGCACGTCGCGGCTTCGCCAGTCGAAGCTCCAGCCGAACTTGAAGGGGGTGTTGCGAAGGTCGAAGACGGGGATCAGCAGCTGCACCAGGGTGCCGGCGAGGATGCCGATCGCGTAGGCGTAGATGCGGTCCTGCCCCTCGAACATCGGCGCCAGCACGACCAGCAGCAGGATGATCGTCAGGTTCCAGAACAGCGGCGCGATCGCGAAGGCGCCGAAGCGGTCGTAGCTGTTGAGGATGCCGACGACGACACCGCTGATGCCGAGCAGAACGAGGATCGGGAAGAGGATCTGCGAGAGCGTGACCGTCAGGTCGAGGATCGCCCCCTCGAAGCCGGGAGCGACGAGCGGCATCAGCAGCGGCGCCACCAGCACGAAGAGCGCCGTTATCGCGCCAAGCACGAGGGTGACCAGCAGCAGCAGGGTCGAAGCCAGCCGGAACGCCTCGCGGTAGTTCTTGCGCTCCAGCTGCTCGGTGAAGATCGGCACGAAGGCCGGTTGCAGCGCCGCGTCGGCGAACAGGGCGCGAACCAGGTTCGGGACCTGGAAGGCGATCGTGAAGGCCGACATCGGCCCGCTCACCCCGTAGTAGCCGGCGGCGACGATCTCGCGGCCGAGGCCCGCGACCCGCGAGGCGGCGGTGGCGATCGAGAAGAAGGCGGTCGAGCGGGCGAGCCGCCCGCGCTGGGCCGGCTCCTGCGGCGCCTCGGGGGTCTCCAAGCTCGATCTCACTCGGTATAGTCGGCCGCCCGAAACATGGCCAACATAGCCTCACAGAAGAAGCGGATACTGCGCAGCGAGCGGGAGCGAACCGAGAACCGGCTGCTGACCAGCACCGTGAAGACGTACTTCCGGCGCCTCGAGACCGCCGTCGACGGCGGCGACAGCGCCGCGATCGAAGCCGAGCACCGCGCCCTCGTCTCGCGGATCGACAAGGCCGTCCAGAAGGGCGCCATGCACAAGAACACGGGCGCTCGCAAGAAGTCCCGCGCTGCTCGTGTCGCCTCCGCGGCGACCAAGTAGTCAGGCCGCGGCGCCGGCCATCGACCGGAGCGCCAGCGTCAGCGCCAGCTCGTCACCGTAGTCGGCCCCTCCCCTGCACCAGACCTCGAGGTCGGCCAGGGCGATCGTCGCCTCGCGCAGATCGTCGACGCTGGTGTTCTCGAGCCGGGCGACCAACTGCTTCGCGGCGTAGGGGTGCATCGAGAGGCCCGACTCGACCTGCTTCGGCGGCACCCCCTCCTCCAGCCGCGCCGCCGCCGCGCAGGCGTTGCGCAGCCGCGAGGCGAGGCCGTAGATCAGCCCGGTGACGTTCTCGCCCTGCGCGATCAGGCGCTCGCCTATCCGCAGCGCCTTGGCCGGGTCGCGCTCCAGCAGCGCGTCGGCCAGCGCCCAGACGGCGGCTTCGGAGGTGTCGGCGATCATCGCTTCGAGGTCCGCCGCGGAGACCGACCCGTCTGCGCCCGCCCAGAGGGCAAGGCGCTCGAGCTCGCGTTGGAGGCGCTGCGGATTGGGCCCCATCCGCTCGACCAGGAGACGCGCCGCGGCCGGCTCGAGGACGAAGCCGAGGCGCTTCGCGTCGCCGACCAAGGCCCGCGGCATCTCGCGCGCCTTAGGCGCTTCGAACTCGTGCACCTGGCCCTTGGCGGCCTTGACCGCGCGGGCGAGCTTGGCGGGCGGCTTCGCCCTGGCGATCAGCACCACGGTGAGATCGGGAGGAAGCTCGGCGATCGCCGCGACGATCGCCTCCAGCTGCCGATCCCGCCAGCGCTCGACGCCGTCGGCCAGCAGGTAGCGGCGCGACTCGGTCAGCGACATCGCCGGGATCGCGTTGAGAAGCGCCTCGTGGTCGGGCGCGCCGCGGCCCTCGCTGGGCTCGAACACGTGCAGCGCGGCGCCGCCACCGTCCCCCTCAGCCCGCGCCCTGAGCCTCGCCCTGGTCGCGTCGATCTTCGCCTGGTCGGTTCCGGCGATCAGGTAGAGCGAGCCCATCTCCTCGGCCATCGGCCGAGTTTAGATCGCCCGGCGGGCTACTCGTCCGCGTCGTCCTGGCCGTGTCCGTCCGAAGCGTGTCCCGGAGGACCGCTCGTGCTGCCTACGCCTTTGCCGTTGCCTTTTCCGTAGGCGTTGCCATTGCCAGGATGGCTGGGAGGGGGTGCTTCCGGAACCGCTTCGGGAGCGGGCTGGGGCGCTTCGCTCGACGTTGCCGTCGGTTCGACGGGGATCGGCGCAGGCGGCGTCGCCACAGTCGTGGGACTCTCGGCGGTGGGGGGTGGGCGATCGACGGGCGGCTTTCGCCGCGGATGGGCCCGCGCCGGCGCGGTGCCGGTCACCAGAGCGGCACCGTCGTCCGCGGACTCCGGTGCCGCGGGAGCGGCGGCGCCCGAGCCACCCCCGCCCACCGGGGCAGAACCCGCCTCCGTGCTGACCCTCGGAGCGGCAGGCGTCACCGAGGGGCCGGTCGTCGCCCGCTTCGCCGGTTTCTCCTTGGCGAGCTCGCGCTCGGATGCGGCATCGGGCCCAGCGGGGGGTTGCGGCAAGGGCGCGTTGGCAATCAGCGGAAACCCGATTTGCAGGGCAAAGCCGACGATGCCGAGCCCGACCGCGGCGATGATCCCAAGCAGGGCGATCGATGTGCTGCGCAGCCGCTCGGGCAATCCGTCGCCAAGCAGACTCGGCAGGGCAGGTCGGTGCGGCCCGGGCTGTAGGCGCTTATGAATCACCGCTACGGCCATCGACGCCTGCGCCGCCAGCCGTAGCCCCAAACGGCGAAAGCCCCAAAATCGATTCGAAGATTCGTTTAGAGCCTGAAGGCTCTTTTTGCGGCACTCACCCCGCGGCGGTCACCTGAAACGAGCCGCGGCCCACGTCCAGCACCACCGTGCCGTCGCGATCGGTGCGAAAGCGGCGCACGCGGTGCTCGGCAAGCGTCGCCATCGTGGCAAGCGTCGGATGGCCGAACGGATTGCCGTCGCCGACCGAGACAACCGCGACGCTTGGCCTGGCCCGGTCGAGGAGGCGGTCGAGCCCGGAGTCCTCGCTGCCGTGGTGGGCAACCTTGAGCACGTCGATCGGCCCAGGGTCGAGCGAGACCGCCTCAGCCTCGGCGTCGCCGGGGAGCAGCATCGAGAAGTCGCGCCAGCGCAGCAGCAGGACCAGCGAGAGCCGGTTCGGGTCCTCGTCGCGGTGCGATCCGCCGAGCAGCTCCGGGGGCGGCCAGAGCACCTCGAGGCGAAGCCGGCCGGAGCGCAGTGCGCTGCCGGCGGCGAGACGACGCGGAGCCACGCCGGCGATCCGCGCCGCGGCGAGAGTGCGCCGACCGGCGATTGCGTAGAGCAGGGTCTCGATCGGCATCTCGCGCAGCAGCTCGAAGAGACCGCCCGCGTGATCGGACTGGTCGTGGCTGACGATCGCGGCGCCGAGCCCCTCGACCCCGGCGGCGCGCAGTCTGGCCGCGATCTCAGCCCCGGGCGGACCGGCGTCGACGAGAACGGCGGCCCCGCCGGCCGGCTGCAGCAGGATCGCGTCTCCCTGTCCGACGTCGAGGATCGAGACCCGCAATCCCGCCAGCGGCGGCGATGCGGACGTGTTACCGCCCGCGGCCCCCGCCCAGACCAGAACAGCGGCAAGAGACGCCGAGATGGCGAGAAGCAGCCCTCGCCGAGGGGCCGCAAACGGGAGCCCGAGCCCGCCCTTCGGCCCATCGGCCCGAGTGCGCGCGGCGGCAATCCTTCGCCGCCACCAGGTGGCCAGTCCAGCGGCTGCGAGCAGCGATAGGTACGAGGCGCCCAGACCGGCCGCTCCCACCCGCGCTTCGACGGACGCCCAGCTCGGCCGCCCGCACCAGGCCGCCACCTGCGCCACGTAGCCCAGCAGCAGGGCGTTGACCGAGTTGACCAGCTCGACTGGGAAGCCCGGGACCTGCCCGCCCGCGGCGGCCAGCATCCCGAGCCACATCGCCGGCGCCACCGCGGGCATGACGAGCAGGTTGGCCAGCAGCGTCGTCGTCGAGACCTCGCCGAAGTGGAAGGCGATCAACGGGGCGGTGGCAAGCGTGGCGGAGATCGTCAACGCCGCGCCCTCGGCCAGGGCGCGGCGGGCTGGGCCAAGACCGACCGTCGCCACCAGGGTCGCCCGCAGCGGCGCGGCCAGGAGGAGAATCCCGAGCACGGCGGCGAAGCTGAGCTGCCAGCCGACGTCGGCGGCGATCCGCGGCTCGATCGCGAGGGTCGCGATCGCCGCGACGATCAGCGCGTAGAGGCGCGAGGCCCGGCGTCCGGAGAGGGTCGCCAGCACGCTCAGCGCTCCCATCACGCCGGCCCGCTGGATCGACGGGCCGGCCCCCGCGAGCGCGACGTAGACGACGATCAGCCCGAGGATCCAGACGAGCCGCGCCCGCAGCGGCAGGCCGAACGCTGCCAGCAGGGGCATCGCCAGCAGCGCCAGCAGGGCCACGTTCTGGCCCGAGACCGCCAGCAAATGACCCAGACCCGCCCGACGGAAGTCCTCGATCGTGCTCGGATCGACCCCGTCGTCCTGGCCGAGCACGAAGCCGCGCGCGAGCGCCGCCTCCCGGGCCGGCATTCCCCGCTCCAGCGCCGCGTCAGCTCGGTCGCGGATCTCGGTGTTATGGGCCAGAGCCAGGACCACCACCGAGGCGACGGCGAGCGCCAGCAGCACGGCCGGCAGTCGATCGCGTCGCACGGCGTCCCCTCAGGGCTGGAGCCGGGCGCGCAGCGACTCCATCGTCGCCGGCCCGATCCCGCTCACCTCGTCGAGCTGGTCGACCGAGGCGAGGCCGCCGTGCTGGTCGCGGAATTCGACGATCTTCTGCGCGGTCACCGGACCGATCCCGTCGATCGTGTCGAGCTGCTCGATCGTGGCGCTGCCGAGGCTGATCGGCCCGGATTCAGCCGGCAAACCGGGACCGGCGGCGACCGCGCCGACGGGTCCCTCTGCCGGCACCATGACCTGCTGCCCGTCGGTCAACCGGGCCGCCCGGTTGATCGCCTCGAGCAGGGTGCCGCCGTCCGGGCCGCCGGCCCGCTCGATCGCGTCGATCACCCGCGCCCCGGCCGGCAACCGGTAGACACCCGGCCGCCGCACCGCCCCGGCCACGTCGACGACGACGTCAGAGCCACCGCTCTCGATCCTGAGCCCGCCGGCGGGGGCTCCACCCACGAACGCGGGCGATGCGGCAGCGCTGCTGCTCTCCTCAGCCCGAATCGCCCGCGCCCCGACAAGCAGCAGCGCGATCGCCACGGCGCCATAGACGAAGACCTGGGACCTGCTCAGCTCGGGCATGCCGCCCACGCTGGCAGGCCCCGGCGCACGCGTTGCGCGCCAAATCTAAAAAGTCATCGTCATCTGCGGTGCGAGAGGCAAGCAGGTCGGGGGACCGAGGACCCCGAGATGCGCCGCCTATCGCGCCGCAGATCAGTCTTCGTCGTCGTAGCCGCTGACCTCGGCCAGCTGATCGCTGTAGAGCTCGGCGGCGGCCACCGGGGGCGACTGGACGGAGATGCACCCCAGCGTCTCCCCGGAGTCGTTGGCGATCGAGTGGTCGGTCGCGGGCGGGACGAGGATCAGGTCACCCTCGCCGACGTCCTGCGTGTCGCCGGCCACCGACATCGTGCCGGCGCCGCTGACGACGACGTAGACCTGCTCGGCCCCCTCGTCGGAGCGCAGCGTCTGCTCTGCCCCGGCCGGGATCTGCAGCCAGGTCACGGACATGTTGCGCGCGCCCATCTCTCCCGCGTCCATCAGGACGTGGTAGCTGAGCTTGTGCCACTCCTCCACGGGAGCATCCGCTAGGCGCCGGACCAGCATGCGGGCGCTTTGTACCAGATGTGGGACTGAGGCCGAGGAACCAAGCAGATCGGTGGACGCAGGGAGGGCGGCGACGTGAGCGTGCGAACCCCGTACGTGAGCGAGCCGCTCGACCGAGGACGCCGATATGCGCCGGTTTCCTCGGCCTCAGCGGACCACCAAGTTCACCAGCTTGCCCGGCACCACGACCTCCTTGAGGACCTCCTTGCCGTCGAGGTGGCGCTGGACCTTCTCGCTGGCGCGGGCGAGCTGAAGCAGCTCGGACTCTGGGGCACCGGCGTCGGCCTCGATCCGGTCTCTCAGCTTGCCGTTGACCTGGACCACGAGGGTGACCGTATCGCTGCTCAGCAGCCTGGGGTCTGGCTCGGGCCAGGGCTGCTCCCAGAGGCGGCCGCCCCGCAGGCGCTGCCAGACCTCGGCCCCAAGGTGGGGGGCGAAGGGGAAGATCAGCGAGGCGGCGGTGGCGGTCGCGAAGCGC